>ERZ772902.263-NODE-263-length-64681-cov-47.227385_pt1 | contig 64681 bp, 55 predicted proteins | sample MGYA00511470_ERZ772902 | MGnify/ENA primary metagenome ERZ772902 (study PRJEB29015, sample SAMEA2737717) | human gut metagenome | biome: human gut; feature: human-associated habitat; material: faeces | place: China | collected 2012 ... | reverse complement strand
GGCGGCTCTTAGCGCGTAGACTGAAGCTGCCGCCCGCAGGCGGCTGATGAGGGCGAAGTTTGCGTAGCCTCCCTTTTAACGGGCAACCTCCGCAGACTCTCCCCTCATCCGTCCGCGGGCGGGACCGCGGACACCTTCTCCCCCAAGGGGAGAAGGCTCCGTCTTTTTTACTTACTTGCCCACACAGAACGTCTCAAAAACTTCCTCTATCGTTGCGTCGCTGGCGTTTTCTCCTGTCAAATCAAACAGCGCCTGCAAGGCGTCCGTCAAACACACCGCGGCGGCGTCCAGCCCAAAGCCGTTCTGCCGCGCCGCAATCGCTTCCGCCAGCGCATCTCTCGCGCGGGTCGCAGCGGCCAACTGGCGGGCACTGCATAGCTGCGCAGCCTCCGGGTCCAGCTGCGCTGTGCCTAACAAATCCGCAACCGCATCCGTCAGGGCCTGCAAGCCGACGGCATCCCGCGCACACATCGGGACGATCTTCTTAAAATACGGCTCCAATGTTCCACGTGGAACATCCGTCTCCCCCGCCAGGTCCTGCTTATTCAAAACCGCGATGGCCGGGCGGCCCTGGCATCTGCGGGCCAGCTCCAAATCATCATCAGACAACGGCTGTGCGGCGTCGAACACGGCCAGCACCAGCCCGGCCTCGTCGAGCTTGCGCCAGCTGCGGCGGATGCCCTCGGCCTCGATGGCGTCGCCGTCCGCGCCCACCTCCCGCACACCGGCGGTGTCAAACAGGTTCAGCCGCACGCTGCCCAACTGCACGGCCTGCTCCACAATATCGCGGGTCGTACCGGCCACGGGCGTGACAATGGCACGGTCAAACCCGGCCAGCAGGTTCAGCAGCGTGCTTTTGCCCACGTTGGGCCGCCCCAGCAGCACACAGTCCACGCCATGGCGCAGCACCGCGCCCGCGCTGTAGCCGGAGATCAGCGCGTCCAGCGCGGCCTTTTGCTCGGTCAGCGTCCCGACAAACGCCGCGTCGGACAGCTCGGGCACGTCCTCCTCGGGGTAATCGACCCAGGCGGTCAGGTGGGCGTTCAGCGTTTGCAGCGCGGTCTGTATCTTACCGATGCGCTTTGCCAGCCGCCCGTCCAGCGCGGATTTTGCCAGCGCAGCCCCCTGCCGCCCGTTCGCCGCAATGACCTCCATCACGGCCTCGGCCTGCGTCAGCGACATCCGCCCGTTTTCCAGTGCGCGGCGGGTGAACTCCCCCGGTCCGGCAGGCGCGCAGCCCGCGGTGATGAGCGCTTCTAACAAACCGTCCGCCATGGCCGTGCCGCCGTGGACGGACAGCTCAATAACGTCCTCGCCGGTGTAGGAGTGCGGTGCGCGGAAAAACAGCGCCACGCACTCGTCCATCTCGGCCCCGTGCAGCAGGTAGTGGCCCAGCATGGCGGTGTAGCCCTTCGCGTCGGCCACGCTTTTCCCCTGCCGCACCGGCGCAAAGATTTTGCCGACGATGCCGTAGGCGTCCGGCCCGGACACGCGGACGGTGGCAATGCCGCCCTCGCCCGGTGGCGTCGCCAGTGCGCAGATCGTTGTGTGCAGATGTTCCATGTGGAGCGCTCCTTTTTTGTGATGGGAATACTTTAGAATACCATGAATACGCGGTGTTTTTCCAGCCTTTTTTATAAAAAAGGCTTCGGCGAAAAAATTTCAAATTCTTGTAGGGAGGGGTCTTGACCCCTCCGTGCCCGTGAAAGGCATGGCAAACTTCCCGGAGCGGTCAAGACCGCTCCCTACAAATCCACCAAAAAGGAGAGGCCGACCCGCGGCCTCTCCCCTGTATTGGTTTATTCTTCGGTGTCGTTCTCGGGGGCTGCGTCCTCCGCGGCCTCCTGCGCCAGTTCTTCGGCTTCGATGGCCGCCAGCTCCTCGGGGGTCGGGTCGGTCTCGCCGGTATCCTCGATTTTTGCGGTCTCGGCGTCGTTGTCGCGGTCCACGCGGGCGACCACAGCCACCTTGTCGTCCTCGACCAGGCGCATGACGCGGACACCGCTGCCGTAGCGGCTCTGGACGTTGATGTCCGCCGCATGGATTCTGATCAGAATGCCGTTCTGGCTGATGAGGATCAGATCGTCGGTGTCATCCACGATCTTGATGCCCGCCACGTTGCCGTTAGAGTAGTTGCGGATGCCCAAGCCGCCGCGCTTCGTGATGCGGTAGTCGTCAATGCGGCTGCGGCGGCCCTTGCCCTCCTCGCTGATGGTCAGCACGTTTGCACCCGGGCGGCAGACGCCTGCACCGACGACATAGTCGCCCTCGCGCAGCTTGATGACGCGGACGCCGTGGCCGGTACGGCCCATCGAGCGGGCGCCGTCCTCGGTAAAGCGGATGGCCGCGCCGTCGTGGGTGGCAACAATGATCTCGTCGTCACCCTTGGTCAGGTGGCTCCACACCAGACTGTCGCCCTCGTTCAGCGCGATGGCGATCAGGCCCATCTTGCGGATGTTGCGGAACTGGGACAGCGGCGTGCGCTTGATGAGGCCCTGCTTCGTCACCATCGTGGCGTAGGTGTTGTCCTCGTCCACGCCGGCCTTCTGCTGCAGCATCAGCGTGACCTTCTCGCCCTCCTGCAGCTGCAGCAGGTTCACAATATGGCTGCCCTTGGCCGTGCGGCTGCCCTCGGGCACCTGATAGCCCTTCAGGCGGTAGACGCGGCCCTGATTCGTCATAAACAGCATATAATCATGCGTAGAGCCGACAAAAAGTTCCTCGGTGAAGTCGTCGTCCTTCTGGGTCATGCCCTGCACGCCGCGTCCGCCGCGGTTCTGTGCCTGGTAGGTGTCCAGCGTTGTGCGCTTGATATAGCCCTCGTGGGTCAGCGTAAAGACGCAGGTCTCCTCGGGGATCAGGTCCTCAATATCGACCTCGCCGGAGACGGTCTCGATGGAGGTGCGGCGCTCGTCGCCGTACTTGTCGGCCAGCGCGGTCAGGTCGGTCTTGACGATGCGCTTGACGTGCTCGTCGTTGGCCAGAATGTCCTCATAATCGGCGATGGCCTCGCGCAGCTCGCCCAACTCCTGCTCGATTTTGAGGATCTCCAGACCGGCCAGACGGCCCAATTGCAGCTTGACAATGGCGTCCGCCTGCAGCTCGTCAAAGCCGAAGTTGTCCATGACGGCCTGCCGCGCCTCGGCAAAGCCGCCCTTGCAGGCGCGGATCGTCGCGATGATCTCATCGACGATGTCAACGGCCTTGTGCAGGCCCTCGAGGATGTGCTCGCGCTCCTTTGCCTTCTTCAGTTCAAACGCGGTGCGGCGGCGGATGACCTGCATCTGGAACTCAATATAGCGCTCCATCATGGTTTTCAGGCTCATGATCTTGGGCACGCCGTCGTCCAGCGCCAGCATGATGACGCCGACGGTGTCCTGCAGCTGGGTGAAGCGGTAGAGCTGGTTCAGCACGACCTGGGGGTTCGCGTCCTTCTTGATCTCAATGACGATCTTCATGCCGGTGCGGCTCGAGGACTCGTCGTTCAGGTCGCTGATGCCCTCGATGCGCTTATCCTTGACAAGGTCAGCGATGGACTCGATCAGGCGGGTCTTGTTGACCATGTAGGGGATTTCCGAAATCAGGATCTCGTAGCGCCCGTTCTTTTTCTCGATGATCTCGGCACGGCCCCGCAGCGTGATTTTGCCGCGGCCCGTAGCGTAAGCAGCGCGGATGCCGCTGCGGCCCATGATGATGCCGCCCGTCGGGAAGTCGGGGCCCTTGACGTACTCCATCAGCCCGGCCAGGTCGATTTCGGGGTCGTCCATCAGGGCGACCATGCCGTTGACGATCTCGCGCAGGTTGTGGGGCGGGATGTTCGTCGCCATGCCGACGGCAATACCCTGGCTGCCGTTGACGAGCAGGTTCGGGAAACGGCTGGGCAGGACGTGGGGCTCCTTCTTGGTCTCGTCAAAGTTGGGGTCCCAGTCGATGGTGTCTTTTTCAATGTCGGTCAGCATCTCGCAGGCCATCTTGGACATGCGGGCCTCGGTGTAACGGTAAGCAGCCGGGGGGTCGCCGTCCACGGAGCCGAAGTTGCCCTGGCCGTCCACAAGCGGGTAACGCAGGCTGAAATCCTGCGCCAGACGCACCATGGCATCATAGACCGAGGCGTCGCCGTGCGGGTGGTACGAGCCCAGCACCGCACCGACGGTATCGGCAGATTTGCGGTAGGGGTGCTGCGGGTCGTTGCCGCGCTCGTGCATCGTGTACAGGATGCGGCGGTGGACGGGCTTCAGGCCGTCGCGCACATCGGGCAGAGCGCGCGCCACGATAACAGACATCGAGTAGTCAAGGAACGCCGTCTCGATCTCCTGCTTCACATCGCGCACAATGACCTTCGTACCGGACCCCGGCACCATGATGATGTTTTCTTCCATTGTATCACCTTAACTATCTATTACGTTACAAAAACTTTACGCTTTTCCGTCCAACACCCATTGCAACGGGTTGTTGTCGATATATTTCCATGTTTCTTCAAAATCGGGTTGGTTGCGGATGATGTGGTCGTGGTAATATTTTTGCCATATTGCACGCTTACATTTGCGGCTCACACCGGCTTTATATTGCCCTATAATGGTTGACACTGTAGGGAGGGGTCTTGACCCCTCCGCAGCAGCCTCCCGGCAGCCCAGCGCCAATAAGATATGCAGATGATCCGGCATTATGGCATAATTCAAAATTTCCACATTAGGAAAATGATTTGGTATTTCCAGCAAATCATGTTCGGCAATTGACCCATACGGCATCAGCGTAACTTCCGCGCGCACGGAGGGGTCAAGACCCCTCCCTACAATCTCAGATAAGATTCTTTCACGATTTTGCGTACACAGCGTTATGAAATAAACCTTTTGAGAGGCATAATCATAGTTGCGCAGCCGCATCCATTTTCGTTTCGGAAACACATTGTCCATAGACTACCAATGTTCCACATGGAACATCACACATCCAAATTCGCGTACTTTGCGTTCTTCTCAATAAACTGCCGTCTCGGCTCGACCTGCTCGCCCATCAGGATGCTGAACGCCTCGTCCGCACGCTCGGCATCCTCGATTTTGATCTGCACGATGACGCGGTTGTCGGGGTTCATCGTGGTCTCCCACAGCTGGTCGGGGTTCATCTCGCCCAGACCTTTGTAGCGGTTGACCTTCGCGCCGGGCATTTCGGCGCTCAACAGCTTCATTTCGTCGTCGTTGTAGGCGTACTTGACGGTTTGGCCCTTCTGCAGCTTGAACAGCGGCGGCTGGGCGACGTAGACATAGCCGTGGTCGATCAGCGGGCGCATATAGCGGAAGAAGAAGGTCAGCATCAGCGTGCAGATATGCGAGCCGTCCACATCGGCATCGGCCATGATGAAGATCTTATGGTAGCGGACTTTGCTAATATCAAACTCGTCGCCGATGCCGGTGCCCAGCGCGGTCACGACGGGCATCAGCTTGTCGTTGCCGTAGATGCGGTCCGCGCGGGCCTTTTCTACGTTCAGCATCTTGCCCCACAGAGGCAGGATGGCCTGAATGTTGGAGTCACGGCCCATCTTGGCCGAGCCGCCTGCAGAATCGCCCTCCACGATGAACAGTTCGGTCTTGGAGGGGTCTTTTTCGTGGCAGTCGGCCAGCTTGCCGGGCATACGGTTGGATTCCAGCGCGCTCTTGCGGCGCACCAGCTCGCGTGCCTTCTTGGCGGCGGCGCGGGCGCGGGCAGCCTGGGTCGCTTTTTCCAGAATTGCCTTCGCGACGGCGGGGTTCTCCTCAAAGAACTCGGTCAGCGCCTTGTAAACCACATTGTTGACCAGGCCCTTGATGAAGGTGTTGCCCAGCTTCGCCTTCGTCTGACCTTCAAACTGCGCCTCCTGCAATTTCACGCTGACGACGGCAATGATGCCCTCGCGGGCGTCGGGGCCGGACAGGTTCTCGTCCTTGTCCTTCAAAATGCCCTTGGCACGTCCATATTCGTTCAGCACGCGGGTCAGGGCCAGCTTAAAGCCCTCCTCGTGGGTGCCGCCCTCGGGGGTATGGACGTTGTTGGCAAAGCTCAAAAGCAGCTCGTTGTAGCTGTTGTCGTAGTATTGCAGTGCGACCTCGGCCACAGCGCCCTGGCCCTCGCCCTTCATATACATGACCTGCGGGTGCAGCGGCGTTAAGTCGCGGCGCTCACACAGGTAGCTGACGAAGGAGCGGATGCCGCCCTCGTAGCACATCGTCTCGGTGCGCATCTCGCCGGACTGCTCGTCCTGGGGGCGGTCCGCGTCGGGGCGCTCGTCGGTCAGGGTGATTTTGACACCGGCGTTCAGGAACGCTTCCTCGCGCAGGCGCTTGAGCAGCGTTTCATAGCGATAGAGCGTCGTTTCCTGGAACATCTCCGGGTCGGGCTTAAAGGTGACTGTCGTTCCGGTAGAAGCCGCCGCGCCGATTTTTTTCAGGTCGCCGTCCGGCTTGCCGCGCTTGAAGCTCTGCTCATACTCGGCCCCGTCGCGGCGCACACGGACGGTCAGCCACTCGGACAGGGCGTTGACGACGGACGCGCCGACGCCGTGCAGACCGCCGGCCACTTTATAGCCGGAGTCCTCGCCGCCGAACTTGCCGCCGGCGTGCAGCACGGTGTAGACGACGGTCACAGCCGGGATGCCCAGCTTGGGCTGGATGTCCACGGGGATGCCGCGTCCGTTGTCCGAGACCTCAATGATGTTGCCGGGCTTGATGGTCACTTCAATATGGGTGCAGTATCCGGCCAGTGCCTCGTCGATGGCGTTATCGACGATCTCGTAGACCAGATGATGCAGGCCGGAAGGCCCGGTGGAGCCGATATACATGCCGGGGCGCTTGCGCACAGCCTCCAGACCCTCCAGGACCTGGATCTGCGCACCGCCGTAGGCATGGTCGGTAGCCGTCTCGCGGTTGGTTTCGGTGATGATTTCTTCTGCCATGAAATGATAGCCTCCTGTTGTGGGTGGGTATCTCTTATTTTGCAATGTAGTTCTGTAGGGAGGGGTCTTGACCCCTCCGTGTTTACGCGGCTGCCTGTCTGCGGAGGGGTCAAGACCCCTCCCTACAAAGCAAGATAAACAGCAGCTGTAACTCTTAAAATTCCAGCCTCTCCGCTCTTTTTTTCAGCGCGGCGGGCGATAACTGACTGATATAAATGGTCTCGTCGGGGAAATCGGTGACAAGAAAGCTCTTGGGCAGCGTGCCCGGGGCGCAGAGGTCCACGACGGCGCCCTCGCTCTCGACGTGGCGGAAGTATTCCTCCGTCCGCCGCGACGCCCCGGCTGTGTCCAGATCAAACACCCCGATCACATCCCGGGTATTCAGGACAAAGTCCTGGCCTGCGTGAAAGTACAAATCCTGCACCTCCCTGTAGGGGCCGGGCATGCCCGGCCTCTACGCTTCTTCGACCACTCCGCCCTTCACCATCACAATTTTCCCATTGGTACGCGCAAAAGCGGCAGTGTCGCAGGTGGTCACAATCGTCTGGTGCTCGCCCATGCGGGTCAAAAGGTAGGTCTGGCGCTCGTCGTCCAGCTCGCTCAAAACGTCGTCCAGCAGCAAAACCGGGTGCTCACCGAACAAATCACCGACCACTGTCGCCTCGGCCAGCTTCATTGCCAGCACGCAGCTGCGCTGCTGGCCCTGACTGCCAAACACCCGGGCGGGCTGGCCGTCCAGTAAAATTTCCAGATCCTCGCGGTGCGGCCCGGCCAGGCAGAACCCGGCGCGCAGCTCGGCACTGCGCATGGCCCGCATCTTTTCGGTCAGCGCCGCAGCGGTGGGGGCCGCGGTGCACATCTGGTAGTTCAGCGCCAGCACCTCGGCACCGTGGGAGATGTCCCTATAATTCTGCGCGGCGATGGGAGCCGCCGCCGCCAGAAACTTGCAGCGGTGCTCCATGATGAGCGCGCCGTACTCGGCCAGCTGCTCGTCGTAGGTGTCCAGCAGCATATTGCCGTTTGGCGTAATATCGTAGCTTTTCAGCAGGGCGTTCTTCTGGGCCGTCAGCCTCATATACCGCCGCAGCGCCACAAGGTAGGGCCGGTAGACCTGGCACAGTGCGGAATCCATAAACCGCCGCCGTCCGTCCGGGCCGCCCTTGACCAGCCCCAGCAGGTCCGGCTCAAAGACGACGGCCTGAAAGTTCCCCGCCAGCGCCGCCGCGCGCCCAACGTCCGCGCCGTTTAATTTGCCGGTGCGGCCCGGGCGCTGGCTCTGCCTGCTGCCCACGGTCAGGCGGATGGATTTTTCCACGTCCTGTGTCTCAAACGCGCCCTCGATGACCGAAAAGTCACAGCCGCGCCTGATAAGCTCCGCGTCCTTTGACCCGCGGAAGCTCTTGCCGCCGGTCAGCAGCCAGACAGCCTCCAACAGGTTCGTCTTGCCCTGGCCGTTCGGGCCGCACAGCACGGTCAGGTGCGGGTCGGGGTGCAGCTCTGCGTGGACAATATTGCGGTGATCCGTTACTTCTAAGTGCGTTAAGCGCATTACGCGCCCTCCGCGATCTGCACGGTCTGGCCGTCCAGCTCCACGGTATCCCCTGCGCGGCACTTTTTGCCGCGCATCGTGCAGACCTCGCCGTTGACCTTAACGGCCCCGCCCTGGATCAGCTCCTTCGCCTCGCCGCCCGTCTCGCACAGACCGGCGAACTTGAGCAGAGCATCCAGCTTGATAAACTCGGTGGTGATACGAATCTTTTCCATACAATTCCTTCTATTGCAGCGGCAGGGGCCGGACATGTCCGGCCCGCGGCCTTGCGGCAACTGCCCATCAACGGGCAAGCCTTTTTATGTTGCGGACCGGGCATACCCGGCCCCTGCGGAGCATCGTTGTTTTTACCCCTCGTTCTTGAACCGTACCGGCAGCACCAGATAGATAAAGTCCTTGCCGTCCTCGGGCAGGAGCTTGACGGGGCTTAAGGGTCCGTTGATTTCCAGCACCATCTTCTCACACTTCGAGAAGCGCAGTGCATCCAGCAGATACCGGTTGTTGAAGCCGATCTCTACCGCGTCGCCCTCCATCGAGACCGGCGCGAACTCGTCCACGACCTTGCCCAGCGGCGTCTGGCAGCGGACCGTCACGCGATCCTCGGCAAAGGAGATGCGCAGCGGGTTCTTCAAACGCTCGGTAATAATGAGCGACGCGCGCTCGATCGTGTCGATGAAGTTCTTACATTCCACGGTAACACGTGTTTTTCTGTCCTTCGGGATGACGCTCTCATAGTTGAGGAAGTCGCCCTCGATCAGGCGGCTCATGATCGTATAGCCGTTGGAGGTAAACACGACATAGCGGCGGTTCGCGTCGATCTTCACGTCGTCGTCTGCGCCGCCCATAATTTTCAGCAGCTCCTGCAGTGTCTTGGCGGGGATGATGATGCGGATGTCGCGGGTGCACTCGACGTCGCGCTGGATAATGGCCAGCCGGTAGCCGTCCAGGGCCACAATCGTCAGGCTGCCCGGCTCAATGACGAACAGCTCGCCGGTGTGGGCGGGCTTTTTGTCGTCCTGGCTGACAGCATAGATGGTTTTCTCGATCATCTCGCGCAGCATGCCGCACTTGACGGTCATCGTATTGTCGGCGCCGGTCACGGGCAGGCTCGGATAATCGCTGGCATTCAGCGCGGGGATCTCAAATTCTGCCACACCACCGCTGATTTTTGCCTGGCCCTCGTCGTTCAGCTCAATGCAGACATCGCCCGCAGGCATACGGTTGACCATGGCGCTCAGCAGTTTTGCGTCAAGTACGGTTTCACCGGGTACAAGTACGTTGCATTCAATCGTGGTCGTGATGCCCATTTCCATATCGTAGCCGGTCAGCGTCAGGTTAAAGCCCTCGGCCTTCATGTAGATGCCTTCCAGCACGGGGATGGCGGCGCGGTTCGTGATCGCGCGGGAAACGCCGTCGATGGCGCTGGCCAGCAGTGTTTTTTCGCATTCAAATTTCATGTTTCTATCTCTTTCTCCGGCTTTTTTGGAAAAAAGCCTCGGCAAAAAACGTTCAGCGGTCTCTAGGAAGGGTGCTCCTTCTGTTTTCCACAGCCGGAGCGGTGTTTTGTAGGTGTGAGGAAGTGTATTTTGCGGTTCCGTTCGCAGAAACTATTACACTATGGTAGTAGTCGTAGTAGGGGGTGTTAGTTTCGTGGAAAACTCCGCGGGACCCGATTGCGCCGCGGAAAATCGCGGGTGGATTGTTTTGAACAGTCTGTGGACTTTTCTGTGGAAAACCCGGAAAACCCCCTTTTTCAACAAGCCCCGTGGAATACGCGCTGTTGATAACTGAAAACTTTGTTGAAAAACGGGGCGTTCTTTCTTTGCAAAGAAAGAACCAAAGAAATTCCAAATGCTCGGGTGAGAATGTGCGATGCTGCGTAAAGTACATCCCAAATCCCGTCCCCGGGATACACTATTGAAAGTTCTTTGCCTACTTTCTTTCAAGAAAGTAGGTCAGGTGCGGACGTTTTTCATGATGTCGCTGCACATCTCTTTCAGGTGCTGATCGCGCTTGATATTTTCCTCCATCGTTTTGATGGAATACACCACCGTGGAATGATCGCGCTGGAACTCCTGCCCGATGGCCTCCATGCTCATGCCGGTCACCTCGCGGATAATGTACATCGTCATCTGCCGCGCCGCGCTCACATTCGCATTGCGCTTCTTGCCGCGGATGTCCGACGGCATCACATTGTAGGTGCGCGCGACCTCGTTCAGGATCTTCTCGATCGTGACCGGGATCGGCTGGCTGTCGTTCAGCGTGTCCTTGATCGCCGTCGTCGTCACGCCGATGCACGGCTCGATGCCCTCCAGCAGATAGTAGGCGTTCAGTTTTTTGACCGCGCCCTCCAACTGGCGGATGTTCTGCTTTAAGTGGTTCGCAATGTACTCGGCCACGTCGTTCGGCAGGTCCAGATTCAACAGCTCGGCCTTGCGCTTGACGATGGCAACGCGCGTTTCAAAATCCGGCGGCTGGATGTCGGCGGTCAGGCCCCACTCAAACCGGGTGCGCAGACGCTCCTCCAGCGATTTGATCTCCTTCGCGGGGCGGTCCGACGCGATGACGATCTGGCGGCCATCGTTGTGCAGCGTGTTGAAGGTGTGGAAAAACTCCTCCTGCGTGCTCTCCTTGCCGGCCAGGAACTGGATGTCGTCGATCAAAAGCACATCCGCCTTGCGGTAGCGCTGGCGGAACTGCTCCATCGTTGCCGTCTTGATGGCAGTGATCGTCTCGTTCGTGAATTTTTCACAATCCACGTAGACAATGTTGAAATCCGGGTGGTTCTTCTGGATCTCAATTTTGATGGCGTTCAGCAGATGCGTCTTGCCCAGACCCGACGGCCCGTAGATGAACAGCGGGTTGTACGCGCCGGAGGGGTTCGCGGCCACGGCCTGCGCGGCGGCAAACGCAAACTGGTTCGACGGTCCCTTGATGAAGTTCTCGAACGTGAACTCGTACCGCCCGCTGGGCAGGTCGTTCTCGTCCAGCTTCGGCTTCTCGGCAGCCTTGCCGCCGTCCGGTGCGGGCGCGGCCAGCACAAACTTCAGCTCCACCTCAAAGCCGAGGATCGAGGCAAACGCCTCCTTGAGCAGATCGGCATAGCGCGCCGCCGCAAACCGCATGACGACGTCGTTGGGAACCTCCAGGATGATGATGTTCGTGCCCTCAAAATTCAGCAGATTGAGGTCCTGGATGAAAACTCTGTATGATGCATCGGATACTCGTCCTTTGCAGTACGCCTTGACGGCGTCCATTACATCATTGAAGGAATCCATGATTCTCGATACTCCCCACTTCCTGTTATAAGTGAACGCCCCATATCCAAACAGGGCGCAGAAATACTAAATACAGTATACCACAAAACCGGGTTTTAAACAACACCTATATATAATAAAGTAGGAATTTTTTTATACGCCGGAATTGTTGAAAATTTTTCCGCGGAGCAAACAAAAATAAAAGTTTTCCACAACAGATGCAATTTTCAACAGTAAATAGTACAAAATGTAGTGGATAACTCTCTGTAGCTCCAATTCTTTGACGCGGGAGCGAAAAATTCTGCCCAAACCCCCTTGACAAAGTGGGGGTAAATCGCGTATAATCTAACTCTGCAAGGCTGCCCCAGTGTATGGGCGAAGCCCTGAGCAAACAGCCCATACCGGGATTTCAACAGGAGGAATGAAAAATGAAGCGTACTTTCCAGCCCAAGAAGCGTCAGCGCAGCCGCGTCCACGGTTTCCTGAACCGCATGGCTACCAAGAATGGCCGCAAGGTCATCGCCCGCCGCCGTGCGAAGGGCCGTAAGAGCCTGACTGTCTGATAACTTCAGAGATTAAGTGAACAAAAGGGTTGCTGATTGTAAAATCGGCAGCCCTTTTTTCAAATATGGCTTTACAGAAGCCGGGATTCATTATAATATATGTGTAGGAATGCCTTCCCCTTGGGGAAGGTGTCCGTGGCCCCGACCACGGACGGATGAGGGAAAACCTTCCGGAAATTTCCCGCAAATGGGTTTTGACCGAAAGGTTTGCCCTCATCAGCCGCCTGCGGGCGGCAGCTTCTCCCGAGGGAGAAGCCTTGGGAGGATACTACTATGCGTTACCGCACTTTAGATAAAAACTGGCAGTTCAACCGGGTGTATGGCCGGGGCAAAAGCTATGTGCATCCGCACTGCGTTTTGTATGTGGCCAAAAACCGGCTGGGCTATACCCGCATCGGGCTGACGGCCACCAAAAAGGTCGGCCATGCCGTGCAGCGCAACCGCGCCCGCCGCGTCATGCGCGCGGCTTTGTCAGAGCACCTGGCCCAGAACATCGGCGGGTATGACATCATCCTGGTCGCCCGCGGCCAGACCCCCCGCCTGAAAAGCACCCAGCTGAGCAAAACGCTGGGCAAGCTGTTTGCAAAGGCCGGTCTGCCCGACAAGGCCGCCCCGGCCCCCGGGCCCGAGACGGCCCCGCAATGATCGCCCGCCTTCTCATCGCGCTTTTGCGCGGCTACAAAAAATATATCAGTCCGCACCTCGGGCATCACTGCCGGTTCATACCCACCTGCAGTGAATACGCCATGCAGGCGCTCGCCGTACACGGCCTTGTAAAGGGTCTGATTTTAACGGTGTGGCGCCTTTTAAGATGCCAGCCCTTTGCAAAATTCGGCTATGACCCGGTACCCGAAAAGGGAAAGTGGGTCAACCCGGAGCGAAGGCTGACGAAAGATAATAGATAAAAGATAACAAAAAACATACCGTAGGGGCGGATTCCATATCCGCCCGCGGCACCTGCCGGAAGCTGCACGGGCGCATATAGAATGCGCCCCTACGGCGGCAGAGATTTTTAAGCGGTGCGCCAGCACCGCGGCCCACCAATTTTATTATCTATTATCTCCACAACATCGCCTCTCATGTCTTTGCACTGCGCAGCAGAGACCTACATAAAAATAAAGGTCCCGGGCGCAGACGGGGCAGAAGGAAAGGCTATGTCTTTTATGTATTTCCTGGCCGTATTGATCGGCCCGCTGGTGAAGATCCTGTACAGCTTCATCGGCAACTACGCGGCAACCATGATCGTTGCCACCCTCATCCTCAAGCTGCTGCTGTTCCCCCTGAGCATCCATCAGCAGAAGTCCACGGCCAAGATGTCCGTGTTCCAGCCGCTGATCACCGAGATCCAGCAGAAGTACAAGAACGACCCCCAGAAGCAGCAGGAGGAGCTGATGAAGCTCCAGCAGGAGCACGGCTACAACCCCATGGGCGGCTGTATGCCCATGCTGCTGACGATGCTGGTCCTGTTCGGCTTCCTGGGCGTTGTGTACTACCCCGTACACTACATCTTCGGCGTCAGCAATGATGCCGTCAAGGCCGCGTGCGAGGCCATCGGCCTGGCCACGACCAACACCTCCACGATGCAGACCGCGCTGATCCAGGCCATCCACAACGGCGCGTCCATCGACCCGTCCATCATCTCCGCCAGCGTTGTGGCCGAGATCCAGAACTTCAACACCTCCTTCTTCGGCATGGATATGTGCGATGTGCCCGGCTTCCACCTGACCCCCATCGCCATCTTCCCGGCCATCGCCACGGTCACGATGTTCGTCAGCTACTTCGTCACCCAGAAGCTCTCCGGCATGGATGCCCAGATGCAGGGCAGCATGAAGGTCATGATGCTCGTCATGAACCTGATGTTCGTCACGTTCTGCTTCAATGCCCCCGTCGGCTTCTCCCTGTACTACGGCGTGTCCAACGTTGTCCAGATCTTCCAGTCCTACGTGACCTACAAGATCTACAGCCCCGAGAAGTTCAAGGCCCAGTATGAGGCCGAGCTTGCCGCCAAGCGCGCCGAGAAGAAGAAAAAGCGCACCGTCACCGTCGAGCTGAACGGTAAGCAGGTCGAAAAAGAGGTCACCCTGGGCGAGGCCAACAAGCTGCGCCTGGAGATGGCCCGCCAGCGCGAGGCCGAACTCTACAAGGACGAGCGCACCACCCCGCTGAATAAGGATTGATTACACAGCAAAAGAGGCGCGCTCCCGTTGCAGAGACTGTAGGGGCGAGCATTGCTCGCCCGCGCCGTTGGCGGCTGTGAGGGAGTGTATCCCCTGCCGCCGTAGGGGCGCATTCTATATGCGCCCGCCCCGCTCCCCGTTGTGATGAACGTAACGATAAGAAATAAGAAGGAGGTTCCCCCTATGCGCAGTATGGAAATGAGCGCCAAGACCGTTGAGGCCGCCGTACAGGCCGCCTGCGAGGCTCTCGGCGTTGACCGTGATGACATCAACGTAAGCTACGAAGTCCTCGAATTCCCCACCCGCAAGCTGTTTAAGACCATCCCCGCCAAGGTCCTCGTGAAGGTCGAGGAGCCCGAGGCGGAAAAGCCGGCTGAAGTTTCCACAAAGCCCGCCGAGGTTGTTGAAATCTCTGACGAGACCGCCCCTGAAATCCAGAAGGAGGTCGTCGAGGATATGGTCGAGGAGGCCGAGTTGGCCCCCGTCCCCGGTGAGGAAGTCGAGGTTCCCCTTGACATCGACGCCGACCCGCGCCTGCAGGCCGCCGTTGACTACCTGACCCCGATCTTCAACCTGATGGGTGTGGAAAACTTCACCTTCACCGCCGTCAAGAAGGGCGCTGCCACGGTCCTGAAGGTCTCCGGCGAGCACATGGGCGCGCTGATCGGACGCCGCGGCGAGACGATGGAGTCCCTGTCCTACCTCGCCAGCCTCGTTGTGAACCGCATGGAGGGCCCTTACGTCAAGCTGGGCCTGGATGTCGGCGGCTACCGCAACAAGCGCGAGGACGACCTCTCTGCCCTTGCCAGGCGCATTGCAGACCGCGTCATCCGCACGGGCTGCTACTATGAGATGGAGCCGATGAACCCCTACGAGCGCCACATCATCCACACGGCCATCGCCGAGATCGACGGTGTGCGCAGCGAGAGCAAAGGCGACGGCCCGGCCCGCCATGTGGTGCTGTACTCCACCGACCCCGATGCCTGCAACCTGCCTGACCGCGACAACGCCCGCAACCAGCGCGGCGGACGCCGTGACGGCGGCCGCGGTCCCCGCCGTGACAACCGCGGCGGACGCGGCCCCCGCGGCCCGCGTGAGGGCGGCAGAGGCCCCCGCTACGGTGCTCCCCGCCGCGACAACCGCGGCGGCCCCCGCTACGGCGGCCCGCGCTCCAGCGTGCCCGCCCGCGAGTTTGCGGATGCCCCGCGCGACCCCGCAGCCAAGCCGATGGCACCCAAGACCACCGAGCGCATCCACGACGGTGACGATTTCGCCTTCGGTAAGATCGAGTTTTAAACAACAGTGTTGAAAAAAGCAGCTGCTCCTGTGCGGGCAGCTGCTTTTTGGTTTTTATGCGAGCAAAGCGCAGGCCGGAAGGGTCTCGACGGGGCTCCCGCAGTCTCCTGTTCCCCCTCTAAACTCTTTCCACACCGTTTTCCACAGTGATGTTGAAAACTCTTATTTTTCCACCGTTCACAACCGGCTATACAAGGGGCAAAAATGAACCGTTTGTAAACAAGATATAGGCGTAACCACGGCCCGGTACCCCTACAGGTACCCCTTTTCCACAGGAAAACCGGTTTTCCACCGTTTCCCGGGGTTTTCCCTGTGGAAAACTCGTGAAAACTGTGGAAAACTATAAAATAACGGTGTTTCGCAGAAAACGAGCGGAACTTTTTGCGAAAGGCTCTCTGCAGGCCTTATTTTCCTGTTGAAAATGTTGAAAACTGCCTATAGTTGTAGAACCCCGCGGTGGAAAAGTCCGAAATGTTGTTAAAAACACAGATGTAGCTGTACTGAAAACAAAGTGGGATGCAGTCGGTTATCAAACGTCCATGCCCGGCAACGAGGATACATTTTCAACCGTATGGCCAGCCCAATGTTGAAAGAAAAACAACAACCGGCGAACGGCATCCCGCATAAACTCGCGGACGGCATATAGGCCGCCCCTACCGCGCTTACGTGAATTACATCCGTAGGGCGGGGTGCCCGCACCCCGCCGCAAGTTCGCGCGGCTCCCCGTCAACGGGCAGCCACTCACGTAGGGGGCGGCGTCCCCGACGCCCCGGAAACCTTCTGCTGCCGCCCATCCCCGGGAAACCCCCCGGGCCGGGCATGCCCGGCCCCTACCGCGCGGCGGTGGGCAAGCCTCATGCCGTCCATAAACGCCCACGGAGGGGTCAAGACCCCTCCCTACGGACTGACCCACCCACGAGTGCATCGCCCCCCTACCGCGCGGCGGTGCGGGAACGGCGACAAAAAACCGAGGCGATCCCTTTTCCCGGGACTGCCTCGGTTCTTTATATAAGCGCTTAATCGTGCCGGATGGCTTCCAGCGCACTGATCCTGACCGCCTTGTTTGCGGGCAGGATGCCGGCTACCAGCCCCACCAGCGTGGCGAATACCAGCGCCGCCAGCATGAGCCAGGGCGGGATGATAGAAATGGCCGCGCTGCCGCCCCCGTCCATGTAGTAGTACCCGCCGCCCATCAGGCCGGACAGGTCCAACCCGCCGCCCTGACCGAACGCCGCTAAAATTGTGGAAAGGTTGTTCAGCACAAAGCTGGCCAGCAGGCTGAACGCTACGCCGATCAGCCCGCCGATAAACCCGATGGTCGAGCTTTCCAGCAGGAACATCGTGCGGATGCTGCCCAGCTCACAGCCCAGCACCTTCATGACGCCGATCTCCCGGGTGCGCTCATAGATGGCCATCGTCATGGTGTTGATGATGTTGATGGCCGCCACAAACAGCGAGACCGCCGCAATGCCGCCGAAGATCATCTGGCTTTTTATGACCTGCTGCTGCATCTCCTCGCGCTGCTGGTTCATCGAGTAGGTGTTGGTGAAGCCCAGGTCGTGGATGGCCGTCTCAACGTCGGTGACGTTCTTCAGGTCATCGACCTTGACGTAGACCTGGTCGTAGCTCTTTTCCTCGGTCTTGGTTTTGGTCATGTCGTTGTAGACCTTTTGCAGCATCTTCATGTCCTGAATGCGCAGCACAATGCCGCTCTGGGTCCAGTAGCCCTTGGCGCCGTCCGGCTCCAGCACGCCCACGACCTCCAGCTCCCAGCTGCGGGATTTTTCGGTCGAGCCTTCGCCGGTCCGGATGGTCAGGGTCATCTTATCCTTGTCGATGTCCACAAAGGGCGGCAGCTCCTTGCCGTTGGCATCGGTCTGGCCCTGCCAGCGGTAACGCTTGGGGCTGTTGAAGCTCTTGCGCGAGTCCTGAAACTCATACCCGGTGGACGCACCGATCAAAATCTGTAATTTCGCAGCCTTCTCGCTGGCGGGGGTGTTCGTGAGCCAGCTGCCGCTCTGCAGGGCGAAGCCCATCGGCTCCAGCGCGGTGGGGTCGATGCCGATCAAATTGTAAATTTCCATCGTGTAGCGGTCATTGCGGCCCGCCGTGATGGTGCCCTCCAGATTATACGCCTGCGCGTAGGGCGTGGCCGCCGCCACATGGGGGATCTGCTTGATGCTGGCGATGGCGGCATCGTCCAGATACAGCGGCTTGCCGTCGCTGCCGACCATCGTGCCGTAGCCGTAGATCTGCACCTGGGTCAGGTCGCCCCAGCTTTGCAGCATCTCCTCGTTGGTTTTGGTCTGGGCGATGCCCAGCGAGATCATCAGCACGACCATGCAGGTGCCGATGACGACGCCGACGAGCGTCAGCGCCGTGCGGCCCTTGCGGCGCAGCAGGTTGCGCGCCGACAGGCTGATTTCATCAGAGATCTTCATCGCTGTCCTCTGCTTCCAGCGCGGCCAGTGCCTTGGCCTTTTTGCGCTTGCGTACCACGACCACAATGACCACGATCACGACCACTGCGCCGCAGACACCGATGAGCACCCACGCCCAGACCGGCATACCGGTCTGCTCGGGCTGGACGTCGTCCATCGACGGGTCATAGTTGAAGTCGTCCATGTTCATCTCCTCGGCACTGACAGAGAAGTCCTTCGAGAAGGTCTGCGGGTTGCCGGAGGCATCCTCGTAGTTCAGCGTGATGATGCCGCTGACCGTGCCCGCGGCATCGGGGACGATGTCAAAGTCCACGCTGCCCTCGGTGCCGGCGGCCAGGTTGCCGAGGTACTGGTAGCCGCCCGCACCCAGATTCGTGCCGGTCAGGCGGGCTTCCAGATTGCTGACGGGGTTCTTGCCCTTGTTGACGTAGGAGAGGGAGACGCTGCCGGTGTCACCGACATAGATCGTGTCGCCGGACAGCTCGAGCTGGCCGACCTCAAAGCGGTCGGGCTGGCTGACGGGCACGGAAATCGTCGTGGTGCCGCTGACCTCCTTGCCGGTGACAGAGCCGGTGCCGGTCATGTTGACGGTGATGCTGGCCACCGTGCCGGTAAAGCCGGAGGCGGGCATGACCTGGAACGTGACGTCCCGGGTCTGCTTGGGGCAGATGGTGCCGAGGTAGCTGGACAGGCTGCCGCCGTTCAGGGAGATGTTCTCGGGCAGCGTCAGCGAGACGATGACGTCGTCGAGATTCTCATTGCCGTCGGTGGCGTAGAGGCCGAGGGAGAGGTCGAACGCCTGCCCTGCGGTGACGCTGTCGCCGTAGCTGGAGGTGCGCACAAGCAGGTTGGGCGAGGTCGTCTGGTCCTTGTCCACGCACTGGCCCAGCGTGACGCTGAACTGCTGCAGCGGCTTGGCGGTGTCCAGATAGGACAGGTTGATGGGCAGCGTGTTGCCGCCGCCGTTATAGATGACGTCGCGGAACAAAATGACGTAGCTGTAATAATTATACTGCGCGTTCGCCGCAACCTCCTCCGGCGAGGCCGAGCCGTTGCGGACGTTCTGCAGGCGGGTGGCGTTGGGGTCGTCGTTGCTGTCGAACAGCTGGCCGATCTCGCCGGTGCCGGTGTAGGTGAACACGGCGGAGTTGATGCGCGCGGAGATCTCCTCCGGCTTGACGCAGTACCGCGCCGAGGCGTGGTCCACGACCTTGAGAACGATGTTGATCTTATCACCGACCTGCACGGTGGTGACCTCGCCGCCCGCAGTGTCGGTGACGGAGTAGGCGGAGACGTAGACGCCGTCGGAGTTGGTCGTGTCAATGGACGCCGTCGGCGTGGGGGTGGGGGCGGTGACATCCGGTGTGGTGACGTCGTCTGCCATAACCGGCGCACACAGCGCCGCCGCCAGAGCAAAGGCGGTCAGCAGGGAAAATAGGCGTTTCATGGTTGGTTTGTACCTCCAAATTTTATAACCCCAAGGCTTCCCCCTGGGGGGAAGCTGCCGCCCGCAGGCGGCGGATGAGGGGAGAGCTTGTGTGGCGGCTCCGTGAGCGGGCCGCGGCGGAAACACGCCCCTCAGCCGCCCTCGGTCGGGGCCTCGGGCTTATTACTTTTTCTGTTCCTTCGCTGCCTCCCCGCCAATATCCAGATTCCCTTCCAGATCGGCAAAGAGGGCGTCGCGGTTTTTCTTCTTCGTCTCCTCGTCCTGCACGACGTTGGAGCAGACCTTGCCGTCCAGAATCGTCACAATGCGGTCCGCGCACTCGGCCAGCTCCGGCTCGTGGGTGACCATAACGAACGTGACACCGCTGTTTTTGGACATTTCCAGCATGCGGTACAGCACCTGCTTGCTTGTGCGGGAGTCGAGGTTTCCTGTCGGCTCATCGGCAAAAATGACCTTGGGACTGCTGACGAACGCGCGGGCAATGCCGACGCGCTGCTGCTGGCCGCCGCTCATCTCGGTGGGCAGATGGTTGGCGCGGCCCAGCAGACCCATGGATTTCAGCTCTTTGCGGGCGCGGGCCAGACGGGTCTTTTTGTCCACACCCTTGAACATTAGCGGCAGGGCGACGTTCTCCGCCGCCGTCATGGTGGGCAGCAGGTTGTAGCTCTGAAAAATGAACCCCAGGTGCTGCTGGCGGAACTCGGCCAGCTCGTTCTCGGTCATTTTGCTGATCTCGTGCTTTCCTATGTATACCTTGCCGGACGTCGGCTTTTCCAGCCCGGCCAGCTGGTTCAGCAGCGTGGACTTGCCGCTGCCCGACTGGCCGACGATACAGCAGAACTCGCCCTTTTCTATCGACAAATCGACATTATTCAGCGCAACAACGCGCTCCTTGCCGACGGCATAGACCTTGCGCAGCTTCTCTGTACGGATGATTGGTGCCAAACGCACACCTCCTTACGTGCAATATACCACATATTGTACCATATTTCGACGATGGTGGGAAGATGGGGAAGTTGTAAAATCTGTTCTTTTCCTATATAATAGACGACAAAAAGGGGGCAGACGTTACCATGGAGTACACAATTCATCCGATTGCGCATATTCGCACGGATTTTACGGATAAATTCGGCATCCCGCGGCAGAGCGGGCTGGTGCCGGAGCTGACGGCGCGCATCGTGTTTGAGCCGGAATACCGCGACCCGAACGCGCTGGTCGGCATCGAGGGGTATGACCGGCTGTGGCTGATCTGGCAGTTTTCCACCGTGGCGGCAGAGTATGCCGCGGGCAAAAGCTGGCGGCCCACCGTGCGCCCGCCGCGCCTGGGCGGCAACGAGCGCCGCGGCGTCTTTGCGACCCGCAGCCCCTACCGCCCGAACGCGCTGGGGCTTTCCTGCGTGGAGCTGGCGGGCGTCGAAAACGGCGAGCTGATCGTCCGCGGCGCGGACCTTTTGGACGGCACGCCGATCTTCGACATCAAGCCGTATCTGCCCTATGTGGACGCCTACCCCGACGCCCGGGGCGGATTTACGGACACGACAAAGGAATACGCTTTGCAGGTGGTTTGCCCCGACGCGCTTTTGTGCAAAGTGCCGGAAAACAAGCGCGCCGCTTTGTCCGGTGTGCTGAAAAACGACCCCCGCCCCGCCTACCAGCACGACCCGGAGCGGGTGTACACGCTGGATTTCGGCTGCAATAAAGTGAAATTCACGGTGGACGGGGATATTTTGAAGGTTGTTGACATCTTATAAACGGGAAGGAAAGGCGGCGCGGCAAAGCCGTCCGCAGAAAGCCTCCTCGCGCAGCGGGGAGGTGGCCGCGAAGCAGGCCGGAGGGGCTTTTGCGGTTCGCGGCGGCGGTAGGCCGCGGAGGGGTCAAGACCCCTCCCTACGGGGCAAAAGATACATGGGCGGTAATGGCAAAGTCGCGGGCCGGGCATGCCCGGCCCCTACAGACTTCTGTTTCCGGCATCGGGGGTTCGGGGGAACACCCGAATTTTAAAACGGAGCAGAGGGCGCGGGCGTTAAGAACGAAAAGTAATACTGCTTTCGTTTAGCCCGCGCCCTCTGCGACCTCCTCTTTGGGAATCCAAGGGGCGTGCAGCCCCTTGGTCGCGGGTCCGCTGCGTCGAAACAGCGGCAGTTTTCTTTGCGAGCTTTCTTTTGCTGCCAAAAGAAAGCGGGTTTCCGGGAGGCTGCTGTTCCCGGGCAAAGATTCCATAATCCGGAACGAGGTACAATAAACCGTGCCCAAAAACGCCCTAAAAACCGCCTTGTTCGTCATTGTGGTCAAAATGCACACAACGAGTTTGAAAATCTGTGCAACTTTCTGAACAAAACCCCTTTACGAAAAAGGGGGTTTTTGGTACAATAAAGCTATGCAAAAGCGTTTGTCTGGAACTATGCCCGGAGCAAGATTGGGGCACGTGCCAAATGACGCAGGCTTTGTGCGGCCCTGACACCCGCACAGCTTTGTATGCAAAACTCTAATGAAAAACGGAGGAAAGAAAATGCCCAGAGCTAAACAGTCTATGGACGGCAATACCGCTGCGGCGCATGTAGCTTATGCATTCACCGATGTGGCTGCCATCTACCCCATCACCCCCTCCAGCCCCATGGCCGACACCGTTGACCAGTGGAGCGCTGCAGGCCTGAAGAACATCTTCGGCAACCAGGTCAAGGTTGTTGAGATGGAGTCCGAGGCCGGCGCCGCAGGCGCTGTCCACGGTTCTCTCGGTACCGGTGCCATCACCACCACCTTTACCGCTTCCCAGGGTCTTCTGCTGATGATCCCCAACATGTACAAGATCGCCGCTGAGCAGCTGCCCTGCGTCTTTGACGTTTCTGCCCGTACCGTTGCTACCCAGTCCCTGAACATCTTCGGTGACCACAGCGACGTTATGGCCGTTCGTCAGACCGGCTTTGCCATGCTGGCCGAGAGCAACCCGCAGGAGGTCATGGACCTGTCTCCCGTTGCCCACCTGTCCGCTATCGAGGGCCACGTTCCGTTCGTGAACTTCTTCGACGGCTTCCGTACCTCCCACGAGATCCAGAAGATCGAGAAGTGGGACTACGAGGACCTGAAGGAAATGTGCAACATGGAGGCTGTCGAGGAGTTCCGTGCCAAGGCCCTGAACCCCGAGCACCCCAAGATGCGCGGTTCCCACGAGAACGGCGACGTCTTCTTCCAGCATCGTGAGGCCTGCAACCCCGCTTACGAGGCTCTGCCTGCCGTTGTTGAGAAGTACATGGCCAAGATCAACGAGAAGCTGGGCACCAACTACGACCTGTTCAACTACTACGGCGCCGAGGATGCTGACCGCGTCATCATCGCCATGGGCTCCATCTGCGACGTCGCAGAGGAGGTCGTTGACTACCTGACCGCCAAGGGCGAGAAGGTCGGCCTGGTTCTGGTCCGCCTGTACCGTCCCTGGGTCTCCAGCGCCCTGCTGAAGGTCCTGCCCAAGACCGTCAAGAAGATCGCCGTTCTGGACCGCACCAAGGAGCCCGGCTCCCTGGGCGAGCCCCTGTACCTGGATGTCGCCACCACCCTGCGTGAGGCCGGCATGAACGACGTCGTCCTGACCGGCGGCCGCTACGGCCTGGGCTCCAAGGACACCCCGCCGTCCAGCGTCTTTGCTATCTACACCGAGCTGGAGAAGGACGCTCCGAAGTCCCGCTTCACCATCGGCATCACCGACGACGTGACCAACCTCAGCCTGCCTGAGGTCAAGCCCGCTCCCATCACCTCCGCCCCCGGCACCAAGGAGTGCAAGTTCTGGGGTCTCGGCGGCGACGGTACTGTCGGTGCCAACAAGAACTCCACCAAGATCATCGGCGACCATACTGACAAGTACATTCAGGCTTACTTCCAGTATGACTCCAAGAAGACCGGCGGTGTCACCATCAGCCACCTGCGTTTCGGCGACAAGCCCATCCGCAGCCCCTACTACATCAACCAGGCTGACTTCGTGGCCTGCCACAACCCCGCTTACATCCACATGGGCATGAAGATGGTCCAGGATGTCAAGCCGGGCGGCGTCTTTATGATCAACTGCCAGTGGACCGATGCCGAGCTGGATGAGCACCTGAATGCTGCCGACAAGAAGTACATTGCCGACAACAACATTCAGCTGTACACCATCAACGCTATCGATAAGGCTATCGAGATCGGCATGGGCAAGCGCACCAACACCATCCTGCAGTCTGCCTTCTTCAAGCTGGCTGACGTCATGCCCATCGACGATGCCGTCGAGTACATGAAGGCCGCTGCCAAGAAGAGCTACGGCAAGAAGGGCGACGCTGTTGTCCAGATGAACTGGAAGGCTATCGACGCCGGCCTGGACGCTGTCCATAAGGTCGAGGTCCCCGCCTCCTGGTCCAACCCCGCTGCTGATCCGGCTCCGAAGGCCCTGAAGGGACCCGAGGCTCTGGTCAAGCAGATCCGCGACGTTATGGAGCCCATCTCCCGTATGGACGGCGACAGCCTGCCTGTCTCCGCCTTCGAGGGCAACGTCAACGGCGAGTGGGAGCAGGGTGCTTCCGCTTACGAGAAGCGCGGCACGGCTGTTATGGTTCCCGAGTGGAACGCCGAGAAGTGCATCCAGTGCAACCAGTGTGCCTTCGTCTGCTCTCACGCCACCATCCGTCCGTTCTGCCTGACTGCTGCCGAGGCTGAGGCTGCGCCCGCTTCCACCAAGCTGGCCGACACCAAGCCCAAGGCAAGCGAGTACAAGTTCACCATGGCCGTGTCTCCTCTGGACTGCATGGGCTGCGGCGAGTGCGTCACCGTCTGCCCGACTGCCGCTATCGAGATGAAGCCGCAGGAGAGCCAGTCCGAGCAGCAGGCTGCTTTCGACTACTGCGTCGAGAACATCCGCAAGAAGGACAACATCCCCGGCGTTGTTTCCGAGGTTTCCGTCAAGGGCTCCCAGTTCAACCAGCCGCTGCTTGAGTTCTCCGGCTCCTGCGCTGGCTGCGCCGAGACCTCTTACGCCCGCCTGATCACCCAGCTGTTCGGCGAGAAGATGTTCATCTCCAACGCTACCGGCTGCTCCTCCATCTGGGGCGGCACCGCTTCCATCAGCCCCTACACCACCAGCAAAGAGTCCGGTCACGGCCCCGCCTGGATCAACTCCCTGTTCGAGGACAACGCCGAGCATGGTCTGGGTATGCAGATCGGTTATGAGACCGTCCGCGCCAACCTGATCACCAAGGTCGAGGCCCTGAAGGGTAAGAACGCTGAGCTGGATGCTGTCATCGACAAGTTCCTGGAGACCAAGAACAACACCAAGGCCAACGACGAGCCCGCAAAGGCCCTGATCGCTGCCCTGGAGGCCTGTGGCTGCGATGAGTCCAAGGAGATCCTGAAGGACAAGCAGTACCTGGCCAAGAAGAGCTTCTGGATCTTCGGCGGCGACGGCTGGGCTTATGACATCGGTTACGGCGGCCTGGATCACGTCCTGGCTTCCGGCCACGACGTCAATGTTATGGTCTTCGACACCGAGATGTACTCCAACACCGGCGGACAGGCTTCCAAGGCCTCCAACATCGGTGAGGTCTGCCAGTTCGCTGCTGCCGGTAAGGAGATCAGCAAGAAGTCTCTGGCTGAGATCTGCATGACCTACGGCTACATCTATGTTGCTCAGATCGCTCTGGGCGCCAACATGGCGCAGGCTGTCAAGGTCATCGCCGAGGCTGAGGCTTATCCCGGCCCGTCTCTGATCATCGGCTACGCTCCCTGCGAGCTGCACGGTGTCAAGGGCGGCATGACCAACTGCCAGAACGAGATGAAGAAGGCTGTTGCTGCCGGTTACTGGAACCTGTTCAGCTTCAACCCCGCTGCCAAGGCCGAGGGCAAGAACCCGTTCACCCTGACCTCCAAGGCCGGCGACATGAGCAAGTATCAGGACTTCCTGGCCAACGAGACTCGTTACAGCCGTCTGGCTCGCGCCTTCCCGGATCGCGCCAAGGCTCTGTTCGAGAAGAACCAGGCTGCCGCCGATGCCCGTTACGAGCACCTGACCAAGCTGGTCGACCTGTACAAGTAATTTGTGCAAGGGCTGCTTAACGGCTAACGCTAAATAAAAAGTGCCCCACGCAGAAATGCGTGGGGCACTTTTTTTGTAGAGCTGTAGGGGCCGGGCATGCCCGGCCCGCAACTTCGCCGCTGTATCGCTTTAATCTTCAATTTGTAGGGGAGGAATTCATCCCTCCCGTGCACCTGCTAGTGCAGCCTCTTACATGGTTTATTCTGTAGGGGTCGGCGTCCTCGACGACCCGGCAGCTTTCCGCCGACGAAAACCTCCGCGGCGGCCTGTGGGCAGGCCGCCCTACAATCCCCTTTCCCGATTGTGCGTAGGGCGGGGTGCCCTCACCCCGCCGCAGGTTCATGTGGCCGTTCGTTTTCCTTTTTCACACCGGCCTCAACACCAGCTCCAGCCCGTTCTTCCCCCAGCCGAAATCCGCGGCGGCGTACCCGCGCTCGAGCACCCGCGGCAGGGCCGGGTCGGCCAGATGGCACCGGCGCAGCGGGTCGCGCCATTTCACAAGACCGTGCGCTGAAAAAATCAGCATCTGGTCGGCCCCGGCCATGGGCCGCATCCCGCGCAGCGTCAGCCCTGCCGAGAGATACTGCGCACACAGATCATCACACGCCTCCGGGTGTTCCAAGTCCAGCGGCAGCACGGCCCAGACATGGTAGCTGGCGTACCGCTCGGTGGCCCAGCGCAGCGCCAACCGCAGGAAATGCCGCAGCTGCGTGTAATCCTCGCGCAGTATGGGCGGCGTCAGCACCGCACCCTGTCCGTCGGCCCCGTAGCCTGCGGCGCGCAGACTTGTGGGCAGCGGGTCCTCGGCGTAGAGCGGCAGCAGCGCGGCGGCGGCCTGTAATTCGTCCTGCCCGGCGTAGTCGCCGACGATCTGGCCTTCCTCCAAGGCCGGGTGCAGGCAGGGCAGCAGCGGCAGCCCGCCCGGCCCGGCCAGCGCGCGCAGGGCATCGGCATGGGCGGCGGTAAGTACGCGGGCGTCAAAGATGTTGGTACGTTCGAGAGTTTGCAGCATAGTTGGGAATCCCTCCGTTACAAAAATTGTTGCATAGTTTATTGTAGCGAATGGGAAATATAAAAAATGTCGCATCCCGGGTGGGATGCGACAGAAAAAAGGCTTCCCCATCTGGGGGAAGCTGTCCGCGAAGCGGACTGATGAGGGCAAAGCTTACGTGGCTGCTATAAAAACGGGCAATAAGGCAAACTTCCCCCTCATCCGGCGCTGCGGCGCCACCTTCAGTCTCCGCGCTAAGAGCCGCCTCCGGCGGTTGCGCTCCGACACGCGCCTGCGGGCGCAGCCCCTTGGGGGAAGGCTTGGGAGTTACAGCTTTCGTTTCCTCGCCAGCTCCTCAAAGCTGCGATTCTCCGTGAAAAAACGCTTGTAGGGGTTGTCCGGCAGGGGCGGCGTTTTGGGCCGGGGCTGCACCTTTTTGCGCAGATGCCCCTTCAGGGGCGGCAGCGCCCGGCTCATTGGGCGGCGGTGGAGACAGCCCCTGCGGTCAGGGTGTCCCACAGCTCGGCGCAGCCCTCGTAGGTCGGGACCTGCTTTTCGTCCCAGACGCCGCGGCGTCCCACGTAGAGGTGCGCCAGCACGCTCTGATTCGTGCCGGTGACGTCGTCCATCAGGGTGAGGCCCTCATAGCTGCCCAGATCCAGCCCGGTCAGCACGGGGCAGTCGGTCCAGCGGTAGACCATCTCGCGCCAGTCGGCGTCGGTGGTCTCGGGGTCGTCGGGAACCGTGCCGTCCAGATATTGCAGTGCGCCGGTCTGGGCCTCAAAGCCCTCGGGATCCTCCAGCAGGAAGATGTAGGTCTTGCCGCCGGACGACAGCTCGGCGCTCAGCCGGGTGACGCCGGCCATCTGGTAGTAGGCGTCGGTGCTCTCGTTCGCGGCGTCAAAGTCAACGGTGTAGCTGTCCACCTGCACAACGACCTTGCCGTCGCCGTTCAGGTCGGAGCAGAACGGCGTCAGCGCGTCCTGCAGCGCGGTGACGGTGTCGGTGGGCAGGTCGCTGGTGCCGACATAAGCGACCTGCACGTCGGGGCGCGTCTGAAAAACGGTGTCCTTGATGATCCACACGCCGAACACGACGACCAGCACGGCCACGACCACGGCCATCCAGTGATAGTGCCACCAGTTGGCGGCTTTTTCTTTTTTTGTATATTCGCGCGGGGGTTCCGGCGTCTGATTGTAAGTTTCGGTACTGTCCTTTGTGACCCAAGCCATAGTGCGGGTACGCTCCTTTTATCATACTTTTTCTATTATAGCACAAATCGACAGGAAAATTTGTAAACTTATTTTGACCACGCCTTGCAACGGCGGGGGAAAGAGGGTATGATATAGTTGTGATAGTGTAGGCGGAAGCGAGTGGAAACGCAAACGCCCCGGGAGGGATGAATCCCTCCCCTACGGATGACCCGGTCACGATAGTGGGTCGGAAAGCAGCGGAGGGGTCAAGACCCCTCCCTACGGACTGACGTGAACGGGTTGCGGACGAGAGGGGCAAGGGAGGGCGGCAGCCCGCCCCTTCGTAGTGTGCGGTGGTTGCCCGTTGACGGGTTGCCACGGTAGGTTGCGGGCGGCTGCCGCTCCCGGTTCAGCCACAAACAAAAAAGGAGCAACCCTCATGTCAAACGAAACAAACGAAACTCCCAGCCAGGGCCGTAAGGTCGGCATTGCGCGCTTTTTTGAACTGCTGGGCCGCGACCTGTGGCCGCTGTATAAATCCGGCATCCTCTGCGTGCTGGGCTTTCTGCCCGGCACGGCGCTGGCCGTCTTTGGCATGATGGCCGGGTCCGCGCTGCTGACCGTCGTCGGCGGTGTGGTCGGCGGCCTGGTCGGCGGGCCGTTCCTGTCCGGTATGATCGATACCGTGCTGCGCGCCCTGCGCGATGAGCCCGGCTACTGGTGGAACACCTATAAACGCGCCTGGAAGCAGAACTGGCGGCAGAGCCTTGTGCCCGGCGCACTGCTGGGCCTGTTTGTGGGCAGTTGGGCCTGGATGCTCCGCGCCCAGGCCGAGAGCGGCAACACCAGCACCGCCCTGTGGGTCGCCTCCATCGCGGGCATTTTCGTCTGCACGGGCTTCTTCACCTGGCTGCTGGCGCAGGTGCCGCTCGTGGATCTGCCGCTTGCCCAAATCGCCAAAAACGCCGGACTGATGTTCTTCGGCTTCTTTCCGCGCACCGCGGCGGCAGCGCTGGTGCTGGCCCTGTACTGGGGCGCAACGCTGCTCTACCTGCCCGCCACGATCCTGACGATTTTGGCGTTCGGCTTCTGGCTGCCCGTCACGATTGCCCTGATGATCGTCTACCCGGGTCTCGAAAAGGTCTTTAAGCTCGAGGAAACGATCAACGCCCGCCGCGCCGCCGAGATCGAGGAGCGCATGGCGCAGAACCAGCCCAAATTCGACCAGTAAGGGGGACCCGGTATGGAAAAAAATACCGTCCTTTTGCAGGACACCGAAGCCTTCATGCACGGTGAGCTGGACAACGTGACCGTCCAGCAGAACTGTATCGTGCTGGATCTGGTGCAGGGCGGCTATGTGCCCTACGGCTGCTACACCAGCGCACCGATCCCGATGCCGCTGTTTGATGCGCTGCGGGTCAGCTGGAACGCGGCCTCGCCCGAGGACACGGCGGTGGAGGCCCAGGCCCGCGTCATGGTGGACGGCAACTGGACGACGTGGAACAGCTTTGGCAAGTGGAGCCCCAGTCTGCACCGGGAAGGCCCGCCCTACCAGGCGCGCGGCCCCGTGCAGCGCTGGCCTGACCGCCTGCAGCTTGACAGCAAATACGCCACGGCGGTGCAGCTGCGCATCTACCTTTACTCCAAAAATGAGAAGGTGAGCCCTGCTGTTATGCTGCTGGGGGCCAGCGTGCGGGTGGTGGACGTCATCCCCGCGCGCGGGCGGCTCGTCAACGCACGGCTGCACCTGATGCCCTACACGGCGGCCCGCCGCGCCCCGGCGCTGCAGCCCTGGATGGACGCGGCGATCTCGCTGGCCAGCCTGACGAACCGCTGGGGCGCCGATCTGCTGCCCGAGGAGTTCGCCCAGGTGCTGCGCGACTGGCGCGCACCCGATGACTGCGGTCCCCGAAACCTGAGCTTTGCCGCCGCCGCGGCGGCGCAGTGGGGCTTCCCCGCGTGGGTGGCCTACGCGGACCTGGCGCTGCTGCGCGCCGAGGCCCGCGCCGGGTGCGGCGCTGTCGTTACATTGCAGTCGACCCCGGCACAGATCGCCGCCGGTGCGCCGGAACGGCACTGCGCAGCGCTGCGCGGGTTTGCATCGTCGCTGGACGGCGAACCCAAGGTGCTGCTCTGTGACCCGTATGCCGCGGCAGAGGATTTCGACTGCGAGATCGAGATGCCGCTGGACGACTTTATGGTCGCGTGGGACAATGTGGCCCTGCTGATGCGCCAGCGCAAGTCCAGCACGCCGCCGCAGGGCCGTACCCGGTGCAGCGCGTGGATACGCCCCGTGGGCACCGACGCGCCCGGCGTCTACCGCCTCTACCTGAACGGCGAGGAGCACCCCCTGCCCGACGACTTCTGTGCGCAGGGCGGCGTTCTGGCCTACAGCCTGCCCGATGAGCACCCCCACGCCACCACGGCCCACCGGCAGTTCAGCTATGTGGAGCCGACGCAGGGCGGTATCCTGCTTGAACACGGCGACACGCCGCGCAAGTACACAGTCTACGCCATCGGCACCGACGGGCGGATGATCGTCGGCGATGTGACGGTATAAAAGGAGAACGCTATGAAGCTGCTGATCGCATCGGATATTCACGGCGCGGCGGGCTATTGCCGGGACCTGCTGGCCGCCTGGGACCGCGAGGGCGCAGACCGCCTGCTGCTGTTGGGCGACCTGCTCTACCACGGCCCGCGCAACGACCTGCCGCCCGACTATGCGCCCAAGGAGGTCATCGCCCTGCTGAACGCGCGGAAAAATCAGATTTTCTGCGTGCGCGGCAACTGCGACACCGAGGTGGACCAGATGGTGCTGGAATTTCCGGTGCTGGCCGACTACGCGGTCCTCACGGCGGGCAGCCGCCTGCTCTACGCGACCCACGGCCATGTGTACAACACGGCCCACCTGCCGCCGCTGCAGCCCGGGGACATCCTGCTGCACGGCCACACGCACATCCCCGCCTGGGAGGTGTTCGGGACGGATAATCTGTATCTCAACCCCGGCTCGGTCTCCATCCCCAAGGCAGGCACCCCCCACAGCTATATGACGCTGGAAAACGGCGTGTTTACCTGGAAGGAGCTGGGCGGGGAGGTGTACCACACACTGACCTTATAATATATATGCCGCGCGGTAGGGGGCCGGGCATGCCCGGCCCCTACCCCCGATGCAAGTATAACACGACACCCCGTAGGACGGCCGGTCCCCGGCCACCGCGGCACACCATAGATTTACGCGAGGAGTATACTATGAAAATCCCTGCAAAAGGCTTTACCCACGGCGGAAAATTCCATGCGGACGATGTTTTTTCCACCGCCCTTTTACAAATCCTGCGCCCTGACATTCAGGTGACGCGGGGCTTCGTTGTGCCGGATGACTTCGACGGCATCGTCTACGACGTCGGCGGCGGTATGTTCGACCACCACTCCGAGCCGCGGGAGTGCCGCCCCAACGGCGTGCCCTACGCCGCGTTCGGCCTGCTGTGGCGGCTGCTCGGCGCACAGCTCGTGGGCGAGCATCAGGCCCGCCTGCTGGACGAAAACTTCATCCAGCCGTTGGATCTGAACGACAACACCGGCGAGCAGAACTCGCTGGCCGACGCCATCGGCAGTTTCAACCCGCTGTGGGACTCGAAGGATGACCCCGACGTGTGCTTCTGGCGTGCCGTGCCCGTGGCAAAGCAGATCCTTGAGAACGAGATCGCCGCCGCCAACGCCGTGAACCGCGCCGACGACACGGTCCGCCGCGCTTACGCCAGCATGAAGGACGGCATCGTCGTGCTGCCCGCCTATATGCCGTGGAAAAACGGCCTGTACAAGACCGACGCGGTCTTTGTCGTCTACCCCAGCCAGCGCGGCGGCTACAGTGCGCAGTGCGTCAACGACCACCGCACCAAGCGCAGCAAGCAGCCGTTCCCGGTGGCCTGGGCCGGCAAGCCCGAGGACAAGCTGCGCGAGGTCAGCGGCCTGGGCCTGCGGTTCTGCCACCCCAGCCGGTTCCTGATCACCGCCGATGACAAGGCGACGGCCATCGAGGCATGCCGCCGCACGCTGCGTGCCGCGGGGAAGAAGGTCAGCGAGGAATGAGCGAAGCCGAACCGATTCGCTTTGGCCCGTCCCCCAGCCCCGCCGAGGCGCAGGAGCCGACCCCCGCGCCCGCCTGGGCCTATCTGCTGCGCTGCCCGGACGGCAGCCTGTACGGCGGCTGGACGAACGATCTGGCCCGCCGCTTAAAAGCCCACCGCAGCGGCAAGGGCGGGGCCAGGTACACAAAAAGCCATGGCAGGGACGCCGTGCGCCTGGCCTACGCAGAGAAATGCGCCGATAAGAGTGCGGCACTAAAACGCGAAGCAGCGCTGAAAAAGCTGCCGAAGGCCGACAAGGAGGCCCTGGCCGCCCGGTGGGCCGCCGACAACAAAATTACCCTGCGGATGGCCACGCCGGACGATGCCGCCGCGGTCTGTGCGCTGTACAACTGGTACGTGCGCCACGGCACGCAGACCTTCCAGTACACGCCGTCCACCGTGGAGGAATACCGCGCGAACATTGCCCATGTGCGGGAGAACGCGCCGTTTATCCTGGCCGAGAGCGCCGACGGGCGGCTGCAGGGCTTTGCCTGTGCGCACCTGTGGCATGAGCGCGAGGCGTACTCGTGGGATGTCGAGACGACGGTCTACTGTGCGCCCGACTGCGTCGGTCAGGGTGTCGGCGGGCGGCTGTACCGCGCGCTGCTGGCGCTTTTGAAGGCGCAGGGCTATTACAACGCCTTTGCCCTTGTGACCGGGAATAACCGCCAGAGCAACGATTTCCACCGCGCGTTAGGCTTCAAAAAGATGGCGACGGAGAAGCGCACCGGGTACAAGTTCGGCCAATGGCTGGATCTGGATTACTGGGTGATGGCTCTGCACGAAGGTGACGGGGAGCCGCAGCCGGTCCGCAAGACCCTGACGGACGCGGAAATTGCGGAGGCGATTGGGTAAGCATGCCGCCCTACGGCTGCAATACAGGTAACATCTGCCCTAAAGCCGCGCGGTAGGGGCCGGGCATGCCCGGCCCGGTGGCTGCCCGTAAACGCCGGTTTGCCGTACACCCGCGGGGCGTCGTGGACGCCGCCCCCTACAAAGCGCCCGTGAACGTTAGTCCGTAGGGAGGGGTCTTGACCCCTCCGCCGGCCTTGCGCGGCAACCCGTTAAACAGGCGGCCACGCGGACCTTCGGCGGCATGGGGGCATGCCGCCCTACGGCTGTAATACAGGTAACATCTGTCCTAAAGCCGCGCGGTAGGGGCCGGGCATACCCGGCCCGGTGGCTGCCCGTAAACGCACGTTTGCCGGACACGGGCACGGAGCGGTCAAGACCGCTCCCTACAAAGCACCCGTGAACGTTAGTCCGTAGGGAGGGGTCTTGACCCCTCCGCCGGCCTTGCGCGGCAACCCGTTAAACAGGCGGCCACGCGGACCTTCGGCGGCATGGGGGCATACCGCCCTACGGCTGTAATACAGGTAACATCTGCTCCAAAGCCGCGCGGTAGGGGCCGGGCATGCCCGGCCCGGTGGCTGCCCGTAAACGCTCGTTTGCCGTACACCCGCGGGGCGTCGGGGACGCCGCCCCCTACAAAGCACCCGTGAACGTTAGTCCGTAGGGAGGGGTCTTGACCCCTCCGCCGGCCTTGCGCGGCAACCCGTTAAACGGGCGGCCACGCATACCTTCGGCGGCATGGGGGCATGCCGCCCTACGGCTGCAATACAGATGAGCACTCGTCCCAAAACCCCGACAACGCCATAGCCAAAAAAAGCGCTGCTGTCACTCTCCGACAGCAGCGCTTTTTGCGTTTATTTTATTGGAATTTCTTCGGTCCCTTTTTTGTAAAGAAGGAACAAAACCCCCCGTAAATCAAATCGCCCCGTTCTCCCGCAGCCACGCCTCCAGCTCGGCGGCGGGCTTGTAGCCGACGGACCGGCTGACTTCCTGACCGTTCCTGAAAAGCAGCAGCGCCGGGATGGCGTCGATCTTGCGGGCCATGGCCAGCTTCAGGTTCTCGTCGGTGTTCAGCTTGCCGACCTTGACGGTGGGATGTGCCGCGGCGAGCTCCTCCAGCACGGGGCCCATCATCTTGCAGGGGCCGCACCAGTCGGCCCAGAAATCCACCACGACGGGCATGGCGCTCTGCAAAACCTCGGTGTCAAAATTCTGTTCGGTGATCTTGATAGACATATAGTTGCATCTCCTTTATAATAAGCTCAAATTTTTGCGTCCGCATACTGTAAGGCCAGCACCGCGCGGATGTCCCGGCTCGAATGCCCGATGCGTATTTCGTACCGGCCCGGCGCGGCGCACCAGGCGTGCAGCTCGGGGCTGTAACGGCTTATATCCTGCGGCGTCAGCGTAAAGACGACCTCCCGCTCCTCGCCGGGCTGCAGATCGATCTTCGCAAACCTGCGCAGCGCCTGGGGCACCCGCCCGCCCGGCACCGGCGCGCCCGTGGCATCGGCTACATAGAGCTGCACGACCTCGGCTCCGCGCATCGCGCCGCTGTTTTTCACCGTCACCCGCGCGGTCACGGTGCCGCCCGGCGTCAGCGTGTCGGCGTCCAGCGCCGCGCCGCGGTAGACGTAGCCCGTGTAGCTCAGCCCGTGGCCGAACGGCCAGCGCACCGGCATTTTGCGGGCGTCATACCAGCGGTAGCCCACGTAGACGCCCTCGCGGTAGTCGGCGGTCACGCCGTCACCCGGGAAATCCAGATAGCAGGGCGTGTCCTCCAGCCGCAGGGGCCAGGTTTCGGGCAGACGCCCGCAGGGGTCGGCGTCGCCCCACAGCAGGGCGTCCGTGGCCTCGCCCAGACCCTCGCCCGCCAGATACATGCACAAAACCGACGATACATCGTCCGCCCAGGGGCACTCCACCGGGCCGGAGGTGTGCAGCACCACGACGGTGTTCTTCTGCACGGCGGCCACGCGGGCGATCAGGTTGTTCTGGCATTCGGGCAGGCGCATGTGCCGCCGGTCCGCGGCGGCCAGCTCGGCGCATTCGGGCAGACCGGCAAAGATGACCGCGGCGTTCGCAGCTTCGGCGGCGGCCACGGCACGCAGAAACTCCGCCTCGTCGCGCTGGTCGCGGTCCGCGGGGAAGCCCTCGATATAACGGATCTTGCGGTCATGCAGGACCGCAGCGTCGATGGCACTTGTGACCTGCGGCGCGCGGGGATGACCGGCAGAATAGCGCGGGTGGGCGGCGAAAGCGCCGATGTAGGCTACCTTCTGCCCCTTGTGCAGCGGCAGTGCGCCCAGATTGCGCAGGAGCACACCGCTCTGCTTGGCCAGCTCGACAGCCAAACTGCGGTCTGCGGTGCGGTCCGCGGGGGACGGCTGGGTCGATGCGGCCAAAAGAGTGCGTATAATGTTCGATGCAGCGCGGTTTAAAACGGACTCGTCCAGTGCGCCGGACTGCACGGCATCCACAAGCCGCCCCGCGTCCGCAGGGGCAAAATCCACGCCCGCGGCCAGCGTCCGGGCCGGGTCCTGCACCGCGCCCGGCTCCGCCAGCACCGCACCGGCAAAGCCCCACGCGCCGCGCAGCGTGTCGGTCAGCAGAGCCGTGTCCTCGCAGATGCGGGTGCCGTTCAGCTGTCCCGCGCTGCACACAACGGCGCGGGGCTGCCCGTCCCGCACGGCAGTCTCAAACGCGGGCAGGTAAAGCTCCTGCAGCGTGCGCTCGTCAACACGGCGGTTCAGCGTCCGGCGGTCTGTCTCCTGGTTGACCACGGCCAGCCGCCCCGCGCAGCCACCCACACCCGCGCTCTGCACGCCTTGCAGGAACGCCGCGGCCAGCGCCCCCGTCAGGCAGGGGTCCTCGGCCCAGGTGTCGGCGCTGCGTCCGCTCAACGGGCCGCGCTTCAGGTTCACGTCCGGCACGTCCAGCAGCTGTGCGCCGCCGCTGCGCGCCTCCCGCCCGAGCGCCGCGCCCATGCGGCGGGCCGCCTCCGGGTCAAACGACGCTGCCGCCGCGCACGCCGACGGAAAGCAGACGCCCCCGGCAGATTCCTGACTGTGCAGGCCGTTGACCCGCAGCGCCGGAAGGCCCAGCCGCGGGACCGCCGCGCCGGTGCAAAGACCGGCCTTTTCTTCCGGCGTCAGCGCGTCCACAAGCTCTTGAACGGTAGCGTACATGGGAAAATTCTCCTTTGACAAAGCAGTTTTCAACATTATACCACGATGCGGGTGGAAAATAAAATAAAAAAGTGTAAAATTATAGCTGTGAGGACACAACCTTGTAACAACACGGGGTTACAATACCCCCAAACAGGGAGGAAACGCGGATGAACAACATACTGATCGTGGAGGATGAGCACCTGATCGCGCGGCTGATCGAGATGACGCTGACCCGCGCCGGGTACCGCTGCACGCTGGCCGAGGATGGCCGGACGGCGGCGGATCTCATCGAAACCACCAATTTTGATATGGCGCTTTTGGATATTATGCTGCCCGGCCTGGACGGTTATGCACTGCTGGAATGTCTGCGGCCCCAGGGCGTGCCGGTCATCTTTATCACGGCCAAAAGCGCGGTGAAGGACCGCGTGCAGGGGCTGCGCCTGGGCGCGGACGATTACATAACCAAGCCGTTCGCGGCGGAGGAGCTTGTTGCCCGGATGGAGACGGTTTTGCGCCGCACCGGGCGCGGCGGGCGGGAGCTGTGCGCCTACGACGTGGTGCTGGACACGGTCAACCACACCGCCCGCCGGAACGGTGAGCCTGTGGAGCTGCGCCGCCTGGAATACGATCTGTTGGAGCTTTTGATGCGCAACCGCGGCGCGGCGCTCTACCGCGACGTGATGTATGAGCGCGTCTGGGGCGGCATCCCCGACACCGAAAGTCTGCGCACCGTTGACACCCACATTGCCCGTCTGCGCAAAAAGCTCGGCTGGACGGACAAGATCGAGACGGTGTACAAGATCGGGTATCGGTTGAAGAAGGAAGATTGAACCGGGAACGGCAGTCTCCCTCCCTTGCCCCTCCCGCCCACCACCCGTTCACAGCAGTCCGTAGGGGCCGGGCATGCCCGGCCCGCAGCCTTGCCATTGCCGCCCCTTTATCTTTTGCATCGTAGGGAGGGGTCTTGACCCCTCGACGCCCCGCAGCCTCCCGTCACACCCCGTCCCCGGGCAACCAACACCCCGCCCCCACCAAAGGAGCTCTCTCATGCGATACTTCCAAAAACTGCTCTGCCTGCTGATCCTCGTCCTGGCCGCGTCGTTCGGTGTGGGCGGGTGCGTGCTGCTGTACAGCGATTTCTCCGTGCAGCGCAGCCGCATGGCCGCCGCCAACGCCGCCGCCCACGCCCAGGCGTGTACGCTGCTGCAAACCGAGATCCTCGACCTGCAGCGCCGCGGCATATCCACCGGGGATGCCGCGCTCACGGCCCGCGTGACGGCACAGAATGTCCCCGCGGCGCTTTGGCGGGGCGACACCCTCGTCTGCGCCACGCTGGAAGGGCTGCAAGGCCTCCCCCTTGGCGACGCCGCCACCGTGACCGTCAGGACCGAAAATTCTATTTACGCCGTCTACGCCAGCGACCTGCAGGGCGGGCTGCGGCTCGTCACAGCCTACGACCTGACCGGCCTTTACCGGGACAGAAACGCCGCCCTGATGCGCTTTTTGCTGCTGGAGGCCGCCGTGCTGGCCGCGGCGTCCGCCGTCACGGCGCTGCTGGCCCGCCGCCTGACCCGCCCGCTGGCCGTCCTGACCGACGCCGGGGCGCAGATCGCAGCCGGGGACTACGCCCGCCGCACCGACCTGCACACCGGCGATGAGATCGAGGCGCTGAGCCGCAGCTTTGACAAAATGGCCGATGCTGTGCAGGAAAAGATCGCAGACCTCGAGGCCGACGTCCAGCGGCGGGAGGACTTCGTCGGCGCGTTCACCCACGAGCTGAAAACCCCGATGACCAGCATCATCGGCTATGCGGACTTGCTCCACACCATGCAGACCGACCCCGACGAGCAGCGCGAGGCCGCCGCGGCCATCGTGCACGAGGGGCGGCGGCTCGAGGCGCTGAGCCGCAAGCTGCTGGCCCTGCTGGGCCTGAATGAGGAGGGCGTTGAACTGACCGCCGTGCCGCTGCCCGCGCTCTGGCCGCGGCTGCACGCGGCCTGCCCGGACGTCACCCTGCGCACGCCCGCCGCCGCGCCGACCGTGCGCGGGGACGCCGACCTGCTGCTGGATCTGCTCTGCAATCTGGTGCAGAACGCCGCCAAGGCCAGTGCGCCCGATGCGCCGGTGCTGGTGCTCTGTGCGCAGGCCGGGGACGCCGTCACGCTGACCGTGGCGGACCGCGGCTGCGGCATCCCGCCCGAGCTGATCCCCCGCGTGACCGAGCCGTTCTACATGGTCGATAAATCCCGCGCCCGCCGTCAGGGCGGCAGCGGCCTGGGGCTGGCGCTCTGCCAACGCATTGCCGCCGCCCACGGCAGTGCGCTGCGCATCGAAAGCGAACCCGGCAGAGGCACCCGGGTCAGTGTGACGCTGCCCGTCTGGAAGGAGGATGCACCGTGAGCCTTTGGAACCATCCGCGGCTGACCGCCGCGCTTTGCACCGTGGCCGTGCTGGGCTGCGCCGCCGCGCCCGCGGTGTTTCTGGCCGCAGCCGACGCCGCCAGCCTTGGCCGCGTCGAGATCGTGGCCGACCCCTACGTTGCCCCGACGCCCACGGCGGACGATTATTATATCCTGCGCCAGCTGGCCGCCCGCAGCCGGAACGCCGAGACCGAGCGGGAGCAGCGCCCCGCCGAGGTTCTGACAGCCCCAAAAATGTACATAGGTGCGTCCGCCAGCCTGCAATCCATGCAGTATGCGGATTCCGCCGCCGCCGAGGCCGCAGAGAACGCCCTGCGCCAGCTGGCCGAAACCGGCGCCGTGCCCGCCGCCTGGGCTGCCGAGGCGCTGGACACGGCCGAGACCGGCGAAAGCTACACCGACTGGGACGGCAGATATTACTACCTGGACGAGACCTACTGCGTCACCGACAGCCTCGGCTTTGTGACGGTGCGGCGGTTCGGCATGACGGACAATGCACTTTTTACGCGATACAGCGTCACTATGGACAGCCGCACCGGCACAGTGGTCGAGGCATGGCTCTCGATGGCCGGGACCGACGCGGAAAACACCCCGCTGCCCACCGAGACCGCCCTGCGCAGCTTTGCTGCCCAGGCCGGACTGGAAAGCCTCGGCGACTGGGCTGCCCCCGCCGACAGCCCCTACGGCTGCGCCCTCTACAGCACGAACGGCGGTGCGCTCATCACCGCCTCGACCCACCCCTACACCTACCAAGATTACGTCGGTACAGCGCCGGTTTTGTCAGACCGCTGGTACTACAGCCTGACCCTCCAGCTCCGCACTGAGGACCAGCTGCCGGGGTAGGGGCAGGCTTGCGCTGCCGCCAACAACAGCCCTTGCCTTCCCCCTCGGGGGAAGGTGGCCCCGCAGGGTCGGATGAGGGGCAGGCTCTCGCCGCCGCCCATTCCCGGGCAACCCGCAGGGGGCGGCGTCCCCGACACCCCGCGGAGGCTTGCGCTGCCGCCCTTCCCCGGGTTGCTACCCGCGAAGGCTTGCGCCGCCGCCAACCTCCGCGGAGGGGTCAAGACCCCTCCCTACGGACCGAACCATTGACGGCTGCCCACGTAACCCCCCGGGCCGGGCATGCCCGGCCCCTACCGCGCGGCGCCCCGGGAACGGCTGCCCACGTAAACCCCACAGCGTTTCCATATCCCCATCCGTAGGGCGGGGTGCCCCCACCCCGCCGCGACCTCCCGCTGCCGCCCTTCCCCGGGCAAACCGTAGGGGGCGGCGTCCCCGACGCCCCGCGGAGGCTTCCGCTGCCGCCAACAACAGCCCTTGCCTTCCCCCTCGGGGGAAGGTGGCCCCGCAGGGCCGGATGAGGGACAGGCTCCCGCTGCCGTCCATTCCCGGGCAACCCGTAGGGGGCGGCGTCCCCGACGCCCCGCGAAACCTTGCGCCAACACCCATCCCCCGGGTAACCACCCGCAAGCATCCGCCCACGCAACCCTGCGGGCCGGGCATGCCCGGCCCCTACCGCGTAATAATCCCACTCATCTCTACACTACTTAAAAAGGAGGCTCCCACCATGCGCAACCGCCATCTTGCCGCCATTCCCCTCGCCGCGCTCCTGCTCACCGCCTGCGCGTCCGCCACGGATACGGCACCCCTGACCACCCCCCACGCCCGAACCCACCGCTACCGCCACCCCGACACCCGCCGCCGGGGACTTCGCCTGGCTGAACCGCCTGGAAAGCAGCTTCAACAGCGGCGACGCCTACTATGAAATGGTCTACCGCAACCACGGCGGCCTGCTGCTCAAAACCGACTACGCCACCGCCGCACAGACCGTCGCCTGCACCGTGCCCGGCTGCACCCACGACAGCGCCGACTGCCCGGCCTGGTTCCCGGGGCGGTACAGCTACTACTGCCCCTTTGTGGCGGACGGCGCGGTCTATGTGCTCAACGCGTCGTTTTTCCACACGGATCAAACCTGGGAGGAATACCGCGAGGAGTACCTCACGCCTCAGCTGGACAGCACCGACCTCACGCCCGAGGAACTGGAGGCCCACTACTACGGCCTGTGGCAGCAGCAAAGCGCCGCGCCGCAGGTGTACAGGCTGACCGACGACGGCAAGACCTGCATCGACCTGCCCGCCGAGTGTGTGGATTACGTGTTTGATTTTTGCGACGACGCGGCCCTGTACGGGGTGATGACCTCCGGCAACAACGGCCAGAACACAAAGGCCGTCCGCATCGACCTGACCACCGGTGAACTGCAGTCTGTGCCGCTGGAGCCCACAGAGTACTTTGTGACCTGCTACGACGGCGCGCTGCTGACGGTGCGCTATGTGACCGACGCGCCCCTGCCCGACGACTTTGAGCAGTTCCGGGCCGCCGTGCAGAGCGCCACCGTTGAATTTGACCGCTACGACCCCCGCACCGGCGAGCGCCGCAAGCTGATCGAGCGCCCCTACAACATCGCGGATGAGCGGCTTTCCGGGTATCTGGGCACCCACAACGGCAAGCTCTACTTTGAGGAGCGCGAGGCCCTGCAGGGCGGCGGCTACAACCGCGGTGCCTTGCAGGAGTATGACCCCGCCGACGGCAGCACCGCCACGGTGTGGGACGCGCCCCCGACCGGCAACCTGTGGGATTATCAGGACACCGACACGAACGTCCTGCCCGCCCGGGGCAGCCGGGCCGAGGACTGGCTCTGGCTGTACGGCACCGACGGCGCAGTGGGCGGCAACCGCTGCTATTTGTTGAACGCCGCCGCCTGCGAGCTTGTGCCCATCACCCAGCGGATGAAAAATTACGCCTACGACATACCCCCGTCACTTCTGGCCCAGACCGCCGATGGCCGCTGGCTCCTCTGGACCGAATCCAACGACGAAAACGTGCATGTGGCCTATGGGCTGATCGCCCCCAACGATTTTGCCGCCGGCAGCACCGACTATACGCCGGTGGAGATGTGGGCAGGGTGAGGCGTGGGAGTCACCCGTTCCCGGGCAAACCGTAGGGGGCGGCGTCCCCGACGCCCCGCGGAGGCTTGCGCCGACGTCCTTCCCCGGGTTACCACCCGCGGAGACTCCCGCTGCCGCCAACACCCGCGGAGGGGTCAAGACCCCTCCCTACGGACCGAACCATTGACGGGGGCCTGCGTAAACCCCCGGGCCGGGCATGCCCGGCCCCTACCGTGCGGCGGCCCGGGAACGGGTGCCCACGTAAACCCCGCGGGCGTTTCCATATCCCCATCCGTAGGGCGGGGTGCCCCCACCCCGCCGCGACCTCCCGCCGCCGCCGACACCCCGGGAGGGATTACAGCCCTTGCCTTCCCCCTTGGGGGAAGGTGGCCCCGCAGGGCCGGATGAGGGGGAGGCTCCCGCTGCCGCCCATTCCCGGGCAAACCGTAGGGGGCGGCGTCCCCGACGCCCCGCGAAACCTTGCGCCAATACCCATCCCCCGGACAGTCACCCGCGGAGGGGTCAAGACCCCTCCCTACGGACCGAACCATTGACGGGGGCCTGCGTAAACCCCCGGGCCGGGCATGCCCGGCCCCTACCGTGCGGCGGCCCGGGAACGGGTGCCCACGTAAACCCCGCGGGCGTTTCCATATCCCCATCCGTAGGGCGGGGTGCCCCCACCCCGCCGCGACCTCCCGCCGCCGCCGACACCCCGGGAGGGATTACAGCCCTTGCCTTCCCCCTTGGGGGAAGGTGGCCCCGCAGGGCCGGATGAGGGGCAGGCTCCCGCTGCCGCCCATTCCCGGGCAAACCGTAGGGGACGGCGTCCCCGACGCCCCGCGAAACCTTGCGCCAACGGCCATCCCCCGGGTAACCACCCGCAAACATCCGCCCACGCAAACCTGCGGGCCGGGCATGCCCGGCCCCTACCGTGCAACGTAACGACCAGTTCTACACCACCCAAAAAGGAGGCTCCCACACATGAACCGCACACTTCCGCTCATCCTGACCGCTGCCCTCCTGCTCACCGCCTGCACGTCCGCCGTGCCGGCACAACCCGCCGCCGCCACGACCTCCCCTGACGCCGCAGCGTCCTCCCCGGCACAACCTGACGCCGCAGCGTCCTCCCCATCACAGCCCGCCGCCGAAACCTCCGCCCCGCCGCTTACCCCCAAATTCCCCGTCGGCCATCTTCTCACCCTCCCTCAGAACCAAAACAGCGGCCCCGTCTGGAACACCGGCGACGCGCTCTATGAGCTTCGGGACACCAGCAATATGACCCCCGAGGCCCTCGTCCTCAAAACCGACTACGCGGCCCTGACCCAGTCCGTCTACTGCGATATTCCCGGCTGCACCCACGACTCCGACGCTTGCCCGGCCTACCTGGCCAGCGACTTCTGCGTCGGCGTCATGGCCGTGGACGGCACGGTCTACACCTATCCCGGCGAGCTGACAAACGTCGCCCCAACGCAGATTTACCGCATCGACCCCGCTGCCGGCAAAACGCCCGTGGCCGCGGTGCCCGATGCCCTGCCCCACCACATGCAGCTGCAATGGTGCGACGAGTACGCCCTGTACGGCTGCCCCCTCGCCGCCAGTCATCAGCCCGGCACCCTCTACCGCTGGGACTGGCAAAATGACACGGTGCAGACCATCCCGATGCTGGCCGACGAGGAGATCATCGCCTGCGAGGGCAGCCGCTTCCTGACGATCCGCATCGAGGCGAACGAGCCGTTCCCCAATTTTGGCAGCACCGAGCAGGAAAAAGCCATTTTGGCGCACGCCGTCTACGTCTACGCCTGGCTCGACCCCGCCACCGGCGCGCGGGAAAAAATCTGCACGCGCCCCTACGCGGACGGCTATTTCCACAACTATTACGATGGCAGGATCTACTACACCGGCAATTTCCGCAATGCCGACACCCCCGGCCAGCAGGCCGCCCTGCTGTACTTTGACACTGCCGACGGCACCGAGAAAACGCTGCTCGAGACCATCCCGCTTCACACCTACGGCATCGACGTGTGCGCACCCTTCAGCCCGGCGTTTGCGGGCGTGCCGCAGCGGTATCTCCGCGTGCAGAATGCCGGGGACGCCAACGCGGACTGCCTGCTGGACATGGAGACCGGCGACGTCCTCCCGGCCCCCACGGTCACGGCGGAGGGCGTGCGCCGCCCCGCGCTGCTGCTGGCCTGCACCGCGTCGGGCCAATGGCTGACAACCGCCAACCCCCGCGGCGGCTATGACCCGCAGTACAGCCTCTACGCCCTCTGGGACCCGGCAGACTTTTTGGCCGACGGGCAGCCCGCCGCGTGGGTCACGATGTATGCGACAGAATGAACGGTTGTATAATTATGCGCAAAAATGCCGATTTGTCCACAAGACGAGAACACCGGCACGCCTGCCGCAAACAAAATTTTGAAAAGTAAGCCAAAACTACTTGAAAAATTGCTTTTATGGTGGTAACATGAAGGCGGTGTTTGAAATTATATAAAGGAGTGTCGTTTTATGGCAATTCAGAATGCTTACCTGCAGGGCGTATATGAGGGCCTTGCAAAGCGCAACCCCGAGCAGAAGGAGTTTCTGCAGGCTGTTGAGGAAGTCCTCGAGAGCCTGGAGCCCGTTGTGGCTGCCCACCCCGAGTACGAGAAGGCCGGCCTGATCGAGCGCCTTGTCGAGCCCGAGCGCATCATCATGTTCCGTGTGCCTTGGGTCGATGACGCTGGCAAGGTCCAGGTCAACCGCGGCTACCGTGTGCAGTTCAACTCTGCCATCGGTCCCTACAAAGGCGGCCTGCGTTTCCACCCCTCTGTCAACCTGTCTATCCTGAAGTTCCTGGGCTTTGAGCAGTGCTTCAAGAACAGCCTGACCGGTCTGCCCATGGGCGGCGGCAAGGGCGGCGCTGACTTTGACCCCCACGGCAAGTCTGACGCCGAGGTCATGCGCTTCTGCCAGAGCTTTATGACCGAGCTGTACCGCCACATCGGCCCCGACACCGACGTGCCCGCCGGTGATATTGGCGTTGGCGGCCGTGAGGTCGGCTACCTGTTTGGCCAGTACAAGCGCCTGCAGAATGAGTACACCGGCGTGCTGACCGGCAAGGGCATCCCCTTCGGCGGTTCTCTCGCCCGTACCGAGGCTACCGGCTACGGCCTGTGCTACTTTGCCAAGGAAATGCTGGCTGACGCCGGCAAGAGCTTTGAGGGCCAGCGCGTGGTCATCTCCGGCTCCGGCAATGTGGCCACCTACGCCAACCAGAAGGCCACCCAGCTGGGCGGCAAGGTCATCGCCATGTCCGACTCCAACGGCTACATCGTCGACGAGAACGGCATCGACTACAAGGTCATCAAGGAGATCAAAGAGGTCAAGCGTGCCCGCATCAAGACCTACCTGGACTATGTCCCCACCGCTAAGTACGTCGAGGGCAGCCAGGGCATCTGGACCGTCCCCTGCGACATCGCCCTGCCCTGCGCCACCCAGAACGAGCTGCGTCTGGACGGTGCCAAGGCTCTGGTTGCCAATGGCTGCTACTGCGTAGCCGAGGGTGCCAATATGCCTTCCACCCCTGATGCCATCGCTTACCTGCAGCAGAACGGCATCCTGTTTGCCCCGGCTAAGGCATCCAACGCCGGCGGCGTTGCTACCTCCGGCCTGGAAATGAGCCAGAACAGCCTGCGCCTGTCCTGGACTTTCGAGGAAGTGGATGAGCGCCTGCACAACATCATGGTCAACATCTATCACAGTGCTGCCGCCACTGCCGAAAAGTACGGCATGAAGGGCAACCTGGTCGCCGGTGCCAACATCGCCGGTTTCGAGAAGATCGCCTCCGCCATGATGAGCCAGGGCATTGTCTGATACAAACGCAGACAGTCGGGTGAACTTCCGGGAAAAATTGCATAAACTTTTTTAGCAAAACCTATTGACACACACGCCGTGCTGTGGTATTATAATCAAGCACCGCGAAACAGCGTGTGTGTCATATATCGCGGAGTAGAGCAGATGGTAGCTCGTCGGGCTCATAACCCGGAGGTCGCAGGTTCAAGTCCTGTCTCCGCAACCAACAAAAGCTCGTTGAAACGACAAGTTTCAACGAGCTTTTTTCTACCTTATGGCAAAAGTGGTAACAAGCTGGTAACTTTGACCCCAAAATGACCCCAAAACGGCAAAACGACTGCGCCCGGACGGTTGAAATTTTCAACCGTCCGGGCACTTTTTGTGGATAAATTTTGCGGAGTTGGCAGGTAAAAATAGGAGCGGTCAGTGTAGTCAGCTCGCCTTGACGAGTACCAACACGCTGTTCTGCGGTACGACAATTTGTTCTTGTTTTGTGGGAATGGGCGGGTTCTTGTACTGGCGCAGGGCTTTTTGGATTTGTTGCTTGACCTCCAGCAGGGCGGCATCCAATGTAGGGGTCTGCACTTCAATTTTTGGAAAGTCAGGAACATGGGCGGTGCAGCCATCTGCCGAGAGTGTACAAAGCACAGGATAAGGCTGGTTCTCAACGGAGATGCTGTACTGCATCCCGAACATATCGTTCATCTTGTCCATCTCGCGCCGCTTGTGTTCGTCCATGCTGTGAACGTAGGTGTCCATTGTGAAGGCTACCATTCCAACAAGCGCAGCTATCACGAGATACGCCGGGCCAGCGACCGGCTGTGCAAAGAACACGGCTTGTCCGTCATTGTCCCCGGCCGGGATAAGGGTAAGAGCTACATTGAGCATCAGGCCACACAGAACGGCATCAGCTACAAGGCAAAGCTAAAAGCCGCCACTGACCGGCTGATCCCCGTGTCCTCCAGCTTGGAAGATTTAATTGTCCGGTTGCAGCGGGAAGGATATGAAATCAAGCGGGGAAAGTATGTCTCCGCCAGGGCGCCGGATCAGGAGCGGTTCACCCGGCTCAGAACTCCGGGCGCCGATTATACGGAAGAAGCAGTTGTCTCTCGCATCGCCGGAGGCCCCAGGCCATCCAGACAGCCCCGACAGCGCAGCGGGAAGGTCAACCTGCTCATTGACATTCAGAACAACATCAAGCCCAGCAGAGCGTCGGATACCAGCGGTGGGCGACCATTGAGAATCTGAAACGGGCGGCCGCCACCATGAACTTTCTCACCGAACACGGCATCGGCAGCTATGAGGAATTGGTGGAACGGTGCGACGCCGTTGCTGCCGCATTCATCCGTACCAGGGAAAGCCTGCGGGATACGGAACAGCGGATCGCCGACCTTGCCCTCCTGGGAAAGCAAATCGACACCTACCGCAAGCTGAAACCTGCCTATGACCGCTACAAGGTATCAAAGGACAAGGAAAAATTCCTGCGAGGGTTTGAAGGTGAGATCATCTTGTTCGAGGCAGCAGCCAGGGAGATCAAGAAGGCCGGGCTCACCAAACTTCCTTCCTCCGAAAAGCTGAAAGCGGAACTGGACGGACTCTCTGCCCGCAAGACTGCCTTGCAAGCGGAACTTCGGAAGATACAGCGGGAGGAAAAGGAATGCGATATTGTCCTGCAGAATGTTTGTGACTTATTGGATAGCCCACAATTGCGTTCGCATCTGCATAACTATGAAATCGAATAGATGGTTTCAACAAGTATCGGATGGGCAAAATTATACTTAAATGGCCACAATTATTCGCCAATTTTCTCGGCTATTATTGCCGATTATTTTCTTATATGGTATAATAAAAAGGAGTGCAAGGAATGGAGAGATTCTTTATGGAACGACTTAAATATATTGTGGAAGATAGCACAATAGCTGAACTTTTGGGTGTCCAGAACTTTACCAATAAAGAATCTGCGATACTTGAACTTGTTAAAAATGCTTACGATGCTCAAGCAAACAATGTTAGCATCACTTTTTCTGATTGTAGCATTGTCATTATTGATGACGGTATTGGTATGAGCAAGAGTACGATTTGCGAGAACTGGATGCATGTTGGAAAAAGTGACAAAGGATATAGCCTTTCTGGCACAGAAGATAATGACGGCCGTGTATTGGCGGGTTCCAAAGGTGTCGGCCGTTTTGCCTTAGCCCGCCTTGGTGCATCAGTTATCGTTTATAGCGCAAAGAAAGGCGAAATTCCTGTAAAATGGACCACCGACTGGTCTGAAAGCATATTAGATGACCTAACCAATGAAGAAAACCTGCCGCTAGGGACACGGATTGAAATTTCCGCATTGCGCGATAGATGGACCGAAAAATCAATCAAGAACTTAATTAACTATTTGTCCATTACTTGCAATGATGATAGGATGCAGATTAAAATTTATCCTAATTTTGGGAAAGGTGTATCTTATATTTTCAAAAAGCCTCAGATAGGGAAAAACTTTGTAACCCAGATAGGATTGTTTTATGATGCTTCAGAATTAAAACTTTACTATACAATAAAAAGTGATGAATTTTCTAATTTAGCTAAAAACTACTGTCATTCTCTCGATTTGCAATATTTTTCAAACGATGTATCTATTTTTGAAGAACTTGCTGGGAATACAGAAATAGATTCTTCAGACGGCGAATTGTATTCAATGTTAAAAGAATTGGGAAATTTTTCGGCCGAACTGTATTTTTCTTTAAAAACACCTACAAAACAGGATGTTGAAAGATTTTGCTATAACTATTCTGCTCTCCCCGATAGATATGATGAGGGAGTCGTTTTATATAGAAACGCATTTAGTATAGCTTCATTTTATGGAGAAAAAGATTGGTTGGGTCTTAACCAGCGTTCTCGAAAATCTCCTGCCGCTGCAACACATCCTACAGGAGCATGGCGGGTTCGTGCAAACCAACTTTCTGGCCAAGTCGAAATTGATAAAAAAGAAAATTATCAGCTTCGAGATTTAGCTAACAGACAAGGGTTGGAGGAAAATGAGTATTTTAAGCTGTTTGTAAAAATAATCACCATTGGTATTGCTGCCTTTGAACGATACAGGCAAGCAATTATCCGCTCAATTGACAAAAAGAATGCTCCTAAGCCATCTCCTACTACGCCCATGATTGATCAAATCCTTAGGGGACGAAATAAAGAAATCCATTTAACATCTAATGAGACTAAAGTGTTGGCCCAAGAAATTTCTGCGGTGAAAGCAGAATCGAAGAGCTTTCAGGACGAGAAAGAATCCACTGAAAAGAAATACCGGTACGATGTTAGAATTTTAAATGTTTTGGCAACCACAGGGCTAAAAGCATCGTCTATTGCTCACGAGTTAAAAAATGACAGAAATAGTGTTAGTGTAAACTACCAATATATTGTAGAGGCGTTAAAGGAATACGGTTTTTGGGAAGACCTGTGTTCGCAAGAATATACAGAATATAGTTATAAAAATGTGCCTCAACTTTTAAGCCGCAACAAGGCGATCAATCAAAAAATCGTTACCTTTATGGACACAATGCTCGATGAAATTGAGAAGAAAAAGTTTTCACCTAGAAGCCTTTCTGTTAGCAGTATTATGGAGAACATTAAGGCTAATTGGATGCGAGACTACGCCTCTTTGTTGATCAACCTAAATGTTGATGAATCGGTTTACTTTGAAACATCAGAGGACATTTTTACAGCGATTTTTGATAATTTGATTCTAAATTCATGGCAGCAGAATAAAGCTTCAAGTCAAATTGTAATTAATATATCCATCCATAAAGTCGGGGGCTTGTTAAAAATCGTCTATGAAGATTCTGGTGTTGGTTTGCCTCCAAAGTATATTAATGATCCAATGCGTATACTTGAAGTTCATGAATCTTCCAGAGAAAATGGTCACGGTCTCGGTATGTGGATTGTGCATAATACAATTCGCATGACCGGAGGGGATGTGATTAGCATCGATGGCCATAATGGTTTCCACTTCAACTTTGAGTTAGGAGAGAAATTATAAATGCCGGACAAAAAGATTAACATCGTATATATCGATGATAATAGTGATGAAATTTTGTCTCAATACATGACCAAGGAGTATTGCGCCACACCGTTTCAACAACCTGATATCACACAAATTGAAAAAGTCTATAAAGAGATCCGTTTTTGTGGGAATGAAGGTTATGAAGCATTACTCCAAAATGTTACTGTTAAAGCTGCAAATGTGATTTTGATCGACAATCATTTATTTGAAGAACGCACTATTGGCACTGGTCGATTTTCTGGTAAGCAATTTAAAGTTATTCTTAGAAAGATTTTGCCATATGTAGAAGTCATAATTATTACCCAAGATGAAACACTGGCTGGCGAAAATGTAATCCGCAAGTTTTCTGGCCGGCATGGAGAGGATGCCACTCAATACTATCAGGAAAATTTAGCTCCGTGTTTAGACAGGGCTATTAAAGAGGTTCTAGACTTTGAGGATTTGGCAGATGATCTGATTCAGAGCAAAGATGTGGAAAAGCTTCTTATTGATAAAGTGTTGAATTCGTTACAAGGCGATGATTCTTATGATGCTTTGTCGAAAAGTGATATTGATAATCTGATTTGCAGTTTTAGGGAGATTAAAGATGCTTACGGACACAAATAAAGATTATAGGAACACAACAAATTGTCCGGTTTTAATTGATGTTGCGCTTAAAAAGTGTGCTTTAGAGCGCAAAATCCAGCAAGATCACAAGCGCGCAAAAATAATGTATAACTTTGTTCACGATAAACAAGATGTCTATTTTAAGCCATTTTCTGAAATATATAACTGCAAATGCGCTTATTGTGGTGCTTGGATTGGAATCTCTGATATACGGCTATTTGAAGTTGACCATTTTATTTGTGAAGATGCTTTTTCAAAAGATACAGCAGGTCGAAGTGAAGCCGGTAAAGTGAGCAACCTTGTACTCGCTTGTTATTCTTGCAACCGTGGCAAAGGGAAATTGATGATTGATGAAGATCACCAAGGGACTTTGAATCCCGATGATGGATCTATTGCACAGGTTTTTGATAGGAACGAAGATTACTACATATGTATCCGACCGGATTATGCTGAAGATCAAGTAGTCGTAGATTTTTACCAGAAACTTTTATTGGGCAGTGAATTTCGTCGCCTAGACTATTTGTTACTGGAAATAAAGAATTTTATTTCTACACAGCGCACAAGCAATCCCACTGTTGCAGAAAAACTGGAGCAATGCCTTGGTGCTCTAATAATGAAAAGGAATAAAACTTTAATATAACACCTTAAAGTTATCAGGAAAACTATGGATGAAAAATTGTCGGGGTCTTATTATACCCCCCAAAAAACTGTTCACTTTATATACAATTACCTACAACAGCAACATAAGCCTATAAAATCAATTTTAGAGCCCAGCGCTGGTGATGGAAGGTTCATTCGACTTTTTTCCAAATCCAATTCTGTAGACAATATTGTAGGAGTGGAGTTATACCAAGAGAAAGTACAGGCCATCAATGAACAAATTCTTTCTCCTAAAGTAACAATGATTGTCGCTGACTTTCTGGAATATTCTTCCACTTGTAAAGCGGAGTTTGACCTTGTTGTAGGAAACCCACCATACATCAACATAAAAAACATGGACAAGAAGTTCTTGGAGGCTGCTCGTTCTTTATGTCAAAGTTTAAACTTACCTGAGAGCTTAATTCAAAATGCTTGGGTTGCGTTTGTAATAGCGGCCACTCAACTTTTATCAAAAACCGGTACGGTATTTTTTGTGCTTCCCACAGAGTTTTTGCAAGTACAGTATGCCGAAAAGCTTAGAGGATTTCTTGAAAAGAAATTTAACACTATACATATTCTTTCTTTTGAAGAGCGTATGTTTCCTGAAATAGAGCAAGAGGCTTGCTTGGTATACCTCACTAATGAAAATCAAGGGCTTCCCTATATTTCGTATCGTCAATATGCAAAGTTAGATTCTAAAACACCAATTCTAGAATCTAGAATTGAACGAAATAAACCTTTGAAAAAATGGTCTAATGCAGTTCTTTCTGATGAAGAAATTGATTTATTAAATCGAATTACAAACCAATATACTACTATTGCAAAACTTTCAGATAGTGCTCCCGGGATTGTGACTGGCGCAAATAATAAATTTATTTTGACAAAAGAAGAAGTCGATCAATATGAATGTGCTCAGTATGTAAAACCCATTATATCTAAGGGGGTAATGGCAAAAAACAAATTTGAGGTAAATCATGCTCTCATTTCCGAATTAGCATCAGCGGGGAAAAAAGTATATCTTTTAGATCTGGTAGGAACAAAACCAGACGAGTTACCAGTTTCCTTAAAAAACTATTTGTCTATAGTTGCCTCTACAAAAAGAAACGGTGTGGAAATTCAGAAAAGTTACAAATGTTCTAAACGAAAACCTTGGTATGGGGTTCCAATCGTTAAAAGTGGCCGAGTAATATTCTTCAAAAGATATGATTTATGCCCGCGAATTTCTACTAATCCTGCCGAAATATATACCACAGACATTGCGTATAATCTTCGACTGCATGAGGGCATAGATCCCGAAAGTTTAGTGTTTTGCTTTTATAATTCACTAACACTTGCTCAATGCGAATTTGTTGGTAGATATTACGCAGGTGGAGTATCAGAACTTACCCCTAACGAATTTAGAACTATCTCAGTTCCATATCGTCAAATTAAACCTTGTGATATTGAACGCGCAAAACAGATGTTTAACGATAACGAAGATCTTAATCAGATTGTTGCTTTCGTCAATTCCAAAACACTAGAAGCAGATTTATCTACCGACGAAATTACACGACTAAATGCTATCCGAACCAAATTAATTAAAAGAAGAAAATGAACCCCACCACCGGAAAGTCCGATGGTGGGGCTTCTGTTTTTTTACCAAGGGGTAAAATTATGGCATCTCCCTATATAAAAATAACCTTTCGCTTCATATATGTAATTATACTGCCCCTACACGGAAAAGCCGCCACAGGCGGTTTCTTCGCCTATTTTGAACCCTAATTCCTGCACTTTTTGGAACGACGGGAAAGATAGTGCGGACAGGACAACACTATCGCCCGGAAACTCTGCTTACAGGGATGGACGCAGCCCTTGCAGAGTTTGTTATACTGGCGCCTGCCGTTCTCGCCCAGGAAGAACGCCCATTCCAGACGCCATTTCTTGCTCCGGCTCATAAGTCGCCCAGCTCCGGGGGGTTCTTCTGCGGGGCAGGCTTGTCCAGGCCTTTCCGTTCCGCATACTCCCGTTTTGCATCCTCCAGCCGCTCCCGGATAGAGGGCTTTTTCTCCGGCGTGGTCCTGCGCGCCTCGGTCTGGGCTTTCTCCAGTTCCTCCCCACGGCGACCGTTGTTGATGATCCCGTCGATCATGCCGTAGTCATCCTCCAAGGTCATTTCCGCCGTGCGCAGCGGGTTTTCCGGCTCCACGGGAACGGATACGATCTGCCCGTTGATGCTGGCGAACAGCTCCGGCCGCTTGAATTGCTCGGTGTACTTCTGGATCATGTCCGGGCGCAGGGACGAAAAACTCTCCGACTCCAGGCCCACCACCAGGAAGGTGCCCGCCACAATGTCGTAAATCTCACTATGCTCGTCCCGGAGGGAACGGTTCAGGTCCAGACCAATGAGCTTGCCTTCATCGTTCAGCACCAGTCCAACCGGATCGTCAAAGGGATAGGAGGCTGTAATGTCGCCGCCCACCTCCGCTTGCAGCGCATGGAGGCCGGGGTCGATCTCTTTCACATAGGGCTCCTTCATGGGCTCTACCACCAGGACGGTCAGCTTCTCCGGCGCGGTATGTTCGGGGGTGTCTCCGTTGGGGATGGCAAAGGCGCGGCTGCCGTTGGCCATGATGAGATACTTCCCGTCCTCCGTCTCGTGGTGGAAACCGTATCCGGCTGCCTCCATCTGTTCCCGGCTCATATCCGTTACATGGAAGGTGCCCCTGGGGGTCCGCACCGTCTCGCAGGTCTCTCGGTCATCCGGAGTGGGCGCTGCTTGCTGCCCGTACAACTCCGCCTCATACTCCCGGTTTGCCTGCTCCGCAAAGGCCAGCATCTCGTCAACATGGGACTGATCCGGGTTTTCAATGGCCTCCCGGACCACCTGGGGGCCTACATCCAGAAATTCCTCATAGCCGGTGGCGTCCTTGAACTTCTCGATCTCCGAAGGCAGATAGTCCTCCTGGGTCTGCCCCAGAGCGGCCAGCTTCTCGTCCAGGGCAGAGATACGCCCGGCCATCAGGTTTTCGTAGATTTCTTCCTTCGCCGCATGTTCCTCCGGATGCTCGGCGGCATAATCGCTCAACGGTTCAACTCAAGGTAGGTTGGAATACTGGATGGGGTCGCCGCAATGCAGCATAATCCCGTCTCCCACATAAATGCCCACATGGGACACGCCGCTGGTATCATAGGTCCCCACAAAGAACACCAGATCGCCGGGCTGGGGGTCGGATACCGGGGTGGAAATGTTGTAGAGCCCCTGGGCACCCAGCCGCCCGGTATTGCACAGGCCGCTGTTGGTCAGCACATAGCTGACGAAGCCGCTGCAATCGAAAGAAGTGCTGGGGCTGCTGCCGCCCCACACATAAGGGTATTCCAGGTATTTTTCCGCCTCGGTGATAAGGGTGTTGAACCGCTCGTCCGTCAGGTATTCAGCGGGAATCTCCCAGGCGGTGGGCGGGTTCTCAATGTACTTGTTCACATACCCGGAGGACGGGAACAGATCAGGGCGGTTGCCCAGGGTGGACATATAGGTGACGTACAAGGAAAGCTGTTCCTCGCCCATCATGTAAACGGGGACATGGGACAGGTCGAAGTTTTCCAGCGTGACGGTGCAGATGGTCCAGGTATAGGGCACCCGAACCGTATAGGGGTTGCCCTCGCTGTCTGTCCTTGTTTCCGACCGATAGCGGGTCTCCGTGGTCACGGTTTCGGTGAGAATGTATTGCTTGTCAAAGAGGGTTTGAAGGTCCCCTTGTACCTGGTCGATGGTGAACACCCCTTCATGGAGTGCCGACAGAATGGAGACCAGCACATAGGGGTCATGTTCGATCTCGTCCAGGTCGAAGTGATACTCGTCATAGTCGTGGGTGGCCTCGTAGGTATCCAGGTATTCCCGCCATTCGTTCTCTTTGGCGCAGTAGGCTTCTTCCGCCGCCAGCATATCGGAGTCCTCGGACAGATAGGAGGACGCCATGATGTTGGACACCCCGCCGCCGAACATGGAGAAACAGGATTGCAGGGAGCCCAGCAGCATCACCAGCAGAAGGCCGATGCCGCCCACGATCAGCGCACCCTTCCAATGCCGTTTCAGGAAAAGGGCGGTGCTCTTGGACTCCTGGGCGGTTTTCTTGGATGACTTTGCCGTAGCCTCCGCTGTTTTTCCGGCCTGGGCGGTCTTGCCCGCCGCCCGGTATGCCGCTGCATATTGCTTTTGCAGTTTCCGTTTCTGCCACAGGCGGGAGATGGGATTGGATGCAAGCTGGGGGTTATCCGCCACGGCTTTCCGATAGTAGAAATCCGCATTGGCCTTGACCGCCGCCTGTTCCGCTTTTGCCGCGTCCCGCCAGGGTTTCAGCTTGCGTTCCGCCCGCCAGTTCTGGACACGGCGGTTTCCGTAGCCCACAGCCTTCTCAAAGCTGCGTTCCCCCAGATGGCCCGACTGGACGCCGGAATTTTCCTACTCCACCTCCCGGACCTTGCCGTGGATGGCGGCGCCTGCCTCTTGAATGGGGCGGGACAGCGGATTGGCATGCTGGGGGGATGGCGGTTTGGACGGAACAGCAACCTTTGCCGCGTCCAGTCGGTCCGCCGCCTTGTCCGACTTGCGGATGGCTCCTTGCAGTTCCGGTTTGGCCTGGTCTGCCTCGGAAAACTGCAATCGGGAGGATGGACGGCCCGCTGCCGCCTCGCCCTCCCGATAAGCCCTGCGCTGTTTCCGGTGTTGCTTCTTTTCCGATTTTCGTTCATGGTGCAACTCCACACGATTCACCGCTTTTCCAGCGGCACCCGCCGTGTCGCTGGATACGGAATGCTCCTGCTCCGGTGCCCGGTCAGAGGGATAGGTCGTCTCGCCCGTAACCAGATTGACGGATACTGCCCCGTCACGGGTCATCTTCTGCGCCTCCTTTTCGGGGGCTTTCCATTCTTTCAAGGTGGGTCACCTCCTATTCCATAGGGGCAGATGTTGACACAGGCCCCGGTTTCGATCATGGCGATGTACTGGAAAATGGGATAGGCCTGGGGTGGGCAGACCGCGTTCCCCAGGGTTTTCAGCCGCAGCGCCCGGTTGTTGGTATCCTCGGTCATGCGGGGGACTCCTTCGGGCTCGGCACGCCATACCAACACGCTGTTCTGCGGTACGACGATCTGTTCCTGTTTGGTAGGAATGGGCGGTTTTTTGTACTGGCGCAGGGCTTTTTCGATTTGCTGCTTGACTTCCAGCAGGGCGGCATCTAATGTTGATGCAGTGATGACGATTTTGGGGAAGTCAGGAAGCGTCATCAGCGTCACTATCGTCACGCAAGAACAGCGCGGGGGTCTGGGGTACACCCCAGAAATGCGTTTGTGGATATCCAAACGCTATGCTAGCAAAACACGTCTACTCCAAAACGGTAGCAATCAAACCGGACAGCCATATAAATTCGTATAAATTTCAGAGTGAATCAGTTTAGATTCATCCCAAAATCTTGACTCGAAAAAGTGAATCCGTTCTGATTCACTTTCCAAAAAGAGTTACGCAGACACCTTGACAACTGTACCGCACTGCGGTATGCTGTAAGAAAAGTGTAAGTGCTTACAACGCCGCAGCTGCGGCAAAGGCGGACAGCGAGGAAGTCATGAACATCTACGATATTGCCAAGGAGGCGGGCGTTTCCATTGCCACGGTTTCCCGCGTGCTGAACAACAAAGGCACGGTCAGCGCGGCGACCCGTGCGCGGGTGGAGGCTATCTTAAAGCAGAACAACTACACCCCCAGCGCCATTGCACGCGGTATGGTGAGCAAATCTATGCGTACCGTCGCGGTTTTGACGGTGGACATCCGCGTACCGCACTACGCCCGCACCGCCTATACCATTGAGCGGGAGTTCAGCCGCCGTGGGTATGAGGTCATCCTTTGCAACACAGGCGGTGACCGGGCAGAAACACTGCGCTACCTGCAGGTTGTCAACCAGAAGCAGGTGGACGGCATCGTGCTGGTCGGCTCGGTGTTTGACACGATCTGCCAGGGGGCGGAGATGGAAAAGCTGTTGACCGGCGTGCCGGTGGTGCTGGCAAACGGAAAGCTCGACCTGCCCAACGCCTACTCGGTCACGGTAGACGATAAATACGGAGTCTCGCTGGCGGTGGAGCATCTCGTTGCGCGCGGACGCAAGAGTATCTACTACATCAAGGACCGCGACACGGACAGTGCCAAGTCCAAGCGCGACGGCTTTTTGGAAGCCATGCGCCGCAATGGGCTGGAATTTGCCGACCACGTGCTGGAAGCAGGTGAGACGCTGGCATCCGGCATGGAGACGGTGCAGGCGCTGCTGGCGCAGGGCATCGTGCCGGACGGTATCGTCTGCGGCGAAGACCTGACGGCGGCCGGAGCGCTGAAAGCCCTGCTGCGCGCGGGGCTGCGTGTGCCGGGGCAGGTCGCCGTCGTGGGGTTCAACAATTCCGACTATGCGCACCTGTGTGAGCCGGTGCTGACCTCGGTGGACAACAAGCCGGAGCAGGTCGCACTGCTTTGCGTACAGCTTTTGGAAAGCAGCATCGAGCGCAGTGAAGCGTATTCCTCTGTCGTATTGCAGCCGGAATTGGCGCAGGGGGAGACGAGCTGAGGGCAGTGACAGGCGAGAGGGCAATATAGGCAGCGCAGCCCCTCATCCGCCCCTGCGGGGCACCTTCCCCCAAGGGGAAGGCATTACCGTTGTAGGGGTCGACGTTCCCGACGACACGCAGCACGTCACGGCAGCTATAACCATAGAAAGATAACTTTTCGACAGGTCACTTTGTACAAAAGTGGCCTGTTTTGTTTTGCGCTGTGTAAGCGGTTACAGCAAAATTGTATAAAACTTAACAGGTGAATTTGTAGCATTCTCCGAATTGTAACCGCTTACATAAAATCTATTGACAAACTCATAAGCAAAGAATATAATCCAATTAGAGTAAGCGCTTACACAACCAATGCAGGCGCACAGATTTGACAAACGCACGAAAACAAAGGAGAATGTAAAATGAAACGTGTACCTTATGAAGAAATGGTCGCCCAGTTTGCCCGCGTGCTGGAAAAGAAGGGCTTTACCGCCTCCGATGCGCAGGATGCCGCCATCATCTTTGCCCAGAACAGCTTGGCGGGTGTGTTCAGCCACGGTCTGAACCGCTTCCCCCGCGTGGTCAGCTATCTGGAAAAGGGCGAGATCGACCCCGCCGCCCGCGCCACCTGCGTGTCGAGCATGGGCAGCATCGAGCGCTGGGACGGCCACCGCGGCTTCGGCCCGCTGAACGCCAAGCGTGCGATGGACCGTGCCTGCGAGCTTGCCAAGCAGAACGGCGTCGGCGTTGTGGCGCTGGGCAACAACAACCACTGGATGCGCGGCGGCACCTACGGCTGGCTGGCAGCTGATCACGGCTGCATCGGTATCTGCTGGTCGAACACGATGCCCAACATGCCCGCATGGGGCGGCAAGGACCGCAAAATCGGCAACAACCCGCTTATCATGGCCGTGCCTCGCTCCAACGGTGAGCACGCGATGATCGACTGCGCGGTCAGCCAGTTCAGCTACGGCAAAATCGAGGACTGCCGCCTGCGCGGTGTGCAGCTGCCCGTTCCCGGCGGCTACAACGAAAAGGGCGAGCTGACCACCGACCCCGCCGAGATCGAGAAAACCTGGCGCGTGCTGCCGATGGGCTACTGGAAGGGCAGCGGTCTGTCTATCGCCCTTGACCTGATCGCCACCGTTCTGACGAACGGCAACTCCGTGCATACCATCGGCACCTTCGGCGACGAGATCGGTCTGACCCAGATCATGATCGCCATCGACCCGGCCAAGTTCAACACCGTTGAGGAGACCGACGCCATTGTGGACGCCATTCTGGCGGACGTCAAGAGCAGCGAGCCTGTCACTGAGGGTGGTGAGGTCTACTACCCCGGCGAGCTGGAGCTGAAGAACATCAAGGAAAACAAGGAGCTGGGTGTTCCCGTTATTGAGGAAGTCTGGGAATCCGTGCTGAAGATGTAAGATGCTGCAGGGCGTTTTGTTTGACATGGACGGCCTGATGTTCGACACCGAGCGCGTTGGCCGTGACGGCTGGCACAAGGCCGCCGAAATCCTGCACATCGACCTGCCGGAGGGAATCATCGCCGCCATGCGCGGCACAGGCACAGACCGCTGCCGCGAAATTTTCAACGCGGCGATACCGGGCAGTCTGTATGACACGGCCCACGACCTGCGGCTGCGCTATGCGGACGAGGTCATCGCTGCAAACGGCGTGCCGGTGAAGCCGGGGCTGCGGGAACTGCTGCGCCGGCTGAAAGCATCGGACATCCCGGCAGTGCTGGCAACGTCCACCCGGCGCGAAAAGGCGTTGGCTTACTTGCAGCAAACGGATGTTGAGCGGTACTTCACGGCGGCGGTGTTCGGCCCGGAGGTCGCGCGACCCAAGCCCGCGCCCGACATCTTTCTGGCGGCAGCGGCGGCTATCCACGCCGACCCCGCGCACTGCGTCGTGCTGGAGGACAGCCCGAACGGTCTGCAAGCGGCGAAAGCGGCAGGCTGCCCGGCCATTGTCGTGCCGGACCTGACCCCCGCCCCGGCAGAAAGCGAACACCTTTGGAACTACCGTGCAAAAGACCTGCGCGAGGTACAGCAAATTTTGCTGAAGAAACGAGAAAAACTATAAGGAGCACAATCATGGAATATGTTATCGGCGCACTGCTGCTGGCTTCCTTCTTTGGGCTGGCAGTCTACGCGGTACGCGGCGGCAACCTGATGATCGGTATGCTCATCATCGGTACGCTCTGGACGGTACTGCCCCTGTTCGGCAACACGTTTGCCACCAACCCTGATTTTATTGCGGCGTATCCCGGCGTGACGGACATCGGCTTTGTGGATGCCATCACAAAGGTTTACCAATCCGGCCCCGAAGGCTGGGGCAGCGTGCTGGTCAACGTCGTGTTCGGCGCATGGTTTGGCCGCGTTTTGCTGGAAACCGGCATCGCTGACGCTCTGATCCGCAAGACCGTTGAGCTGGGCGGCGATAAGCCCATCGTCATCAGCGTGCTGCTCTCCATCGTAACCACGGCAATCTTCTCCACCCTGTTCGGCGCGGGCGCAGTTGTCGCCATCGGCGTCATCATCCTGCCCATCCTTATGAGCCTTGGCATCCCCAAGGTGCTGGCCGTCGGCTCCTTTATGATGAGCGTCGGCGCGGGCATGTACCTGAACCCGGTTCTGAGCGGTCAGTTCCTCGCCTTCTTCCTCGATGAGAACGGCAAGCAGCTTATCACCTACGACGACCCCGCCCGCCTGCGCTGGGCTGTCATCGGTATGCTGGTGCAGCTGGGCATGGTCATTGTTATGACCGCCGTTTCCCTGCGCAAGAAAAAAACCGTCCACGCCTGGGTAGCCTCCGCGGCTCGCCGCGCCCGCCCCGGCTATGTGCCGACCAAGGCGCTGATCGCCCCCATCCTGCCGGTCCTGCTGCTGGTCATCTTCAAGGTGCCCATCATCCTCGGCTTCACCCTCGCCAGCCTGTACGCTATGCTGGTCTGCGGCAAGATGAAATCCTTCCGCGGCGTATGCCGTACCATCAACAAGGACTTCTACGACGGCGTTGTTGACACCGCCCCGCTGGTCGGCTTCCTGCTCATGATCCCTATCTTCAACAAGTCTGCCGAACTCTGCGTACCTTATTTTAATGCACTGCTGGGCGGCATCATCCCGAACAGCACACTGGTCATCAGCATCTTCTTTGCGGTGCTGGCACCCCTTGGCTTGTTCCGCGGTCCGTTCACCATGTTCGGCTGCGGCGCGGCTACGCTGGGCATTCTCAAGGGCATCGGCTTCTCGACGCCGTACCTGTACGCTTTGATGGTGATTCCCTCCATCACGATGAACGTTTCTATCTGCATGACCCAGAGCTGGATCGCCTGGGGCGTCAGCTACGCCAAGGTCTCCACCCGTGAGCACCTGAGAAAGACCCTGCCCTACGCATGGATCACCTGCGCCATCATGCAGGTCATCACCTTTGTCATGTTCGGCTGAGGAGGAATAGGAAAATGAGTGAAAGAAAAGTACGCATGGGCATCGACGTCGGCGGCACCCACACCAAGGCCGTCGCCATCGACAACGCGACCCACGAGATCATCGGCAAATCCTCGGTCAAGACCACCCACGACGACAAGGCCGGTGTTGCCACCGGCGTTGTGCAGGCGTTCAAAAACTGCCTGAAAGAAAATAACATCGACCCGAAGGATGTCATCTTCGTCGCGCACTCCACCACGCAGGCGACGAACGCCCTGATCGAGGGCGACGTCGCACAGGTCGGCGTCATCGGCATCGGCGGCAAAGGTCCTGGCGGCTGGATTGCCAAGGCGCAGACGAATCTGAAGGACATTGACCTCGGCTCCGGGCGTTCCATCCATCTGCATAACCGCTATCTTGTCGATGATACCCTGTCCGACGCATCGGTCAAGGCCGCCATTCAGGAGTTGACCGGCGAGGGCGCACAGGTCATCGTCGCCAGCGAGGTCTACGGCGTTGATGATATGGAGAATGAGACCGGCGTATGCGGCATTGCCAAGCAGATGGGGCTGGAGGCTACCGCTGCCAGCGAAATTACCAAGCTGTACGGTCTGACCCGCCGCACCCGCACCGCCGCCATCAACGCTTCCATTCTGCCCAAGATGCTGAACACCGCCAATGAGACCGAGGAGAGCGTCCGCAGCGCGGGCGTGGAAGTTCCCCTGATGATCATGCGCGGCGACGGCGGCGTTATGGAAATCAGCGAGATGAAAAAGCGCCCTGTCCTGACGATGCTGTCCGGTCCCGCCGCGTCCGTTATGGGCAGCCTGATGTACCTGCGTGCGTCCAACGGCGTCTACTTTGAGGTTGGCGGCACGACGACGAACATCGGCGTCATCAAGGATGGCCGACCCGCCATCGACTACTCCATCGTCGGCGGTCACCGCACCTACATCAGCAGTCTGGACGTCCGCGTTCTGGGCGTGGCGGGCGGCTCGATGGTGCGTGCCGACAAGAGCGGCGTCAAGGATGTCGGTCCGCGCTCGGCGCACATTGCCGGTATGGACTACGCCGTCTTTACCCCGGAGGAAGAAATTGTTGACCCGAAGGTCATCTTCTTCTCCCCGAAGGAGGGCGACCCCGACGACTATGTCGCCATCGAGCTGGCAAGCGGCAAGCGCATCACCATCACCAACACCTGCGCCGCGAATGTGCTGGGGCTGATTTCCCCCGATAACTTCGCCTACGGCAATGCCAATGCTGCCCGCAAGGCTATGCAGCCGCTGGCGGACTACATGGGCAAGACGGTCGAGGAGGTCGCTACCCAGATCCTGACCCGCGCCTACGAGAAGATCGAGCCGGTCATCACCGAGCTGGCCGCAAAGTACCGCTTGGAAAAAGACCAGATCAGCCTGGTCGGTGTCGGCGGCGGTGCAGCTGCCCTGATTGGCTTCTGCTCTGACAAGATGGGGCTGCGCTATTCCATCCCCGAAAACGCCGAGGTCATTTCCTCCATCGGTGTGGCACTGGCGATGGTGCGCGACGTCGTTGAGCGCGTTGTGCCCAATCCCACGCCGGAGGACATCCGCTCCATCAAGGCGGAAGCCATCGACAAGGCCGTCGAGAGCGGCGCAACGCCGGACAGCGTCGATGTGCATATCGAAATCGACCCGCAGACCTCCAAGCTGACGGCCATCGCCCTCGGCTCCACCGAGGTCAAGACGACCGACCTGCTGAAGGAATGCACCCGCGAGGAAGCCGCCCAGCTGGCCGCCGATGACCTGAAGGCCACGACTGCCGAGGTCAAGCTGGAGGGCGCGACGAAGAACTTCTTTGTCTACGGTCTTGACCGCAAGAACAAGCACCCGCTGCGCATCCTGGACAAGAAGGGCTTCATCAAAGTCCAGCGCAACGATGGCAAGGCTGTGCTGTGCAAGGCGGGCAGCTACCGCAACATCGTCTCCCAGCTGTGGGAGGAGCTGGCCATCTACCAACAGGATGCCATTCTGCGGCCTGACTATTACATCTGCGCCGGTGCCCGCGTGATGGACTTCTCCGGCTCGGTGGACCTCGACAAGATCATGATGCTGATGGAAGTCGAAATGCAGATGATCAACCCCGGCGACGATGTGATCATCGTCGGCGCGAAAAACAGCCTGTAATTTACAAAGAAGGCAACACCGCATAATTCTAAGTGCCGATACGGCGAGCGAGGTGCGGCAGCTGCTAAGCCAAAAGCGCAGATAATACTTTGTGTATTATCGAGCATTTTGGCAACGCAGATGCTGTGCCGCAGCCGCCGGAGCGGTGCTTAAGCCGTAAGGCGGGAATTATGCGGTGTTGCCAGAAGGAGAACCGCCATGACGGACTTTTTCAAGCGACTATTGAACCAGCCCGAGCCGCCCGCTGCACCCGATGTGCCGCCCGCGGAGATGGCGGTGTTTCTTCGCAGTCTGGATGACCGGCAGTGGGGGCGGTACGCCTTCAGCCGTGAGCCGCTGGAGGGAAAATTCACCCCGCAGCAAAAGGATGCCTACACCGCCGCCGCCAATGCCTGCGGCGCGGAGTGGGCGGACAAGCTGGCCGCGGAACATGGCACCCGCGACCCGCTGACGCTTTGCGGCGAACTGGGGCTGAAGCTGGAAACCCCGGCCACGCCCGCAGGCGGCGGGCAGGTGCTGTTCGCCCAGTTTGTGCAGCCGGATGAGATCACGATCTTCACCGACTGTCTTGACAAGGCCGAGACACTGGGCGGCTTACTCCCCGCCCGCGCCAGGCTGCAAAGCGTCATTCTTGCCCACGAGCTGTTCCACGCCGTTGAGGAAGCGAACCCTGATATTTATACCCGCACCGAGAAAATTGAGCTGTGGCGCAAGCCGTTCTCCAACAAAAGCTGCATCGTCTGCCTATCGGAGATCGCGGCGATGGCGTTTGCGAAGCAGCTGCTGGGGCTGGACTTCAACCCCTACGCGCTGGATGTGCTGCTGGTCTACCCCTATGACGCGCAGGCCGCCTGCGGGCTGTATGCGGAAATCTGCGATCTGATGAAGGAGGAATGAGCCATGCTGACAACAAATTTGAAGCTGGCCGAGAAATACAACTACCTTGACCCGAAGTTCAAAAAGGCGTTCGAGTTTTTGCGCACGGCAGACTTGGCTGCCCTGCCGCTGGGCAACACGCCCATCGACGGCGACGAGGTCTTTGCCAATGTGCAGGCGTACACGACGCTGCCCGATGCGGACGCGCCGTTCGAGAGCCACGAGAAATATTTTGACTTGCAGTTCGTCGTCTCCGGCGAGGAACGCTTCGGCTACGCGCCGCGCGATCTCTGCAAGCCCGCAATGGCTTACGATGCTGACCGTGACCTTGTGTTCTATGAGGAACCCGCCGAGAGCGGCTGCATCATCCTGAAAGCGGGCGATTTTGCCATCGTCCCGCCGGAGGATGCCCACGCCCCCCGCCGTCAAACCGCCGCAGGCGCGTGCGCGGTAAAAAAAATCGTGGTAAAGGTCAAAGTGTAAAAGGCAAAAACAATGCCGCTGTGGTTGCGTTGCGCAACTGCAGCGGCGTTTTTTGTTGTTTGCGAGAAGCGGCGATGTATGGCAACGCAAACAACAACCGTTTGTTCCTTTTATTCCGAATAGGCAAGCCCTTCTTCTGTGCACCAACGGACAGCAATGTCTCTGTAGGCCTTTTCAAGACAGTCGTACCACTGCTGCTCTAAACCGTGATAGCGTATAGACTCCTTGAACCGGCGAAAAGCACCTTTTCCCCGAATGCTATAAGAAAGATCGCTTTGCACCTTTCCGGGAGAAAGCTGTTCGATAAAGTCCTCCATGATGCGGTATTCGTGTATCTCGTACTTGGTCGGAAATCGAAGAAAGCGTTTTGGGTCGTTTTCGATTTCGGCAGCCAGCACTTCGTCGGTTTCTCCGTTAAGCAGTGGGTCGGCAGGATAAACGGTTTCTCCGGTTTTAGTATCCCAAAAACTTGTAAAGAAATCGTCGGACATTTCAATCGCTTCAATGACCTGCTCCAACTTGATAGTCATTTTCTCAAAATCTCTCTGAATGGGCAGTGCTTTTCGGAGTCTCTTTGTAGTCAACGGAGAAACCCTCCAAGAGTAAGTCGTTCAGATTCACGGTATCACCTGCCGATATGATTTT
>ERZ772902.253-NODE-253-length-65479-cov-12.009782_pt1 | contig 65479 bp, 31 predicted proteins | sample MGYA00511470_ERZ772902 | MGnify/ENA primary metagenome ERZ772902 (study PRJEB29015, sample SAMEA2737717) | human gut metagenome | biome: human gut; feature: human-associated habitat; material: faeces | place: China | collected 2012 ... | reverse complement strand
AAAGTGTGCATAATCAAAATTTCTTTTGATTTTACACACTTAAGTTTATACTCTCTTCTAGAAAAGTGAAACACGGAAACCGATGATGCCGACGCTGCCGACAGTGCCACCGTCGCTACGGTAAGCTGCAGGAAGGCTTGAGCCTGTATCGTAGAAACCGCCTCCCCTACGAGCACACGGACGGTTGGTGCCAGGGTAGGAAGTCAACTCTAAAGTCCACTCCCATACATTTCCAGCTATGTCATAAATATTCATTACTTTATTTGTCTCTGATGTTCCTGTTGTTACTAATATTCCGTTTCCGTCTGAAGATTGGGCTATTTTATTTCTACTTGAATCCACAAAATTTGTAGTTGGCTTTGTTGATTGATTCCATGTTGAACTTAATGAATAATTTGAACATACTGCATATTGTCCTGTTTGACTTAATTGAAATGTTGAATTACAATAATTTCCTATTGTTGTACTATTTGATGTTAATGTACTATCCGCTATATTTCCTTTATTGTGCATAAATGCTAGCACTAAATCCCATTGTACTCCAAACATTAAACTACTTGTTTTTGTTCCTGAATTTACATTACTTGCTAAATTTTGTGCTTGTGTTCTTGTTACATATGTGTATGGGTATGCATCTGCTTTTGTTACTGGTACTGGCATTCCTTCTATTGTATATTTTCCGTCTGAATTTGTTGCTGATTCACTTGTTCTATTTTCTATAATTCCAGCTTCGTATCTTCCTACATAAAATCCGCCATTTTCATATACACTTTTTAACATACTGTTTTTTAATGTTTTATACTCTGTTTCACTTAACCAGCCTTCATTTTGATTATCCGCATACCATGTATCTGAATAACCAGATGTTGTTACATAGGTACTTGTATAATCTTTTAAATCTTTTTCTATACTTGTATAATCTGCATCTGTAAATGTTGTTTTTCCAAGCCCTGTTGTTTTATAAACTGCTGTTGTTCTTGGTACTACTACCCACACATACTCATTTCCACTTGCATCTTTTATTACTAATCCTGTATCTATTGTTCCTTCTTTTTTTGTAAATGTATTATCTGGGAAGTATGGTGCTGTTTCTGCTGTTGCTTCTGCTGGTACTTTTGTACCTGCTCCACCATTTATCTCATCTCTTATTTCGTCCAAATTGTCTAGCTGCTTTTCATATGCTTCTTTTGCTAGTATTTGACTTTCCATTTGCATTTTCCTTTTTGAAGAAGCTTGCATAAAAGCTGTTGTAAGTACTATCGAATAAAGCAATACACTTATAACAACTAATGCAGAAACTGAACCTTTATTATCTCTTAGAATTTTTTTCATTAGAATCCTTCTTTCTCTTTTTTAATACTTATATAATATAATAAATTTAATAAATAAGTCAATAAATTTTCTATATTATTTACCGAATTGTTGTTCACTTTTCTTGACATGTGAGCCAAATAAGAATATACTGAACATGTTAGTTTTGTACTAATTTTTTTGCTATTAAAAAAATCCAATTTTATTTGTATAAATTTTATAATTTACTTAATTATAGAATCTATACATTTTTGAATGAAGATTTCTAAAAATTAATTTTATTATAGCAATTATGTTTTAGTACAGCATAACTTTTAAGAAAGGAGATTTTTTAAAGTGGAAAATTTGGTAGAAATTAGATGGCACGGTAGAGGTGGCCAAGGTGCTAAAACAGCTTCTCTTTTGCTTGCAGATGCAGCATTTAACACTGGTAAATATATTCAAGGTTTCCCTGAATATGGTCCAGAGAGAATGGGAGCCCCAATTACAGCTTACAATCGTATTAGCAATAGTCCTATTGTTATTCATAGCAATATTTATGAGCCTGATTATGTTGTAGTTGTTGATGACACTCTTTTAGAAACCGTTGATGTAACTGCTGGTCTTAAAGAAACTGGAGCCATAGTAATAAATACAGTAAAAGATGCAGATTATTTAAAGAAAGCATTAAAAGGATATAAAGGTGGAATTTATTGCATAGATGCAAGGAAAGTTTCTGAAGAGGCTTTAGGAAGATATTTTCCAAATACTCCTATGCTTGCTGCTATTGTTAAAGTTGCAAATATTATGGATGAAAAGGATTTTCTAAATGATATGAAAGGTTCATTCAAGCATAAATTTGCTAAGAAACCTGAAGTTATAGAAGGAAATATGAAAGCCTTAGAAATGGCTTTGAATGAAGTTAAGAAGATTAATTAAGGAGGTAAAATTATGTCTGAAATGCATATAGATAAAAACACACCAGCAAATGAATTAACACCAGGCGGAATTATTTATCAAGCTGGAAATGCTAGAGAATTTAAGACAGGTGACTGGAGAAGTATGTACCCAGTATGGATTCCAGAAAAGTGCACACAATGTGGATTATGCTTCCCTGTTTGCCCTGATGACTCTATTCCTGTTAATAAAGAATGTAAAAGAGAAGATTTTGATTACGATTATTGCAAGGGATGTGGAGTTTGTAGCAAGGTTTGCCCTTTCGGTGCAATAGAAATGAAGGAAGGAGTTGGAAAATAGTATGAGTATAAGAGAACGTTTAAGTGGAAATGAAGCTTCAGCAGTTGCTATGAGACAAATTAACCCTGATGTTGTTGCAGCCTTCCCTATTACCCCATCAACTGAAATTCCACAATACTTTTCAACATTTGTTAGTAACGGACAAGTTGATACAGAGTTTGTAGCAGTTGAGAGTGAGCACAGTGCTATGAGTGCTTGTATAGGTGCGGAAGCTGCTGGTGCAAGAGCCATGACGGCAACATCTGCAAATGGATTGTCTTTTATGTGGGAAATGCTTTATATAGCTTCTGGTTCAAGACTTCCAATAGTTATGTCTTTGGTAAACAGAGCCGTTTCTGGTCCTTTAAACATACACAATGACCATTCTGATGCAATGGGTGTACGTGATGCTGGCTGGATTATGCTTTTCTCTGAGAATAACCAAGAGGCATATGATAATTTAATAATGGCACATCAAATTGCCGAAAATAAAGATGTTTTACTTCCTTTAATGGTTTGCCAAGATGGATTTATTACATCTCATTCAATAGAAAATATTGAGCTTATCGAAGATGACAAGGTTAAAGAATTCGTTGGTACATATAAACCAGAACATTATTTGTTAAATCATGATGAACCAGTTGCAATGGGACCGATGGATTTACAAGCATTCTTGTTTGAGCATAAATATCAACAAGCAGAAGCTATGAGAAACGCAAAAAAGGTTATTCTAGAAGTTGCTGATAGATTCGAAAAAATGACTGGAAGAAAGTATAGCTTCTTCGAAGAATATAAATTAGATGATGCAGAAATTGCAATAGTTTGTATGAACTCTACAGCAGGCACAACAAAAGCTGTTGTAGACGATTTGAGAGCAAAAGGAATTAAGGCTGGTCTATTAAAGGTACGTGTTTACAGACCTTTCCCAGCAGAAGAAATTGCAAAAGCATTGTCACACTTAAAGGCTGTTGCAGTTTTAGATAAAGACGACAGTGTAAACGCTGCTGGTGCTCCCCTATTTACAGACGTAACATCTGCAATGTATACAAATCAAATTGCAAATGTTCCAATGGTAGACTACATGTATGGAATTGGTGGTAGAGATACCACTACAAAAGACATTGTAAGTGTATTCGAGGATTTACAAGAAATTATTAAGACTGGAAATTTAGGAAACCCTTATAGATATTTAGGATTACGTAAAGGAGGAAAATAAACAATGGCATATAATTTAAAAGAAATAATGGCAACTAAACCATCAAGATTTACTGCTGGACACAGAATGTGTGCCGGATGTGGTGCTCCTCCTGTTGCAAGAATGATTATGAGAGCATTACACGAAGGCGACCACGCAGTTGTCTCTAATGCAACTGGATGTATGGAAGTTTCTACATGTATTTATCCATATACAGCATGGACAGATTCTTACATACACACAGCTTTTGAGTGTGCATCAGCTACATGTTCTGGTGTAGAAGCTGCATATAAATCTTTAGTAAAGCAAGGAAAATTAGTAGAAAAAGACGGAGAAAAAACAAAGTTCATAACATTCGGTGGAGACGGTGGAACTTATGATATAGGAATTCAATCTCTTTCTGGTGCAATGGAAAGAGGACACGACATGACATATGTTTGCTACGACAACGGCGCATACATGAACACTGGAATTCAACGTTCATCTGCAACACCAAAATTTGCAGACACAACAACATCTCCAGCTGGAACTGTTATTCCTGGAAAGATGCAATCTAGAAAAGATTTAACACAAATAATGGTAGCACACCATTTGCCATATGTTGCTCAAACAGCAGCATTTGCAAACTTCAAAGATTTATATGAAAAAGCTGAAAAAGCAATATACACAGAAGGTGCAACATTTTTAAATGTTTTAGCTCCATGTCCACGTGGTTGGGGCTATGCAACAGAAGATTTAATGAAGATAAACAAACTTGCAATAGACACCTGCTACTGGCCATTATACGAAGTTGTAAACGGAGTATATAAAATAACATACAAGCCAGCAAAAAAATTACCAATAGAAGAATTCTTACGTCCACAAAAACGTTTCAAGCACATGTTCAAACCTGGAAACGAATGGATGATAGAAGAATTTCAAAAAGAGGTTGACAAAAGGTGGCAAGAATTGTTAAACTTAGAAGAGATGACAAATATCGCCCAATAGGGACGCCCCTTTTTGGGCGAAAAGAAAAGGTGGTGAAATTCATGGCATATAAAATTACAGATAAATGCATTGCTTGCGGAGCTTGTGCAGCTAACTGCCCTGTTTCTTGCATTTCTGATAAAGGAAGCAAATATGAAATTGATTCTTCTATGTGCATAAGCTGTGGAACATGCGCTCAAGTATGTCCTGTTGGTGCTCCAGAAGAAGAATAAGATTTTTGAAATTAATTTTTGCCAATATTGACAAAAACTAATAAAAGTAGTATCATGATATTAGTTAATCATACTGTATGTTAGTATATTAACTACTTTCTAAATGTATATAAAACAAATATATGCATAGAATAATAAGGGAATAAAATTCCTTATATATTATTTTATTGAAGTTTAAATTCAATAAAAAAGATAAGAGCCTAGGCCCTTATCTGATGTCGTTTATAGAATTGGAGTTCACTGCACGAACTTCAATTTCTTTTTCTGACCATTTGATATATGAAGTATATCCTAGACTTGCTAGAAAACATAAAACAATACCAACAATCAGAGCGATTAAAGCCCTGCCAAGATATCTAACGGCAATATCATTGCAATTATAATCTTTATGTTTCAATTCTACCGCCTCCTTTCTCATAATGTTGCACTTAACAATTCATGTGAAGAGTTAGGTGCATAAACTAGTAGTTGAAATACAAAATTACAATAACTAATTTATGCACCCAACTGAAAGAAAGCTAAACGATTATTTGTAGTATATCAAATTGATAGATGTATTGCAATAAAATTTATAAAATAGTTAATAAAAGCAAAAGAAATATCTTGTCAATTTTACGTTCTATACATTGATATACTCGCAAAAAAATGATATAATTAGTTTTAGTTCTTTTGGCTCATATCGGAGCCATGAATTATGTTCGACTTTTCAAAAATAATTTTAGGAGGTCAGAAAATATGTTAAGAACCATTACCCAGAAGTGCCCGTCTTGCGGATATGTATACGTTGAACAGCAACACGTTGAAGTTCAAACAGTATCCATAGAAAAGCGGTATACCCATAGGCCCGTTCGAAAACTCAATCCTATCCGTGGAAAAGAAATCATAAAACGCGATTATTTGGAAGGTGACGAAGAGTTCTCAGAAATCTTTGTTAAAGGTTCCTTGGTTCCTCACTCTACGCAGTATCCGGAAATGAAACTTTTAGTTTGTCCGAAATGCGGTACTGTTTTAGCCCCTCGGGTCGCTATGAAGGTGGAAGTAACCGAAGAATAATATGTTCTTAACCCCAACCCAGCCAGCAGAGATTTTAACGCCTCTGCTGGCTGGGTTGGTTTATGTAAAAATTTAATTGTTTCTCTTTTTATTTTCTTCTTTTTCTATTATTTTATCTCTTTTCTCTAGTTCTTCTAGTTTTTGTAATTCTTTTAAATTAGCCATCTCTTCGCTATCCACTGTATTATCAATACTATCTTTATCATTTCCACTTGCATTTTTTATTACTTTTACATCTTTTGCTGGATATGTTTTGTATGTTGTGATATCGTCTTTCCTAAATTGTACCTTTATTGCTTCTTTCAATACCTCTTGTGTAACAACAGTTCCTTCTCCATCTTCTGTTTTTACTATTGAACCTACTTTTGGTAATTTTTTTATTTTGTCTTCATATACTTCTTGCTCATATTTCAAGCAACACATTAGTCTTCCACAGTTTCCAGATATTTTCGATGGATTTAAAGAAGCACTTTGCTCTTTTGCCATTTTTATTGATACCATGTCGAAATTATTTAAGAATGAGCAACAACATAGTTCTCTTCCGCAAACACCATTTCCACCTATTTTTCTAACTTCATCTCTAACACCTATTTGTCTTAGCTCTATTCTTGTTTTGTAGATAGCTGCTAAATCTTTTACAAGCTCTCTAAAATCTACACGTCCATCAGCTGTAAAATAGAATATTATTTTACTATTGTCAAACTTATATTCTACATCTACTAAGTTCATGTCTAATTTGTGTTTTTTTATTTTTTCTTTGCACACCTTCATTGCTTTTTGCTCTTTTATTTTGTTGTCTTCTACTCTTTTTAAATCTCTATTATTTGCAAGTCTTACTATTCTTTTTAGTTCTGTTGAAACTTTATCGTCTGGAATCTGTCTTTTATTTATTACAACTTCTCCTACGTCTTCTCCCATTGTAGTTTCAACCACGACTTTATCTTTTAAGTTTAATTGTATGTATCCTGGATCAAAGAAATAAACTTTACCAGGCTTTCTGAATCTAACTCCAACTATTGTTTTCATCTATAGTCCCCTTTCTTAAATTTAGTTGAAAATAATTAAATTATTTTTCAACCGTTTCCTCCCACAATTTCAACACTAAATTATCAATACACATATCATAATTATTATTTAAAACTATTCTATTTTTTGTGTTTTCTATTATCGCTATTAAATTCAAAAATTTTGCTCTGTAATCTTTATTTTTGTTGATATATTCATAAATTATTACTATCATATAGTCTAATAAATCATTGATAACCTCTTTTGATTTATATAATATTTCGAATTGGCTTAACATTTTTACTACATTTGGTATTTTCCCATTTAGAAAATTGTTAGTTGTACTTTCTACTGCATTGTATTCTTCTAAATTTTCATTTGCCTTCATTAGCTTTCCAATGCTTCCGTTACACATCTTTAGCAAATTTTCACTTGGTACTTGCATTTTCTGCACACTATTTATGTATGAAATTAAATCATTCGTTTCAAGATTATTAAAACTTATTTTTAAGCATCTAGATTTTATTGTGTTTAACAATTTATTTTCGTTTGCCGTTATTAAGATTATCATTATGTATTCAGGTGGCTCTTCTAATGTTTTTAACAAGCTATTTTGAGCCTCTTCTGTCATTTTATCACTATCATTTATTATAAATACTTTTTTTCTCGACACAATTGGTTTTGTATATACATTTTCTTGCATCTCTCTTATCTGTGCTATTTTGATAGAATTCCCATCAGGCTCTATCAAAACAAAGTCTGGATTGTTTCCTGAATCAAATTTTACACACGAGCTACAATTATCATTTTCAGTTTTATTGTTCAAGCATAAAGCCATTTTAGCAAGTTCCTTTGCAAATAACTTTTTTCCTATTCCTTCTTGCCCTACAAATAAATAGCTGTGCGATAATGTATTATTTTTTACATTATCTATAAATTCTGATTTTATCTTTTTATTTCCAATAATATTTTCAAAACTCAAGTTTTTATCTCCTATTCAGCTTTTTTTATAGTTCCAAATTTATTTAATGGCCAAAATCTTATAGTAACTTTTCCTTCTATTTTTTCTAATGGAATACAACCAAATCTTCTACAATCAGCCGAAACGCTTCTATTATCTCCCATCGCAAATACGTAACCTTCTGGAACTACTATATCTGTAAACATTCCACCATAAGCTTCAGTTTTCACATTTGAATTTAAGTAAGCAGATTCATCTAATTCCGCGCCATTAATATATACTTTTCCATCCATTATTTGTACATGTTCGCCTGGCAAGCCTATAACTCTCTTTATATAGCTCGTCTTCCCCCATTCTAGCACATAATATGCAAACTTAGAAAATACGTTTGTTGGCTCTTTATCATATATTGCAACTGGATTGCTTAAATCTACTTTATCTTCTCCAATGTATGTAACGCTTGGTTGTTCAAATGTAATTATATCTCCTCTTTTAGGAAGTTGCTTTCTTGTTCTTGGTATTCTGTTTAGTACTAACCTTTCCCCTTGCTTTAATGTAGGATACATTGAGTCCATCTGAACTACTGTTGGAGTTCCAACATAATATCTTATTAATAATGCAAGTACAATTGCTATTACTATGCATTCAATCCATTCTAATATATTTTTTAATTTATCACTCATTTTCTGTTCCTTTCTTTACAGCTGGAATTCTAATTACTACTTCTGTTCCTTTTCCCAATTCACTCTTAATGTCTATACTTCCATTGTTTTGTTCTATTATCTCTTTTGCTATTGATAGACCTAGTCCTGTTCCACCCATTTCTCTTGAACGAGCCTTATCTACCCTGTAGAAACGTTCGAACACTCTTGCTAAATCTTCTTTTGGAATTCCAATTCCATTGTCTATTACTTTTATGTAGGCATCATTGTATACAAAACCAACATAAATTTTGATAATTCCTTCTTCTTGCGTATATTTCACAGCGTTAGATAATACGTTTAAGATTACTCTTTCTATTCCATTCTTGTCTGCTTCTATTGGTGGAACATCGGCTGTAACGTAACATTCAACATTTTGTTTTTTCTTTTCTATTTCTATTGCTAGTTTTTCTTGGCATTTTTTTGCTATCTCACCTAAGTCAAAGGTTGTAACCTCTCTTGTCATTCTGTTTGTATCATATCTTGAAAGTGTTAGTAGGTCGCTTACCAAATCTGCCATTCTTCTGCCTTCAGACGAAATTACAGATAAAAATCTTTGCTGTGTTTCTTTGTCGTAATCTCCGTCTTGTAATGTGTCTGCATAACCAATTATCGATGTGATAGGTGTTTTTAATTCATGAGATACATCTGCAACAAATTCTTTTCTCATATCATCTAGCTTAACATGCTCTGTAATATTTTGAATAACAGCAATTATTCCAGATGATAAATCATTTTCATCTTTGTATGATGCTAAGAAAACGTTTATAGTTTTATCTCCAATTACTATTTTCTCTTCAGCAGTATTATCCAAGTACAAAATTGCATCCATTTTTATATTTGCATCAAATCTGCTAAAAATTTCTTCAAAATTTGATTCTTTATCAATTTTTAGAAGTGCCTTAGCAGCTGGATTTATATGCATAATATTACCTTTTTCATCAAAGGCCACTATGCCATCATTCATGTGTAATAAAATAGCTTCAATTTCTCTTTTTTGTCTATTTACTTCATTCAATTTTTGGTTCATTTCCACATTCATAACACTAATTATATTTATAATAGAATCTAATTCTGTTTTCTTTTTTCTTCTTTTCTTAGGGTTTAATTCTATAAGTTCAACACTCTCACCATTTGCCAGTTTTTGAGCATTTATTATCATTTTATTTAACGGCTTTACAATAGCCTCTGAAATAAATATTCCAACAACAATCACAATGCAAGAAAATACTAATATTGTTCCTAATATTAGTATTTTTGCTTGGTTCATTTGAGTATCCGTAATATTTATTAAATCTTGAGAAGTTACATATTCCGAAGTTCCTATAAAATCTTGAGTTTCACCTACTATCCCAGCAAAAAAAGCGCCCATTCCAATTATTATAATTGTTCCTATTATAAAGAATATCAATAATATTTTATTTTGTAATTTTTTCATCATTAATTCCTTTTATTTAGAGGCTAGATAGTATCCAATCCCTCTTTTATTAATAATAATTTTTGAATTCTTTGTGCTGTCTCCTAGTTTTTCTCTAATTCTACAAACAGTTACGTCTACAGTTCTTATGTCTCCATAGTACTCGTAATTCCATACTTTTTCAAGTAGAACTTCTCTTGTAACAGGAACTCCAGGTTGCATTGCTAAGAATTTAACAAGCTCAAATTCCTTTGGTGTAAGTGGCTTAACTTCTCCTTTTACTTTAACTTCAACCTTTTCTAAGTCAAGTTCTAGGTCTCCTACAACAATTTTTGTGTCCTTCTTTTTCTCTTTAGCATTATTTTCATCATCATTTTTTCTTAAGTTGGCTTTTACTCTCGCCATCAATTCTCTTACACTAAAAGGTTTCGTAATATAGTCGTCTGCACCTAGTTCAAGTCCTACAATTTTATCAACTTCTTCATCTCTGGCAGAAATCATTAATATTGGAACATTGTATACTTGCTTTACCCTATTGCAAACAGTTAATCCATCTACTTTTGGAAGCATTACATCTAACAATATTAAATCTGGTCTTGCTTCTAGTGCCACATTTATTCCCATTTCACCATCAGTTGCTTCTAATGTGTTATACCCCTCTTTTTTTAAATTATATACCAAAATGTCTATTATTGGCTTTTCATCGTCAACAACTAATATTGTTTTTTTGTTTGGATCTAATTCTTCTTTCATAGAAGTACACTCCTTTTTATTATTTTCGTTTTATCTGTCGTCTCTTTCCGTCGACTCCTGCTCTTGTGCTTCTTTGCTTTGTTTTACTTCATCTACTTTAAGTTTTCCATTCTCCGTCCTTTGGACTTTGTAATTCGAGTAAAACTTCATCGATTCCTCATAGTTATCTATTATGCCATCCAGTGCTCTTTGAGTTTCCTTTTGATTACCGTCTTTTGGAACTCCTTTACCCACAAGCTCATCTGCATTCTTTATTTGTTCTACTAACTTGCTATCAACTTTTCCATCTGTTAACATTCCCATATTATATTTATCAACTTGACCACCTGGCAAATGAATTTCAACCATTCTTCCTAGCACATTTCCAGAGAAATCTTCTTCATAATATGCACTTATTTGACGTATTTCAACTGGATCATTTATTCCATATGCCTCCGCAATTTTCTTTCTTATTACATCATGGTAATTATCTATAACTAATTGTCTTGAATCTGCAATAATATTACATGCGTTTAAATATTCCCCATTTTCATTAAACGACATATCTTGCTTTCCATTTAAAGATTTATATGTTGTTATTGCATCATTTAATTTTTCTAATTCTTCAATATCAGCTTGTTCCACAACTTGATTCATTATTGGATTTTCTCTTAAGCTCTTTAAGTATTCATCTGATTCTGCAGCCAAGATAATAGCTTCTTTTGCATCTTTTGCATTTTTTGCATCTGCCACCATACCTGATATTATAGTATGCCCTACTGCTCCAGCAGCTATACTGGCCGAAACTAGTCCTATTCCTATTTTTTTAATTAAATCTATTTTCTTATCTAATTGTTTACTTTTGTAAACTCTTCTTCTGGCTTGTTCATTAGTTTCCCTAATATTTACTGTTAATACCTTATTTTCCATATACCTTTATCCTTTCCGTTCAATTTCTTTGCCCCTATTATAACTCTACTAATCATATATGTCAAAGCTTTTTTTCAATATTATTACTAGATTGTTACAGTTAAGTTTCACATGTAAAAATTACTAATAATATAAAAAATAATGGGTTAGATAATCCCCATTATTTATTATATTATTTAAAAAAGATACATTATTCCCCAATTTTTCTAAGTTAGGTATATTTTCTAATATAGAATAATTTGTAATCAAAATAATTGATTTATATTTATATTGAATATTTCAAATAAATTTTAATGTATTCCTTGACTTTCTATATTCTATTGATATAATTAAATGCATAAAAAGTGTTTTAAGTTAAATACTTAACGAGATTCTCTCACGTTTTTTTATTAACTTCATTTTTAAATATTTATTTTATGTATTTTCGCCCAAAAAGGAACGTCCCTCTTAGGCGAAATTTTATATTATTACCTCTATGTTATATACTCCATTCTCTCCTATTTTAATCTGTTTTTCTTGTATTTCTTCTCCATTGCATATCATTTGTTTTACGATGGTTGTATCGCTTATGCTTGTATTATTTTCTACCATTTTTTTGCTGTTTTTGTCTAGACCTACACGTGTTATTTTTATATTTAATACACTGTTTTTGTATTTATATTTTATTTCATAATTGTCCCAATTTTGTGGTATGTGTGGTTCTATTTTTAGATATCCGTTTTCTATATTTAATCCTAAAATATATTTTATTCCTGCAATATACATCCAACTGCTTGAACCTGTATACCACGTCCAGCCTCCACGGCCAGCTAGGTTTCCTTGTCCATACACGTCTGCTGCTATTACATATGGTTCTACTTTGTATTTGCTACTTTCGTCTTTGGTACGAGCATGTTCTATTGGGTTTATCATTCTAAAGTTTTCATATGCTTTGTCATTTAAGTTCAGCATGGTTTGAGCAATTATCGTCCAAGTTGCAGCATGAGTGTATTGTCCTCCATTTTCTCTTGTTCCCGGCAAATATGCCTTGATATATCCGGGTTCTAACTTGCTTTTTTCGAATGGTGGGTCTAACAATTTTATTATTCCTATTTCTTTATCTACCAAATGGTTTTCTAGGCTTTCCATTGCTATATATTTTTTGTCATTATTGCCTGCTCCAGAAATTGTTGCCCAACTTTGTGATATGCTATCTATTTTGCATTCTTCGTTTTGCAAACTTCCGAGTGCATCTCCATCATCTGTAAAGGCTCTTTTATACCATCTACCATCCCATGCATTGTTATTTAATGCTCTTTTTAGCTCTTCCATTATAAACTGATATTTTTCTTTCTTCTCGAAATTTCCCATTCTTTCACAAATAGGAATAAATTCTTTTAACACAGCATACATGAAGAAACCAAGCCATACACTCTCACCTTTACCTTTTGCTCCGACATTGCTCATTCCATCGTTCCAATCTCCCGTACCGATTTTAGGCAGACCATGTTCTCCAAAATTTCCTATTCCAGTTTGATTTAATCCTTCTTTTCCAAGATTGTCCGTTTCTCCTTTATTCTGTTCTGCATCTTGTTCATATTTTCCTACTTTTATTTTTTCAACTTCATTATCTTCTATTCCAATTGCCTTTTCTATTGCTCTTATGCAGTGTTTGTATACACTTTCTTTAAAGTCTGCGTCTTTGTATAAATCATACCTTTCATTTTCGTTTTCAGATAATCGTAGTCCGTCTTTGTACGACGGGTTTTCTTCTAAAATTTCATAATCTCCTGTATAGGAAATGTAGTCTGCGACTACGTATGGAAGCCACAACAAGTCATCAGAGATTCTGGTTCGTATTCCCTTATCAGTTTCTTCGTGCCACCAGTGTTCAACATCTCCTTCAATAAATTGATGTCTGCAATTTCGTAATATTTGTTCTCTTGCGATGTTTGGTTCTACATATTTTATAAGCATACAATCTTGAAGTTGGTCTCTGAAACCATATGCACCACCAGATTGATAGAACCCAGTCTTGCCATACATTCTAGAGCTTATTGTCTGGTATATTAACCAACCATTTAACAATATATTTGTAGATTCCATTGGCGTGTTTATTTGCAATTTGTTTACTAGCTGTTCCCAATGTCTTCTTATATTTATATATTCATTTTTGCAGTTATTTACATTTGAATACTTATATGCCAAGTCTTGATATTCTTCTTTGTTTGACGCATCTCCTAAAGTGAATACTATTTCCTTTGTTGAATATGCTTCTATTGTTACATTTATTTGAATTGCGACTATTCCATCCTCTCCAAATGAATTTTCTCTGTTTAGAGCAAGTTCATCTAGTCCAACTGGATTTTCTAGTGTCGAATTTTTTAGGAACGATGTTTTACTTCCAGTGTATGAGCTTATTTTTTCACTGCACCCGATAAAGACTTGATTATTATTTTTTTCATCTGATAAATTTTTTACTAGCATAATGTTTGACGCATTATTCATTTCTAACTGTAGAAATCCATTGCTTTTTATCTCGTCCTCACCTAAAACGGGCTTTATATAATAAATTAATTTTAAATTTTTACGCTGAGGATTTTTGTTTTCTAAGGTTATTAAATTTACTTTAATATTGTCGTTTTCTGGCACGAACATATCAACAGTCTGCCTTATTCTCGAAGAACTATGAATATATTTTGCATAGCCAAATCCATACACTACAAAATAATCGTTATTATCTGGCATAGGATTAAATCCCAGCGACCACTTTCTGCCTGTATCCATGTCTTTTGCATATATTATTTCTGATGGAGTGTCTAGCACTTGATCATTTGACCATGCTGTAATTCTGTTTAGTCTACTGTTCTTGTACCAAGTATATCCTCCCATATTCTCTGTTGTTAATGTTCCAAAGGTTTTATTGGCTAAAATATGGCTCCATACCGTCGGTAGTTTACGGGTTTTGTTAACGCAAATCAAATATTCCTTGCCATCTTTAGAAAATCCGCCATATTCGTTAAAATATTTTAAAGAAGCTTCTTCCATAAAGTTTTCTTTCTCTTCATTTACTTCTATAAAATTGTTTTGTTTTGCATCAAAAACAGTTTCTTTAACATTGTCTAGCATCTTGCTTTCTATGTCTTCCATTTGAAGTGCTAGAGAGCTGTAATAAGCGTTTATTACTAAGTTTGCACGCTCTTCTAGCAGTTTTTTGTCTTTCTTCTCTATATTTTCCAAGCAGAAAATCCCAGCTGGGATATTAAGCAAATATGCTAAATTTCTATTAAAAATAGCCCTTTGTATAGCGTCTTTTACATAATTTTCGTACGACTCCTTTTCCTCATTTAATATTACTAAATCCACTTTGATATTTTTTACCCTAAAGAATTCATAAGCACTTAAAACCTCTTGAATTATATCAATATCGTTTATGTCTTTTATTTTTACCATTAATATTGGCAAGTCTCCAGATATTCCATATTTCCATAGTTCAGATACTGGACATTGTCTATCATACGAGGCTTTTATAGAAACTTTTGGTGTAAACAGCAAATATGAAAGCATTTTCTGATATACTTCTATGTCTTTGCCTTTTATTCCTAGATATCTATTTTCAGCCTCACTCTTTGCTTTTAGCAATTCAAAAGTACGTTTTGTATTTTCATTGTTCATAAATTTTGCCATGTTTTTTATTACTTGCTCTTTATCATATCCAACAGAAATTATTAGGTCAAATATTGCTGTTTCTTCTGGTTTTATATCGACAGTTTTCTTTAATGCAATTATTGGGTCTGTGGTATATCCTATTTTCTTACTAAATGGAATCGAATTTTCTACCTCACGTGGAATTCTATAATTACATCTTCCCCATAATTTTTCTTTGTCAATTTCAAACTCTACGTCTCCCAACTCATTCGACTGGCTAAATAAGTTTACTGCCATGTATGCATCTTTTTCACCGTTAGTGTGTGCTTTTCTCTTCACGACTATTGTGTTTATTGAATCTATATACTCAAACGAAACAAATAAATTATTGAAGGCCTTGTGTGCAAAATCTTGCATAGTGCTCGATAGTACAGGTTCTAAAAGTGCTGTTATTTCCAATACTTCTTCAGACACGCCATTATTTTTCAGTTCCAGCCTTCTTATTTCGACTGGATCATCTGTATCTACTATTATTTTTGTAACAGTTCGAATATTTTCATCATTTCTTACTATTTTGTTAGCCTCAGGTGAGAAAATTATATCGTATTTATCAGGTATTCGCAGATTTTTTGAATACGTATTCGTCCAAATGTTTTTATTACGTATATTCTTAATATAAAATTTTATTCCCTGCTCTGCCTCGTCGGTTTCCTTATATCTATTAACCTGCAAATCTCCATATTTACTATAACCATTGCCATATTGGTCAAGCACGATTGTATAGTTGTCGTTTGCAATAACATTAGAAACATTCAAATTTTCGTTTATTTTGCTGTATTTTCTCTGAGTGTAATCTTCGTAATCTACATATTTTATCTTCTCAATTTTCTCTTTTTCTTCTTTTGTAGTTATCATATTTTCTGGCATTTTTTCTTGCAATAAGATGTCGACAGCCTCAATTTCCGGATTTTGCTTAAACCTCTTTTTTATTACACCATTGTTTAATAAATTGTCTATTGAAAGCAAAATTAATCCTTGATGATGTGCCATATACGTTTTTACAGGCGTATAGCCGTTTTTCGCCCTGCCGGGTGTAAAATCTATCGACTCATAAAAGCCATACTTATTGTACATTCCCTTTTCACTTAGATTTTTTAGATTTTCTATTACTAATTTAGGTTCTTCATCAATAGCCAAAATTGAACCATATGAAGATGTTACAATCTCGTCTGAAAGTCCCCTCTTTAGCCCTAGCCAAGGTATTCCAAATGCCTTGTATTGGTAATTATTATTTAAGTCTTTTAGATTAAAGGCAGCCTCAGAAATTCCCCATGGAATTCCCAATTTTTTAGCATATTCCAGCTGACTCATTATCATAAATTTACAAGACTCATCTAAAATACTGCCCGGGTATTGCTCGATGTTTATTGTAGGCATCAAATACTCAAACGAAGTTCCAGACCATGAGATAAGCCCTTTGTAATTATTTAGAGTCGTAAGAGTTCTGCTTAAATTATACCAATGCTTCTCAGTAATATCTTTTTTAGCAATAGCAACTAAACTTGTCTGTCTTGCCTCAGATGCAAGTAAGTCGTAATATGAGTCTGTTAGTTTATTTTCCTCTACATTGAAACCTATTGAAAATAGCCTATTCTCACTATCATACAACTTTGAAAAATCTGTGTTATTTATGAGCGAGTCTGTAACATTAATCATGAAATCTATCTTATTTAGCACATCAGGCGTTATTTGTACATTTTGTTCTTTTTCTTCACTACTTAAATTCTGATATATTTCATCATTCTTATTCTCTCTTTTTTCTATTAAAAACTGCTTTAAAACATACAAATATCCTACAAAATTTCCACTATCAACAGACGAAACATACTTTGGAATTAGTGGCTCTAATGTTTCTATATTGTACCAGTTGTACAAATGTCCATTCCATTTTGTGAGTCCGCTAATTGTTTCTAGCATTTTATATAATAAATTTAGTGTGTCCTCTAAATTTTCAAACTTTAAGTCATATGAAGCCATTACAGCAAGCAATGCAAGCCCAATATTGGTTGAAGATGTTCTCATTACCACTTTTGGTTTTCTATCTTCTTGATAATTGTCTGGTGGCAAGAAGTTCGATTTTTGTGTTAAGTTTTCCTTAAAATATAACCAGGTTCTATATGCAACTTCTTGCAAGTATTTTTTTTCGCTTTCATCTATTTTTTCTACAGCTTTTATTTCTTTATTTGCCTTGCTAATTTTACACATTAAAGCTGGAGTTAAAAGCCAATACAAACCTATTATTAGCGTAAAATTTACAATGCCAACATTTAAGCTTTGTACTAATATTGCAACAGCAATTCCTAATATTCCAAACAGAGTGTTTGCACTCATATTCTTGTAATATGAAAATACATCTGTTTTAGCCGTTCGTTCAGCTTCTTCTGATGTAATCCACTCTAAGAGATGTTTCTTACTTTTCGCCATTCTGTATATTGTTTTGGTTTCTGCCTTTGTGGTTATCCATGCCTTGTCTGGAATTAATCCAATATCTAAAATTCCTCTATAGACACTAGCCTTTAAACCATCTATTGTTTTCACAAACCTTTTAGTCTTAATGTTTCCATCTTTTTTACTAATGATGCCATTTATAATATCTAGTATAGTTGGAATTAGAGAAGATATCAGTGCAAGCACAATTATTCCACACATGTTTATTTTTAATACAGTTGCTATAACCGCCGAAAATACTAGCATTGCTAGTACACTACTTTCCTGTTTACTTCTTACTATATTGCTAAATATTTTATATTTACTAAGTAATTTTAATGGATTTTGTTTTATCTCACCTTTTTTATTTTCTATTGTTTTTCCAAGCCATGGTAATATTTGATAGTCGCCTCTAATCCATCTATATAGCCTCGTTCTAAAACTTATATAGCTTGATGGATAGCCATCCATAAGCATTATGTCTGATGTTAGTGCGCATCTTAAATAGCTTCCTTCTAATAAGTCGTGGCTCAAAACCGTGTTTTCTTTAATCTCATTTGCAAGCACTTTCGAAAATATAGATAAATCGTAAATTCCTTTTCCAGTAAAAATTCCTTCATCAAAATTGTCTTGATACAAATTTGAAATTACATTTGTATATGAATCTGTCCCGCCTTCGCCAGCATATACTTGAGTAAATATGCTCTTTCTGCTCTCTACTAGTCCAACTCCAACACGTGGTTGCATTAGTGCATGCCCTGAAATTACTAGATCTCCTCTCTCGTTTACTTCTGGTTTATTTAAAATATGAGCCATTGCTCCAACAAGCTCTAATCCAGATTTCAATGTTAAATCAGTATCTGAGTCCAATGTTATAATGTATTTTACTTTTTTTATTTGTGAGATATCTATTGTATTAGCCCTAAAAGGATTTGCAATATTCCCGAGCAGATATTCATTTAATTGATTTAATAAGCCTCTCTTACGCTCCCATCCCATGTAACACTCTTCATTAGAATTCCAAATTCTTTTTCTATATACGAAATTGAAAATGTTACCATATTTTTCGTTTAGCCTTTTTGATTGCTCTATTCCTTCTCTTATAACTTCTTCATCAAACTCTTCTATTTCCTTGTTTCCAGAACTACAGTCTCCCAGCAAAGTAAAGTACAAATTTTTGCTCTTGTTTGCAATATAATAAACCTCTAATTTTTTCATTAATTCTTTAACTTTTTCTTTGCTCTTTACTATCGTAGGAATTACCACCATTGTGCTACAATTCTCTGGAATTCCGTTTTGAAAATCAATTTTCGGAATAAGCTTTGGTTTTATCACTTTACTTAGCACATATTGAATAATCTTAGAAACAATATTTTCTATTGGTAATATTGAAACCAACGCTAGAATTATTGAAAGTAATACTTTAACTAATATTGGAATATTTCCTATAAAATTACGAGCAACGTCTCCAAAGCTCTTGTACCATAACATATAATAAAAATTAATGCTCAAAATAAGTGTCAACAGCAAAGAAACTCCCCATACTGTCTCTATATAGATTTTTGCCTTTTCTTCATTTGATTTTAGTGTAATCTTCTTTTCTAGCAGGCTATTCAATAAAGTTTCTTTTCCATCAGAAATTAAGTAAAACCCAATATGCATGCTCTTTTCGTTTGCTTCTGGTTTCTCACTAGCCTGCAAACTTAACTCCAAGCACTTCTTTGCAATATAAATTTCTGAAATTTTAGTCTTTTTAGAAATCTCCTGTATTGCATTTCTGTAATAGCTTTTAGTAGTACTATCCATTTTCTCATACTGCTTTGCTGGGTCTTGTTTTAGAATATCCTCTACCCTATTTATCTTTTCGAATATTTCCAAGAAATTAATTCTCGAAATTGCCTTAAGAGTCAATATACAATTTCCAACAGATACTTTCTTTACTGCAATATCAAAATGCTCTTTTTTTACAACCTCGTAGATATCGTTGCCTGTTTTTGCAACTTCGTCTTCCAAAATATTTAGATACGCATATGCCTTGCTTCCCATCTTTTTTAGTCTATATGACATATACTCTATGAACGCATTTTTTACTTGCCCATTCTCTATAAGCATAATTTTAGGTAATATTACAGTTCTGCTTTTTTTCTTTTCCTCTCCAAAATACTTGCATATAATCTCTTCTACTCTGCTCTTTTGCATTTGAGACATGTAAATTGTTTCACAAATTTCTCTTATATTTTCTATTAATGCAATCTGAATGAACAATCCAATATTCCAAATTTCATTCATGCTTAGAGTTTTTTTAGTTTGATATGCTTGTAACATATATTCTAAATTTTCTGAATTTATCTTACCATCAGTATAAGCTACCATTTCTGTTGCAAGCACATAAACACGTGCAAAGCCCTTGAACCTGCCATTTGCAAGTCCCAGAAAATCTGTATATTTCTTTAACGTTAACTCTTTACTTATATTTTTTACAATTTCTTCTATTACATATAAATTATCTAGAATCCACTCTCCTGCTGGATGTATTGGTATTCCCTGCTTTATTTGTTCATTCAATAATTTATAAATTTCTTTAATAACAAAAAAATTTTCTTTAAGTCTTGGAATTGGATACGTATCCTTCGCCGATTTTTCGGTTAAAATATGGTCAGAAGCAATTTTTTCTAAATATTGCTCCAATTGGTATCTATCTAAAACGGTTCCTTTAATATTTAATTTCTTTTTTTCCTTCAAAAAAATCCACTCCTTGGAATATGTTTTACACATATTTTCTCCAAAAAGTGGATAGTTTATTCTATTTTTACTATAAATCTCTATTTCTCTTTATTTGTATATACGATACTACTGCAATTAATGCAAGTGCAAGCACTGCTATTGCTACATCTAATTCTCCTGTTTGAGGTAATTTTGTATTACTTTGTGTATTGTCTACTGTTATAGTATTTTCAACTACTTCTATGTCATTAGTAACATTTCCAATTACGATTGTATTTTCTACTGTGTTATTTTTGTCGTCTTTTTTGTTGTCATCATCCTTCTTGTCGTCATCCTTTTTGTCATCGTCTGGAACTACTGTACCAGTTACAGAAAATTTTAATGTTTGATCATCTAATTTTACAGTATCTTCTGCAACAGATGATAAGCTTGTAAATTTAATTTCTGTATCTTGACTTTTTAAGTTTGTTTTTACTTTTAATTTGATAATTCCTATTATTTGATTTTTGCTTGTTCCACTATTTATTGTTGCTAAAAATGTTCCTTTTTTTGCTGTTTCTTCATCATTATAAGCTATTGACCAGTTGTTTTGTGAAGATATATCATCTGATGTAACTTTTTCAAATACATTTTCATCATATTCAAGTTTTCCACCAAATGTATTTATTCCATCTTGTCCCATTTTTATATCTGATAACTCAAGTGTAATAGTAATTTCTTCACCTTCATTTAATTTTGTAGAACTAGGTGTTGGTGTAAATACTAAACTTCTTTCAGTAGTATCTGTTTCTCCTGCTTGCTCATCTGCTTGAGTAGAAATTTTAGTATTTATTTCATTCTCGTCTGTACCAGATGTTGCAGCTTTAACAGCCCATGTCTTGCTGGTTAATAATGATATAATTAATAAGCTTAAAATAATTTTAGATTTACGCATTTTTTCTTTTATTCCTCCTTTTAGGCAAATTTATTTAATAACTTACAGCTATTGTTCCAATATTCTCATTGCCTTTTTTATCATATGCTAAAAATGTATATTCAGCATTTCCACCTGTTACAATATGGCTTCCTTCCGGCTCATAACTAAATGTACTATTTGGAAGTACTATGTATGCAAATTTATCTTTGCCTTCTGTAATTTGCCATTTTATTCTCCAATGTGTAGAGTCTATGGCTTCTTTGTACAATACAAGTTTTATTTCGCTTCCATTATTTATACTATCTATAGTTACATCTTTTACTGTTGCATTTCCTGCATTATCATATGCAATAAAGCTGTAAACTCCGTTTTCATATATTTCTATGCTTCCACTCGAGTTTGTAACCCTCTTGCCATCTGGTAATGTAATATTCGAAATTCCACTCTGTTCATCAGAAGATACCCATGAAATCTGTATTCCTCCATCATCTGCTGAGTCAACTGTTAAGTCTAAATTTGGATTAATTTTATCTATATTTGTAACTTGGTGTTCTACTAAAATTCCATTCCCTATTTTATCATATGCTAAAAATATATAATTTCCATTTTCAGTTACTATATAACTGCCTTGTTTATCTGTTACGTTTTCAGAACTTGGTAAAATTACATTTTGCAATCCACTTTGATAATCATCGGCTTTCCAATTTAATGTAATTTCTCCATTTGTCCATTTATCAGTATCTTGAGTTACTTCTAAAATTGGATTTATCATATCCACATTACTTACATTTATACTAAGTTCTCTCGTGTTTCCAACTCTGTCATAAATAACAAATGAATAATCTCCCATTTGTGAAACAGTAAATTCTCCTGTTGCATTTGTTGAAAATGTTGAATCTGGCAATAATATTTTTGAAAATCCACTCTGTAGGTCAAATGCTTTCCAAGAAATTTTTATTTTTTCATCTGTAAGTCTATTCTCTTGTAATGATAATACTCCTTCTGGCATTATTTTGTCAATATTATTTATATTTTCTGTCAAAATTCTGCTATTTCCAACATTATCATATAATGTAAATGTATATGTTCCATTATCTGTAACAGTGAAATCTCCACTCGCATTTGTAGTTGATGTACCATCTGGCAATACAACTCTATTAAATCCACTTTGTGAGTCCGATGCAGTCCAATGTATTTTTACATAGTCTATTACCCAGTCAGTTGGATTATGGCTCAAGCTTCCCGTTGGCGGTGTTTTATCAATATTTGTTACTGTTTCTTGTAATGTTAATGTATTTCCTGCAACATCATATACTACAAATGTATATGTTCCATTTTGTGATACTGTGTAATCTCCTGTTGCTGTTGTTTTTATTGTTTTTATTGTTCCATCTGGTAACTTTATTTGTTTAACTCCACTATTTGCATCTGCCACACTCCAATGTATTTTCACATCTGTGTTTACCCATTGTGTTGGATTGTGGCTTAAGCTTCCTGTTGGTGCTGTTTTGTCTATATTATTTATTGTTACAGTATAATTTCTTGTATTTCCAACATTATCTTCTAATACAAATGTATATGAGCCATTAGCTGGTACTACATATATAGTTGATACACTATAAATATAACTTCCATCTGGCTTTTTTATCCTTTTCACACCACTCATATCATCAGTCGTATTTAATGTAATAGTTACATCTCCATTAGTCCAATTAGTAGGATTTATTGAATGTGTACCTGTAGGTGCCGTTACATCTTTATTAACATTAAAATATACAGTAACAGGCACCGACATGTTTCCACAGTTATCTGCTGCCCATACTTGAAAAAAATGTTGCCCATTTGATATGTTGTTTGGAATAGTAAATGATGTATGAAAATATTTTTCACTACCATTTGGTCTCAGATTATTGGCAATAACCATTTCCTCTCCACCATCTATGGCATATTTTACTATTACAATGTCTCCATTATCAATGTCGTTTACATAGCCTTGTACATCAACTACTTCCCCTTGATAATAACTATTTTTTAATTGACTAGTTACTCTTATTGTAGGTGGTGTATTTAACGTTCCAATACCAATAGCTACTGAAAAGATAAGTTTTTCTCCGTTTTGAATAGTTCTATTTTTCCAAGAGAAAGCCATACCAGAGTCTCCCTGTCTTTCTGTTGTACTTCCATAAACATAAGTTTGTGAATTATTCCATTTATTTTCTTCTCTAATTTGAAATTGTCCAAACCAATATGTATCAACATCTGTTACACCATATGAATTTCTGCCAAGAAAAGTAAAAGTGTATTTTGTCCCATCAGTCATTGTAAAACCTCTATTACCACTTAAATTAGTAATTGGCGCATAGTCATTGTCCGCAATTTGAATATCTGCATATGTTGCAATTCCTATTGTTTTTGCAGAACCAGATGTATTTGTTGCTTCAAATGAAATTTTTACATAATTTCCATTACTTATATATGATAGTTTTGTTTGAACACTTACTCCATTTAATGAACCAGAGCAATTTTTTATATTAGCTTCAGTTCCATTAACATTTAATACCGAAAAATATCCTTTATCACTAAATGTCGTTTGAACACTGTCGCCCCATATGTTAAAGTTTGAATCTGTCATTGGATATGCATTCATAGTTATGGCTTTAGTCGTGTTAATATTAATAGCATTAAGGAGAATAACAATTGTAAACATTGCTATTAATTTATATAATATCTTATGTTTATTCATATCTTTCTCCTTTCATTAATTTTATATTACATTACTTGTTATTCTAAATGGTATATTTTTATCATTTAAAGTAACACTTTTTATAATAAATCTTGTATATGTTTTTGTTCCTTTTTGTTTTTCATCAGATATTTCAAATTTGTTATCATTATTCTGTTTATTAGATACATCCACTGTTGAACTATATGACTGCCCCTCTTCTTTTCCTTGGTTAGAATTTGTAGTATTTAGCATATTTATGTTTGCATTATGTTGCCATACAGTTCCACTTCCGTTTGAATACTGAGAAACTTCTATTTGTAATCCTTGTGGGAAGTATTCCAAGACATTTACAACTTCTCCATCTTTTCTTACTAATTTAATATTACCAGTTATAGTTCCTTTTACATTAGTTGTTGCAGAATTTACTTGTATGAATTTAGAGGCATCTGACAAACTTGTATCTGAAATTAAGAAGTCTGCACCATTGGCAACTGTACTTCCATTATTCGTACGTGTAAAACTATTTATCTCAAATTCAATATGATCAATTTCGCTTGTATTTAAACGCCCCATATTAACTTGTATTGTTTCTATATTTGCATTTCCTGCCACATCATAAATAATTATAGATACCTGATGTGTTTTTGAGCTTTGTTCTATTACATCAAAATCTGCAGTATTTTCACTAGAATTTAACTCTTTATATAATTTTCCATCTATATATAATTGATATTTTGCTGTTCCTGATAAATTCTCCTCTGATGAAGCTTGTATGTGGAACGTTTTTCCTGTTATTTGACTTGCCACTAATTTTATATTTTGAGGAGTCGTTTTATCTATTTTTATAACCTGTGTAGCTCCTTCTGATTTATTACCTGCCACATCATATTCATATATTGTAATTGTATAAATTCCTTCATTTACAATCGACATCTCTTGTCCATTTGTCCTAGTTTCTGGTACATTTGCTGTACCACTTACTTCATATGTTGCGTGACTAACACCTGAGCCACCTTCATCTTCTGTAGATTCTATTATTTTTAGATTTACATCTCCTTTATACCATTCATTATCTTCGTTGTCTTTTTCACCTTTTACAATTTGTAATACTGGTGCTACTGGAGCTGTTTTATCAATTTTTACTCTTAATGATGATTGGCTTTCATTTCCCACATCATCTCTATTTATAACTGTAATTGTATATAATCCTTCTTGAGTAATTGTTAGTGGTTCAGACCTTTCTTCAATGGCTACTGTTCCATCAACCTTAAACGTTGTTACTATATTTTGACCACCTTGTGCAACTTCCATATAAACATTTTGGTTTGTCCAAGTATTAGATTTATATTCATTTCCATTTGCATCGTTTAATTTCAAAGTTAAACTTCCTGGTCTTTTTATTTGTTTATCTATAATGGCAGTATATTCTCTTTTTGTTACTAAACCTGCTTCATTCTCGGTTGAAACAATTAATTTTGTTTTTCCCTCGTTTTCCAACACAATCGGTAAACTTGTTCCTGCTTTAAGCTCATTTGCCCCTTGTGCTTCAATTGTTACTTTGTTTCCAATTTTATCCCTTTCCTTAACATATATATTTTGTTTAGCTGTTTCTCCAAATATGTATTCTGTTCCATCTTCACTTCCAAGTGTTGCCACTATTTCAGCATTTATTGGTGGAGTTTTATTAATTTTTACAGTCAATGTTGCAATCTCAGATTTTGTTCCAATTACAGAAACACTATAAGCTTTTACTTCATATGTTCCATCTTGTTGAATTGTTATCTTTTTAGCATCGTCAATTTGTATTTCTTGAATATTTTCTGTTCCAGTTATTTCAAGCATCATATATTCAATTTTTACAGGAGATTTCTCAGGTTTGTTTATTTGCAATTCAACACCAGAAGTATACCAATTATTTTTTCCTTGTTCTCCAGATAAAACACTTATAATTGGAGCTGTTGGGGTCTTTTTCCCATCAATATCCAATTTTCCATAAACAACATATTTTATTAAAATACTAACATCTTTTTGTGTAATCTCTCCGTCTCCGTCAACATCTATTGCTGTTGCATTTATCCCAGATAATTGGTGAGCTTCAAGTCCAACAACATGTTTTATTGCTTTACTTATTTCATACTGAGAGATTTCTCCATCACTATTTATATCTCCAATAACACATGCAGTATACTCATTCTCTATGTTATCAAAACGGATTTTCATTCCAGTTCCAATAACTCCATTTTTCATCTCAGTAGTACCATTCTTGGCATAAACATGAACTTTTTCTTTCTCCAAATTAAATTGTTGCTTGAATTCTTCAATATCTGTTTTAGGTATAATTCTGCTTATTGTTAAGCTTTTTTGTGAAATCGCATATTCTTCACTCTCTAGCACAACATTAATAGTATCAGCATTTACTCTAGAAAAAATGCTAATATTAATGCAAATCAATATAAATATTGCTAGAATTCTTACTCCCTTTCTTCTCATTTTTATTCTTGCTCTCCCTTCTTGGTACAAATTTGGTTAAAAATTGTAAATTTCTTTTATTTCATACATTTATACTTTTTATATTTATATATATTATAGTAAATAACTAAAAGTCTTTCAAGGCGGAAAATGTTGGTATTTCAGCATTCAAACCATATTCACATACGGATATTGAATTTACTTTATTTTATTACATTTGTGTTACATTTTTTGTTTACTTTTCGAGCTTTGCTAGGGAATTATAGTTTTGAAGATTCAAAAAATCCACCTAATGAAAAATGTTATACACATTTTTTCCATTTTAGGTGGATAATTTTAATCTAATATTATCATTTTTAATTGTTTGTACATAAAATCTGTTTTATAAATTTTTATATGCAAATAAGTTTGCTAAAATTCTCATCTTTATAAGCTATTTAAGCATATGCATAAAGTTTAAGATTTATTGCACTGATGTGTTTGTTATATTGTTTTCAGGTCCAACATATTCTGCTTTTCCAAATCCTAATATCATTTGGAATATTGGACTTAAGAATAAAAGTCCAAATATAAATGCTGTAGATTGATTAAAGGCTTTTGCTAGTTTTACCGTAGAAACTATAGATAAGGCTACTGATATAATCCATCCAACAACTGGTACTACTGATAATAAATATAATAATAGTAACCATGGTGATAATCCTATTATTTTATATAAAACAACTACATTATAAATTGGAATTATTGCTTTCCATCCCTCTTGACCAGCTTTAGTAAATATTTTCCACTGTGCAACTATTATAAGTACATAAAAAGCTAAAATTATAAGGCTATATGTGCTTATTAAAGATGCTAATGTTGCTACTGAAGCAAATGTTGCCATATCTGCATATGAAGAATCGTACATAACTAAATCCCCCTTCCTTTATTTTCTGAATTTAGAATACCATAAGAATAATTAAATTTCAACGTTTTTCTATATTTTTTTACTACAAAATGTTACAATTTACAACCAATGATGAATTATAATTAATAACTATCTTCCATCATCATCTCTTTGCATTCTATCATAGTCATAAGTGCTCATATTTTGAGGTTTTCTTCCTGTCCATTTACTTGCTTCTAAATCTGATACCGTAGATTTATTACTTCTGCTCTGTTGGTTTAAATATGATAATTTCTTTTCCAGTTTACTAGCTATAGCTTGTAGCTCTTCTAAATCTCTTTGCTGTAATTCGTAACTAGAAACATATGAAAAACTGTTAATACTACTATCAAAACTATTTATTTTTTTTATTTTTCCAACTAAATCAACTATTTCTTCTGCTAACATTCTTTTTTCATATACATCATTAACTCTTACCTGTGTTGATAACTCGTCATGTGTCTTTCCAAAAAAATTACGTATTTTATCCATAAATCCCATATAAATTCCCCCTCTTAATAAAGTTTTTATACTACTATTATACCTCTTAATACGTTAATTGTCAAAACTTGACCTATTTTCAGCGTTATTTACCTATTTATTATATTCTTAATTTCATTATTTAACAACTTTCCTTAAAAATATTCCATTATTCCATTGTATATTCCCCATGCTAATTTTGTTTGATATTCTTCCTGCTGTAATTGTTTTTCTTCTTCAGGATTTGATAAAAAACCACATTCTACAATAACAGTTGGTATTTCTACATGTTTTATAATATACACATTGTTAATTTTTAGTGGCGTTCTCTTATTTTCCTTTTGTATTGTTTCATTTAGATTGTTCTGTATACAATTGGCTAGTCTCTTTCCATCTTCATTACCATCTTTAAAAAAAGTTTGCCAACCATAATACTGATTTTCTGGTATTTTGTTTAAATGTATGCTAACAAATATATCTGCTGATGAATTATTTCCTATTTTTACTCTGTTCTTTATGTCTGAATTTTTCTTTTCCCTAAGTGTTTTTTTATCTATGTCATAAATTGCATTATTATCAGACCTTGTAAGAATAACACTAGAACCGCTTTGTTCTAATAATCGCTGTAATTTCAAAGCAATTTTCAAATTAATTTCAGCTTCTGCAACCCCATTATTACTTACGGCTCCTCCATCTTCGCCTCCATGACCTGCGTCAATAATTATTGTCTTACTACTTACTGGAGTAGCCATTGTTGCAACAGTTTTGTTTGTATTTATGTTACTTGCTGTTTGAAGCACAAACATACCAATAGGCAAAAATATTGCAAGTGTTAAAAATATTATTCTTTTTTTATTAATTACAAACATAAAAATCTCCTATGAAAATATTAATTATTTTTAATATATTCATAGGAAATATATTTTATAACATTTCAATTATATTATTTTTCTATACTCATCTAACATTGTTTCAAAGTTTTGAAGTTTGCTTTCAAAGCTTTGTTCTGGATTATCAGCGGTTTTTAAATCATGTAATTCAAAATACCTGCTCGTCATATACGAAGCTATATATCCCTCTGTTAACTAAAAAAAGATACATGTTAAGTAATTTATAACTTAATACGTATCTTTTTATAAAATCTATATCTAGAAGTTCAATAAAGAAAGTATATCTGTTATATCACCAAATGAAACCTTTAATATACTTGATAATACAATAGCTAATATAACTATTATTGCACTAAATACTCCTGTTGTTGCTAAAACTAATGTATCAGTGCTTTCAACCTCTAATGTATCTCTAAACGCATTTATTAATGTAAATGATGCATATACTGTAACTGCATACCATACTAATAATCCAAGTGGTGCATATATTAATGAAAGTATTAATTTTAATACGCTTCCTACTGCATATATAATTGCTGTATTGTTTATCATAGATAAGTTACTTGCATATTCCTTTGGACTTTTTACTATTTTAGCTATTATAAATAACACTAAAGCAATCAATGCAATTACTATGGCTGATATTACTGCTGTTTTTAAGAATCCTGTAAATAATTCTGCATTTTTTATTGCGTCCCATCTCATCTCACTTAATTCTGATGAACTGTAATAACTATACCAGCCTTTTTTTGAATATTTTGTACATATTGATATTACTGATGAAATTGTGCTTATTAAAGCCATTACAGCTGATATAATTGCTAATTTTATTCCTGATTTTTTTAAATCTTCTTCCTGTGATTTTTCTATTACTGTTGTTACAGGATTTTTTAATTTTTCTAATAAATTTCCAAACATTTTATTACTCCTTTTATTTCACATCTTTATAATTTGTATATTTTTTATAACTTACTATTGAAATTATTGCTATTAATGCAATTATACTGATAACAGTATAATTCATACCTGTTTGTGGGATATTGCCAGTTGCTGTTGTATTATCTTTCTTCTCATTATTTTGGTTGTTATCTTTATTTGTATCATTTTTGCTTGTATTATCTTTGTTTGTATTGTCTTTATTCGTATTATCCTTGTTTGTGTCATCTTGTTTTTGGTCATCTTTGTTATCTGGTACATTTTCACTTAAAGAACCGTTTGCATATAATGAATATTCACTATATTGAATGTTTATATTTGGACAACTTAGTACAGCTACATTTCCTACTGCATCTTTTAAATCTCCACCTTTTAAATTAACTGCACTTATTGTACCCTTGTCTTCATCTTTTATTGTATAAGAATATGATATTGTTGACCCCCCAAGAACTCCGTTTGTTAATTCAATTTCTTGTCCTTCTCCAAATTTTATAACTAATTTTGGCACTGTGTTTCCAACAAGATTTTCACTGAATTTTACATTGATTATAATCTTTGTATTAGCTGGTGCAATATATGACTTTGTATTGGTATCTCTTGTACAATTCTTTATACTATCCTCAGAGATTTCAATTTTTTCAACTGCAGGTGCTGTTACATCATCACCAGTATCTTTTTTATCCCAGTTAGCAATATAATCAAATTTTATATTATTCTCTTCAGCAAATTCTTTTGATTTCATCCCATCGTTCCCGTATATTGTCAACTTAGAGCATCCTTCAAATGAACCAGTTGAAATTGTTGCAACTGAATCTGGTATTAAAATCTTCTCTAAATTTGTACATCCTCCAAATGCTTTTTCCCAATCCCATGAAGTACTACTAATTGTAGTTACTGAGTCTGGAATAATTACACTTGTTAATCTAGAGCATTTATAAAATGTTCCTATATTAATTCTTGTAAGCTGATTTGAAAGTGTAATTTCTGTTAATCCGTAGCATTCGCTAAATGCTTCTTGCTCTATTGTTGTAACACTATTTGGAATATCTAATTTTTTTAATCCAGAGCATCCTTTAAATGCACTTTCTCCAATGCTTACTAATTTTTCTGGCAAATTTAATGTTTTTATTCCCGCACAATTTTCAAATGCATAGTTTTGAATACTTTTTATTTCTTTAGAAAAAGTTATATCTGCAATTCCTGTGCATCCATAAAAAGCATTCTCTCCAATTAAATTGATATTATCTGGAATAGTTACACTCTTTAATCCTACACAATTATAAAATACTGAGTCAGAAATTTGAGATATTGAATCTGGAATAACCACTTCAGTTAATCCTGCACAGTCTTTAAAAATAGCATCATAAAACCTTGGGCTTTTTGTTCCAAGTAGTGAAACGACCTTTTTTCCATCAATTTCCGAAGGAATTACTACCTTTCCCGCAACCGATACTTTGTCGGCACAATTTAAATTTATAACATTATTATTTTCATCAAGTTCATATTGCCATTCTATTCCTTGACTCTCATCCTTCCATGTTAGTGTATCTGCTTTTACAATAGATGGTAGCAAAATTATTAATAGTAAAATTACAGCTATTATTATTAATTGATAAGTTTTTTTCATTATTATTTTCCCCTTTCATTTTTATTATTTCGTTTACTTTCAATTAAACTATAATGTTTCAGTTAAAGAATATCATTCTTTCTTTTTTTTCACAAGCCTTGTTAAAGGCTTAATATATATATATATATATATATATATATATATACTCTCGCAAGGGTTTGCGGGTTTTATTACATTTTCATTACATTTTTTATTTTAGACTAGAATTGTAAACTCAATTTTCAATATTAAAATAATAAAAATCTCATTAAGTTCATCACTTAACAAGATTTTCATACATATTTTATATTCGTTTTAATAAATTTAACCTATAATTTTTTTTACTTCCTCGATGCTTAATTCTACAATTTCCGCTATTTTTTCAATTGGGGTATTTAAAGAATATAATTTCTTTACAATTTCTATTTCCTTATCTCTTTTTCCTTCTTTCCTGCCCTCTTCTTTTCCTAATTCTCTATTTGTATCCATTTCAACATTATATCTCATTATACTCCATTCACGCTCTTCATATTTGGCAACTTCTTCTGGATTTTGACTTAATTTATTTAATTCTTTTACTGTTTTATTTATTTCTTCATTTTCTAGTGCCGACATTTTTACCTTCTCCTCCTTACTTCCATCTATCAACCACAGCCATTGTTCTAACTTTGTGTTACAGTTTGGATTTTTTTCTTTAAATTTTGGAAGTTCTATAAAGTGCATTTCAAATGTACTTGTTGCATCTTCCTCTTCTTTCTTATAACCCATATTAACAAATTCTATAGGGTTTGTATCTTCATATTTCATTCTTGCTATTGAATGATATGAATTTCTTTCTAAATAATTATATTTCAATATGTTTATTGTTATTATTTTTTTCAGTTCTTTGTAATTTTGCTTAGCTTTTAATTGTTCTGCTGCAAGTTTTGATAGATATGTACTAGACCTTTCTTTTATATTATGTTCGTTTGATACTTGCATTTCAACATCTACTACTCTTTCATTATCTATATCCAATTTTAGGTCTAATATTCCAAGTTTTTCGTCTGCCATATTAGGCGTTAATTCTGGGTTTTTTACCTCAACCTTACTTATATGTATATTCAAAATTGCTTCTAAGAAATCCTTTAGCATTGAATTATTTTCTTCTCTTGCAAATATTCTTTTAAAAACGTAATCTGATGTTAGTGGTAACCTTGTTATCTTTGTATCTTCTGTTCCAATATTATTTTCTTTTAAATCGTTCATTGACTTCCTTTCCATTTTACCATTTCATTTATTATTTTTCAACTGATAAGTAAAATTTTAATGTATTTTCTCTCATATTCTTCTTCGGACGTTTATAAATCATTTTTTCATAATAGCTATTTTATAATTTTATTTTGGATTTTCCTTTCGCTATAGCGAATATAGAAATTAAATTTTTAGATTTAATAATCATTTGATAAAATCTTTTAGAATTCTAATAATTAACGTTAATACTTCTATAGATTCCTATCTATAAAGTAAACTGATTATATATCAAAAAATAAAGGAAAACAAGCAAAATCGTGTATCAAATTATTACACGTTTTCCTGTTTTTCAACATTTTTATCGTTACTTTTCAGTAACTTCATATAGTGATTTTTTTATTTTTCTAACTAATTTTTTCGCCCAAAAAAGGGCGTCCCCATTGGGCGACGTCCTTCTTCTAAAATATTATTCTTCATTTTCTGTTGTATTTTCTACATCATCTATATCGTCAACAACATCTTCTACATCATCTGCCTCTGTATCTTCTGGCATTTTTTCTCCGTTTGGTGCTACTGATACTTCTGTGTTTTCTGGTTCTTCTGTGTTTATTCTTATTTTCTTGTATCTCTTCATACCAGTTCCGGCTGGGATTAACTTACCAATGATAACATTTTCTTTTAATCCTATTAATTCGTCTGTTTTGCCTTTTATTGCAGCTTCTGTTAATACTCTTGTTGTCTCTTGGAATGATGCTGCAGATAAGAAACTATCTGTTGCAAGTGAAGCTTTTGTTATTCCAAGTAATACACGTTTACCTGTTGCAGGTCTTAATCCTTGCTCTTCGGCCAACTTGTTCTTGTCTTCGAATTCATACATGTCTACTAGAGAACCTGCAAACATGTCTGTATCTCCATTATCTTCAACTCTAACTTTCTTTAACATTTGTCTTGCAATAAGTTCGATGTGCTTGTCGTTGATATCAACACCTTGGTTTCTATAAACCTTTTGAACTTCGGCAATGATGTATTCGAATACACCTTGTGGTCCACTAATTGCAAGTACTTCTGCTGGGTTTTTAGAACCTTCTGTTATTTGGTCTCCGGCTTCTAGAACATCTCCTTCTCTAACTTTTAGTTTAGATCCGAAAGGTATTAAATATGTTCTGCTATCGTCGTTTGATGTTACTGTTACTTCTTTTCTCTTCTTTTCGTCTCTTATAGAAACTTTTCCAGCGATTTCTGTAATTATAGCAACCCCCTTTGGTTTACGAGCTTCGAAAAGTTCCTCAACTCTAGGAAGACCTTGTGTAATGTCGGCAACACCGGCAACACCACCAGAGTGAATAGTACGCATTGTAAGCTGTGTACCAGGCTCACCAATTGATTGAGCTGCGATTATACCAACTGTGTCTCCTATATCAACTTCTTTTCTAGATGCCAATCCCATACCATAGCACTTAGCACAAACTCCGTGTTCTGTTCTACATCCGAATACACTACGTACTTTAACATGTGTAATTCCTGCATCTACTATCTTATCTGCTAATTCTTCTGTAATTAGAGTATTTTTGTCTACTATTATTTCTCCAGTAGTTGGATTCTTGATATCGTCTAATGGATATCTACCTAATAATCTTTCTTGCATTTTTTCGATTACTTGGTTTCCATCTTTTATATCATATACTTCAAGTCCATCTGTTGAACCACAATCATCTTCTCTTACGATTATGTCTTGTGATACATCAACCAATCTTCTTGTTAAGTATCCAGAGTCTGCTGTTCTTAAAGCTGTATCTGAAAGTCCTTTACGAGCACCGTGTGCAGAAATGAAGTACTCTAATGCGTCAAGTCCCTCTCTGAATGATGATTTGATTGGGATTTCAACTGTTTTACCAGTTGTACTAGCCATAAGTCCACGCATACCAGCAATTTGCTTTAACTGGTCTAAGTTACCTCTGGCTCCAGAGTCTGACATCATGAACATTGGGTTTTCTTTACTGAAGTTGTCTCTCATTGCGTTTTTAACATCATCAGTAGCTTTTTCCCAAATCTTAATTACTTCGCTGTATCTCTCATCATCTGTAATTAATCCACGTCCATATTGTTTTAATATGTTATCAACATCTGCTTGAGCTTTTGCAATTATTTCCTTTTTCTGTGGTGGTACCTTAACATCATCTATAGATACTGTTACAGCACCTAATGTAGAATATTTGTAACCTGTAGATTTAATATAGTCTAGTAATTCTGCTGTTCTGCTTAGACCATGTACAGAAATACATTTTCCTATAATCTTTCCTAGGTTTTTCTTTGATACTACTCCATTTATTTCATATTCAAATTCGTTTTCTGGCTTACTTCTATCAATAAATCCTAAATCTTGAGGAATTCCTCTATTGAATATTATCTTACCTGGTGTTGTAGCAACTTTTGCATGTTTTTCTACACCGTCTACAATCTTAGTTCTTCTTACGAAAATCTTAGAGTGCATTGTTACATCGTTGTTTGCAAGTGACATTATTGCTTCTTCTGGAGATGAGAAGTATGTTCCTTCGCCTTTTTCTCCATCAACATCCATTGTTAAGAAGTAACTTCCTAGAATCATATCCTGTGTAGGAGTTGTTACTGGCTTACCATCTTGTGGTTTTAACAAGTTGTTTTCTGAAAGCATTAAGTATCTTGCTTCTGCTTGTGCTTCTGGTGATAATGGTAAGTGAATAGCCATCTGGTCACCATCGAAGTCAGCATTGAATGCTGTACAAACTAATGGGTGAAGTTTTATTGCTCTACCTTCAACAAGTACTGGCTCAAATGCTTGAATACCAAGTCTGTGTAATGTAGGAGCACGGTTTAATAATACTGGGTGGTCTTTAATAACATCCTCTAATATATCCCAAACTTCTGGGCGTAATCTTTCTACCATTCTCTTTGCATTTTTTATGTTGTGTGCTATTCCACGGCTAACTAGTTCTTTCATTACAAATGGTTTGAATAATTCTACTGCCATTTCTTTTGGAACACCACATTGGTAAATTTTAAGTTCTGGTCCAACAACTATAACTGAACGTCCTGAATAGTCAACACGTTTTCCTAATAAGTTTTGTCTGAATCTACCTTGTTTACCTTTTAACATGTCTGATAATGATTTAAGTGGTCTGTTTCCAGCACCTGTAACAGGTCTTCCACGTCTTCCATTATCTATTAAAGCATCTACTGATTCTTGAAGCATTCTCTTTTCGTTTCTAACAATTATCTCTGGAGCTCCAAGTTCTAGTAATCTCTTTAATCTGTTATTTCTGTTTATAACTCTTCTATATAAATCGTTTAAGTCTGATGTTGCAAATCTTCCACCGTCTAATTGAACCATTGGTCTTAAATCTGGTGGTATAACTGGTACAACTTGCATTATCATCCATTCTGGTCTATTGTTTGAAAGTTTGAACGATTCAACTGTATCTAATCTTTTTACCAATTTGGCTCTTTTTTGTTCGCTAGCCTTTTCAAGTTCTTTCTTTAATTTCTCTGATAATTTATCAACATCAATTTCTGATAGTAATTTTCTTATTGGTTCTGCACCCATTTCTGCTTTGAATGAGTCTCTACCAAATTTTTCTTGAGCCTCTACAAATTCTTTCTCAGAAAGTATTTGTCCTTTTGTTAATGTTGATGTACCTTTATCTGTTACTATGTATGATGCAAAATATATAACTTTCTCTAAGGCTTTAGGTGAAACATCTAACATTAAAGCTATTCTGCTTGGTATTCCTTTGAAATACCAGATGTGAGCTACTGGGGCAGCAAGCTCTATGTGCCCCATTCTCTCTCTTCTTACTTTAGATTTTGTAACTTCAACGCCACATCTGTCGCAAACTATTCCCTTATATCTTACTCTTTTGTACTTACCACAATGGCACTCCCAGTCTTTTGTTGGTCCAAATATTCTTTCACAGAATAGACCATCTTTTTCTGGTTTTAATGTTCTATAATTGATAGTCTCTGGTTTTTTAACTTCTCCATGTGACCATTCTCTTATTTTCTCATCAGATGCTATGCCAATTTTCATTTTATCAAAATTTTCTAATTCATCCACTATTTTTTCCCCCTTGGAATTAAAAGTACCTATTTAGTTTTACTCATCGTCATCATTAAAATCTTCATCTTCTAAGATGCTTGAATCATCATCTAGTATGATGTCATCGTTTTCATCATCTAGGTCATCAAATAATTTGTCATCTTCAGAATCTTCGTCATCTGATGATTCTTCTGTGTATCCATCTGATAATTCATTTTCATCTACAACATTTTCTTCATGTAGAGATTTATTTTCTATATTACTAAAGCTTGTAGAATCGTCTATATCTTCTTTAAGCTCAACTTCCTTGTTATCATGTGTATACAATCTTATGTCTAAGCCTAAAGCTTCTAATTCTTTTACAAGAACTTTGAATCCTTCTGGAACGCCTGGCTCTGGAATGTTTTCCCCTTTGACAATAGCTTCATATGTTTTAACACGTCCTACAACATCATCTGATTTAACAGTTAACATTTCTTGTAGTGAATATGCAGCACCATATGCCTCTAATGCCCAAACTTCCATTTCTCCGAAACGTTGTCCACCGAATTGAGCTTTACCACCTAAAGGTTGTTGTGTAACTAATGAGTAAGGTCCTGTTGAACGAGCATGTATCTTATCATCAACTAAGTGGTGTAGTTTCATCATATACATAACACCAACTGTAATTGGTTTAATGAATTGCTCTCCAGTTCTTCCATCGTATAGAATTGTTTTTCCATCACGACGTAGTCCTGCTTCTTCTAGCAAGTCTTCAATTTCATAGTCTTTTGCACCATCGAATACTGGTGTTGCGACTTTCCAGCCTAATGCACGAGCAGCCATACCTAAGTGAACTTCAAGAACCTGTCCTAAGTTCATACGAGAAGGTATACCCATTGGGTTAAGAACTATATCTACTGGTGTACCATCTGGTAAGAATGGTAAATCTTCTTCTGGTAATATTCTTGAAATAACACCTTTGTTACCATGACGTCCAGCCATTTTATCACCAACTGATATTTTTCTCTTTGTTGCTATATAGCATCTAATTACTTGGTTTACTCCAGGAGCTAGTTCTTCTGAATTTTCTCTAGTAAATATCTTGATATCTACTATTGTTCCAGCTTCTCCGTGTGGTACACGAAGCGATGTATCTCTAACTTCTCTAGATTTTTCACCAAATATTGCACGAAGTAATCTTTCTTCTGCTGTTAGCTCTGTTTCTCCCTTTGGAGTAACTTTACCAACTAATATATCTCCAGGTCTTACTTCTGCACCTATTCTTATAATACCGTTTTCATCAAGGTCTTTTAATACGTCGTCACCAACATTTGGAATATCTCTTGTAATTTCCTCTGGACCTAATTTTGTATCACGACATTCACAATCATATTCTTCGATGTGGATTGATGTGTACACATCTTCTTTAACAAGTCTTTCGCTTATTAATACGGCGTCCTCGTAGTTGTAACCTTCCCATGTAGAGAATGCTATAATTACGTTTCTTCCTAATGCCATTTCGCCATTCTTTGTAGCTGGTCCATCTGCTAGGATGTCTCCAGCTTTAACTACTTCACCCTTTTGAACAACTGGTCTTTGGTTAATACATGTACCACCATTTGTTCTCTTGAATTTACGTAGTCTGTAATGGTCTATCTCATTTTTCTTATTTCTTACTTGTACTTCGTCAGCTGTAACCTTTTCAACAATACCTTCATTTTTAGCAGTTACTGTTGTTTCAGAATCACGTGCAGCTTTGTATTCCATACCTGTTCCAACTATTGGAGCCTCTGGTATTAAAAGTGGAACTGCTTGACGTTGCATGTTAGATCCCATTAGAGAACGCTTAACATCATCGTGCTCCAAGAAAGGTATCATGGCAGCAGCAACAGAAACTAATTGTTTTGGTGAAACATCTACATAGTCTACTTCGCTTGCCTTAACCTCTGTAATTTCAGATCTACGTCTTACTTTTACCATTTTGTTTACAAATCTGCCTTCTGCGTCTACTGGTTCTGATGCTTGTGCGATTGTATATTTATCTTCTTCATCAGCAGGCATATAATCAACTATATCTGTTAATTTACCTGTTTCTTTATCAACTTTTCTATATGGTGTTTCTACAAATCCATATTCGTCTATCATAGCAAATGATGAAAGTGCAGAGATAAGTCCAATGTTTGGTCCTTCTGGAGATTCAACTGGGCATAGTCTACCATAGTGAGTATAGTGAATATCACGAACCTCGAATCCAGCTCTTTCACGAGAAAGACCTCCAGGTCCTAATGCAGAAATTCTTCTCTTATGAGTAAGCTCTGATAATGGGTTTGTTTGATCCATGAATTGTGATAATTGAGAGCTTCCAAAGAATTCTCTTATTGATGATGTAATAGGTTTTGTATTGATTAATGTTTGTGGTGTTACAGAGTCTAAGTCTTGTATTGTCATTCTTTCACGAACAACTCTTTCAAGTCTTGTTAAACCAATTCTGAATTGGTTTTGTAGTAACTCACCAACACATCTAATACGTCTGTTTCCTAAGTGATCTATATCATCAACTTTTCCTATTCCATAATCTAGATTTAATAGATAACTGATAGATGCAATCATATCCTCTGTTGTGATTGTTAGAGGAACTAATTCGTTGTATCTTTCTTTAATTACATCATGTAATTTCTCGTCTGGAGTTGTATCCATTATAGATTTTAATACATTGTAATTAACTCCTTCTTTGAAGTGAAGGTCAGATAAATCCACATTTGGTAACATTTTGTGGATATTTACTATTCCATTTCCTATTACTCTTACTTTTTGGTCATCAACTAATACATCTACTATATTAATTCCAGAATCTTGAATAGCTTCTGCGGCTTCTGCAGTAATTCTTGTATTCTTTTCTGCTAAAACTTCACCTGTTGATGGATCTACTATATCATCATAAGCAACTTGTCCTGTTATTCTAGTTGCTAAGCATAATTTTTTATTAAATTTGTATCTTCCTACTTTTGCTAAATCATATCTTCTGTTATCGAAGAATAAACCATCAAATAAGTTTCTAGCAGCATCAGCTGTTGGAAGTTCCCCTGGTCTTAATTTCTTATATATTTCAATTATTGCTTCATCTTGAGTTTTTATTGTGTCCTTATCAAGAGTTGCCTTGATTTTTGGATCATTTGCAAATAGGTCTAATATTTGCTCATCTGTTACAAATCCTATACTTCTTAATAAAGATGTAACAGGTAATTTTCTTGTTCTATCAACTCTTACATAGAAAATATCATTTCCATCTGTCTCGTATTCTAGCCATGCACCTCTTATAGGCATAACAGTAGATGTGTAGATTCTCTTTCCTGTTTTGTCGTAATCTTGTGCATAGTAGCAAGATGGAGAACGAACTAATTGGCTTACAATTACTCTCTCTGCTCCATTGATAATAAATGTTGCACTGTCTGTCATTACTGGGAAATCGCCTAAATAGATTTCTTGCTCTTTAATTTCACCAGTTTCCTTGTTGATAAGACGAACTTTAACATGTAATCTTGTTGAATATGTAGCGTCTCTCTCTTTTGCCTCTTCCATTGTGTACTTTGTTTTTTCTTCCATGTGATAGTCTAAGAATTCAAGTACTAAGTTTCCAGAGTAGTCAACTATTGGAGAAATATCTTTTAATACTTCGCCTAAACCTTCCTCTATAAACCAATTATAAGAATCTTTTTGTACTTGAATTAAGTTAGGCATTTCTACGAAATCACCTATCTTAGAAAAAGATTTTCTTGTGCATTTTTCGTGTTTTACTTCTTTTAGATTCAAAGTTACTCACCTCATAATAAAAATTAAAGCAGAATTTGAAATATGTAAGATTTCAAAAAAGTCCTTCTTGTTTTTAGCCACTTTGTAAATTGCTTGCTCACTGCTCCTTTAAGCTTGCTTTTTACTAGTATTTTCTAAAACAATTCCTCTTTTTTGATAATTTATCAATACCATAAAAAGACAACAAAAAACCTATTGACAATCTATGCTGTTTTTGTCAATTAGTTCTTTTGTATGTTCCCTATTTTATTTAGTACTTTTGATTACTAATTTATTAATATTAACCACCCTTGCTATCTCGTTGGAGATTAATAAAATTTAAATTTTGTTGAAAATATTCCATATTATCAACACTATACTAATTATACAATTTTTGGTATGTTTATGTCAATAGAAAATATGAAAAATTTAGAAAAACTTTCTATTGTTTCGTACATAAAAAGAAAACTAATGATACCATTTTTTAGCCCCGACACATTGTTCTTAGTCGGAGCTCCTTCGAACTCCTCAAAAGGCGAACTCGGGTCTTGCTTTCAAAAATGGTATCACTTGTTTTCTCGTTTTGAATTTGAAAATAAAAATCAAAAAGCATAGTATTTTTAATATATTCGTGTTATACTATTATTAGATTTTTTAAGAAAGGATAGTGAAATTTATGATTAATGAAAAGCAAGAAATTCTTGCAACAGTCAATACTTTACCTGACAATACAACTTGGGACGATGCAGTTTATACTTTATATCTACATTCGAAATTACAAAAAAGTAAAGATGATATAAAAAATGGTAGAGTAATGTCTATTGAAGAATCTAAAGAAAGGATGAGGAAAAAATATGCAAATTTTCATGTTAAATGAGGCTCATGAAGATATAGATTCTATTTTTGAATATATATCACATGACTCTATTAAATATGCGAATGAAACCTCCGAAAGCATATATTCTCGCATATATGAGTTGGAAAAAGCTCCACATTTAGGTAGATATGTTCCCGAACTTCCAGATAAACATTTACGAGAACTCATTTATAAAAAGTATCGAATAGTTTATGATATTTCTGAAGATTCAAAAACAGTTTACATACATTTTGTTGTTCACGGTTCAAGAAGTTTTAAATCGTTTTATAATTCCTATATCAAAAATAATTTTTAAGTCAGACTAATTAATCGTATCAAATAAATTCCAAACAACTCTATATAGTAAAAAAATTAGAGACATGTTTTCACATATCTCTAATTTTTATTGTTTAGATTATTTTCTCTTTTTTAATACTACCAATGTTATTGTTATTCCTGCGATTAAGATTAGGGCTATTGCTCCGCCTAATACGTAGAATAGATGTGTGTTACCAAATGGAGGTAATATTACTACTTCTTGAGAATCGTCTGCATCTATTTCGCGTGGTTCCATTGTTGGGTCTTGGTTACCTACAACTGAGTATGACATTTTTCTACCAACTGTATTTTGTGTTGTTACAAGTTCTGTCATGTTGTTATATATTCTGTCATCACTACTACTGTCTTGAGTAATCATTTGTGTTAATATTAATTGTACTCCACTTACACTTTGTGTACTGTTTACAGTGTTTAATGCGTTCATTGGGTCATCTTTAAATGCTTTGGCAATTTTGTCTTTTACATTTCTTTGGTCTGCAATTACTGGTATTAAACCTTTCGAAGCAGCTGTTGTTGTTATAATGTGACCGTCTGTATACTTATTAACATTATCTTTTAATCCAGTATTTAACAATCCATTGTTTAACAAGTCTGCACTTGAAATTGTATTCCAATTTTGGTTTTGAGCCTTGTTAAATTGTAAGTTATTTCTTGTTGACGTGTTATCATCGTTTGAATTGTAATCATTTACTTGTGTTCCAACATAGTCAACTAAAACTTTTGGATCTGTTTTTACTATTGTGCTTGTGTCTGCAACTTTTCCCGTGTAGTAGAATTGTTCTTCATTATAGTCAACTTCACCAACGTTTGCTACTGTTATAGCATATGTTATTTGAAGTGTTGAACCATGCATCAATTCTTCATCCATCGTTAGTTGTACTTTACCTTTATTTGTAGAGTTTTGTCTTACTACTGGGTTTAGCATTAAACTATTGTTGTAGTTCTTGTCTGTACTGTACACGTTATCTGTATCTTGTCCATGTGCTTTATGATCTATCCATAATACGTTTGTTGCTCTAGCCGATGCATCGAATAATGTGCTATTGTTTGCAAGTGTTAATTTAACATTTGTAATTTGTTTTGTAACTTTAAGCTGTGCCTTTGGTCTTTGTACTAAACCTAAATCTAAGTCTTTTAATACATAGTAGCCAGCCATTTGATAATTTTCTTTACCTATATTGTCATGTCCTGTACCAGATGTATTTGTTACTCCAGGTTCTTCACCATTTCTGTTATATTCGAAGTTCACATCTATTTTTCCAGATTCTGCAATCATATATGTATTTTTCATAAATTCATTTAACAAGTTTTTCATTTCTTCAGCAGTATATTTTGTACCATTATATTCTGGTATGCTTTCATAAGAAGCTAATATTTCTGCTAAGTTGTTTGTCATATCTCCATTAGAGTAAGCCTCAACATTTTTTCTTGCATTGTTGCAGTTTACTAAGTAATCTGCATTTGGTGCAACATTTACAACATTATCATCCTTGTTCATTATATCTTTGGCATCTGAATATTGTCCTTTGTCTGCTTCTCTAAAGTTATATTCATATGAACCTGTTTTATTGTTCGTGTATGCTCCTGAGCCATTGTTTACACCAACTTGATATGAAGTTGATTTATAGTCTTGACCATTATAAGAATTCTTGTTTAATCCTATGTTTGCAGATGAAGCAGAGTATCCACTTCCTTCTGTTTTCTTCTTATACCCTTCTTGTGAAGCATATAAGTTTGTTACAGGATTTTCTTCTTCGTTTCCATTGTTATAATTTGTATACGTTGTTCCGAGAACTGTGCTTTCACCAGAACCATATATAAATCTTACAATGTAGTTACCTGGTGCAAATGATGTAAATTTGTATTTTCCATCAGCATTTGCAGTGTCTATTGTATAATTTGGTACTAAACCACTGTTGTTTATAATTGGTGTTGTTGAATCAGTGTTTCCAGAAAGAACTTCTTTCCATATATACTCATATATTTTTCCGTCTTTTCCTTGTCTTAACTCAACTAATTGTACTCTTACACCGTTTATTCCGGTTTCATTGTCTTTTAGTCCATCTCCGACTCTTGCATTTTGTTCATCTACATTTCTAGTATCCTCAAATACCGTTCCTTCTACTGTTCTTAAGTTATCTCTGTTTAGAATAATTCTAATATTTGGAGCTTTATCTGTATCATTTTCGAAGTTTTCATACTTGATTACTCCGTCTTTTGGTACATCTGTTGGGTTTAGGTTACCTGGTGTAGAGTTGCAATCTGCTATACCTGCTATATCTCCAGTCTTATATTCTTGTTGTGTTTGTGAATTGCCTGTATTTGGAGCTTTTGCTTTTTGGCCATAATATGATTTGTAACCATTAATTTCCGCAATGTTTTCTTTACCAACACCCTTGGCTGTTCCACTTGCAACATCTTCATCTAGAAGTATGTTTCTTGCAGCATCTTTGTTTACCATAAATGTTACATAGAAGTATACATCTTTGTTGTCATCTGGGTCTGATAATGGGAACATGTTGCTTGTTACAGCATCATTTGTTGCATTACTGTAGCTTTGATCACCTGTAATATATAAGTTCTTATATCCGGCTATTGTAGTTTGAGTTTCTACCCCATATCTACTAGCATCTTTCAAATATACATTTCCGATCTTATTTCCGTTATTATCTCCTAAATATGAGCGGTCTTGTACATATGCGTAATCCGCATCATAGTAATCCACAACTTCTGTTACAGCTGCTGCGATATTTTCTGACCTATTACGTATTGTAAATTTATATGTTACATATACTTTCAATTCAGAATCCTCAGATAATCCTAAATTTTCTAATGTAGTAGCATTATCTACTATTGAATAATTATCTACTTTGTAATCATAATCTTCTCTGTATAGCTCTCTTGAATAATCATTTCCATAGTAACTTGCATCTGAAAGTCTTGTCTTGACCTCCCAGTAAGAGTTTCCAGCTGCGTCTGTTTCTAATCCATCTCTCTTATTATATGTATACACTTGTGTTTTTCCATTAATCTCTAATGTTGCTTTGTATACATCTTTTCTTAAGGCTAAGTCTAATTGTTCTCTTAGAACTAATCCTAAGTTAATATGATGCATTACATCTGGATTCTTGTACAATGTTTCAATTTTTTGTGCTGCTACAAATTTCAATACTTGTGCAGTATTTGATTTTGCATTTAAGAAATCTTCTGTTACAAATACTTGGAATCCTGGATATAAATCTTTGGTTGATGTTCCATTACATGTATACGCATCCATCATAGATTGATTTACATATTCGTCTTTAGACTTTCTTTCTCCATTTGAACTTACTTCTCCCTTTATGTTTCCAAACTTATCAATTGTTCCAGCTTTTTCAAGTTCATCTCTTGTATGCATTTCACTTGGATTGTTTGTTGTAACTGTATTCTTTGGAGCTGAACCAATTTCTCTAAAGCTTGCATTGAAAGTATCTCTTTCTTTTAATATGTCTAAGCCTTTTGATGTATTATCCCAGTTTGAATCTTGTCTGTTTACATTATAAACTGTTGGTTGATAATATTGACCATTATATGTGAATTTTACATAGTATTGGTACATTGCATTTTGTTTTTGGAATAAGTATTCTCCATTATTATCTGTTGTTGTTGCTGCAATAAATTTTCCTGATTGATTTCCATCTAATCCAGATACTTGGTATAGTGAAACTTTTACATTTGACATTGGTGTATCTGTTTGCTTATTAAATAATCCATCATAATCATTTTCTTTTCCTACTGTGCCATCTACCCAAACTCTTCCGCCTAATTCGAATGTTAAATTAATTGGAATGTCTATGTCTGGTGTATCTGGCTTATCTGGCTTTTTGCTGTCTGGTTTTGCACTTACTGTTGCAGTATATATGTTATATGTTCTGCTTCCTTCAAGAGCAACCCTTAACTGTTGAGCACGTAGGCTTCTAACTGGATATTCAGTCATCTGTACGAATGGTTGTACGACAATTACACCTTTTGAAGAAGAAAGATAATTTACAGTCAACTTTTTATACGCTACATATGACCCAAATAAAGTCTTACGTTCATATGCATATCTAACTGTTCCCATTCCGTATCCTTCTCTTAAACGGTATTTGCTATAACTTGTTGTTGCAACATATCCAATATATTGGTATACATTTGCTTTTGTATCTAATATATTAAATTTAACAGTTGATTTTTCAAGATATTCAAGGTCCACATACATGTTTACTGTTTTTGGATAATTTGTTTTTTCAGCCGAGAATTTTACGTAGAATTTAGCATTTGATGCAGGATATTTCTTTTTCAATCCGTTTGAACCCGATACAGTTGCTCCAATAAATTCTATTTCAAAGTCATCTGTATTTTCATCATATACTAATGTTTTTTCGTTATCAGTTCCCTTATCTGTTACTAAATATATTGCCTTCATGTATGAAATATCTTCATAATATGGGTATGTAACGCTTAGAGGTCCTACAATATAGCTCTTAGTTGCTTGGTTTACAATTACCTGTGCTTCTGCTTGAGGGTCTTCTGTAACACTGTTAGTATTTTCTTCGTCTTGTTTTCCTGTTTTTGTTCCAGAAGAATATGAATCACTCTTAATACCATGAACCTGTGCTTTATATCCATTGCCATTAATATATGTATCCAAGAACTTTTGGTATGATAATGCTTTGTTGTAAAGTGTTAATCCATTGCTTGTTAAATGGTTTCCATTAGGTATAATTCCATCTAAGTCTGCAACCTTCCAATGTGCAGTCTGAATATCTGATAGAGAATATCTATTACGTATTGAACCAGTTGTTCCTGAATAAGCATTTTCCATTGTAGTTAATACAAAAGATAGTTGTGTATTTGTTGTGGCCTCTGTAGATCCAACCTGTTTATAATGATCTTCTGCTCTGTCTTGAGTTTCCATTATAACAACTTCCGGACCATATATTGCATCGCCATTCCAGTCTTTTTGTTTATTTGCTGGATTTGTTGTATCGTCGTCAGTATCTTTTGGAGTCTTCCAATCGCCTAATTTAGATAATAACTCTTTCATAAGTTCTTTAGACTTGCTTCTGGCTTTAGATTGTGCGCTCATAATTGCTAGGTTTTGGTTTTCTGCAACTATAGCCCCATACCTTACCGAAATCATAGGTTTGTCTTTTTCAATTGCCCATTTTTCAGAGCCTTGGGTTCCAGGTCCATATTTTTGTTCGTAATGTATATTGCTACATACTGCAAATAAAAATGTTCTTCCTGCACGGTCTGCATCTTCTTTTGCCACCTGCCATAAATACTGTTTTACCTTTCTCTCAAAAGCCGAATATCCATATCCATTACTTGTTGTATAACCAATTTCATCTATATAATGTTTCTCGGAATCGAATTCACCATATCTTACAGCTTTACCAGCATCATTACAATATACTGTACCAGTACTCATATCCGTTGTCCAAGCTTCATATGGAAATTGATTATCTGCATTTCCCGTAAAAGCTCTTTGTTTTAATATTTGAGGAAATAGACCAGAATCACTATAGCTTAATTGTGGCATACCACTAGTCGCATTTCCTTGCCAAGTTCCATATGCTAATGAGACATTGCTTGTAGTAAAAAATGCTGTTATTGAAATTGCTGCAGTTGCTATTGTTGTTATTAAACATTTTTTTAATGTTTTATTTTTCTTCATTACTCTATCTCCTTTCTATATTAATACTTTCTTTTTTATCATGTAAATTCCTACTCCAACTATTGTAATTATCGTGATTATTAATGTAGTATAAATTACTACGTCACCTGTTTTTACAGATGTTAGTACATTTGCTGTTGAGTAGTCATCTTCATTTGTAGCCTTATTACCAGGTGTTGAGTCAATATCTAATGCACCATAATCATTTGATGTTTCATATATTTCCGCTGAGTTATTTATTAATCCAAAATCATCGTCACCATTCATATTCTTTGTTAATATTAATGTTACTTCTTTGCTTTCTCCTGGATTAATTATTGTGTTTGCAAGTGAAGCATTATATATAACTCCATCTTTACCTTCATACCAGTCTTTATTCAATTCAGAATTGAATTTTAATTCTTCTGGTAAATAATCTGCTAATTTCTTAACATATCCTGCAATTCCACCATCATTTGTAATTGTGAATTTATATTCAACAACCATTGATGATGTATTTGCATATTTAGATTCAAAATCTAATTTTGCAAGTTTACTATTGTAAACATGTTCTTTTGTATTTTTTCCGTTGTTTACTGTTATTGCTTGTACAACTTTATCTAGTTTCAAATCAAATTTAGCGTCTTCGACTATACCCAAATCAATATTGAATTGATTTTTATCTGCTAATACTATTTCCTCTGTAACAGCTGCTATTTGATCTTTTCCTTCATAGTTAACTGTTTTATCTATAGCGTCTGAATTTTGTTCATCACTTACTCCAGATTTTTTATATGTTGTAGGGCTATAATTTGCTGAATCATAGAAGAATATTACACTGTATTTGCCTTGTGGTACATTGTTAAACATGTATGAACCATCTGTTCCAGTTGTTGTTATGCATTGTTCATTGTTTGAATCCATTGCAATATTGCTTGTATTATTATTTAATAATAAAACTTTAACTCCTGAAACTCTTTGTTCGTTTGCATCTTTTACTCCGTCTTTATTAGCATCAACCCATACAGTTCCTATTACTTTTCTTGTTTCCTTATTTGTATCATCTGGATCTACGTTTACATCTGTTTTTTCAAAATGTTTAACTATGTGTGATACTGAATTTGTTTCTACTTCTCCAATATCCTCATTTTTAAACTTAGCTTTATTTGATATTTCTGTATCATTGTCTATTGAGTTTGCTACTACATGTACATTTATTGTTACTTTTTGTCCTGCAGATAAGTAGAATTTTGTATTTATACTTCCATCACTATTTATATCAAAACTACTATCAATTGTGCCATCTTCATATACAATCTCTAAATATTTAAATGTTACTTCTGTAGGTAATGCGTCTGTAAATTCTACATCATTTAAATATATGTCTGATAAATTTTGTATAGTAAATGTGTATGCAAAATTTTCTCCTGCTGATATTGTTGTTCCAGTAGGAATATTGGCTGTTTGTGCAACGTTAATTCCTGGTTTATTTATTGTAACTGATATATCATCAATGTTCTCTGTTTCTGTATTGTCAGCTTTTATATTACTTGTAATAGTTACCTCTTTTTTGTAAACTTCATTTGCTAGTTTTCCAACTTTTGTGTTTATAATTAAGGTTTTGCCTCTCTCTCCATCTACATCTCCGACTTTTACAGTTACTTTTCTGCCGCTTACTTTGACATTTGCTGTTGAAGTAATATCATCTTCTTCAAATGTATCTTCATTAAATCTTGTTAATTTTATAGAGTCATACTCTAGCTCATCTGGCAATGTGATTGTAACAACTGTATTTTTTCTGCTATTATCAACACTTTCATTTTCAAGCTCATAATTATATTGAGATGATCTTAGTGCGATTTGGAAAGAATATGTTTCTCCTTCTTTGAGGCTCTTATATTTTGAACCGATTTGTGTGTCGAAATATACTTTTTCAATTATATTTGATACAGTATTTGTTTCTACTGATATCATATCACTATATCCAACTGTTGCTTTTAATTCAACTTTCTTTGTTTCATCACTTTGAGCTCTAAATTTAAGAGTCTTTTTTAACGTTGAATTAGCCGTAATTTTTCCTAAATTAATTTTTAATACTTCAGAATCAACATCATTATCTTCATATTGTTGCAATTCACTAATCAAATTTTCATATTTTGTTAGATCAATTACTTCATTTTCTGGTAAATTCAATAATTCCTCATATCTAGACTCATCATATTCTTCATCTTCTGGAACTTTATATGTATAGTCATCTCCATCTTGTGGAATAAAGCTTAATTCAGGTGGCAATTTTATTTCTACTGTTGTGTTTTCTGCATCTACTACACCAGTATTATTTATTGTTAATTCATATTCAAGTATTTCTCCAGATTTTACACTAGCACCTTCACCTATTGTTGATATTAATTTTGCATCTAATTTGGCAATACTTCCTGTTGTAAAACCTATTTTTGTTGCTATTGCTTTATCTGTAATTGTTCCAGATGTTTTATTATTGTTGAAGAATACTCCATAATTTTCATATACTTCTTGATCATAATCTAAGTTTGCAGGTAATGTTGCTTTGTATGTAAATGTGAATGTGTCTCCACCGTTCATTGCATAATCTTCATTTAACACTATCATGTAAGATTTTATTTTTGTATAATCTGTTACACTTGTTGTCCATCCATTTTGAGAATTAGATAGGTCTGTTGTTGCCTCCCCATTTTCTGAATAATATATTGTAACTTTTGAAGCATCTACTCCTGTTACTGTTATTCCAGATGCAAGTGGCATTGTAATATTTGAGCCTAAACTTAATGATGTTGATACATCTTTGTTATCTTTAAATGGTGTTCTTCCTAATACAACAACATGGTCTAGTGTGTTTTCATAATTGTTTATTACATTCATTGTGTATGTAACTTCTTTTTGTTCTTCTTTTGTTGGTATTAAGGCTTTTTGAGATTCTCCATTAATAACTTCTATTTTTTCGTCTCCATTGTATCCTGTCATTGAGTTTGTTGTTACAACTCCTGATGGAGCAATATATTTAACGTCTGTTGCTACATTTGTAACTGTTGAATCTCCATTTGTTATTTCTGCTGTTATTTGTGTATTTGTTGTTGGTGTTAATGTATTTAATGTAATGTCTGTTGTTAATACAACTGTTGCACCCTTGGCAGCAACATTATTATATTTTGTTTGTGTTCCTTTTAATTTTAATTCTAGTGTTTTTGTACCGTCACCATTTTCATAAAACATTATAGAATCTTCATCAATTTCAAGCTCATCATCAAAATATACTTTACAATCTTTCACATTGATTGTTTCTATATTTTCTGAAAATGTAATTTTAATTTTTGGGTTTGTATACATAGTGTCGTCTGCGCTGTCATTTTCTAGTGTAACTTTAATTTCTACATTTTCATTTTTTACTATTGTAGATAATCTATTATTACTTGTTGTTATGCTTGCTTTTTGTATTGGTTCTGTTAAATCAACGTTTTTTGTACTTTCTGTACTAACAATATCTATATCAGAATTTTTTGCTGTTCCTGTTACTTGAGTTTTTATTTGTGTAAAACTCTTTAATTGGCTTGTACTGTATTCAATATTTTTAGCTAAAGCTTTTGTTATTTCGAATATAACATTTCCTTCTGCTTGTGGTTTTGATGTTTTTATTGTTATACTGTTTGTATTAAATGGTACTAAGTTTACTACTATTTTATTGTCTTTTACTTCTGTATCTTTGTTTATTGTTGCAAGTGTTGTTCCTGCTTCATTTAAAATAGTAATTTCACCATTTTCCCCAAACACTTTATCAAATTCTTGTTTTGATATTGCTAGTGTTTTGTTGTAAGCATAATTTACTCCACCAACTGTTGTTGATTGTTCGCTTCCATTTGCAGTTACAAATTGGTCAACATCTTGTTTTAATACTATTGCATCTATTACATCTGCATATGAAACATGGGCTGTATACTGTGCCACATATTCTGTTTCCTTTTTATTTTCGTCTGCAGCATTTTTGTTATTATATATGTAACCTTTGCTTATGCTTTGTGTTGCATTAGATGTAAATTCTACTATATCTCCTATTTTTTTAGTTTGATCTTCGTATCCATCTACATGTGCACTTACTTTGTTTACTCCACTTTTTACATATAAGTTCATACTTGAGCTTGCATCATATGTAACTCTTGTAACTGAATCTTTTACAGCCTCATATACATCTGATGAATATATGTATGTTACTATAAATTCATCTGCTGTATTTTTAGCCCATTGGATTTTTCCATTTACAGCATTATTATTTACTGTAATTGTTATTTTTCCAGTTGTGCTATCATATGACCAGTTATTCTTAGAAAAATTATCTCCGTTTGCGTCACCATTTGTTGCATTTGTAGAGTTTGCAACTACTGTAACTGCTTCTGGGTATTTATTATTAATTTTTGGAGCATTGACTTCTATGTTTGTATTCTTTATTGGTAACACGCTGTTTTCAACATATGATGTAATTTTGCCTTGAGTGATTAGCTTGCTTACATTGTTTGCTGAATATGGAATGTATTTTGTAATTTCATAATCCAACTTAGCTTTTGCAGTTGATGCTGTCCAGCTTGTGTGAACTACTATATCTTTCTTAACTGCAACTTCTTCACCTTTAGCATTTACATATGTTCCAGTAAATTTTATTGTATTGTCTCTGTCAAACATATCTTCACTTATCTCGTCTTTTTTGTCTAATGCTATGTTTATTGTTTCTGTTACATTCTCGCCATTGTTTATTTGGTTAAAGCTTATTTTTTTGTTTTCTGCATCTACTGCTTGAATGTTATCAGATTCTTCTGTTTTTGCAATTTTAAAGTTTGTGTCTGAGAAGTCTACTACTGCATCTTTTATATATCCAGCCTTTTTTACGTTTAATGCAATATTTAATTTCGTATCTTCTGCATTAACATCTGCTGAAACAGTATGTTTTCCTCCATCATAATAAACATCAAACTCTACATTCTCATTTGTAGTTGATGTTCCTTGATTTTCTAATGCTTTTGCACTTAAAAAATTGTCTGCCGCATAGCTTACAACTGCTGCTGAATTGGCATACAATATTGTTGTAGTTAATAGCATCGCAATTACTTTAATTAATTTTTGTTGCATCTTTGCTCCTCCTTAAAAAATTCACTATAACTAATTATACTCTATTTTTGCTTATTTTTCAATGTTTTTTTAACTTTTTTTAAAGTTATGTAATCTTATTATTCATATTACATTATTGCATTTTTTCCCAGTTTTTTCAATGGGGTTTTAAACCGTGAAGATGAACTGGGCGAAACCCGCTTGCGGAAGGCATTACTAGCACATTTATTAAATTTTTATTACATTTTTAATCATTTATTTTTTTATAATTATTTTTACTTCTAAAAGTAATTAATTTTTCCCGCTTATTTCAAGCTTTTTGCAGTTTGTACGTTTTTATGTTAATTTATTATTATTCCTACTATATATATTTCCCTAAGTTTTTCACTTGTTCGGCAAAAAAAATTCTAATTATCAAGTTTTTATCTTAATAATTAGAATTTTATTTATTCTATTTATGCTTTTTTAATACAACTATTGTTATAGTAATACCAGCTATTAATATAAATGCTACTGCACTTATTAGTACATAGAATATTGGTTTGTTTCCAAATGGTGGTAATATTACAACATCTTGTGAGTCGTCTGCGTCTATTTCATATGGTTCAATTGTTGGGTCTTGGTTGCCAACAATTGAATATGCCATCTTTCTTCCGACTGTATTCTTTGTTGTTACAAGCTCTACCATATTGTTGTAAGTTTTATCATCATCTGTGTTATCTTGTGTAATCATCTGAGTTAATATTAATTGAACTCCGCTTACACTTTGTGATGCATTTACTGTTTCTAATGCGTTCATTGGGTTCTCCTTGAATTCCTTTGCAATATTATCTTTTGCTTTCGAATTGTCTGCAATTAATGGAATTAAGTCTTTCGATATAGCTTCTGTTATAATTATGTGGTCTTTGGTGTATTTTTTTACACCACTTTCATATTTTTTATTTACCAAACTACCTAATACATTATCTTTGTCAATTACTTGCCACTCTGGATTCAACTCGCTACTGAATTGTAAATTGTTTCTAGTTGCCGTATTATCATCTCTATCATCCCATTCGTGAACTTGTGTTCCAACGTAGTCAATTAACTTTCTTGGATTTGTCTTTACTATTGTACTTGTGTCTCCTACTTTCCCTGTGTAGTAGAATTGATCTTCTTTATAGTCTACTTCACCAACATTTGCAACAGTTATTGCATATGTTATTTGAAGTGTTGCACCATGCATAAGTTCTTGGTCCATTGTAAGTTGAATTTTGCCTTTGCTTGACGCTTTTGCTCTTACAATAGGATTCAACATTAGATAATTTTTATAGTTTTTGTTTGTACTATAAACATTTTTTGTGTCTTGTCCGTGAGCTGTGTGATCCATCCATAATACGTTTGTTGCTTTTTCAACTGCATCAAATAGCACACTGTTATTAGCTAAAGTCATTTTTACATTTGTTACTTGCTTTGTAACTTTTAATTGTGCTTTTGGTCTTTCAACTAATCCAAAGTCTAATTTTTCAAGTACATAGTGTCCACCTTGTTCATCATCATTTGAACTTCCTATATTTCCTTTTCCTGTAGAGCTTGTACCAGATTCTTCCCTATTATATTCGTATTTCATGTCTATAATACCAGTTTCTGCTACCATATACGTATTCTTAATAAATGTATCTAAATTCTCTCTTGCCTTGCTTTCGCTTGATGGCAAATGCTCATATGATGCTAATATTTCAGCAAGTTCATTTGTTACATCTCCATTAGAATATTTCTCTACTATTTCTCTTGTATGGTCAATACTTGTTAAGTTTTGTGGATTTTTAGCTACTTTTAGTCTCCAATTTCCTATACTTTCTATTATGCTTGCAAGGTTACTATAATCCATATCTTTCATTATATCTTTTGCATCTGATTGATTCTTTCCATCAGCTTCTTCAAAATTATATTTATATGAGCCTGATGTGTTGTTTATATATGCTCCAACACCATTAAACAATTCAGATTCTACTTGATATGATGTAGATTTGTAATCATTACCATTATAAGATTTTTGATTTATTGTTGTTTCTCCATTATATCCCAATTTTTGTGTTACTGGATTTGTTATTGTTTTTCCTGTTTTATAATCAATAGCTTGTTCAGATAATACAGTTTCATCTGTTGAACCATATATGAATCTCACAATGTATTCCCCTGGGATTAATCCTTGGAATAAATACTCTCCAGTTCCAATTCCTTGTGACGTTAAGTCTGAGAACGTTACATTTCCTCTTCTCGGTATTACCGTCGACAGAGTCTGGCTAGTATCTCCAGTTTTTACTTCTTTCCAGATATATTCATACCTGGTTCCATCTACGCCATCTCCATTAGATTTTTCCTTTAGCTCTACAAGTTGTACTCTTACTCCATTTATTCCGGTTTCCCCATCATCGCGTTTTCCATTTCCAACCATTGCATTATTTACTTCTTCTGTTCTCTTGTCTTCCCAAACAGTACCTTTTATTGTTCTAACATTTTGACGGTTTAACGTAATTTTAATGTTTGGAGCTTTATCTGTATCATCTTCAAATTTAGAAGTATCGATTTCACGTAAGTTACCTGGTGTTGAATCTGTATCTGGAATACCTGCAATATCGCCTCTTACAAACTCTGCCATAGCTTGTGTATTTCCAAAGTTTGGAGCAACTGCTTTTATTCCATAATAAGATTTATAACCATTTATTTCTGCAACATTTTCTTTACCTGAATCATTATCTAGAAGTATGTTTCTATTTGCATCTTTCTTAACTTCAAATGTTACATAGAAATATATGTCTTTATTCTTATCTGGATCTGATAATGGGAAACAGCCTGCTGTTGCCACATCATCTTTTGCACTACTATATATATTTGAACCTGTTACATATATTGTATTATATCCATCCATTTTCTTCATTGTTGATTCTGAATATCTACTCTTTTCATTTAATGTTATGCTTCCTATACTTTTTCCGTCCTTATCTCCTAAATATGAGCGTTCTGGAACCGGTGTAAAATCAGGATCATAATAATCTACAACTTCTGTTACAGCAGTCGCAATTCCATATGAACTATTACGTATAGTAAACCTATATGTTATAAATACCTTTAATTCAGAATCTTGTGATAATCCAAGTAAATTCGACGCAATTCCTAAATTACTATAATCATCCACTTTATACGAATAGTCTTCTCTATAAATTTCTCTTGTATAGTTTTGATTATAATATCCATTATTTCTGCCTTTTATATCCCAACATCCTTCATAAATTACGCTGTTTCTCTTGTCATATGTATATTCTTCCACTTCTCCATTAATTTCTAGTGTTGCTTTGTATACATCTTTTCTTAATGCTAAATCTACAATTTCTCTTTCAACAAGACCTTGATTTACATGTCTCATAACATCTGGATCCGCATATAATGTTTTTACGTCCTTACTTTCTATTAGGTCTAATACTTGAGACGTTTCTAGTAAACTATGTTTTTTGTCATCATTTACGAATACATCAATGTTTGGATATAAATCCATCTTTTTTGTTCCATTACATGTATATGAATCCATCATGCTCTCATTTACATATGTGTCTGTAGATTCTCTTGTTCCATCTTCGCTTACTTCTCCTACTATGTTGCCAAAATCATCTATTAAGCCTTGTTCTTTTAATTCTGCTCTTGTATGCATCTCGGCAGCCGGTTCTAGTAAGTTCTCTGGTGCCGAACCAATATCTCTAAACTTAGCATTAAATATATTTCTTTCATCCGCGACATCCATTCCTTTAGAATTGTTGTCCCAATTTTCATCATCTCTGTTAGCATTATATTTTGTTGGTTCATAATATTGTCCATTATATGTGAATTTTACGTAATAATTGTACATAGAATTCAAACCATAAAATTCATAATATCCATTCTCATCTGTTGTTGTTGCTGCTACAAATCTTCCTTTTTCAATAAACGTTGAAGAACTTGTTCCACCAGTACTTCCTCCTGTTGTGCTTCCAGTAGAACCGGTAGTAGAATCTGTTTTTCCTTCTTTGCTCTTTTCATATAATATTTTTTCTAATAACCATTGAGCAAGTTTTCTTGCATCTGAATTTCTATTTTCTTTTGTTGTTCCACCTAGTACAACTATTGCATATTCTTCATTTTTATATACAAATGAAGCAATTACACAGTAGCCAGAAACCCTAATTTGACCTGTTTTTGTTCCTTCTATTCCTGGTGTTGTTTTTAATGGGTTTGTACTGTAAAGTGATCTTTGGAAACTTGTACCATTTCTTGTAATTGTTATAGATGTTGATTGATTTTCTCCTTCTTTAAAGTACTCTGCAAATATTGGGTTATCCATTGCAGCATCTAGTATTTTAGCCAAGTCCTTAGCAGAAGATTTATCTTCTGCTTTTACACCAAATGGAGTAACGAAGTGACTAGAAGTTGCGCCTAATGAACGTACTTTTTCATTCATTAAATTTACGAAAGCTTGGCTACCTCCAGGCATATAGTCTGCAAGCGCTTGCGCCGCATCACAACCTGAATATACAAGTACTGCTCTTAACAAGTCTCTTACTGTAACTTTGTCTCCAGCCTCAAGTCCTACTATTTGTAATTTTGGACTCCAAGTACTTTTTCTTAGATTTTCACCTGCAGCAGTTCTATTAACTGTTACTACATCGTCTAGGTTCATTCGTTCTGCGACAACTAATGCTGTTACTATTTTAGTAATAGATGCAACTGAACATTGTGTTGTGCTTCCTCTTTCTAAAAGAGCTTCTCCAGTATTTCTATTATATACTAGAAATCTTGGAGCAGTTATTGTTGGTGTTTGAGGTTCATCTGGATTTGTTGGTGTTGGTAATGTTGGCTTTGGTTTTGTGCTTGTGGTTGGCTTTTTTGATACCTCGTATAACGAAACTTTTACATTTGACATCGGAGTATCCCCTTCACCATTTTTACCATCATATTGGTTTTCTTTTCCTACACTTCCATCTACCCATACTTTACCTGAAATCTTCATAGTTAAATCAATTACTGATGTATCTGTATTTATACCAGGATTTTTTGGAGGAGTTATATTATCTTTATGTTGTTCTATATGATATACATCATACTCACGTTTTCCTTCCAAAGTGACTGTCAATTTCTGAGATTTTATCTCATCTACAGGTTCTCTTGTCATCATTACAAATGGTTGTGCAATATCATATGTTCTATCTCTATAGTGGTTTGAATCTATAGTGAAATTTTTCCATCCATAGCTAGTTACCCATTTCCAAGATACTACAACTGGAATTCCAAAAACATATATGATTTTTTTGGGCACACGCACCTTGTATGAATATGTAATTGTAGCATGTGCAGTTCCATATGCCAGTCTTAGACGTTTTTTTCTATGGTCTGCATTATAATCTCTACTACTTGCAACAAATCCAATATATTGATATACATTAGCTTTTGTGTCAAGCTCGTTATACTCAATTTTCGAACTTTTAATGTGTTCTACATCTGCATACAATCCAACTTTTGTCGGATATGCTGTCTCAGAAGCAGAAAATTTTATATAAAATTGGCTTCCAGATGCAGGATATTCCTTTTTTAATCCATTTGAGCCAGATACCTTTTGCCCTATAAATTCTATTTCAAAGTCATCATTATTTTCATCATATATTAATGTTTTTGATGATACTCCTTTATCTTCGTTTATCTTTAAATATATTGATTTTAAATATGATATATCTTCGTAATACGGATAATTTATTGTTATTGGTCCAACTATATAATTATTCGTATTTCTATTTGTAATTATCTGCGTTTGCGACATATCTATTTTAGCTTGAAAATTTGTAAGATCCTTGTTTACAAATGTTTGATAACTTTTAGCTCTTTCAAATAAAGTTAGACCATTTTGTGTTTCATGAGCCTTGCTTATTCCATCGAAATCAACAGCCTCCCAATATGCAGTTTGAATATCTGCTAAATTGTATCTTTCTCTTATTGAATTTGTTGCTCCACTATAAGCATTCTCCATAGCAGTAAGAATATATGCAACATTTGCACTTTTACTGTTAGTAAAGTTATTGGCAGTTTTTGTATTTCCCTTTTGCTTGTATCCATTCTCTGCCCTGTCTTCAGTTTCCATTATTACTGCTTTTGGTCCGTCTATTTTGTCACCAAGCCATAAACTAACTTCCCATGCTTTCATATTTGTGGATTTATCATCTGTGGTATATGTCTTATCCCAATTTGACAGTCCTTTAAATATTTTTGTTGCTATTTTTAATGCAGACATTTCAGCTCTTGTATAGTTATAACTTGTTTCACCATCTCCGTATTCAGCATTAGCTTTGGTTACAACGATAGGCTTGCTCGTATCAATGTCATAAATGTCATTATAATATGTTGGCCCTTGTATTTGTTTATAACCAATGCTTGTTGGTATTGTAGCTATGTATTTCCAATCTTTGGTCATTAATCCTTCTAAGAATTTATTCATATTATCAAATATTTCTCTACCAATTTCATCACATAACTTTGTCATGAGCAATTTATATGAACTATAATTTGTATAATCAATACCAAATATTGCCCCTACACCTTCATTTGCATAATGCAATGCGGGATCATATTTACCATATCTAATTGCAGAACCAGAGTCTGCACAGTATACAGTACCAGCACTTACGTCTGTGCTCCATGGCGTATATGGGAACTCTGTGTCTGCATCACCAGAAAATGTTTTTTCCTTTAATATTTGTGGTAACAATCCTCCTTTGGGTGAGTATTGCCCTTTTTGTGGCATACCACTTGTTTCGTCTCCTTGCCAAGTTCCATAAGCTAATACTGTATTGTGGGCAAAGAATAAACTAATTATCCAAATAAAGCCTGTTATTATAAGCATTTTATTCAATTTTTTTAAATATTTACTTATCACTTATTCTTTCCCCTTTCTCTATCTTAAAACTTTTTTTCTTATTACATATACACCAGTTCCAATTATAGCTATTATACATATAGTTAAAGTTGTATATATTGCTACTTCACCAGTTTTTATTCCCACCAACACATTAGCATTAGAATAATCATCTTCTTCTAGCACTCTATTCCCTGGTGTTGAATCAATGTCAGTCATTCCATAATTATTAGAAGCTTCATATATTTCTGCAGTATTGCTAAACATTCCAAAACCTTCGCTATTAATATTTTTAGTTAATACCACAGTCAGTTTTTTTGTTTCTCCTGGTTTTATTATTTCGTTTGCAAGGCTTACATTGTATATTGCACCATCTCCGCCTTCATACCAATCTTTATTTAGCTCTGAACTGAACTTAAACTCTTTAGGTATATAGTCAACTATTTTCTTTGCATATCCCTCTATTGCTCCTTCATTTGTTACTTTTATTTCGTATTCTATTATCATAGATGATTGATTCACATATTTAGATTCAAAATCAATTTTTGCAAAATTATTTTCATATTGATGTTCTTCCACTCTTTTGCCATTATTTGTCGTAATTTTCTTAACTATTTTATCCAATTTTAAGTCAAATTTTGCTTTTTCTATTAAACCAAAATCTATATTATATATATTTTCTTCTTTTACTAATATATTTTCTGTAACACCCGCAATTCTAGATTTTCCTTCATATACAACAGTCTTATCTATTGCATCCGAGTTCTTAGATTCGTCAATTCCATCTTTTCTATATATTGTTGCACTGTATTTTGAAGATTCATATAAAAATACTATTGTATAGTTTCCTTTATATATATCACTAAAAATATAAGTACCATCGTTTCCACTCCATACAACACAGACTTCGTTTTTTGAATTTGTTACAATATTTCCATTTTCATCTAACAATAATACTGGTACATTCTGAACCTTTGGCTCATAATCATCCTTTATTCCGTTTTTATTAGAATCTATCCACACAGTTCCAATTATTTTCTTTGTTGTTTTTGTATCGTCTTCTCCAGGGTTTGGTTTTATGTTATTCTTATCAAACATTTTTATTAAATGTGTTATAATATTAGTTTCTAATTTTCCAATTTTTTCTTGTTCTATAGTTGCTTTATTGCTTATTACTGTATCTTTGCTTAATGATTTTGCAACAACTTCAATATTAATTATTACTTGTTCTTCTCCTTTTAGCGTAAATGACTTCTGTATTGTACCATTATCGTTTACTTGTACATCTGAATCAGTTGTACCATCTGAATATATAATTTCCAATCTTTTAAATTGTACTTCTTCTGGTAATTTATCAGAAAACATATTTGATTCTAGTGTTATTGCTGATTGATTAACTATTGTAAATATATATTTAAAGTTTTCAGCAGCTGTTATTTCTGCTTTTTCTGGTATATTGCAACTTTGTGTAATCTTTATTCCTGGTTTATTAATTTCAATCGATATATCTGAAATTTTTTCTTTTTCAACATCAGCAGCCATTACATTTCCACTTACTGTTATTTCTTTTTTATATTTTTCTCCGTCAAAATTTTTTATCAAAAATTTAATATTTAATTGTATAGGCTCATTTGAATTTATATCACCCAAATTAATACTTACTATATTATTCTTTTGACTTATATTTTCTTTTGATAATTTATTACCACTTTTATCAGTAATATCATTTATTTCTAATTCATCTGGAATTGTTAATTCCAATTTACCATTTTTTACTGTTTTGTAATAATCATTCAAAGATATTGCTACAATGTATTGAAAAGTTTTTCCTACTTCATATATATCTTCATCATTTAAGCAATCTACAAATGTTGTAAAGTGTACTCTTTTTATGTAATTTGTTACTTTATTTGATGTTACACTTTCATTTTTGTTAAACTTAATTGTTGCCTCAATCTCTACTTTTCCATCATTTATTATCAGTTCTGAACTAAGTGTTGAAAAAGTTATCTTTTTTGCAAATTCTGAATTTGCCTTAATCTTCCCAATATCAATTATCAAAACATTTTTTGTTTCTGTAATGTTTTCATCAAATTCGATCCCCTCTGCTTCCATCTCTTTTATCATTTTTTCATACTCTTCTATTTGTTTCTTTTGTTCTTCCATAGCTTCTCTATACTGTCTCAAATTTTCTTTTTGTTCTTGTTTTTGCTCTTCTGTTAAATCTGGATTATTATCTATATCTTCTTCTGTAAGTTCTGGCTCTTCAAGTATTTCAAACTTTTGACGAGGCATTATTGTTTTTATTCTATATGAATCTCCTTCTTGAGGAATAAATTCTACGTTTTCTGGAATATTTATATTTATAGTTGCATCTTCAGCATCTATCGTTCCAAAATTTTTTATAGATATAGTATAATCTAGACTTTCCCCTGCTTTTATTTCTTTTCCATCATCTAATTTTGGTATTATTTTAGCTTCCAATGTAGCCATTTTGCCTGTATTTATGCCTATTTTAGTAGCAAAAGCCTTATCATCAATTATCACAGTTTCTTTATTGTTTTTAAAATATACTCCATATGTTTCATATGCTGTATTATTGTAATCTAAATTTGCCGGTACTGTTGCAGTATAAGTAAATTTAAATGTATCACCCATTTCCATTGAGTAATCCTTTAATACAATCATATATGATTTTATAGTAGCGTAGTCTGTTATTTCTTTCTCCCATAAATTATTAGCATTTGTTAAATCTGTTGTAGCATCACCATTTGTAGAATAATATATTTGAACATTTTCTTCAGGAATACCAGTTATTGTGATTTTTGATGATAACGGAATATCTATTGTTGTACCCATATTTAGCATAGTTGCAATATCCTTATTGTCTTTAAACATCGTTCTTCCTAATACAACCACTTCTTCTAAAGAGTTTTCATAATTATTTATAACATTCATTTCAAATGTTAATTCTTTTTCACTAGATTTAGCTGATATTAATGCCTCTTTTGGTTCTCCATTTATAACTTCTAGCTTTTCCTCTCCATTGTAGCCTTTCATACTATTTGTTGTAACTACTCCTGTTGGGGCTATAAGTTTTAAATTTGTATTATTGCTCGCCTCTGTTTTATTTTCATCGTCATTTTCAGTAAAAACATCTATTTGTGCGTTTGTAGTTGGTGTCAATTTGTTTAATGTTATATCTGTTGTTATTACAACTGTGGTTCCCTGTGCTGATGGATTATTATATCTTGTTTGACTTCCATGTAATGCAGTCTCAATAACTTTTGTTCCATCTTCATTTGTATGTACACTAATATTTTCTAATTTTAATTCTTCGTCAAAAAATATTCTTGCACTTTTTATATTTATTTCTTCTATACCTTGTGGCAAATTAACTTTTATTTTTGGGTTAGTATACATTAAATCATCTGCCCCATCATTTTCCAAAGTTATTTTTAATTCGATATTATCATTTTTCTCAACAGTTGATAATCTATCATTGTTTGTTGTTATGTTTACCTTTTGTGTAGGCTCTTTTAACTGTGTTATATTATCTATGCTTTGATTTACTATATTTATATCCGAATTCTTAGCAACAACATTTAATGAAGATTTTAAGTTTGTAAATTCTTTAATTTCTTCTATGCTATAATCATTGTCTTTTGCGATCGCTTTTGTAATTTCAAAATTTAAGCTTCCTTCAGTTTGTGGTTTTGATGTTTCCAATACAATGTTTTCAGTTTTAAATGATGCCAAGTCAATTTTAATTTCGTCTTGTTCTGCTTTTGTATCTTTATCAATTGTACTTAAAAGTGTTCCATCTTTAGATTGAATTTCAATCTTACCATCTACTCCCAATACATTATCAAATTCTTGTTTTGATATTTTTAATTCTTTGTTATACGTATTTGCTTTATATTCTTGTTCTTTACTTGTTGTAAACTTATCATCGTTTTGCGAAATTGTAAAAGAATCTATTAAATTTGAATATGCAATATTTAATGTATATCTATTTGCAATTTCTGTTTCTCTTTTATTCTCCTCAGCAGTAACTTTGTTGTTATACATGTAACCTTTATATATGTCCTCATTTGTTGGATTTTCAATTATAACTTCTGCAATTTCTCCTAGTTTTTCTTTTTGTTCTTTTTCAACTGTTGCCTTGGCTTTTACTGTAATATCTTTATTGCTATATAATGCAAGTTCAGAATCTAGTTGATAATTTAACTTTATCGATTGATCTTTTATGTTTTCATAAACTTTGGCTGAATAAATATATGTAACTATATATTCTTGTGGTTTATTCTTTTGCCATTTTATCTTACCATTCTCTACCTCATTCTTGTCCTCTATTGTTAATTTACCAGTATTTTCATCATAAGTAACACCATTTTTATTAATTTCTTCTGTTGTTTCTTCTGTAGAATTTATTACCGTAACTTTTTCTGGGTATTCTCCTGCAATTTGTGGAGTATTAATATTAATTTTTGTATTTTTTACAGGCAATATATCATCTTTTACATTTGATGTTATTTTTCCCTGAACAATTAAATTGCTTTCATTTTCTGTTGCATATGGAATATATTTTGTTACTTCATAATTTAAATTTGCTTCTATATTTTTTGCCATCCACTCTGTATGAATAACTATTTCTTGTTCTACTTTAGTTTCTTTCAAGTTTGTATTAACGAATGTACATGTAAGTTTTATGTGATTATCCTTGTTAAAATTATCTTCGCTTACTTCTTCTTTATTTATTGGGGTAATTATTATTTGTTCAGCAATTTTATCTTTGCTGGTCATTTGACCAAAGGTTATCTTTTTATTTTCTGCGTCAAAGTTTTGCACTTTATCAGATTTCTTTACTTGAGATATTTCAAAATTTGTATTCGATAAGTCTATTGTTGTGTCTTTTATATACCCATCTTTTTTCAAAGATAGTGCAATATTTATTTTTTCATCGTTTTTATTCTGGTCTATTATTGCGCCATGCTTGCCATTTTCATATTGCACATCAAAATTGACACTTCCATCTTTTGATGTAGTGTTTTGGCTTTCCAATTCATTTTCACTTAAAAATAATTCCGCAGAATAGCTTACCACCGGCAATGAAATTGAACCTAAAATAATTACAACTAACATTACGGCTATAAACTTAGATAATCTTACTTGCATTTTGTTCCCCCTATTTTCCCTGAATTATTTATATATATTTATTATTACATTTTTAATTTAGGTTTTGCAATGGGTATTTTTTCCTTACTATTAATGTAACTAAAATTCGCTTGCGGAAGGGGTTATAAGCACTTTTATTAAATTTTTATTACATTTTTTATTTGCTGTGTTTTTTTGATATATGCATATTTTTCATATAATGTCGAATAAAGGCTTATTTTTCAACATTTTTGCGGCTCATTCCTATATTATGTGAATTGTAGCAATATTCTTATCATATTGATTTCCCTAGGGTTATTCTTATTTTTCATTTTTTTATTTTTTTGGAATATATTTAGAATAAAAATCATACAATATAATATGGAAAAAATAAAAAATTTTATTGACAAGTATCTATATAAGTTGTATAATAAAAAAAGTTCAGACATCGCGGGGTGGAGCAGTTGGCAGCTCGTTGGGCTCATAACCCAAAGGTCGGTAGTTCGAGTCTATCCCCCGCAACCAAATATAGCAAGCTTTTGAGAGCTTGCTAATTTTTTTGTTTTAAAGTTGTTCATTCTATTATTTTAGTTAAAAAAATTTACCCAAAATCTAGGCATTCCTCTTACTAGATTTTGGGTATTTAATATAATTTGTTATATAGTTTTCTTATCAAGTCTCCATATTCACTTTATTATTTTAAGTTCCAAGCTCTCTTAGAATATATAATTTCCCTTGTTTCTATTTTACCGCTCTGGACTCGTTTAGCGAGAGTATAAACTTAAGTGTGTAAAATCAAAAGAAATTTTGATTATGCACACTTT
>ERZ772902.245-NODE-245-length-66317-cov-31.557016_pt1 | contig 66317 bp, 55 predicted proteins | sample MGYA00511470_ERZ772902 | MGnify/ENA primary metagenome ERZ772902 (study PRJEB29015, sample SAMEA2737717) | human gut metagenome | biome: human gut; feature: human-associated habitat; material: faeces | place: China | collected 2012 ... | reverse complement strand
GCAGCCGGAGGGCTATCTGGTGCTGGGCGATACCAACTCCTGCCTGTCTGCCATCAGCGCAAAGCGGCTGCACATCCCGCTGTTTCACATGGAGGCCGGCAACCGCTGCAAGGATGAGTGCCTGCCTGAGGAGACTAATCGCCGCATCGTGGATGTGATTTCTGACGTGAATATGTGCTATTCCGAGTTTGCCCGGAAGTATCTGGCGGACACCGGACTGCCCAAGGAACGCACCTACCAGACCGGTTCTCCCATGGCAGAGGTGCTGCACATGAATCTGGAGAAAATCCAGAAAAGCGATGTGTTGGAGCGTCTGGGGCTGGAAAAGGATAAGTATATTCTGCTGTCCGCCCACCGTGAGGAGAACATCGATTCTGAAAAGAACTTCCTGAGCCTGTTTACTGCTATCAACGCACTGGCAGAGAAGTACAATATGCCCATCCTGTACTCCTGCCATCCCAGAAGCAAGCACCGTCTGGAAAAGAGTGGCTTCAAACTCGACCCTCGTGTCCGAGTCAATGAGCCGCTGGGCTTCAACGACTACAACAAGCTGCAAATGAACGCTTTGGCAATCGTCTCCGACTCCGGCACTCTGCCCGAGGAGAGCAGCTTCTATCTGTCCATTGGTCATCCCATCGCCGCCGTGTGCATCCGTACCAGTACGGAACGCCCTGAGGCGCTGGAAGCCGGTGACTTCATTTTGGCTGGTATTACCACTCGGGAACTTCTCAACGCCACCGATATGGCCATTAAGATGAAGCAGAAGGGCGTTCTGGGTAAGCCTTGCCCTGACTATGTGGACGAGACCGTGTCCATGAAGGTGGTTCGCATCATTCAGGGATATGTCAACGTGGTCAATAAGATGGTGTGGAGGAAGTACTGACTTTTTAAATAATCGGCGGGGTACGTTATGATTAAATCAAAGTATATAGCAAAAATTCTTGCAAAAATGCGATTGCCGTCTTTTGATAGATGCGATATCGATAATACCTGTAAAGTTAATTTTGAGAGTACCTTGGCTAAAGTTAAAATGGGTCGGTACACTTATGTTGGAGCGCGGACATCTATAACAGATGCTCAAATTGGTCAGTTTTGCTCAATCGGTGGAAGAGTGAGCATTGGTGGGGGAATGCATCCGATGGATATGGTTTCGACTTCACCGGTGTTCCTTAAAGGAAGAAATTTTCTTGGCAAGAATTATGCTTCTTTTGAATATGAACCATCAAAGACCGTGATTATAGGTAACGATGTCTGGATTGGAGATAATGCGTATATAAAAGCAGGTGTTAAAATTGGAACGGGCTCGATTATAGGCGCCCATGCAGTTGTAACAAGGGATGTACCTCCATATTCTATTGTCGCAGGAATTCCTGCTAAAGAACTGCGAAAAAGATTTGATGAGAATACAATAACTCAGTTATTAGAGCTTGAATGGTGGAATTGGTCAGAAGATAAGTTGCAGGAGTTTGGAAAGTATTTTGATAGTCCACTTAAGTTAATTGAAATGACGGATGCGGGGAAAGGAATATGACAATGAAGGTGGTTCATTTATGTTTGGGATCTTTTTACCCAGACAATTACTCTTATCAGGAAAATCTTCTTCCAAAATTTCACAAGGAACTTGGGTACGAAGTTGAGGTGATTGCTTCAACTCAGAGCTTTGATGAACACGGTAAGGTATGTTATCTTCAAAATACAGGTACTTACCAGAATGAGTATGACATCAAAGTTACTCGGATTCCGTATAAAACTGAGAGTAAGATCTGGAAAAAACTCAAGAGATATCAGGGATGCTATGAAGCATTGAAAAAGGCTGACCCTGACATCATTTTTGTACATGGAGGACAATTCCTTGACATTGATCAGGTTGTTCGATATGTAAAGGAAAAGCCGCACACAGTTGTATATGTGGATAATCATGCGGACTTTTCGAACAGCGCCACAAACTGGTTTTCAAAGAATATTCTGCATAAAATAGTTTGGCGTCACTGTGAAAAGGAAATCGAACCTTTCACTAAGAAATTCTATGGTGTGCTACCAGTAAGAGTGGAATTTTTAGAGAACATGTATGATCTGCCATCTTCTAAGTGTGAGCTGCTGGTTATGGGAGCCGATGACGAACTTGTTAAAGACGCAGTTGATGCACATTCGAGAGAAAGTATTAGAGCACGGTATAATATTGCTGATGACGACTTCTTGGTAATGACAGGTGGAAAAATAGATCAGTGGAAAACGCAGACGCTTTTGCTTATGCAAGCCGTAAAAAATATTCAGAGTGGCAAGGTTAAATTGATTGTGTTTGGTTCAGTCACACAGGAACTTGAAGAAAAAGTAAAGTCCCTTGCAGATGGAGTAAAGGTTCAGTATGTTGGCTGGATACAATCGAAGGACAGTTATAATTATTTTGCTGCCGCGGATCTTGTTGTTTTTCCCGGAAGACACTCTGTTTTCTGGGAACAAGTAACTGGACAAGGAATTCCAATGCTTGTTAAAGATTGGCCGGGAACACATCATGTGGACTTGGGAGGAAATGTTGTTTTCCTTAAAGAGGATAGTGTGAAAGAAATTCAGGAAAGAATACAGCAGTTGGTAAATAATCCAGACGAATATGCCCACATGAAATCGGTCGCTCAAAATGAAGGGATGCAGATGTTTTCCTATAAAAATATCGCCGCCAGGGCACTTTCCTGATAAGAGGATAATATAATGAAAATTGCAGTGCAAGAAGTTCGGCTTATTCAGCTTTGCACGATTGTGTCTATTTTCTCGCAGATTGAAACTGTTTCTTCAGTTTTTCGACCATTGATGTATGCGGCATGGATAATTACCTTGGGCTATTATGTGGTTGGCAATATACGGCAAATTGTATTCCCGAAGATTGCCAGCTTGTATACCTTTTCGTTTGTGCTTTTTATTGTTCTTTGTATTTTGGCGTCATTGATTGGTCAGAATCATCTTGATGGAAACTATTTGCGTATTATGACAATTCCTTTGTTGGTGACCATTGTTGGTGGCTTTTTCGGTTGCAATGCTTCACATGAGGAAATCCAAAAAGTACTGAAAACATATCTACTATGTGCATTACTATATGCAATTTGGGTTAATATAACATACTTTGCGTCATATTCAAATTGGCTTAAGCAGACGATGTACGCCTTCGTGCAGAAAAACTCGGCGGCTCAAATATGGGCAGTAGGAACGCTTATTACCCTGTTGCTTTTGGATTATAAAAACAAAATTGAAAAAGCTTTTGGATACATTGCTGCGCTTTATCTTGTCATTATATGCGGGATAAGTCAGTGCCGCACAGCATTACTTGCTTTGACCGTTGTTTTGTGCGGATATATCCTTTTGAAGTCAAAACATCGATTTAGATGGATTTGCATCCTTGCCGCAGTATGTGTAGCTCTATGGAATATTCCTGTCACACGAAAGTTTATTGATCAGGCACTTTTTTTGACAAAATATGCTGGTGCAGATTTAAACACATTTTCCAGTGGACGTCTTGACCGTTGGGAAGGCGCACTTACCACATTTGCGAGTTATCCAGTATTCGGAAGTGGCAAGTATTATGTTGATTGCTCATATATTTGTGTCTTGGCAGAAGCCGGGATAATTGGATTCATTTTGATTGAGACTATTTGGGTAGCAAGGGCTATTAGAAACTTCAAAAATAAAAATGGATGCGCAAAAGAGTTTTTGTTTTGCGCAACAATTTTTTATGTGGTGGAATCCCTTCTTGAAGGGTATCCTCCTTTTGGCCCAGGGGTGAGTTCCTTCATGTTCTGGTTCCTAAGCGCAATATATGCTGACAGCAACACAAATAATCGGGTACATTCGGAGACTTGAATAAATGAGTAGTTTGAAAAAGAATATAGGACTCCAAATGTCCTACAGAATCTTGACGATAATTACACCGTTGATAACATCTCCCATCATTTCAAGAGCACTTGGAGCGGAAAAAATAGGTGTTTATTCAGCAACACAAGCATATGCGAACTATTTTATGCTGTTCGCAATGCTCGGTATTGAGTATTATGGTCAAAGAAGCATAGCTAATACGCAAACAAGAAACGAACGGTCGGTGATGTTTTGGGAAATATACGCTGTACAATGTGGCGCATCGATCGCTTCTATAGTGATTTACTATCTGAGTTCATATTTTTGGTTGTCTACAAGAGTTACAATTTTGATAATTCAAGGCCTATGGGTGATATCGTGCCTGTTTGACATTAACTGGTTGTTTTTTGGGGTTGAGGACTTTAAGACGACTGTTACAAGGAACTTCATAGTAAAAGTTGCTACAGTGTGCTGTATTATACTTTTTATTCGTAAACCATCGGATTTATGCCTTTATGCACTGATAATGGCGGGGAGTACAGCAATAAGCCAACTACTACTATGGACGAAAACGATAAAATATGTGGACTTCCAGAAGGTGCAATTTGCTCAAATAAAAAAACACCTTTGGCCGATTATTCGACTGTTTGTTCCGATGATAGCGTTAAGCATATATCATTTTATGGATAAAACAATGCTTGATCTGTTAAGTACTGAAGCAGAAGTTGGTTACTATTACGCAGCAGATAAAATTATCTATATTCCACTTGGATTGATAACAGCGATAGGAACTGTTATGTTGCCACGCGTATCAAGCATAGTGGGTGAGTCAAAAGAAAAAACTGAGAAGTTATTATGTAAGTCTGCGGAATTAAGCACTTGTATGTCATGTGCAGTGGGTTTTGGTATAGCAGCAATCGCTCGTGAGTTTGTTCCACTGTTTTTTGGTGATGGGTACGAGAAATGTGTTGATCTGCTTGTATTGTTTGTACCAGTTCTATTTGTAAAGTCACTAAGTAATATAGTTAATCAGCAGTATTTAATTCCTGCGAAGTGCGATAATCAATACACATTGGCAGTTACCGGGGGCGCTATAGTTAATTTAATCTGCAATGGTTTGCTTATTCCACAATTGGGGTCTGTAGGAGCAACGTTGGGAACGCTGATGGCAGAATTGTCGGTGCTTATTATTTCAGCACATTGTGCAAAAAAGGAAATTCGTTTCTTTCGGATGTTCTCAAGATATAGCTATTACTTGCTTTTGGGACTAATCATGTTTATTGCTGTTCGATTTTTTGATTCATACACTCATATTGAACGATCGTTCATTCGGCTTATTCTTATGATAATGATAGGAGGGGGTGTTTACTCTCTACTCTGTCTGACTGTGTGGTTGAAAGTTAAAGAAAAATCAGTTTTTGGGAGCATCCTTATTTCGTTAAGCAAGAAAGGTGCGATAAGAAAATGAGCAAGATGAAAAGGGCTATTGAAAAGTTTCAGATAGATATTAAAATGAAACGGTTAGATCTTCATTTTAAAAGAGAATTGGAAAACGTTAGGGAAAAGTCACCCGTTGAAGTGAAATCCCTGGATTCTAGCCAGTTGAAGCAAATTAATGATTTTTATAATGGATTTGGATTTCATGGTGTTGACACGCGATGGCATGAGTATCTTTATGCAGTGACTGGGAGACATTCCGTAAATTATATTCCGGAAAATTTTTATCACTGTACTATTGAGCCCTTGTATACGAGAGGCTCGGTTGACCTTGAGGATAAGTCTATAATGAGTCGAATGCTTCCGGGTATTCGTATGGTTTCTAATGTTTTGATAAATACAAATGGTGTCTTTTTTGATGAGCACGATGATGTGCTCTCTACAGATGAGGCTGTAAGGTATCTGAATAATCTTGGTTGCGATTTAATTATCAAGCCCTCGAGAGAAACGGGGGGGGTATGGGCGTTCGATTAGTTAATGCTGGCGGTTTCAATACAGCTATTTTGGATGTCTATAAAAAGGACTATATCATTCAGAAATGCATCGCACAACATCCACAGTATAAGGAGTTTAACCCGAGTTCCGTGAATACCGAAAAAATAATTAGTATGTTCTTTAATGGTGAAGTGCATATTCTTACTTCTATATTGAGGGTCGGTGCTCCAGGTTCTCACACTGATACAGCGTCGACAGGAAAAGGATACACGGTTGGAATCGGGTTAAACGGGCAACTTAATAAGGAAGGGTACAATATTTATGGAGAACGAAGAACATCCACGGCGAGCGGTCGAATGTTCGAGGATGTAGTTCTTTGCGGACATGACGAGATTTGCAGTCAAATAAAGAAAGCGCATAAGATGCTGTCTCGCTTTGGCATAATTTCGTGGGACTTTGCAGTTGATGAAAATTGCGAACCGATTTTGATTGAATATAATTTGAATTACCCTGATGTAATGATTTACCAGATGAATAATGGTCCTTTGTTTGGTGATTTAACACAAACAATTTTGGAAGATGTCAGGGAAAAGCTGAAAAAGGAGAGATGATATGAAATCCCTAAAACGGGCTTTGCAGGGGGCCTTTAGAAGTACACTGACTTTGATTTCACCAAAACTAAACACAGCGGTAACGTACCGTGTGAAGTTTGGAAGAAAGCTGGATTTGACCCAGCCTACAACTTTTAATGAAAAAGTTCTTTGGCTGAAATTCAATACCTACTGGAATAATGAAACAGTAAAGCAGTGCGCAGATAAACTAAGGGTTAGAGATTATCTTGAGCAACACGGCTATGGGTACTTGCTGAATGAATTGATAGCGTCATACGAGGATGTTGATTCCATTGATTTTTCTACCCTTCCGGATCGGTTTGCGATTAAATTAAATGTCGGTTGTGCTTGCAATATAATTGTACAGGATAAGTCAAAACTCGATATTGAAGCCACTAAAAATACTATGAGAAAGTGGCTTAAGAATAATTACTGGCTAGGATGGTCCGAAATGCAATACAAGGATGTTAAACCTTGTATTCTGATTGAGAAATATCTAGGTGGAGATGATGGCAGCCTGCCGGTAGATTACAAATTCTACTGTATGAACGGAAAAGCGACTTCTGTTATGGTTTGCGAAGAACGAGATGGAATACATCATCCGAAGTTCTTTTTTATGGACAGAAAATGGAATAAGCTTCCTTATACTGAGGAGGTATTCAAGTATCCGGATTTTGAGATTGAAAAGCCTGAAAGTATGGACGAGGCGTTTGAAATCGCCGAGCTGCTGGCAAAAGAATTTCCGTTTGTTCGGGTGGATTTGTATATTGTAAGGAACAAAATCTACTTTGGTGAATTGACGTTCACGCCGGCAGCAGGAATGGATACGGATTTCAAATTCAGGGCTCCTGGAGCAATTAAAGATACGGACACGATTCTTGGAGAGTTGCTGAAGTTACCCGAGTGATTTTAGGAGAAAGACTATGAAAATTGCAGTTGCTGGTACCGGCTATGTCGGTTTGTCCATTGCTACGTTGCTATCGCAGCATCATGAGGTCATGGCAGTGGATATTATCCCGGAAAAAGTTGACCTTATCAATCACAAGAAGTCTCCGATTCAGGACGAGTACATCGAAAAGTATCTCGCAGAGAAAGATCTGAATCTCGTTGCTACTCTTGATGCTGAAGCTGCCTACAAGGACGCAGACTTTGTTGTCATTGCGGCTCCTACAAACTACGACAGCAAGAAAAACTTCTTCGACACCTCTGCTGTCGAAGCCGTTATCAAGCTGGTTATCCAGTATAATCCGGATGCTATCATGGTCATCAAATCCACGATTCCGGTTGGCTTCACGGCATCTGTGCGTGAGAAATACCATTGCGACAATATCATCTTCAGCCCGGAATTTCTGCGTGAATCCAAGGCTCTCTATGACAACCTCTACCCGAGCCGTATCATTGTCGGCACCGATGTGAAGAATGCTCGTCTCGTGAAGGCAGCCAACACCTTTGCAGGTCTGCTGCAGGAAGGCGCAATCAAGGAGAACATTGACACCCTCATTATGGGCTTTACTGAGGCAGAGGCCGTCAAGCTGTTTGCTAACACCTACTTGGCTTTGCGTGTCAGCTATTTCAACGAACTGGACACCTATGCAGAGATGAAGGGACTGAACACCCAGCAGATTATCGAAGGTGTCTGCCTGGATCCCCGCATTGGTAGCCACTACAATAACCCCAGCTTTGGTTATGGCGGCTACTGCCTGCCGAAGGACACCAAGCAACTTCTGGCTAACTACGCTGATGTGCCTGAAAACCTGATTGAAGCCATTGTGGAATCCAACCGTACCCGCAAGGACTTCATTGCTGACCGTGTACTCCAGATGGCAGGGTACTACGGCTACGGCGAGGACAATGAATACGACAAGTCACAGGAGAAGCCATGTGTTATTGGTGTGTACCGTCTGACTATGAAGTCCAACTCCGACAACTTCCGCCAGTCTTCCATCCAGGGCGTCATGAAGCGTATCAAGGCAAAGGGTGCAACTGTGATCATCTACGAGCCGACTTTGGAGAACGGCACCACTTTCTTTGGTAGCGAGGTCTTGAACGACCTTGAAGAGTTCAAGAAGCGCAGTCAGGCCATCATCGCCAACCGCTATGATAGCTGCTTGGATGACGTACAGGAAAAGGTCTATACCCGCGACCTGTTCCGCAGAGACTAATACTTATAGCAGCCATGTGTTCCGCCACATGGCTGTGCTGCTCAAATATGCTACCTCTCCGTGGTGAGCAGCAGGCAACGGATTATAAATCCGGCTAAAGCATATAATCGTTAATTCACTCTTTGGATGAGGAAAAAACAATAATGGGAAAGTATTTTGGTACTGATGGCTTCAGTGGTGAAGCAGGTATTGATCTGACTGCTGACCATGCCTACAAGGTTGGTCGTTTCCTCGGCTGGTATTACAACGCACTGCGCGAGCGCAACGGCAACAGCGAGCCTGCTCGCATCGTCATTGGCAAGGACACTCGCCGCAGTTCTTATATGTTCGAGTATAGTCTGGTTGCAGGCTTGACTGCTTCCGGCGCAGATGCCTACCTGCTGCACGTTACTACCACGCCTTCTGTGGCTTACATCGCCCGTGTGGATGACTTTGATTGTGGCATCATGATTTCCGCAAGCCATAATCCCTACTATGATAACGGTATCAAGCTGATCGACTGCTATGGCGAGAAGATGCCGGAGGAGATCTTGCTGTTAGTCGAGGATTACATTGACAGAAAGCTTCATGTATTCGATAAGGACTGGCCTGAGCTGCCTTTTGCCCATCGTGAGCATATCGGCTGTACTGTGGACTATGTGGCAGGCCGCAACCGCTACATGGGCTACCTGATCAGCCTGGGCATCTACTCCTTCAAGGGCGTGAAGGTTGGTCTGGACTGCGCCAACGGTGCAAGCTGGAATATCGCTAAGTCTGTTTTTAATGCTCTGGGTGCGGATACTTATGTCATCAACAACAAGCCGAACGGCCTGAACATCAACAACAACGCTGGCTCTACTCATATTGAGGGCTTGCAGAAGTTCGTGGTAGAGAAGGGGCTGGACATCGGGTTTGCCTATGACGGCGATGCTGACCGTTGCCTGTGTGTGGATGAGAAGGGTAATGTCATCACTGGCGACCACATCCTGTACATCTACGGCTGCTACATGAAGGAGCGTGGCAAGCTGCTGACCAATACCGTCGTTACCACGGTCATGTCCAACTTCGGCCTGTACAAGGCCTTTGATGAACAGAAAATCGGTTATGCCAAGACTGCAGTGGGTGACAAGTACGTCTATGAGTACATGGCTAAGAACGGCTGCCGTATCGGCGGTGAGCAGAGTGGTCATATTATCTTCAGCAAGTACGCCAGCACGGGTGATGGTATCCTGACCAGTCTGAAAATGATGGAAGTCATGCTGGCCAAGAAACTGCCTATGAGCAAGCTGGCTGAGCCTTTGAAGATCTATCCGCAGGTGCTGGAGAATGTCCGTGTGACAGATAAAAAGGCGGCACAGGGCGACGAAGCAGTGCAGGCAGCAGTCAAGGCCGTAGCCGAGGCACTGGGTGACACTGGCCGTATTCTGGTGCGTGAGTCCGGTACGGAGCCTGTCGTGCGTGTGATGGTCGAAGCTCCCGACCACGACACCTGCCAGAAATATGTGTCTCAGGTCGTGGAGACCATCAAGAGCAGAGGCTACGGAGTTTGAGCGCAAACCTGAAACGAGGATGCGGAATCCTGCTGATTGCATCTGTGGTTCTTCTGTCTATCTTGGCGTTGCAGCCTGATGCGGATGTTGACCACGATGCAGGATACACTTCCTCAGAGCTGAGTATCCGAGAAACCGTAGATGGAAGCGTGACCTGTACAAGCTATGTGAATCCTGATGGGGTAATCACAGATGCCATTGATATAGGCTATGCGACCGTGTGTAGAATGCGGGATCATGACGGTCGAGTTGTGGCGGAACGTTATCTTGACGCAAGCGGAAACCCTGTGGCAAGATATGGCGATTATTACGGCTTATCGTATGAATAAGATGAAACCAATACTGTGATAACATATCTTGATGCCGAAGGTAATCCAATAATGCGCAGTGATGGATATTCTACTATTGTCAGAACGCTGGTTGACGGCAGGGATTCCGATGATTTCTACTACGATTTGAACGGACAGCAGGTACAGTGCTCCGGTGGATACTATGGGCTTCATCGTGGGTATAACTCTGATGGTCAAAACACTAGTTTGACCTTTTTCGATAAAGATGGTCATGCAGTGAGTACATCATCTGGATATGCAATTAAGACATATCAGCGTGATGGGAATGGAACTGTTGTCAGTGAGCGGTATTTTGACACAGAAGGGAACCCTGTAAAGTCTTTACTTGGTCAGTATGGCGAGTCATACCAGCGCAACGAGCAAGGACACATCGGCCAGATCACTTATCTTGACGCAGATGGCAACCCCGACCCTACCAATGCAGGCTATACCATCCTCAAACGTACCTATCATAGAGATGGAACAGCAGATACGGATATGTATTTTGATGCGAATGGCAATCCAAAGGCTTTGTCTAAAGGGCAGTACGGCATCAAACGCAGTGGCAAGGTGAACCTTCTGCTTGACAGAAACGGCAACATTATGCTGTGTGTGGACAACCTTCTGAATGGCTTCCCATGCATGGTAGTTGTTTTTGGCTGCGTTGTCTGTTTGCTGATGATTGTTTTTCCGAAGAGTTTAAGCGTAGTACTGACGATTGTTTATGTGGCTTTCATCCTTTATGAAACACTGATGTTCCGTGAGTCAGGGGATGCAAGAATGAACTTTGTTCTATTTTCCTACGCTGGGAAGTTTTTGAAAGAGCAATCTGTGAGAGTAGGGGTCATCAATAACATCTGGCTGTTCATTCCACTTGGAACGGGGCTGTATAGATGGTTTCAAAAGAAGTGGGCGTTGTTGGTTCCCTTCGTGATGGCTGTGGCAATCGAAACGACCCAGTATGTTACGGGACTTGGCATAGCGGAGCTCGATGATGTGTTCGGTAATACGATGGGCGGATGGATCGGTGTGCTGGTGGCTTGGACGTGGCTGAGCAGAAAAAAGCTTGAAAAATAGAACATAAAGAAGTATACATGTCTAATTTTCTCCGTTATCCTTGAAAACGAAACCTATATAGTATATATTTGAGCTGTGAGAGTTATCCTCTTCGGATGCTCACAGCTTTGCCGCTCGAAACTTTGCACACCTCTACGTGGTGGGCGGCAGGCAACACAGCATGGATGCTGTGGCTAAGATGCAGAGAATAATAGGTTTAGGCCAGCCGAGCTGGGGTCGCTGAGCTTGTTTGCCATATTTTTAGTGTTCATAGTTTGTGTACTGTCTTGTCCCTTTCAGAGATACCTAACAAGTGTCGCCGTTAAATACAAGGAGGAAAAGTCTATGGAAGCTAAAATGATAAAAGGTTCTGCCGCAGTCACCGCTGATGTTCTGTTTATTTTGCAGGCTGTGGGCACTAATCTTTTGGCAACAGCTCTGCTGGCCTAAGCCTATTGTATTACAGAGATTTTTAGAAAAGAGAGGAATAAAACAAAGATGAGCAGCTATACTGATACGGAGCGACACGCTATTGCAGAAGCCGGTAAATTCGATGCAGACGATATCTTGGCCTTTGGCCCGCATTATTTTAGTTGCGGATGGAAAAAGGAGACGTACTATAATTTTAACTATGCAGTTGCAATAGCTCTTGTAGGAAAACTTTACGGGGATAGAGAATCTAAAAATAGCGATTACCATAAAGGTGTGGAGTACATAGCTGATGCAGTAGGGGTTTCCAAAAGGCAAGTTAAAATTTTAAGAAAAAAAGTTAAGGGGAAACATGGATATTGGTTTAAAACTCCCTATACAACGGCTAAGATTATCCAGAAAGTAATAGATAAACTGCGTGAACAAGAAGGTGAAGCGAGTGTGCGTACTTTCCTCAAGAAGAGCGAAAGTGAAGTATATAGAGAGATTTTGATTGCGGAACAATATGGAGCAATCAAGGCTGCATGCAAGGGGAACAGGGCGAAGGTCATTAGCTTGGCTAACGATTTGAGATATATTACCGTAAAGGTAGGAGATATTGAATGAATGGTGATTTTGATCCAAATGGACATAAGAACCTTGAACTATTTAGATACTATCTAAATAGAGATCTCCAGAAAATAGATAGTAGCATTCAGGATAATCGAGGCGAATTAAAAGGATATTTCATTGCTAGTCTGGTAGATATTTTAGTGGTTTTTCTGTTTAGCGAAAACTGGATTAATTTTGGCAAAAAATGGATAGACGAAGAAATACTGATAAAACTAATAACGATTGTTGTATTAATTGTTTTGTTTATTGGTGTTTCTTGGTTTTCCAACAAAATATTGCAATATTGGCATTTGAAAAGGAAAGAATCAGGTCGAGAAGAGTATATTGTTGATGAAGCAAAACAAAGAATGATTGACGGATTTGACAATATTGCATGTGATGGTCTATTAATATGTGAGAGCTATATGGAAAGATATGGCCTTACAGAAAAACCTTATGTTAAGGAATTCTATTTTTATGAAATTATTCATCATTTGACTAAATCGACTGACCTGTTTGAAGAAATATACGGGCATATAGACCTATATGTTTCATCGAAGGAAATAGAACTAATTGACACATATAGAGTCAATAATTATATAGATTTTACCAAGAAAATTAATGATTTTTTGAGAAGCAAAATGAAAGAATTTACAAAAGATGATGAGGTAAAGAGGGATATAGATAACCTTGATGCCGTAGTTGCAAAGTGGAAACACATTGATGGATTGGGCAATAAAATAGAATGTAACGAATCGAAATCGGTATCGGAAGAAGGAGTCCACATCATGGAAGAAGTAGAAAAGTTTCTGAAAGAAGCCGAAACATATTATCTGGCAACGGTAGAGGGCGACCAGCCGCGTGTCCGTCCCTTTGGTACAGCCCATATCTTTGAGGGCAAGCTGTACATCCAGACGAGCAAGAAGAAGGATGTTTCCAAGCAACTGCACGCCAACCCGAAAGCAGAGTTGTGTGCATTCAAGGGTGGCGAGTGGATTCGCGTTGCCGGTGAACTGGTAGAGGATGACCGTGTTGAAGCACGGCAGTCCATGCTGGATGCGTATCCTGGGTTGAAGAAGGTGTACGCCGCCGATGATGGCAACACCGAGGTGTTCTACTTCAAGAATGGTGTGGCTACCATTAGTTCCTTTACCTATGAGCCGAAAGTAATCAAGTTCTGATAAGGCAGCCGTGTGGACAAACTGAACTCCAGGAGTTCACACGGCATACTCTTGAGCACGATATATAGTTTGTGATGGAAATTAAAATGAGGTGAAAATTAGTGGGTAATACACGCAAGCCCGGCGGTGGGCGGAAGCCATCAAAGCCAGAGTACAGTGCAGCCAAGAACCTAGCACAGCAGATGAAAGCGGCTGCTGACCTCTATACGGAAAAAATGAGTCTGCAAGCCACCGCAGACACCCTGTCCCTCAACCCCATCAAGATCCGGAAGCTGCTTATCACAGCCGGGGTCTACGAGTCGGACACGGCAAAGCTCGTCCAGCAGACCTTTAATACCTTCAGAGAAACACAGGACTACTCAACTGCTGTCACCTCCACAATGGCTGCCTTGCAGTTGTCCCGTCCCTCCGTGACCTCTTATCTGCCGTATGAGAAAGGCGTGTACTTCCCGGAGAAAGCTGAAGCGGCGAATATCAGTGCCGGGGCAGAGAGGCAGCGACACTACCGAGCTGTGGTTGCGCTGAAGAAGAATCCCTGCGAAGAGAACCTCTGGAAGTGCGTGGTGGCCTTTCGGGGATACAAGTTCAAGACATTGTCCGGCTTGCCCTTTACATACAAGTTGAAGAAGGGCAGGGGAGATGAGTTCACCAAGGAACTGTGGATCGACCGCAGAGAGGGGAGCAAAAGCCTTGCTTGGAGTTCCATGATGCTGGCGTATCACAATATTGGTAAAATCGGAGAGGTAGTGAACAGACCCAAGGCGCTGGGAGATATCCGGGGTGTGTCGTATATTTATGGGATGTTCTACCGATTTGGTTTGATCAACGTGCCAGACAGGGTCAAAGAAAAGGTGTCGAAGTGATAAGAGCGTGTGATATAGTTTGTGACAGAAATAAAACTGCCGCAAAATAAAACTGCCCTCCGTGGATACCACAGAAAGCAGTCAGTTGGCTTATTCCCATTCCTCATCCCTAGCCCGCAGAAGGTCCTGTACTTCTTTTTCGGTTGCCGGGCGGATGGCAGGTCTGTTCTGACAGTCCGTTTTGCCGCAATCTGGGCAACGTTCGGGCAGCGATTCCGCCTCAAAGCAGTAATGGCAGACATCGCAGAAATAGTAGTTCACTGTGTTTTGCACTTCCTTGTCATGTGGAAATTTATATGTCATCAGGATATTTTTTAATCCCAAGGTAGTCCTCGATATTGGTGATGCCCTCGCCGGACAGTTCAATGATGTCACCGAAGGGAATGATGACCGGCAACGCTTTCTCAATGCCCATGGCTTTTCTATCACTGTCCTGCATGACTTTCAGTTCTCGATAAACTGGGTCGATCATAACAACTGTGCCAGTCAGACTTATGTACTTGCCGGTACTTTCTGCAGCCTTCACAAAGTACCGCACTACGACCTTCATGCCTTTTTTGACCTGCAGGAGCTTGTCGGAGAGAGCGTTCTTCTCCTCATCGGAGAGCTCCACCTTCTTCACCAGCAGCTTGCTGGCTCCCTCGCTGGAAATTTCATCATCGAAGCCACGCAGCGCAGCAAAAGGGCTGAATATCTTTGCCCGGTTTGAGAGTGCCATCCGGGGATACTTTACGGGTGGCTCTGGGCGGCTGAGATGGAGGATGTCTGCATACTTCTGTGCGACGTTTCGTCCTTCTTTGGTATTCCTGAAGTCTGTCATAGAATCCTCCTTGCTGCATTATTTGGCCTTGTGGCCGCCGATCTGACCGTTCCGTTCTCGCATAGTGGCTCCTTCCAGATAGTTGATACCCTTCAGAACAGCGTTTTTTCCGAACTTCTTCTTGATACCGAGCATGGTCGCCTGTAGCGATTTCTCCCGCTCAAGCTTGCTGGTGTCAGTGAACAGATCCACTTGCAAGATGCCCTGATCCTTGACCACACGGTTTGCTGCGATTGTTATTCTCCGTACAGTCAGATTTCTGTTGGCAATGCGGTCGAACAGTTCTGTGGTAGCGGCCATCAGTTGGCTGCTGAGATTGGTCGGGTCGTCCAGTCGTGTACTGCCGTGGGCACCCTTCGGAACAGTGCGGCCATAGTGATCGATGTGGACAGAACCGTGATAGATGCCTTTGTCACAGTTTTCCCGGTCATAGCCGATGTCCAGTGTCAGGCTGTCCGTGACCAGTCCTTTGTTCGTAAGCTGGAATACCAGACTGTCGGTCATCTCCTGGACGATGATTCGAGCCTTGTCATAAGGATAAGGGCAGGAGAGAACCTGACCTTCGGACAGGCTGTTGGTTTCCGGGCGATAGGCGTTGATCTCCTTCATCCCGCAGGGTTCCAGCCCCCAGGCATGGTCGATGAGAATCTCAGCATCTATACCGAACTCCTTATATAGTATCTCAGGAAAGTGAATGCTGGCTCTTGCCAGCTCACCCATCGTATGGATGCCATGCTTTTCCAGTCTGCGGACGGTGCCGGGGCCAGTCTGCCAGAAGTCCGTGAGAGGCTTATGATCCCAGAGCAGATACCGGAAGGATTCTTCGTCAAGCTCTGCGATGCGGACACCGTCCTTGTCCGGTGCAGCGTGCTTGGCGGTGATGTCCATTGCTAGCTTTGCCAGGTATAGATTGGTGCCGATCCCGGCGGTGGCGGTGATGCCGGTGGTGTACAATACCTCCCGAACCATGGTCATGGCGAGGTCGTGGGCAGACATTTTATAATGAGTAAGGTATGCGGTGGCGTCGATGAATACCTCATCGATGGAATATACCACGATGTCCTCCGGGGCAATGTACTTGAGATAGATGCCGTAAATCTGCCGTGAGATCTTCTCATAGTACGCCATCCGAGGCGGCGCTACCAGATAGGATACCTCAAGAGAGGGGTCTGCTGCAAGGGTGGTGGCATCGTAGGACGCAGCCGAAAGAGAGGGAACGCCATCTTTGTACACAGCGGTCTTGTTACGGATGGCATCCCGCAGACGACCGTTGTTGACCTCTTTGACACGCTGCACGACCTCGAACAGTCGAGCTCGACCGGGAATGCCGTAGGACTTCAGCGATGGGGACACAGCCAAGCAGATGGTTTTCTCCGTGCGGCTGGCATCGGCCACGACCAGATTGGTGGTCAGCGGATCGAGATGCCGTGCGGCGCATTCAGCCGAGGCATAATACGACTTGAGGTCTATCGCAAGATATGTGTGCTGCGCCATGCTGTGTCCCTCCTTCCATTAGGTTGCTCGCTCCACATACCAGCGGCCAAGCCGTCCGGTGAAGCGAGGGTCGATATGTTCAAAGAACAGGTGCTTCTCCTGTCCTTGGATCAGGACAGTGAAACAGTCGCCATTGCAGTCGTTGTCTGCGGTTCCAGCCGGCCAGAAGTCCCGGACAGTTTCGATAGGGAATGTCCTTCCGTCCGCCCAAGTGATAGATGTTGGCTGCATATAGCCGGTTGAATCAAACTCCGAGGCGACCTTTACATAGACACGCTCGATCATGATTCGTTTGGGTATCGCCATGTGGGTCACCTCCGATCCTTAGTGCTTGGCCCGCAGGAAGCGGTTGTCGATATCAACGGGCAGTTGGAGGTGCTCACCGCGGCGGATCAGGCTGTACATCTTAAACGCAAAAAAAGGCGCTGGAATGCAGAGCTCTTTGACAACGCTGAAAAAGTCGGTGTTGCCGGAGTGAATCAGATCCAGCACTTCCTCATCATCCAGTAACAGATCGGCGGCGAAGAAATTGGCCTCTCTTTCCAGTCTGCCGGTGGCCTGATAAATGTCGAAATCCTGCATGGCTTGACAGCGCAGATGATTCGAGTGTTCAAAGATATGGCCCAGTTCGTGACCGGCAATGACACGCTGCTCCTCGTAGGGAAGATGAGGATTGACTGCTATGTATCGGACACGATTTACAATCGTAGCGAAGCCACGCAGACCATCTGCACCGAGCAATTTGGCAGACCAGAGCTTTGTGTTGGGCAGCGCATCGATCAATTCAAAAGGGTCACGGGTACCATATTTCTGAATCAGTTTTTGAGTATCGTCAAAGGTTTGAAGTTGTGTCATTCTTTCACCAACTTTCTGGCAGAAGATCAGGTGCCGTTATCTTCGGCATTCTTCCGGTATTTCTTCGGCGTGAACTTTTCACGTGCCACCTTCTTGGAATCCATAAAGATCCGCTGCATTTCAATGGCAAACGCCTTCTGATCTTCCTCCGAAAGAGAACCGCCAGCGAATAGCTCACGAGTCTGGCTGAGAATCTCGCTGGCCTGAGCTTGACCGCGCCGCCCATAGAAGGAGCCTACCTCGGTCATGAACTCCTCATTTTCGGTCATCAGATAATTGACGTCCGTTTCAAGCAGCTCGGCCAGCTTTGCATACATATCGCGAGTGCGGGGATAGGTGGTACCGGCCTCATAACCGCCAATGGTACGGCGGGTTACGCCCATCTGTTTCGCAAGTTCCTCCTGAGACCACCCCTTCTGCGTGCGGAGGTCTTTTAGTTTTTCCCCGAAGTTCATTGCTAGTGCTCCTTTCCCTAGATGATGTTTTCCCTGGACGTTTGCTCTAAATGTGTTATTGACAAGAGCTAAGAGTGTCGTTATAATTGGAATGAGAAAACTGATTTCGCATTTATTATATCAATGGGAAAATAACATGTCAAGAGGTTTGCGTTAAAATGAGAAGCTTATTTTCTCATAGTGTGCAAAAGATGAAACAGCAAAGAAGCTGAAAGAAAACGAGGGGGCGAGGAATTGGAGTGCTTTTCGCATGATAGGGGATCGGTTGTCCGTATGGCTCGACCGGAAAACCCCAATGAAATAGATGAATATGTGAATCCGTTCTGCACAGAGCTGGACGAAATCGGATCATTTCAGAGCTACTGTATCAGGCACTTTGATCTTATCAAATCGGATCGGCTCACGGCGGAGGAATGGGAAGAAGCAAAGTTGTAGCTTCTCAGCAAGCATCGCCCTGTCTGTATTGCGCAGGATGGCTTATCTGCATTTGATGATGTCGGCAATATTCATGGGTATGCCGCATTCCTGAGATGTATCAATCGTGATGCTCGTAAAAATAATATAGCAGATGAAGACGATAACTCGCCATATCCATATCATGGAAAAGTTGAAACCCTTGCCTGGGCAAAGAGCCTCGGTTGGAGTAAACGCAGAGTGAGCAACAAAAACTTGTTGTGAATTATCAGGTTTTGACGCTTAACAAAGCTAAATAGCGCTTAGAGGTGAACCACAATGCATCACAAGTTAGACATCCATCCGATTCCAGAGAACATACTCTATATCAATGAGTTATCGCTGGTGGCAAAGATACCCTATGAAACAAAGCAAGAAACTGAAAAAGCCCTTACCGGTAAAACTGTATCTGACGGTGGCATTCTCCCAGATGATAATGTTCGCGTTTATATCCCCATAGATTTGAACACGGATAACATTATGCGGCAGTTACAAAGCCTATATAACAAGCTTGGCTACCCAGATGATGAAAATGAATCAGATTACAGCATTGGCGTTGGTAAGCTGATTTCGCAGCTGGAGATATACGATCAGGTACGAGTTGTAAGAGACCTAGCGAATGTTACGAGAAAAGTAAATGGTGGGGAGTTGCATAGTCAACAGGGGATAGCTTTAGCAAGAAAAATGGTAGAATATATGGAACAGCGTGGTGGCAACGCAGAGTGCTTCCCATAAGATGAAATTAGTGAGTTAAAAGCTGCGTTTTGGCTGTAATGGCTGCATATTGTTTGTGAAATTATAGCATTGTTGTCAAACGTGATATGGCTTCGATATTACCGCCAGCCTTTGCGACAAGATACATCAGAGGTCTGACAGACAAGCATTCTGCCGCAGACATTGACGTACACTTAAAGCAAAGTGTCAAAACTTATTTTGCTGTGAGCGCGGACACACTTATGAGCAGGCGATGGACAGATTGACGGTGTCTTTTGCCAAGCGGTGATAAAACTGCCACTTAAAATTATAGCGAGGTATCCTCCATTTTTATAATGGAGGATACCTCGCTTTTTGTTTATATATGTATAACCCTTTATAGTATAATAACACATAAGCCGACATTTTTCAACAAATCATGTAATATTTAATTATACCGGATTTGAAATTGTCAATTTCACCAGATATACAAGATTTTTTTGTCAGCAAAGCAACCAATATGTGACAATCGTTATCAAATTACGACTTAGTATGGGGGAGGTTTCACATGGCAAGACGAGGAGAGAACATTCGTAAGCGTAAAGATGGTCGTTGGGAGGGTCGATATATCAAGGGCCGCAAGCCTGATCGAACAGCAATTTGGGGATATGTATATGGCCACACTTATATAGATGTAAAAAAGAAAATGACAGTGCGCAAGGCCGAGGTCAGAGCCAGCGCACTGTCGGAACAGAATCCAACATTTCAGGAGCTTTCTCATAATTGGGAAGGCTCCATTTCTTTAGGGGTCAAAGCGTCGACCATTACACACTATCAGTATACTTTGAAGCATTACATAATTCCTGTACTTGGCGACTATCGTGTGCAAGAGTTGGATGAATATACCTTAGAAAGGTCGTTGCTTGAGATTATCACGCCAACAGACAACAGCCACAAACCATTAGGGGCTACTATGGCGCGCGAATGTCTTGTGCTTGTACGCCGCATTTGCCGATATGCAGCACACTTGCACCTTATGCGGTCATTTGAGATTGACGTTAAGATGACAAAACCATCTATGGCTACGCCTGCTACGCTCAGCAAATCTGAACAGCAATACTTGCAGAGCTATGTTGAATTTGCCCCAACTACTCGGAAACTTGGTGCACTGCTCATGATGCAGATGGGACTGCGCATAGGTGAAGTCTGCGGCCTACAGTGGGCCGACTTTGATTTAGAACATGGCGTTTTATCCATTGAACGGACAGTAAAACGAATTTATGTGGGAACAGGCCAGACGAGGGTTGTCATTCAATCGCCAAAAACGCGAAGCTCCGAGAGAAAAATCCCGATTCCTCACGGCATTTTGGGTATGCTTAAGCAGTTGCAGCAGAAAGAAAGCTGCAAAGCCTGGTTTTTGTCGGGCAATGAATCCAAACCTGTTGAGCCTCGTTGCTACCGGAAAAGCTTGCGCTGCTATTTAAAAAATGCTGGCGTCACGGTAGTGAATCCGCATGCTCTGAGACATACTTTTGCAACGACCTGCCTGCAAGCAGGTTGCAACATAAAAACGTTGAGTGAACTGTTGGGGCATGCCAGCTCTGACATTACATTAAAGCGTTATGTGCATACCTGTTGGGAGTGGAAGCAGAATGAGATGAACCGCATTTTCCAGTAATTGATGGTCAGTCAAAGGGGCAACGGCAGCATAACCACCTATCTTCGCTGTTTTATGGTATAAGCTTTCCATTATAAAAATGGAAGACATTTTGCGAGGAAGTGAGGTGGGCAATATGGCGCTGGATCTGTATGAGCATAATGCGCATGCTTACGTGGCCGCGTGCGAGATGATGGACAAATACGGCAAAGCTGCTATTGTTCACCCCACAGGCACGGGTAAGAGCTATATCGCGTTCAAACTCATTGAAGCTCATCCAAATGAAGTGATCATCTGGCTTTCCCCCAGTGAGTACATCTTCAAGACTCAGCAGGAGAGCTTACTGCGGCAAGACCAGGACTTCCCGCTTCAAAATGTACGATTTTATACGTATGCCAAGCTGATGTGCAGTACGCCGGAGCAGCTTAACCAGATAGCCGAACAGAACCCCACCTACATTATACTGGATGAGTTTCATCGAATTGGTGCGGAATTTTGGGGCGAGAGCACGCAAAAGCTGTTGTCTCTCTGCCCTCATGCAAAACTGCTGGGCCTGACCGCCACCAATGTGCGTTACCTCGATAATAACCGCGACATGGCCGAGGAACTGTTCAATGGCCATGTTGCATCTGAAATGACCCTGGGCGAGGCAATCGTCCGGGGTATTTTGCCTGCCCCGAAATATGTGACCACGGTTTTTAAATACCAGCAGGACTTGGCGCGGTATCAGTCGCGAGTTGACAATCTGCGGAGCCCGGGCATCCAGGATGTGAACCAGAAATATCTGGACGCCCTAAAGCGCGCCTTGGAGCAGGCGGACGGACTGGACAAGGTCTTTGCCCGCCATATCACCAACAAAAGCGGCAAGTACATCGTGTTTTGCTCCGGCAAGGAACACATGGACGAGATGATTGCCCATGTGCCGGAATGGTTTGCGGCTATTGATACAAAACCTACTGTGTACAAAGCTCTGTCTGATGACCCCGCCACAGATAAGGCCTTTGCGGCCTTTAAAGCAGACAACAGTAAGCACTTAAAGCTGCTGTTCTGCATTGACATGCTCAATGAGGGTGTCCATGTCGAGGGCATCTCGGGCGTTGTTTTGTTCCGCCCGACGATTTCGCCTATTATCTACAAACAGCAGATTGGTCGTGCTCTGACAGCAGGGGATAGCGCGACACCGCTTGTTTTGGATATCGTCAATAACTTTGAGGGACTGTCCAGCATCAGCGGCCTGCAAAATGAGATGACTGCCGCCGTGCAGCGTCTCTACGCCAACGGTGAGAGTGATAAGGTTGTGACTGACCGTTTTGAGGTTGTGGAGCAGGTCCATGACTGCCGCGTGCTGTTTGAACAGTTGCAAAGCAGTCTGTCTTCGACCTGGGACCACTACTTCTCCGAGGCCAGCATTTACCATGCCGAACACGGCAACTTGGACATTCCGCGGCGCTACAAGACGCCCATGGGCTTGAGCCTTGGCGCATGGCTGCAAATTCAGCGGCAGGTTCGCAGCGGCAAGCGTGCCGGAAGCCTGACACGGCAGCAGATTGAACGCTTGGACAGTATAGGCATGCGCTGGGACAACTACAGTGACTTGGCCTGGACAAAAGGCTATGAAGAAGCCACGCAATATTACGCCAAGCACGGCAACCTCATGGTACCTGTAGAATGGAAAACAAAAGATGAGTTCCCGCTGGGAAACTGGATTTCCAACAAGCGCACTGAAAAAGCCGCTGGCAGACTGGACGCAGAGAAGGTGAGCCGATTGGAGAGCATTGGTATGGTCTGGGATGCCTTCAGCGAAAAGTGGGAGCAGGGCTTTGCTGCAGCGGCAAAGTATTATGCCGACCACGGCAATTTAGTCGTGCCTGTGTCCTACACCACAAAGGACGGGCTGCGTTTGGGGGTCTGGGTCAGAAACCAGAAACAAACTTATGCCAACGGAACGTTGCAGTCTGAAAAGGTCGAACGGCTGGAAAGCATTGGAATTCTTTGGGAGCAAAGCAACTTCGACTTCAAGTGGAACGAGGCTTACGAAGCGGCCAAATTGTATTTTGAGGAAAACGGCAGCCTGAATGTGCCCATCGGCTATACAACCCCTGACGGTATAGCTTTGGGCAAGTGGGTGGCCCGCCAGCAGTATGCCTACAAAAGCCCGAACAATAGCAATTGCAAACTGACTCCGGCGAGGGTCACTTTGCTGGAAAAGATCGGTATGCAGTGGGAAAAGACCGACCCGTGGCAGCATAAGTACGATTTGGCGTGGGACTATCTGCAAATGCACGGCAACCTGCAAATCCCAGCCAAATATAAAACAGCGGACGGCATCTGGCTGGGCCGCTGGTTGTACGACCAAAAGGTCCTGCTGCGCAAGCAGTCACCCCGGCTAAACACCGAACAAACAAATAAATTGCGGAAACTGCTGGATGAAGGTACGGCAGGTAAAGCATGTTGAAAAGGATTGAGGAGAAATCATGACGAGGTTTAAGCACGACTTAATTTTGCGAATCGTAAAAATCATGGATGCAGTACTGGTGACAATACCGTTTGCATTGTGTTGGTATTTGTACTATGCAAAACGCATTGCATCGCCGTTTTACGCAAAAGGTGATTACTTGGTAGTGGCACTGTTCTTTGTGCTTTTCATCATGTTTGGCCGCGTGTACGACGCATTTTTAATGTCAATGTACCGAATATCGGAAATCGTCTATGCGCAGTTTCTGGCGGCGGCTGTCAGTGACTTTATTATGTACGTCGTTATCTGGTTGCTGAGCAAGCATCTGCCCAACATCTTGCCGGGTGTGGCGGCATTAGTCGGACAGCTGGTTCTGGCGGCAATCTGGGCCCAAGGCGCGCACCGTGCGTACTTTAAGACCTTCCCGCCGCAGGCTACCGCTGTAATTTATGATACGCGCCAGGGGCTGGAAAAGCTGATCGGCCAGTATGGCTTGGATGGCAAGTACAAGGTTGTAGCGACAGCCACGGCAGCAGAGTGTATTGAAAATTTGTCTATGTTGGACGGCATCAACACGGTGTTTATCAGCGGCGTCCACAGCCATGACCGCAACATTATTTTGAAGTATTGCGTTGAAAACAACATCACGATGTTTGTGATTCCCCGCATTGGCGACACGATCATGTCCAGCGCACACCACATGCACATGTTCCATCTGCCAATGCTCCGTGTAGGTCGTTACAATCCGCAGCCGGAGTACCTTTTTATAAAGCGTCTGCTGGATATTGTGATTTCTGCTGCTGCACTGATTATTTTGAGCCCAATCTTTTTGGCGACGGCTATTGCCATCAAGGCGACAGACCATGGCCCGGTATTTTACAAGCAGACTCGATTGACGAAGGATGGAAAAGAATTTGGTATTTTGAAATTTCGTAGCATGCGTGTTGACGCTGAAAAAGACGGCATAGCTCGTCTTTCCAGCGGTGAGCATGATGACCGCATCACGCCCGTTGGAAAGGTGATCCGGGCCTGCCGCGTGGATGAACTTCCGCAGCTTATCAATATACTACGAGGTGAGTTAAGCATTGTGGGGCCTCGTCCAGAGCGTCCTGAAATTGCAGCCCAATACTGTGAAGAAATGCCGGAGTTTTCCCTGCGCCTGCAGGCCAAGGCTGGTTTGACTGGATATGCCCAGGTCTATGGAAAGTACAATACAACGCCGTATGACAAGCTGACGATGGATTTGATGTACATAGCCCATCCGAGCATTATCGAGGATTTGAAAATCATGTTTGCTACGGTGAAAATTTTGTTCGTTCCGGAAAGTACTGAGGGCGTTGCAGAAGGAGCAACCACTGCAATGGGACAAGAAAATGACGATAAAATGACGGTTTGATATGGCGTAAATATAGGACTACGATTTTAGACTGCCGCTGCAAGGTATAAGGGCTAAAAGAAAAAGAAGCGGCTCAGACTCTTTGAGATGAGACTGGGCTGTTTTAATACGGAGAGGGATGGAGGATACCGGGCAATGTCGCATGAAGATTTCGGGCTGATAAGCATTATCATGGCAGCTTACAACGCAGAAAAAACAATAGAGCAGGCTATAAATTCCGTGCTGAATCAGACCTACCCGGATTTTGAACTGCTTGTGGTGAATGACTGCTCAAATGATAGAACGGTAGAACTGGTCGAGAATATAGAGGCGAAAGACAGCCGTGTTCGCCTTATTTCCAATGCAAAGAACAGTGGTGTGTCCTACACGCGCAAGCATGGATTGGAAGAAGCAAAGGGATCATGGATTGCAATTCTTGACAGTGATGATGCGTGGGCACCGGAAAAGCTGGAGAAGCAGATTGATCTTCAAAAAAGAATGAACGCTGATTTGCTCTTCACGGGTTCTGCTTTTATGGATTCAGATGGGCGGCCAATCGACTGGTATCTCCACGCCCCGATGGAAGTCACTTACCGACAACTGCTGAAGCAGAACGTGCTATCTAATTCCTCTGCACTGGTGCGTAAAGAGCTATACGCAAAATACTATGCAGCCGGGGATGAAATGCATGAGGATTTTGCGATTTGGCTCAGTATCCTGAAAGAGGGGAAGAAAGCCTATGGTGTAGATGAGCCGCTGCTCATTTACCGAATTGCAAAATCATCGAAGTCAGGCAATAAGGCCAAAGCTGCAAAGATGAATTGGAATACATATCGGTATGTCGGATTGAACCCGATAGAGGCCGCGTATTATGAGGGCTGGTACATGGTAAAGAATGTCATTAAGTACACAAATCTGAAAATTTCCTGGGGGGGGTACAAGATGAGGTAATTTATATTGCTTCTCTTGATATTCTGGAATTTTCTGAACAACATGAAGAACAACTGGAGGCTGCATGATGGCCTCAAAGTATTCTGTGTTGATGTCGGTTTATCACAAAGAGAAGCCAGAGTATTTGAAGCAAGCGATTGAAAGCATTCAAGCACAGACTCTCCCAACTGATGACTTTGTGTTGGTGTGCGATGGTCCCCTGAACGATGCGCTGGATGGGGTAATTGCTGCAAAGCAGCAGGAGATGGGGGCAACTCTGAATATTGTTCGTCTTGCCCAAAACAGCGGTCTTGGCAACGCATTGAATGAAGGCATCAAGCACTGCAAAAATGAGCTGGTTGCACGGATGGATAGTGATGATATTGCGTACCCGAATCGCTGCGAAAAACAGGTTGCTGTGTTCAACGCTCATCCGGAAGTGAGTATTTGCTCCGGCATTGTAGAGGAGTTCACAACTAATCCGGGTATTGTTGATACGAAGCGGGTGCCGCCGGAGACGAATGCGGAAATCATTGAATTTGCAAAGAATCGAAACCCGTTTAACCACCCTTGCGTGATGTACAAAAAATCCGCAGTTGAGGCTGCGGGCTCTTATCAGGATTTTTACTTGCTGGAGGACTATTACCTCTGGCTTCGGATGCTGATGGCCGGGTATCAGGGCTACAACATTCAGGAGCCGCTGCTCCATATGAGGGCCGGCTCGGATATGTACTTACGGCGCGCAGGTTGGAAGTATGCCAAGACGCAGGCAAAACTGTTCGAGTTTATGAAGCAGCAAGGTTTTATTGAAAATGGTCAGTACATAAAGAGCTGTGTGATTCGTAGTGGATCTTCGCTGGCTCCGAACTGGCTACGGAAATTTATGTTTGAGCAAATATTGAGGAAATAAGTATGAGGAATAAGGAAATAAGTGTAATTGTTCCGGTCTATAATGCGGAAAATTACATAGCACAGTGTATGGAATCGGTATTGCAGCAAACATTTCAGAGCATTGAAATTGTGGTAGTGAATGATGGTTCCACAGATAAAACGCCTGAAATTGTTTCTGAATACGCGAGTAAACATGATAATATCAAAGTTATATCTCAGGAAAACCAAGGACTTTTTAAGGCAAGAGTAAATGGCTTTAAGGCATCCAGCGGAAAGTATATTGGGTGGATAGATGCGGATGACTTTGTAAAGCCGACCATGTTTGAAAAGCTGTATAGTAAAGCTATCAGTGAACATGCCGATTTCGTTAACTGTGATTATGATTTTTATCCCGCAAAAAACGCATTTAAAGAAAAGTGGTTTAAAGAATATAAAGGAACGCTTGACTGGATGTTCTTAGAACGCAATATGCAGCCTTGGTGTAAATTAATTGACCGTTCCTTGATTGAGGAAAACAGGATTTTAGATCTTTGGCCGACCTGTGGAGATGGAGTGTATTATAAAATTGCATTATGTGCCAATAAAATTGTAACCGTGAATGAATCATTATATTGTTACCGTGTAGGACATGAAAGCATGAGCGGCGGTACATTTAAAGGGAAAACCAGACACTATATAGATTGTGCTGCATGGTCGAAAGCGACAATGGATTTCCCAAAGGGAACAAGATACCAAGAAAAACTGGATATCTATTTTGAATATCTCTATGTATATGCGCTGATTCAACTTTGTTGTGTTTCGGCCTATAATTCAGAACGTGACATCTATATGAATGCAAGAAAGGAAATGAAACCGTATTTAAAAAGGACAAAGCAAATATCCAAAGATATATTAGATTTTAACTATGGGAAACTGAAAAGCTTTGCACTGAGAGTCATAATTCCAAATAGCTATTTCATGGCAAAAGTATCTACACAAGTTGCATTTCATTGAATCTATGAGAGGTATTAAATGGAAAATATAAAATCGGGTGTTGCAATTATAATTTTAAATTATAATTCTTGGCAATTGACGATTGATTTCATTGAAAATGAAATTTCAAAAATTGAATTACCAGAACGAACACAAATTGTAGTTGTTGATAATTGCTCACCCAATGAATCTATGGAGCAGTTAAAAAAATGGAATGTAGCGCATCAGAAGTTTATCCTAATTCAAAATGAAAAGAACACAGGATATGCCGCCGGAAACAATGTTGGATTACGGTGGGCGAAAAAAAACAATTATGAGTTTGCATGGGTAACAAACACGGATATTTTGTTTGATGACCCGCAAACGCTGAAAAAAATGATTTCTGTACTAGAAAAAGATTCTACCATAGGAGTTGTATCGCCCAGAGTGTTTACGCCCAGTGGAATGGAAACGAATCGCAATCTGTTCCGTCCTTCCGTATGGGATTTGAGCCTTGGTAAAATTCAATATAGGAAAAAAGGAAGAACGCTGCCGGAAAGCCTTAAAGGGATAGATGATACATATTGCTATAACTACAGACCACAAGGATGCTGTATGCTCTTGAACCTTGAAGCTGCAAAAAAAGTGGATTATATGGACGAGCATACATTTCTCTATATGGAAGAACCGATTTTGGCTGAGCGAATGCTGAATAACGGGTATAAGGGGGCATGTTGCTTGGAAGTGAATGTGATTCATAACCATTCTACAACAGTGACAAGCGTGGCCAAAAGGAAACAAATCTATAAATGGCAACATGAAAGCGAAATGTACTACTATATAAAATATAGAAAATTTAACATTTTGGAGCGTGAAATTTGTAATGCGTTTTCTACAATATATTTTTATTTGGTTTTGCAATTAAAGAAATATAATTGATTGAATTTATGAAAAAAATTAATGTGTTAAAAGTGCCGCCTAGAATAACGTGGCTTGAATGGACGCTGATTTCCGTATTTTTGATATTTCCAGATGATTTGTTTCAGATTACAGGAATTTATAAAGTTGAATCTCCAACGTATGTTCCTTATCGCTGGCTGAATTACTCGTTTAGTCTTTTGTTCCTTATTCCTATAACAATAGGTGGAATACAAGCAATAAAAAATAAAAGAACGGCCTGGATACTGCTTCTTGTTGCTATATTTGTTCGCTCGTGCTATTTTAAATTTAAGCAAGAAAATAATATTTTTGATTATGGAGAATATGAAATAATTCTCACAATACTAATAGCGTGTACTTTATTTGAATGGCTCAGAATTTTATTGCACAGAAGCAAAATAAAGCTTGATGCATTTTTTGGGGTATTTGTAGTATTTCACATCATAACACAATTTGCCCAATTAGCGTTGTCTCTTTCAAGAATAGAAGGAAGATGCAATGCAATAAATCTTGATGTTGAAACAACAGGATTTCTTTGCGGCTTTGCTGCAATATATTTAAAAACTCAAAAAAAATATAGCACATCTGTTTTTCTGTTGTGCATAGCAGGATTACTATTATCTGGGTCAAGAATTGCATTGATCTTGACTATCGGATATTTGCTCCTTTATGAGATGTCTCATATAAAGAAGAAAACAATAATCAAGAGTGCAACTGTACTTATTGTACAGTTAGGAATAACGGCTGGATTGGTGATCCTTTTACTTTTCCCTAGAGTATTTGATGCAATTCTTAATAGCAATTTCCTTTCAGCAATAACACGAACGCTGAACTTCACTAAAGGAACAGATTTAGGCTCCTACGATGGAAGAACAATGTCTCTCACGGCGGGAATGGAAATCATAAAGGAACATCCATGGGGGATAGATGCGTTTTTTACTAATATACAAGAAAATACAATTGCGCATAATTACCCAACATTTCCACACTCTACAATGTTATCGTATTATATAATGCTTGGGCCACTAATTTTGGCTCCGTTATATGTATACTTTATCTATAAGCTGGTTCAAAAAACAAAAGATAAAAGCCAAAAAAGCAAACGGCTTTCACTTTTTGAAGTATCGTTTATAGTGTTGTTTTGGATAAGTACTGGAGCACCTATAGTGAATTATAAAATTATCTTTGTATATATTTTAGCATTAGAATTATCACTCGAAATTCAAAACTAGTACATAAAAATAAACTATGAAAAACATCATTCGAGTATTCAGTACAAACCTAATAAAAATGTGCGTCACCTTTATCACGGCATTTATAGTGCCTATGGTCTTGGATGTGGACAGTTATGGCTATTTAAAACTGTACCAATTTTATGTATCTTATATTGGCTTGACTCATCTTGGGTTCTGCGATGGAATCTATCTTGAGTATGGCGGAAAAGAAACAAAAAATATTGATGCACACAGATTGTCTTTGCAAGGCAGTTCATTGCTTACATACGAAACCGTATTAGCAGCGATTGTTATTGGCTGTGGTATTTTTGCAAAGGACTTTATTGTTGTATGCTGCGGCATAACAATGTTGCCACAGATAATGTACACATTTTATAACTATGTGTTTCAGGCGGTGGGGGATTTTAAACGCTATACACAGGTTATGAATGCATACTCTATCGTAAATCTTCTAGTTAATCTTTTATTGGTTGGCTTTAAGGTTCTGGATTACAGGGTATATGTGTTGCTTTATGTGATGATTGAAACAGTACCGTTTATTGTTGGAACACTTCTTTTTCGAAAAAATGACTGTTGTCACTTTTCCGGATTCGACAAACATATATTTGTGAGCGGTGTAAAGCTTGGATTTTTATTGATGATAGGAAACTTTGCATATACCATTTTCCTTGGCATAGATAAATGGTTTATCAAGTTTACAATGGAAATTGATAGCTTTTCATTTTATTCATTTGCGAGTCAATTGCTAACAGTTGTAAATATGTTTATTACACCTATTGCAATGACTTTGTACAGCACAATGAGTCAGCGAAAAGACAGAGAATTTGAAAAAAGAATAAAAAGATTGCTTGTTGTTTTCTTAATGGCGGTGCCGCTTGTAACATACATGTTGAATTTTATAATTGAAACATTTATGGTGCAATATACACCAGCAATCAAGGTGACTGCGCTGCTTTTCGTGTCTCAGATTTTTCTGTGCTTGAATACCGCGATTTTTGTGAATTTGTACAAAGTATATCGCAAGCAGAAAGAGTATTTTAAGAGGTTGTGCATTTCAATTGGTGTGGCAGTGCTGCTTGACGGTATGATCGCGCTGCTAGAGCCAAATACAACTTATTACTCTTTTTCAACATTGATCAGTTGCATGATATGGCTTGGCCTTAATTTACAGTATTTTCCGTATCTTCATCCATCGCGAAAAGAATTGTGCTATGTTTGTTCATTGCTTTTGCTGTATGCAGTAGCATTCAATCTACCATATGCCATTAAAATAGCCGTTTATGTGGTTGCATATATTGCTCTTACTTGGAAGTTGATGCATCGCGAGTGGGAGTATTGCAAACGACAGGTGATTGCCATGGTGAAAAGATAAAATTCCAGGAAAATATTTTGATACTGACGGCTTCCGCAGAGAGTCCGGTGTCACTTTGACCGCCGACCGTGCCTACAAGGTTGGCTGCTTCCTCGGTTGGTATTACGGTATGCTGCACGTCTTTGACCAGGATTGGCCCGAGCTGCCGTTTGCCAGCCGCGACCATGTCGGCCGCACCGTCGACTACGTCAGCGGACGCAACCGCTACATGGGATACCTGATCTCTCTGGGTATTTACTCCTTCAAGGGGGTCAAGGTCGGCCTGGACTGCGCCAACGGTTCCAGCTGGAACATTGCCAAGAGCATTTTTGATGCTCTCGGTACAGACACCTACGTCATCAACAACAAGCCCAACGGCCTGAACATCAACCTGAATGCATAAATCGGTTTGTTAGCGACGCTTGCACGGAGCTTTAGCGACACTTTTACGTCCTAAAGCGACATGCCTGACCAAATCTGAATCGCCGCCCATCTGCACGGACTTTTAGCTCCACTGCATAGGTGGCAGAGCCCCAATTTCATGCACTAAAGCCCCAACGTGTATATCGAAACTAGCACAGACAAATCGGGTCGCCTCATCGGACTACCATGCCAGTAAAAAAGGCTGTTGCATAAGAGCAAATTCCAAGTGAAGCAACCCCTTTACGGGTACATGTTTCCAAAAGTACCATAAAGCTCGCCATAGCCCCCTGATTTTCCAAAGTAAGCGCTGTTTCTCCGATACGGTGTCGCTAAAGCTCCGTGCAGTTGTCGCTACTGCTCCGATTTATGCAGTTGTGATCGCTATTGTTTAACTGCCTTGAATTTGTTCGACTTTTTCCTTATCTTCCTGTATGGCTCGATTGGATTTCCGAACTTTTTCTAATTCAGCAATAAGATCAGCTATCCGACCTTCTGTTTCCGTAACTAATTGTCTTACCTTTTCAGGTTCAGTACCCAGTGAAATCCCCATTCCATCAAGCTGTGAAGCCGCTCTGCTGTATGTCTGCAGAACGGCTTCGTTCTCCTTATAATAAGTTTCTTTATAGGGCTGCGGCTGGGATACATACGCCATCCAAACAGATTTGTAGGTCTTGCATACTTGTAGGCTATGGGCCACTGCAGCATATGTTTTATTTTTGGCGTGAAGATCGGCAATTCTATTACGCAGATTCATCTCTTTGCGGTGATATGTATTGATTTGCTTGTCAAAGTCTGCAGCAAAATGCAATCCGCTGTCAGCCATGCCACTCAGAATCTTTCCGAGCTCTTTTGCATTTGCAATTCCTGCACGGCGTTCCACATTAGCGACTCGACGGGCCAAACTGCTTTCAGAAGTGCCAACCTGCACCACACCTCCTAGTGACTGCGCTAGTTCAGCGCCACTGATTGATTTTCGCGTCTTCTCGTTGCCAATTGGCACATAGCTGTACTGCCAACCGGGATATAGACTGATTGCACAGCTTCCTAGCTCGACGTTTCGCTGTACATAGCGTTCCGGAATGAATAACCGCTCAATGTGATATTGCGGCAAATGCACTGTCACTCCGCGCAGGCTCATGGCCATGATTTGATCAGCGGTCAAGCTTACAATCAGTGGCTGCGTCAGATTCTCTTCATCGATTTGTCGAATCAAATCAGAGCCCCGAATTGTGCCATGTGTGCCGTCATCGTAAGTTATATCATATGAAAAAGCCGCGCCAATGTCGGCAGATACAGACCCATCAGGAGTTGTATGAATATGGCTGTTATCAATCATCAGCTTTGCCGGATTGCCACTTGAGTCATGGATTTGCAGCAGAACACCGCGCTTGCTGGCAGAACATATCTGACGTGACGTAAGTCTTACAGATGTATCACAACTCTGCGGATAGTTTGTAGTCAATTCTTGATATAGCTCTGCAATCGACGTACTATGATTTGTGTCAAGGATTCCTGATTTATTCTTTATCGCACTTTCTAAGCCTGCGAGCGTAAATCCATCTCCTAAAGCATCCGCAGGTATCCATGTGCCATCTAAGTCGGCAGCCTTATACAAAAGTTGTCCGGATTGCTTCTTTACCCGTATCTTAACCCCCTCGGACTGCAGCAGCTTTGCAAAGTCAGCAAAGGTTGAGACATTCGGAAGTATCTTAGCTATGCGTTCATGAATAAATAGCTGTTCGGCAGCGCTATCCTCTAAGCGCTCCACGAGGCCAGTATACGTAAACTTGTCGGTATCAGCCAGTGATGTATCTCTGATTACACGCCCCGCGCCCTCTAGCAAGTAGGTCATATGCTTGCCGCGCTGGCAAACAGAAATGCCCAGTTCCTGCGACATTTGCAGAAACTGGGCATAATTGGTGGCACGCTCCAGGCAGAAGTTAAGCTTCTTGCGGACTTCAGTGCGATTGCTGGTTATGCGTTTTTTCTGTATGTAAGTGGGGTAGAGTTGGCCTAGCTGTTGCGGGTCTTTAATGACAGACAACTGTGCCTCCATACAGAGCCGATCCGAGATGCTACGGATTTGCTGCGCGGTGCGGTAGGGAACAGTGCGCAGCTTTTTGTAATCATAAAAAGAAACGGCGTTGATAATAATGTGGTTATGTATAGAATCTTTATTGATATGGGTAGCAACGACAAACTCGAATTTTCCATCGGTAAATTCCATTGCAAGCTTGCGGCCCAGCTCATGGACTCGCTCCGGCGTGACAGCATCGTCCGGGGAAAAGGATTGAATCAGGTGGTAGGCAAGATTTCCTTGCTTTTTCGCACTTGTATTTCGTGCTTTGCGTGCCATTGCTGCAGTAACGGAAAAATCAAGCACTGCAGTCTGTGGGGCGGTATTGTAACCTGAAATCAATTCCTGCCCATCGGTTTTGTCCGGATTTTCTATGTAGTTGATTGCATCGCCAAGCCGAACTTTTACCGCATGAATTTTGGTGATAGCCATAGTAGATTCCTTCTATGTAAGAAACAGGTGAAGATTGTCACTCAGGGCCGGGCAAAAAACCTCAATAACAGACAAAAACAAATAGCCACTCTCGCACGCCCACTTGCGAAAGACATGCTTGGGGTTTGCATAATATTTCGTTGCATACATATTAGACTAGCTTTCGCAGAGCTTTCACCAATCGTTCCTGATAGAGCGATTTCAGCTGTAAATATTCACGTCGCAATTGCTCAACATCATTGGTGGTCACAGATTGATTCGTGTTGCAGCGTTTAGCCACTTGGTTAATGTTACCTGAGATATGACTCAAGTTAGATGAGATTTCTTTTATAACAGAAAAATCATAATGCTTAACTTTACCGGTAAGCAGCATTTCCCGACAAAAAGCCGAAAAATTAGGCATATCACTTTCTGCCATCTTTGTTGCTACAGATAGCCATTCATCTTCTGTGAAGTATACTGGCTTGCAAATGGGCCGTGTTCGATTAGTAGTGGACAAAGCAAAATTCTCCATTCTGCATCTTTGCTGATTACTATAAAACGGGTTTTAGGGTGTCCCCTAAATGACGCATGTGAATTTCACATGCAATGCTTGCTAACGTTCGCTTTCGCTCACGTTACCCCTTCGGGCCGCCCCGGCGGTTCTTCTGGCGAAACCAGAACAGCCCGGCTCCGATAAAAACGATGGGCAAAAAGTCCAGCACATTCCAGAACGGATTTGCTGGCTTTTGGCTCTGCTGGACAGGTTGAGAAGAGGTCGGCTCCGGTGTCGGTGTCGCAGACGGCGCAGCGGCAGCTGGTGCATTATAGGCTGCCGCTCGCTGTACAGTGGTGTTCTCGTCATGGCTGGGCGTACTCAAATCAGCGTCTGGATTTTTTGTGTCTGTTACCGTCAGATGAAAGCTTGCGCCGTCATCGGTATTCAGCTCCTTCTGCTCGCACTCGAACTGGTAGCGCTCCGCTGCATCGCCTGCAACGCGGGCAGATAGAAACGTATACAGTCCGCTGTCAGCCTCCGTGCAAACGGTGGCCAGCTGATTGGATTCGTATACATCCAGCACGTATACTGTCCCGTTGTACAGGTTCTGCAGGTAGACGATACAGTGTTGGAAAAAGCCAGCGGGTGCTGTCAGGTACGCACTGATCTGGGCTGCCTCGGGCAGATAATCAGCAGGCGGTTGGCGCAACGGCTGCGGCGTATAGTAGCGTGTCTGCCCGGTTACTTCCGTGAACCAACTCTCACCTGCAAACTCATATTGCAGCTCATACTGACCACCATCCTCGACCAGCAAAAAGGTGGTGCCGTCAACTTCTCGCAACGGCCAATCGTTTAGGGCGTCGTATTGAACAGCGGCATTGCAGTAATAGGTGCCCTCCGGCAACGTCACAGTCTGGCTATACTGGTTCAAGCCGTTCAGCATTACAAGAACTGCGTCCGTGTCGTTGGGATCATTGCCCAGCGTAATCAGCACGGAACGCTCCTGCAGTTCCGCGGGAACATCTACCAATGATACCGCAACTTCGCCTTTTCCCGCCGCATGGCAGGGTGGTGCCAGCGTCATGACAAACGGAACAAAAAACAAAATCGCCAGAACTCTTTTCATAAAAGCCTCCTTAAAATCCGGCATAGGTAAAGTAATGGCAACCGCGGCTCTCCATCCATGCGTTGGACATGTTTACGCAGACGCCGTAGCCATAACAGCATTCGATCCACGCGCCGCCGCCAAGCGCCATCTGCACATGGCCTTGCTCTCCGCCAGCGGCATAGACGACCCGCAGATCGCCCGGCTGGACCTCGCCAGAAGAGATTGCCCGCAAGCCACCGGTGCGGCCATAGGCGGCTGTATTACCGGCTGAGAACGGCAAGCTCTGTGCCCAGTAGCAGTACTGCACAAAGCTAGAGCAGTCCAAATTCATGCCCACGCTGGCATTGCCGGGGCCACCGCGCAGCGACGAGGGCTGCCCGTACACAAAATGGCCTTGGCAGCTGATGGCAAAGGCTACGACCTGCCCGCGCGCAGTGTCGGGGTCAATGTTCAGTCCGGCCAGCAATGCCTGCAGCTCGTCAGCAGTCAAAGCGGAGCCTACCGAACGGCACTTGATACCGTCCGCAACGCCGTAAAGCGCCTCCCAGTCCATGCGATACAGCAAGGACGCCCATTCCACGTTGCCATAAGCGTCCGCGCCGTTCTCGTACCAGCCCTTGAAGCCCGCCGCACCGGGCGGCAGCGTTACCGTTTTCGTAAAGCGGGCAGTGACCGCATTGCCCGCATACGCATTGCCGTACTGGTTCTGCTTGATGACGGTACGTGTCAGCGTGCCGTCGTTGCTGCTTGCGGCCAGTGCCTCCAGATTGCCCGTGCCGCCGTCCGCACCATTGGGGGCTTCGGTTTCCGGGTCGGCATAGCGGTCATAGCCGGTCAGGTAAATGGTGCAGTTCAGATCATAGTGGCCGTACTGGCCGTCGTGCAGTTCTCCGGGACACCATGGGATAGCGGTTGCGTTGGCAAAGGTCACGGTATAATCCTTCGTCATGACCTCGTCGCCGTCGGTGGTCTCCACTGTAAAGGTGGCGGTGCGCTCATTCGGGGGATAGAACCAATCATTCAGCTCACCCTTGTAGAGATTCGCGCTTTCATCCAACACGATGCTACCAGTGCAGTCCTCTGCGGCAATTTTGCCGTCGACAACTTGGGTGTAGTTATCCGGAAGGGCACACAGCTCTGACTGGGTGGCCCCATCCGGGAAAATGACAGGAAAAAAGACGGTCACATCGTGTGTGCCGTCTTCGATCCATTCGGGGTAGCTGCCGCCTTTCTCGTGGCCGTCACTCCATTCCCATATTCCGTTGTGGTAGTGCCCACATTCTTCGTTGCCTTGGGCACAGGTGTGCGTTTCGCATCGGTACTCTGTGATGGTCACGGTCTCGCCCTCGCTGCGGTAGCCATTGACGCAGCCGCCATAGCTGATGCAGGAGTAGGGCGCTGACTCCCGCGCGGTAATTTCCATGCCGTAGGCTGTCAGGGCACGGCAATATTGGGTAAAAGGTACGTCGTCCGTAAAAGCCGAAAGCTCCTGTGAACTGGGCCAGTCCTGCTGATAGTAGACCGCGGCCATTGAGATGATCTCTGCAGTGTCATTGTAGATGCCATTGGCGTAGCTCCAGGTGACGCCGTGCTGCATATTGTTGCTGCGTTGACCTGTCAGGGTATCGTAGCCGTAGGGGTTGCCGTTGGGGTCAACATCGTTGCGAAAGGCTCTGCGAAGCTCATCAGTGGCAGCTTCATTGCGGTATGTATTGATGCTTTCAATAAGCTGCTGAATATCCTCCGGCCTGTCGGCACACAGCACGCTGGTCGTTGTAGTACCGCTCATCTGGCCTAGCAGCCCAATAATCAGCAACAATAGAACGATTGCGCCACAAATAAGCGCCGTCCTGCCGATAGACACAAGCGCTTTGACAGGATGGGCAAAGAACCGTGCCACTTTGATAACGCTATGACCGGTCTGAAAACCTGCATTACTGATGATACCCGGCGCACGGTCAGCAAAATCATCCGCACTGGTCGAGAACGACTCCGCATAATGCAAGGCCGTCCTGGCACCGGCAGAGCCGATTTGTACCGCAGAGCTTCCTAACTCCATCCGCAGCACGCCGCCGCCTGTGTGCAGGACCTCCTCGGCGGTGCGCGTGCCGTCCTGTACATCCTTGATGCCCTTCACGGCGTAGCTGCCCAGTATGCCGACGTCCTCCGCAGCAGTCCCGAGAAACGTCTCCTGCATAATCAGTTCCGCCGCCGCGCCGTGCACACCGAGATCCTGCGCGGCATCGGTGGCAAAGTCCTCTTGATAGCTGACCAGCCCGCTTGCACTCGTGATGCCGTGCGCTGCAGCTGTTGTGCCGCGCATGGCAGGGGAGCGGTAGCCGTTTGTCTGCTGATTGCACAGCAGTTCGTAGTAGGCATTGCTGCGGTTGGCCCGGGGCGTGTTGGTACCGGTGATATATTTCCGGTTGCCTTCGGCGGGAGGTGATAAGCTTTCTGCTACATCATCTCTATCGTCTGAAATACTATTTTTCGTTTCACTTACATAATCGTCATTCGACAGTAGCGACTCGGCTTGCTTTTCAGTATTATCCAGCAGTTCCTCGCCGTTTGATGCTACATCTACCTGATTGTGCAGGCTTTCCGATATGTCAGTATCGGTATGGAATAAAGGGTTGTCGCTATAATTTTGCGTGAATAGTTCTGACATGGCAGACTCCGTGAGGTTATTTTTAGAGATGTGCTGGTGTAAGCATAACGCATCAAGGCTTTCGATTAGGAGATGTATCCATCAGCCTGAACAGCTCGGTATCCTTCGGAAAATCGTTGTTGAAGGGCACCACCGTCTTAGACACGATCAGCAGTCCGCTGCCGACCTCTGCATTCTCGATGTACCGCTTTTCCTCGTTGGAAATGTGCAGCAGCCGCGCTAGATCGTTGGCATCGTCGGGAGACTGGTTCAGCAGCTTGATATATCCGCAGTCGGACAGCATTCGGCGCGCGTCCTCGTTGTCCAGAACCGAACGCACGTGCTGGGTGATGGAGGTCAGAATCGCACCCCACTTGCGGGCGCGGCTGGACAGCTGAAAGTAAAAGTCCGTGCAGTCCTTGTTGCCCAGCAACTGCTGGAACTCGTCGGTAAACACCCATGTACGGCGGCCCAACACGCGGTTGCGGGTAATGCGGTTCCAAACCTGATCCAGAACTGTCAGCATGCCGATAGACTGCATCGACTTGCCCAGCTTGACCGTATTAAAGCAGATGCAATGATTCTGCACGTTCACATTGGTCTGGTGGGCAAACAGGTCCATGGAGCCACATACATATAACTTCAACGCCGTAAGCAGTGGCTTGACTTCCTCTCCCTGCAGCGCAAGATTTCTATAAAAGTCGTGCAGCGTTGGCATTTCCTCGCGCTTGGGATTTGCCATATACCGCTGATAGGTCAGGCCGGCAGCTACATCAATAAAGGTTCGCTCCTGGGGCGACAATTCGGAGCTGTGTAGAATCAGCTGGCAGAAATTCTGCAAGAACTGACTTTTCAGCCGGATGGGGTCCTCGTCATCGCCGTAATCTTCCGTGATGTCCATGGGATTGATATGGGAGGGGCTGGACGCGGAAATGTCAATCACTACGCCACCCATAGCTGTAACGAGATGCATGTACTCCTGCTCCGGGTCGATGAGAACAATATCATCATCTGGCCAGCGAAGCATGATATTGGTGACCATCTGCATTACAGAGAAAGACTTGCCGTAGCCGGTCATGCCCAGCACCATACCGGCAGGGGCGGGCAGCAGCTTGCGGTTACACAGTATCAGATTCTTACTGCGGGCGTTGATGCCCTCGTACAGTCCGCCCGGCTGGAACAGTTCCTGTGTGGTGAACGGCACATAGATGGCCGTGCTGACGGTTTCCAGCGTGCGCTCCAACCCGAGCCATTTCTTGCCAAGCGGCAGCATACTGTTCATGGCGTTGCGCTGCTCATACAAAGTGCTGTCGAAGCGGCAGGTCTGCTGCTGTACGGTGCTGCAAATGCGCCGCACGCGCTCGTCCAACTGCGCATTGGAATCGCCATAGGTATGAATGAGGATGCAGACTTTGAAGATTTTTTGGTTTTTGGTTGTAATGTCATCCATCATCTGCTCTGTGTGGTGCATTTTGGATTTCAGATCATAGCTCACAGCTATGCTGGCAGGCATATTTCGCTCGCGTGCTTTGGCAATGGCATCGTATTCTTCCTTGTGCATATAGGCAAGCTTTTTCTCAATTTCCTGGACAGCTTCTGCCTGGTCCATAGCGTCAACATGCATTGTGATGACGTGGTCAAAAGGAAGTTCGGACAGCATAGAGAACAAACCGTTCTTCATTTCCGGTGCTATGCCACGCAGATACATTGTCTTGCCGATTTTATCGCCAAACTGATAGCGGTCACGGTAAACGGCGCGCGAGTCGTCGTGCTCCGGGTGCCAGTTGTAAGAGCTGGGTGAAATAAAATCCTTCGTAGTAAGGTCATCTTCAGCCAGCAGCCAGTCATAGGAAAAGCTCATTTCCTCATTGGGCCGCATGATGCCTTGTAACAGGCTCAGGCGCTCAATGCCGGACAAGATGCGTGTACTGCTGCCCATCCGCTTGAAGTGATCGGCAATATCTGCAGCACGGTTTTCCAGCTGCTCTTTCGCCTGCCGGTAATTTTCGGCGTGCAGGCTGAAGGTGACGTATTTCTCACGAATCAACCCGTTTTGCCCGCGCAGTGCTTTTTCCGCCACGACTTGGTTCATCTCCTCGGCGTAGCGGTCACGGTCATCCCCGCGCAGCGGCAGGAAGGTGTCACTGCGAAACTGCTCCTCGTCCATGCTGCGGGTGACAAGGTTGATTTCCAGATGCAGCGAGGGGTCGAAGTAGTTCAAAAACTCACTGTATTTCGTAAAAATGTTCTTTTGCTCTTCCAACATAGCGATTTGGAAGTTCACATCGGTGAAAGCCATCGTCATCGAGAAAAGTCCCGGCTCCACCTCGCAGATGCCATCCTGCGACATACTCAGGTATTGCAGGCAGTCACTGGCTTTCTGTGGCACTTTGCGTGCGGCAATGCGCTTTTTTGCATGCTTTTCGTCTTTCTTTAACTGCCTTGCGTGCTGCCGCCGTTCTTTGGCGGCTTTCCTTTTTTCTCGTTTTAACGATTTCTTCTGTGCGCGCAAAGACTCCAACACACTCGGCTCGATGGGCAAGTCGGCGTGCTTTTTTGGTAAAAACATAATTTTTCTCCTGACGGGGGCAGACTGCGACCTCAGTGGGGCCGCAGTACCATGCCCAGTAGATTTTTACAAGCTTTTCAAACGGATACCCGTTATGGCTGATAAAGCCCAGCCCAAGAAAGGGGAGAACTTCTACCATTACGATGTAGGAATCCAGCTGAATATCCAGCTGAAGCCATTGCAGACAAACGAAGCAGGTTGCTATGGCCAGCACGGCAGCGACACCAAAGCAGGCCAGCTGACGCAGTGAAAGCCCGAGAAAGAATTTCTCGTGATATTCCGTGATTTCCAGATTGGTTTTTGTTGAGAGCATAGGTGAACTCCTCCATTAAATGGCGCTGGTGATGGCTTTGGTGAATCGTCCGCTCATAAACACGGCCACCAGCAGAATAACGGATTTGCCCAGCATGGCCCAGGCCTGCTCGGTAATGTCACCGCCACTGCCCAATGAAGCTGTCAGGGCAGGGTAGAAGCCAATGACAAGATAGAGAACGGCCCCTTGCAGCGCCACCGCCATGTAGTTTTTCAGGAAGTTTACAGCAATACCATGCAGTTCCCGATAGCAGAGCGTGGCAATCGGCAGGGAAGCCAGTGCATTATAAACGTACAGCTCAATGAAGCGAGCCGCAACGATGGTATTGATCACAATGTTGACAAGACGCAGCATCCAGCTTACGACCATAAGCTCCATGGCCACAGGCATATTACCGATGCCGCCCGGCAGTGCGCTGATTGCGTTTTCGATGTCGACCTCGGTGTTGACCTGTCCGCTGCCCACATAACCGGCTATGCCGTTTGTCACCGTGGCCGCTACCTCAAACATCGCATTTAGAATTTCCGTGGAGTGTAGAACAGCCCAGCGGCAAAGCGTGATTTTCAGCATGACCAGCGCCACCTGCTGAATCGTAAAAGCTGTGCTGCCGCCGTTCATGGCAATGGTCTGGGTGAAATTGTACAGCTCTAAAACCATAAAAAGTGCCAGAACGGTAAGGGCAATCGGCATGACCACGCCGGAGCTGATAGAATCTGCATAGCCGGCCAGTGTGCTGTTCCAATCGGTCAGACTGCTCAGCAGACCGGAGTTCTGCCCCATAGCGTTTATGGTGGCCGAAATGCCCGCCAGTTGGCTTCGTATCGTATCCTCAAAAATAGCGCATACCTCCCATCAGCTGACCGTCAGCGTGCCAAAGTAGGTAGCAACGGCAATGATCAGCACGCCGCCTGCAATCGACCATGCACCGCTGCTGATGCCGGGGCCGTTATGGTCCTTCAGGTTCGTGCCCAGCGTGACTGCGCCGAAGAGCAGCAGCAGACCACCTGCAAAATTGACAACATTCGTGATAAGAGAAGTGATTGTAGATACCATTTCCATGTGATTTTCCTTCTTTCTGTTTATGTGTCAGACTCGTCATCGTCGAGTTCGATGTTGTTGATTTCCTGCACATTTTTCATAAAGGCTGCAAAGTTATTTTCTGCGCGCCTCTCGTAGTCGAAGGGATGATGCCCCTCTTTTTCTACCAATGCGTAATTAGGGTGCTTTTTAAGATCAAACTTGTAAGAGTAAAATGGCACAACACCGGAAATCATCAACAAGCAACGATTTCGCGGCATGGTGCGTATTTCTTCCGGTGTCATTAGATCACGGCTGGCCACCTGATAGTTCTTGGAAAAGGAGCCCTGTGCGCCGAGGTTCTCTGTGGTGTTCAGCACCTCGATGGTCCGTTTGCCCAGCTGTTTACCGAAGAACTCCAGTGACTCCGGGTTATTGCCGCCACCTAGCACAAGCTCTGAATCACAGTTTTCCAGAATCGTGCCCCAGTCATCACCGTACTGAGATTTCAGCTGTGCGATTGACTGGTAAATCAGGGTACATCCGATATTTCGACTGCGGATGGTGCTGATCAGAATCTGAAAGTCCGGAATCATGCCGATGTTCGGAAACTCGTCTAAAAGAAACCGCACATGGCGAGGCAGGCAGTGATCCTCACGATTGTCTGCGGTATGCACAAGAATCTGAAAGCATTGCTGGAACATGACCGCTGCCAGAAAGTTATAGGCTGTGGTGGTGTCTGGTGTGACAACGAACAGCGCCACCTTTTTGTCGCTGGCCAGCTCTTCCAGATGAATTGTATCATCTTCGCAGATCTTCATGATGGAAGGAATATTGAACGCACTCATACGCATACCGAGAGATACATCAATACTCTGTGCAGTTTTGTCCGGTGCCATATGGTACAGTCCATATTGGCGCGCTGCGAATGACGCAGGCTTTTCCATAGCCAGATCTTCGAATATATCGTCCAACTGGCTGCGTCCCTGTGGTCCGTAGCGATGCTGCATCAGCACAAAAAGCTCCATTACACTGTTCATATTGTGCATCTCAGGTGGCTGCTCAAAATACACATAAGCAAGCAGCGCTTCCAGTAATGAAGTAGAGCCTTCTTCCCATATCGGGTCGGCTGTGTTTTTCTGCCGCGGGTCCTCTTTCATATTTTTGATAAGATTCTTGGCAACGACCACAATGTCATCCGTATCATGGATATACGCAAACGGATTGTAGTGGTCGGATTTGTCACGGTCCTTCAGGTTGAACACTTTCACATCATAACCCTGCGATACTAGAACATTTCCGTAGGTGTCAAGCAGTTCGCCCTTCGGATCACTGAGTACATAATTGCTGTTAAACTGCAGCAGCTGCGGGCCGGCTACGCTGTAGCTCTTGCCGGAGCCGGACGGGCCGAACACAATGACGTTCTTGTTGCGGTTGTAGTTGTTCTCCGCTGTTACCGGCATCTTCATGGCAAGGCTCAGGGACTCTGTGGCCGTAAGGGGGATATTCTCGCTTGCCTTTTCATGGAGAAACGGCGCTATATCTGCCGCGGTGCCCCAGCGGGTGCTGCCGTACTCCTTCTGCGGCACCAAACGATGGCCGCTGTACTTTATGCAGAGATAAGCAAGACCCGCCAGCAGAATAGCCCCAACACCGCAGCCTACAGGAATCGGCGCAGGGGATAGCTGCAAGGGATGCAGTACAATTTTGCTAAGATTTACCGCGGCGGCAAGTCTTTGCGTAACTGTTCCGACAGCTGATACATAGAGAACCCCCATTCGGTTACCCAGCCAAAAGCAGCCCAGGCTTGCAGCAAGGCAGATCAAAATTTGCTTTGTGCGCTGTTCCTTCATAGCCGCTCACCTCGCTCCTGCGCCGGCGGCGGGCGGTGCTGGTTCAGCTCCTTCGTGCGCTGCATAGCACGTTCGGACAACTCCTGCAGCAGGCTGGTGGGACGTTCCTTGCCGCGCGCAGCAATGCAGTTTTCAATAGCGGTCTGGATGCGGTCCACGTCCTGCCCCTTGAACCACAGGTTCAACTGCCCGGTGTCCTTGTCCTTGGTAATGGCAAAGTCCACCGAATATTCCCTGAGCTGCCGCCTGACATAGGGCAGCGTTTTGTCGTTCAGCTCCACCGAAGCGAGAGCTTGCGACTGCCGGTTCAGTGATTGAATTGATTGCTGCCCATACTGCCGCGCTTGCAGCATACTGGCAACCGCCTGCAATATCCCAAAGATGCCCTGCCCGGCAAGCTTGGCTGCGCTGATTTGCACCCGGATGGCCGTTTCTTCTACCATACGGTATCACCTTCGATTTCTCCGTAATAAAATTTCAGCCTCACCACGGCAGCGGAAAGCCGGTGCGTCGGGCGTATGCTTCGATTCTTTTTCCCAACCTGTATTGTTGCAGTCGGTCCGGCAGGCTGTATTCCAGTGTGCGGACTTTTACATGGTGCTTCATTGCGCACTTGAAAAAGGCGTACAGGTACCGCTCCTTGCCGCTGATCTGCCGCATACGGCAGACATACACGCAGTTGACCTTGCCGTCTCTGAAACTGCGCAGCATACTCTGATACCCATCGCGCAGCGGGCCGTGCCCTTTATAATCGATGCTGCCGCCGACTACCGTGCAGCCGTCGTCACCGGCCTGCCAGCAGCAGGCATCGTAGCTCGCGCGGGTCGCTGCGCAGTCACCGGGAATGCGCGCATACACCCATGCACGGGGCAATTTTTCTTGATTTGGCATTATCTCTCTACCTCCAGCTCTTGGTCATAAAAGCTCAATTGCTCGCCTTCTAAGCGAAACCGCAGGTCCAGCTCGACAAATGTGAAATTCCGATTGAAACGCTCTGTCGCTTTATTTGGTGTGTCCTGCAATTCCAGCATCAGCTGCCACAAATCAGGATGCGCCCGGTACAGATGCCGCAGCTCGGTCATTGACGCATTGGGGCAGAACCAGCACCCGCCGCGGTGGCTGTGCTCATACAGCGGCGACAGCAGCCCCTCCTGCCTGCACATGGCAAATGCATCCTGCTCTGTCACGCCGTACTTTGCCATAAGGGAAACCTGGTCAGACTTTAGCCGTTCCAGTCTGATAGGCTCATCCGCGGCAATCCCTAAATAGGAAACTGTACCCGGCGGCAAACTCTCTTTATAGGCTTTCAGTGGCGGGACCTTGCAATCTCGTTGGATTGCACAGCGCCCAGCCAGCGGAAAAGCGGCAAACTTTCCCTGTGCGTTGCCGCGGCTCACCACATGGTAAAAGCAATCCAGATACGTCTTTTCAGCGTGCAAAACCCTTGTGGGGATGCCGCGCTTTTCAAAGTACGGAATTGCTGTCTCATAGATAAACCGCGCATGCTCTGGCAGTTCGCCGGAAATCTCCTTGCTGAACATGACCTCTGTGTATATGATTTCGTCCAGCGGTTCGCCATGCTGTAGGGCCAGCAGCGCTGTGGTATTGCTGTCTTTGCCGAAGCTCGAACAGATGATATGTTTCATGTCATTCACCAATAAAAATAGGGCGGCCCGCGAGAGTCGCCCATACCATGTACGTGTTTCATATGCCTTTAGTGCTCGCTCTCATCCATTTTGGATTTGCGGCGCTTGTATGCAAAAATTCCGAAACCGACGATAGATCCAAATACCGCCGTCGAAAGCAGCGCAAAGGGGAACCCATCGCCCGTTTGGGGAATGACCGGCATCGGCGCAGGCGTAGCCGTGGGCGTGCTTGCCGGTGCAGGGGTAGGTACAGGCGTGCTGTTCGGTGTCGGCTGCGGCGTATTGCTCGGGGTGTCCTCATGCGGTGTTTCCTCGGGGATGCAAGCATCCTTCATAACGACAATCTGAAGCTCACCGGTGGGCAGCACAGTAAAGGCAATGCTTTCCGCAAGCTGATAGCCATTGGGAGCGGTGATCTCCGTCAGAGTATAGTCACCGGCAGGCAGCTTTTCAATATAGTTGGGCTTGTCCTCGGAAACCCACTGTGCAACCGTGTTGCCGTCCTTATCCTTGATGACCAGCTCCGCGCCGGGCAGCTCTTTACCTGTGGCAATGTCAACCTTGGAGATTTGTACCCTGGTAATATCATCCCGCATGATCACCGTGGCATCGTCCAGCAGCTCCCATTCCTCCCAGGGAATGATCCAGAGCTTCTTTTTATCCTTCAGATAGTAGACGTCTGCCTCGTCCAGCTCGTGGCCGTCGGCGTCCGCTTTGCGTTCCAGGCGGAACACAATATCGTCTGCAACGGTATAACCATCAGCAGGTCGCTTTTCTGTCAACGTGTATTCTTCGTCAAAATGCAGCCCCGTCACACGGTGCGGCGTGTCGGTGGATACCCAGGTGTCAACAATGTTGTCCTTCGTATCCTTGATGATCAGTGTAGCACCGGGCAGCTCCTCGTCGTTTGTCAAATCTCGCTTACTCACCCACATTTCAGTAGGCTTGTTGGCGCAGGTGCTGTCCAGCACCTGCAGAACCTCGTTGTCATAGGTGAAGGTAACTTCCATCTCTGCATCGTTGAGATAGTATCCCTGCGGGGCGCGCAGCTCGCGGATAAAGTAATTGCCGCTGTTGGTCGAGGCATCCAACCGGTCACTCTGGCCGTACCACTCGCCGCGGATGGGAACATCGCAGTTAAAATAGGTGTAGCCGTCCGCAACGGTCTCGGGGCTGGTGCAGATCAAATCACCGGCAGAGAACAGTTTGTTGCCGTCCACGTCGTAGATGTCATCACGGGTGTACAGGTTGAACTCGGCACCGGCCAGATAGTTACCGGTCTCCGCATCGACCTTGTACACACCCACGCGGGCATGCTCACGGTCATTGTAGAAACCAAGGGTCTGCTGTTCAGCCAGTTCCGCAGAGGCTTCGGATGCGCGTACAACATCAAAATGCTGTTCACTGTCGCCATTCTTGATGATGCTCTTTGCCATAACTACATCGTTCAGCTGGTTGTCCCAGACAAATGTCACATCGTAGCTGTCTGTCGTGCCGACGTACCCATAGGGCGGCTTGGTTTCCTCCACATGGTAGCTGCCCAGCGGCAGGGTAATACTGACCTCGCCGAGCGTGCCGTCGTGGATGACCGACAGAAAATCATAGGTTGCCTTGGTGCGGGACGGCGCAAACACAGCAGTGTCTGCGCTGCCGTCACCGGTGGTAACAACCGCTACCACGTCGCCCTTGGCATACCAGAGCGTGCGGCTGCCGTTGGCATCCAGCTGGCGGTCCTGCGTGTAAATATCCTCGGCAGCCGTAATGGTGTATTCCGCACCGGCCAGTGGGCGCAGCGTATAGGCAAAGTCGGAATCGGCCTCGCCGGTCATCCAGGGGTCAATCAAATCGATGGTTTCGATCATTCCTGTCAAGGCATTGCCGGTCTTACGGATGGTCAGCTTGCCCAGCGTTTCCTCATTCCAGTAGTTCTCACCAATGACAAGCGTATCCATGCCGTTTTCATTGTCATCGCCGGTGGCCTTATAGATGCGGTCCGTGGAAATATCGAAATCCACATAGTAGTTGCCGCTGTCAGCCCATTCGTTGTAGAAGCCGTTCGGGCCGACAGTCTCCACAATGCGGTATTTGCCCAGCGGCAGCTTTTCAGGCAGGGTCAGGATGCCTTCCTCGTTGGTGTAGAAGGTGTCCACGTTCTTGGTCAAATGCCCATTTACCGTGTCCGTCATCGTGACCAGCTTGGGCTTCCCGTTTTCCAGCCGATAGTTGCCGTTGTCATCCAGCCAGTAGATCTGGAAGGCTGTGTTCGGCAGCAGGACAGGTTTGCCGGTTTCCGTATCGAGTTTCGTGATTTTTAAATACACTTCAATCTCCTCATCCAGTACCGTAAATTTCTGATAGGAATCCGATGCTTTCATCACACTGGCCTTCGGTGTGGCCATCGCGCCCCAAGGGTTGTTGTCCTGCTCGGGGTCGATGCTGACCAGGAACGGCTCTGCCTGGAACAAATCGTGCGGAGTGGTCGTCTCCACGACCAGGTATGTGCCGTAGGGCAGCCCCTGCACGCGAATGCAGCCGGAATCATTGCTGAAGATTTCGGCCAGCTGATACTCATTGGCACGCCCCGTGGGCTGCCAGCCATCACCCTTGCCGTTCTTGTTGTCGCCCGCCGCGGTCAGCGTTTTGTTGTAGGCGGCCATTTCGTCGGCGTTGACCTCGTAGGTCTTGGCAATGGCCTGCGTCTCACCGGAGAAATCCCACTTGGGGTGCTCGTTGTCGTATTCCTTGTTGATGTAGGTATCCAGAATGCTTTGCAGTGTGTAGCTTCCGGTGCGGGTCTGGTCAAACTGCTCGACCTTGGACAAGTCGGACACAAGATAGAAGGTGAACCCAGCGCCCTCCAGCTCCAGTCCATTGGACTGCCCGCTGGAGGATACGACCTTGCTGATCTCCACATTGCCCTTCGCGACCTGATCCTGACTTTCGGTCAGGCCGCTGTCCTTATGGATGTGGTAGTTGCCGTTGTAGGCCGCGGTATCACTGGCAAAGGTAGTTTTCTCCACATACCAGCCCTCATCTGCATAGCTGGGCGTGATGTAGTAGTTGTGCTCGTCGCAGAGATACCCGGGCGCATAGGACAGGTAATAGGCATCGTAGGTCCAGGTGCCGTCCAGAGCCTTGCTCTTGGAGATGGTGCTGAACTGGTTCTTGTATACCCAATCTGTATAGTGCCCGTTGCTGGCTGCCAGCGCGGCAACCTGTCCGGTAGCTGCCTTGGTGCGGCTGTCCACCGTAGGATAGGTGCCGGAAACAGCAAGAGCGCCCTCACGCAGCGGAATGACCGTGCCGGTGGAGCGCTCTACTATATAATATTTACCGAGGTACAGGTTGGAGAAGGTCAGCCAGCCGTCCTCGATTTTTGCACTGGCTACGAGATTGTCCTTTTTAAGCACGGGCAGATAATCGCTGATCCACTGCCCGCTGTTGTCACGAATCGTAGTGTGCCAGATGGGATTGCCATTGGCATCTGCGATTTTGGAATAATCCACAACGCCGGTCACACCATCAGGGTGGGTAATATCCTCGGCGGCGTACAGGTCGTACACTGCGCCGTCCAGCACGGCATTGCCATGAGCAGAATCGCCAGTAATATAACGCTGTGCATCCAAATCAACCTTGGAAATGCTGATTTCGCCCAGCGTGCGGTCATTCTTCATGATTCCGTTTTCTGCCGTGGTGGTGTAGCCGTCCTCGTTGGCTGCCTTGCCGCTGGCATCGGTGGTATAGCTTCGGGAGGCATCCTTGGGGGAGTCATAGATGGTGACTGTGGTTTCTACGCCGCCGCTGGTCACCAGCTTTGTGCCGCCCTTATCGCCAGTGACAATGTCGGCGTTGTAGTCACCATTGCCCAGCCACAGGACGGAATTGTTGTTGTCAGCGGTAATTTCCACATAGTAGGCGCGCTTGCCCAGCGGCGTGCCCGCCGTGCCGGGATGGTCAACGTCTGTCCAGTCGCCGAAATACCCCGCGGGTGCCTTCGTCTCCACAACGATGAACCTGCCCTCATTGCGCTGCGTGTAGTACAGTGTATGGCGCATCGTGTCGTTTGTGGCGTAGGCGGCGTTGTTGATGACGGCATAGGTGCCGTCACCCTGGCGCTGAACGCTGTAGGTATTGTACCCACCCGTGGGCTGGTATTTGCCGGTCACAACGTCCCACTGGTAGATTTCATACCGGGCATCGCCTGCAATCTGGTTGCCGGTCTCACTGTCCGTCTTTTTGACGTTGATCTGCAGTGACCACTCAGTATTGCGCATCTCGTAGGCATTGTTGGAGTTGGCCGGTACTGTAATGGTCTGGTGGCTGCCGTTGCTGCCCCAGTCGGATTCAAAACCGTAGGGAATGGTGACTTCGTCATAACGGAACTGTAAAGATGCAAGCTGTGCCTGCGCGCTGGCAATAGCATTATTTACAGCGCTCTGTGCTTCTGCTTGAATGGCGGCAACCGCAGAATCTCGCTCGCTGTTGGCGGCTGCGTCTGCAGCTTCTTTCGTAGTATAGGGGCCGACGCTGCCACTGCGGCCATCTACGGTCTTGGAAACAGTGTAATGCACAGACCAGCTGGCAGATGCTGCACCGCCGCTATTCTGGTAATTGTCATCGTTGGTGTGGCCGCCTGTAGTGACAGTCTGCACACCGGCAGGGGAGATGCTCCAGCTACCGCCGTCAATTGTTCCAGACTTGGTGACAGGCTCGATTTCAATGGTCGCACCGTCCACCTTTTCCAGCGTTTTCAGCTGGATCTTATCTGTGGTGATACCATATGTCAGATCTACGGTGCCGCTGGCGGACTGTGCAGGGGCTTCCCAACTGGCATAATACTCCTGTACGACAGGCTTCGGCTCTTCCGTTTCCTCCTCACTGATTTCAGGACCAATCAGGGCAACGGTCTGCCAACCGCTGCGCGCAGGGGTATAAATGTAGGTGTAGTAGCCGCGGGGCTTTGCATAGGCAACAGCGCCGTCCAGCAGGGCCTGCGCGGATTCCAGATAGATTTTTGCAGCAGTGCTCTCGGGATAATTTTCAATCAGCCACATCTGGGTATCATCGTAAATCGTGCGGCAAAAATCCAAAAGAGAGATTCTTTCAGTATCTTCTGCGGAAAAAGCGACGGGCGTATCGGGCAGCAAGTCCATAGAAAGCTGGTCAAGACCGCCCCAGATGCGGTACTGGTTTCCGTAGTGATCGCCGGGAATGCACTGATCCGCACTGACCAGAGAAGTGTTCGTATAAGTGTACGGCGGACAGCCTTTGGGCTGGCCATTGGCACCGTGGGTGCAGCAGTAGGCTTCCTCGCCATTGAACCAGATCAGCCATGTGCCGTTGACCTTCTCGACCTTGGTGATTTTACCGCTGGTAACGGCAGGCGTGGGGCGCTCGGCGTAGGCGGCAACGTCTGTGGCCGTTGCAAACGGTGCGGCCATGGTGCGGCTGCGGTCAATTACAACGTGCAGCGCTTTCGTCAGCGTGCTGCCGTCCGGGGCAGTGTAGACAAGCTGCGCGGAAAAGTCGGCATCTGTCTGAACATACAGCCCCATGACCGCGGCGGACGTTTCGGTATACTCACTGTGCACAAGGCTGCTGCGTGCGGCTTCATCGGCGGGGGCACCGTAGAAGTCCAGCACCGTCACCTCGTTGGGAAGCACCACATCCAAATTACTGCCGTCTGCAGGGTATTCCACCTGTGCCAGAATGGGCGCAACGGCATAGGCGGTACCCTCCAGCAACGGAGCCATCATCGTCAGGTCGTCACTGTTCAGGGTGTCCGCACTCAGGTAACTGTCCGTACTTTCTTCCAACTGGTCATTCGGCCAGGCGGAAATGCCGATTTTTGTTTCACCCGTGGCAACCGGCAAGCCCTGGCTGCCCATGTAAGAACCAGTCGGCGCATCCGGTAAGTCTGTGTACAAAACAGCGCCGTCGAAGGTGTAGTCGGTGGATGTCTCCACCGGCGCATCCTCGTCGGCGCTTTGGGATGTTACGGCAGCTTCGCTGCTTTTGGGCGTGCTTTCTTCACCCGGGTCCGGGTCGCTTGCCTCGGTCTGATGGCTGTCATCTGTGACGGCCTCTTTGTCCTGCTCCATGATGAGCGTGCCGTCTGCATCAGCCCTCGGAGCCTCCGCAAACGCCCCAGCTGGGAACAGGGAGCAGCACATCATAGCCGCCATACACAAGGCCGCTACGCGCTGCTTGATCTTAAATTTGTGATTCATTGAACATACTTCCTTCCGCTGTTAAATTTTATCTATATAAAAAATGCCTGCCGAAAAACAGCAGACACTTGAGAGTTTGATTTACCTGTAACGATCAACCGACCTTTCCCTGAAAGAACTCCAAAAACTCCGGCAACTCCTGGTCCGGCAGCTCGTTCATGACCTGCATGGCCAGGTATTCTGCGCGGCTCACCTTGGGAGCAAACTTGCGGGAGTAGGTCTTGCCGGTTCTCACGTACCCAACATCGTGAATCAGGTCTTTCTCTGAAAGGCTTTTCAGAATCGTAAAGACCGAACGTGGCTTCCAGGTGCAGTTCTGGGTCGGGATCAAATCGGAAACGATCTGACTGGCGATGGCTGGCTCCTTGGAATCCCAAAGATAGGTCATGATCTGCATTTCGGATGTAGTCATCCGATACAGGGAGTTTTGCTTTTTCATATCCATTCTCCAATCACTGAAAGGTTACGGTCCAGTAAGTGTACTGGCCTTCGGCGGTGCTGCAAAACCAGCAGCCCACACCCATGCTGGTGAAGCTGGGCTCCATAATATTGGCATAGTGGGCAGGGCTGCCCTGCCAGTAGGTGCAAACGCTGCTGGCCGAGCCAATCGGACCTGCGGCGCAAATCTCACTGCGGGTCGTCATGCCGCTGTGGTCAAAGGGACCACCTGCCACAAAGCTCTCACAGCGTGCATCGGCGGCAGTACTCAGGCCACTGTCCATCGTCAAAGGGGAAAGACCAGCTGCTGCGCGCATAGCATTGATGTTTTCCTGTACCGCCCAATAGGCACTGTCCGAGCTGTCGATACTCCACCATTCCTCGGAGCCTGCTGCCAGGTCAAAGGGGACAGCACCGTAGCTCATGCTGATCTGTGCAGGCTGACTTGCTGTTACAGCTGATTCTGTTGCCGGCGCTTCGGTAGGCGCTGCAGTAGGTTCCGGTATGGGAATTTCGGTCGGTGCCGGTGTGGCAGTCGGTTCTGGAGTCTGTGTAGACGCTGGTGCCGGGCTTTCCGTGGCAAGCGGCGCAGGTGTCTTAATGGCAGTCTCTTCAGTAGTATTGGTAAGTTCTACCAGCGTACTGCTTTCCGGCATTTGCAAGGTGTTATCGGTCTGCTGTGCGCAGGCGCAGAGCAGGACGGTAGCTAAAAGAATGGATAACAGACATTTTTTCATATTAAAAATTTTTCCAATCAGTAGTATAAATCATACAGACTACCAGCAAACTCGAGCAGCTTTCTGCCCAGCCAGAACAGCACCTGCGGCGCGCCGTAAGGGCTGAGCAGGAACGCCATAACGGCAGACACTGCTGCCTCCTGATAGCATTTGTCAAATAGCGCCAACAGAGCAGCCAGACCGCCCAGTGCCGCCAAAAACCTGCCGCAAACTCCGCAGATAGCAAACAGCACGATTGCAATCAGGCCCAGTGCAAGAAGTACCAGAATGACAGGCACGAGACTAATGCGGATACCCCAGGTAAGGAACAGATTTTTACGTTGAATGGGCATAATGGCCACCTCCTACCTCTATGATACATGGTCTGCGAAATAATGCAAGGCTGTCGATTTCAGCGTTCCAGTTCGTTTTCCTCTCTAGGCGTTCGCACAGAATCATCCTCGTTTACGACCTCAGCCTCACCCTCCAAAACCGGGGCATCATTGCCCACATTCAGCAGGGCATCCAGCTCGGCCAGGCGCGCGCTCTTGTCGTTAAGCTCCTGCTCCTGCAGAAAGGGCTGCTGCAGTTCCTCTTTGGCGCTGTCCAGCTGGACGCGCAGCTGTTGTAGATTGTTGCGCAGACCGCTGATCTCCTGCGGCAGGGCAGCGACAACGTTTTGCAGGCGAACCATATTACCGGCAGCGTCGCTGCCCAGCTCTGTGGTATGGGTGGACTGACCGACCAGATGCGCCACAAACACCTTGGAGAGCGGCACATAGGCAACGGTGACTTCAAAGCCCGCATAGTGTCCCACCGAAACCGGATGGTCAGCCCGCACGGCAGCACCCACCAGCCCGAGCAGTGCCTTACCGGCATCCTCGCGCTTGTCGTAGGTCGTGCCGTCCAGCTCAATGCTGAAAACCAGCTTTCCGTCCTTGTCATAGCTCTGACTGTCCTTGGCGGTCTGCATATCCTTCTCAAACGCCTGAATCCGGCATTCGGTGCCGCGGATTTCCCGCGGAAAAGTGCCGGTCACGGCGTCCTCCAGTCGGTAGTGCTGGCTGTTGTAGGCGGCCTTCAGCGTGCGAAGCCGCGCAACCTGAATATCTAAATCCATTTTTTCCTTGATCATCGGGTTTCCGGCAGCCAGCGCCTTTACCTCGGCGTAGGAGAGCGCAGCCTCGTCTAAATCTTCACAGCTTCGGGCGGGTGATTTCGACGTCATGATTTGCGAAATAAACTTCTGTTTGTTCTCCACCAACTGATAGCTGTAGGCGTCAAATGTAGCTTCGGTTATATAAATAAAGATAGAAACCTCTTTGTTCATGTTACCCTGTCGCACCATGCGTCCATTGCGCTGGGCAATGTCGGCAGGCCGCCACGGACAATCTAAGTGGTGGAGTGCGCACAGCCGGGTCTGTACGTTGGTGCCAGCGCCCATCTTCTGGGTGCTGCCCATCAGCACGCGAACCGCACCACTGCGGACTTTTCCGAACAACTCAGCCTTCTTGGCTTCCGTATCGGCATCATGGATGAACTGTACCTCCTCTTTGGGAATGCCGCGCGCAACCAGCTTGTCCCGAATATCGTTGTACACATCAAAGCCGTCCGCGCGGGGCGTGCTCAAATCGCAGAAGATCATCTGCGTGGAGCGCTGCGCCTTTGTCTTTTCCCAAATGGTAAAGACCCGCTCCACGCAGGCATTCGCCTTGCTGTCTGGGTCATCAGGCAGAAGTGGGTTCATCAACCGTTGATCCAGCGCCAGCTTTCGGCCATCGTTCGTGATGCGCAGCATGTTGTCCTCGTTCGGGGCAACCAGACGATTGCGCACCGCCTCGGCCCGCTCACCCAGCGCCGCCACCATCTGGCGCTGCAGCTCGCTGGGCGGCAGCTTTACAATCGTGGGCTTGCCGCCCGTGATCTCGGGGACCGGCAGCTTCAGCATATCGGCGGTCTGAATGTCAGCACACTGCTTGAACATATTCATAAGCTCCGGCAGATTGTAGAACTTTGCAAACCGTGTTTTGGAACGGTAGCCGTTGCCCTCGGGGGCCAGCTCAATCGCGGTAACGCTCTCGCCAAACGTAGAGGCCCACGCATCAAAGTTCAGCAGGCCTTCCTGCTCCAAAAGCCCGTATTGCAGATATCGCATCATGATGTACATCTCGGTCATCGAGTTGGAAATCGGCGTACCGGTGGCAAACACAATGCCGTGCCCGCCGGTCAGCTCGTCCATATACATGCATTTCATATACATGTCGCTGGCCTTTTGGCTCTCGGTCTGGGAGATACCGGCCACGCGGGTCATCTTGGTGGTGACCATCGCATTTTTAAAATAGTGCGCCTCATCCACCATCAGGCTGTCCACGCCCAGCTCCTCAAAGGTGATGACGTCATCCTTGCGGCTCTGGTCGTTGAGCTTGTCCAACTTCCGTTGCAGCTGCTTTTTCATACGCTCCATCTGCTTGATGGTAAAATTCTCGGCGCGCTGGGCTTTCAGCGCAGCGGTCTGTGCCACTACATCGTCGATTTGCTTTTGCAGGTACATTTTCTGCCGTTCATCGGAAAGCGGTATCTTTTCAAACTGACTGTGCCCGATCACGATAATATCAAAATTGCCGGTAGCAATACGGGCACAGAACTTTTTGCGATTGGCTTTTTCAAAATCTGTTTTGCGCGCCACCAGAATTTCCGCGTTGGGATAGAGCAGCAGCGCCTCGGACGCCATCTGTTCGGTCAAATGGTTGGGTACTACAATCAGCGTTTTATTGCAAAGACCCAAACGTTTTTTCTCCATCGCGCTGGCGACCATCTCGAACGTCTTCCCAGCCCCAACCTCATGTGCCAGCAGTACGTTGTTGCCGTACAGCACGTGGGCAATGGCGTTGCGCTGATGGGGCCGCAGCGTAATTTCCGGGTTCATGCCGGGAAAACGCAGGTTGCTGCCGTCGTACTCCCGCGGGCGGATGCAGTTGAATTTGCTGTTGTACAGGCTTACCAACGCCTGCCGCCGCTGCGGCTCCTTGAAAATCCATTCTTCAAACTTGTCTTTTATCAAACACTGCTTGGCGTAGGCAGCCTCGGTGGCGGCGTGGTTCAGCACGCTTTTTTTATTTCCTTCTGCGTCGGTGATCGTGTCAAACACCTGCACAGGCCGCAGGTTCAGCGCCGCCTCTGTGATTTCATAGGCATTCTTGCGGTTCGTGCCGTAGGTGACGGTTGCCTTGATGCTGCCGTTGCCGTAGCGCTTGTTTGTGATATTCCATTCACCGGTGAACGACGCAAACAGCACCTTCACGGAAAGGCGTGTGGACAACGGCGGCTCCAACAGCTCCATGAGAAAATCCTGAATATATTCAGGCGGTATCCAGGTAGCACCCAGCCGCACCGCAATCTCGCTGGCGTCGAGGTCCTTCGGCTGTACCTGCTCCAGCGCCTTCACGTTGACCTGATAGTCGGGGTCAGATGCGGCAACCAGCCGGGCAGCGGCCAGCTTTTGTCGCACATTGCCGGAAAGATATTCGTCAGCCGGCAGATAAACCGGCTCGGTCTGCTCCGGGTCGCGAAAGATAACGCCGGTCAAATCACGGATGATTTCCTCCTGCGATTTTCCCGTAACCCGTGCCATGTAGGCAAGGTCTACACGGGCCTTCTCGGTCAGGCTCAGTACCAGCGCTTCATCGGCGGTGTCCACATGGTCCACCACCTGTGCCGGGCGGATGGTCCGCTTCGTGAACATATCCGTCTTGCCCCTGTAATGGCCCTCGCTGTCGATGTCCTCCAGCGAACAGAGCAGGAAATACCCGGAATCCTCACGGAACGCCGAAGCCGTGCCGCGGCTGTTGATTAGCCCATACGTATCGTGGTAGGAATCATACTGGGCGGTTAGCTGCGCTTGCAAGGCGGCAATCGTTTCATCGGGCAGATTGTCCAGTTGCGCCCGAATCAGCTCCCGGCAGGTATCCCGCAGAGGAACCAGCGCCTTGATGCGGGTAAGCGCGGTGGTGCTGGCCTTCACAGCACGCATTTTGGAATTTTCGCGGTAATAAACTGTGTCGTCTTTAACAACATAGCTGAAATTTCGCGTGTCTGGGTCAGCGTCGAGCGTGTCGCTTTCCTCCTGCGCGTCCTCCCGGTCATCCACCAACGTGTACTCGGTCTGCAAATTGGCAAGGGCTGTGTCAAGTTGGCCTTCCAGAGATGTGCCATTGTCCAGCGGTGCGCAGGTGGGGCGCTGCCCGTAGGGCCCGCTGAGCATCTGCATCTCGCCGCAGATCATCTCGGGATGGTCGATGAAATACCGGTTCAGCGGAATGCCATCGGCAGTCTCGCCTACATGAATCCATGGCGTGTCCTGCTCCAAAACCCGACCACGCTTTTGCAGAAACAGAATGTCCGAGGTGACGGTTGTACCGGCCTGTGCGGTAAAGGTATTGTTGGGCAGCCGCACCGCGCCAATCAGGTCACATCGGGCAGCCAGATACCGGCGCACGTTTTCGGACTTTTTATCCATCGTGCCGGAGGTTGTTATAAATGCCATAATGCCGCCGACGCGGAGCTTGCCTACGGTCTTGGCTAGAAAGTAATCGTGAATTTGAAAATACAGCTTGTCATATTGACGGTCCGTAACCTGATACTGCCCAAATGGCACATTGCCGATAGCCAAATCAAAGAAGCTGTCCGGCAGGTCGGCCTTTTCGTAGCCGCAGATTTGAATTTTTGCTTTCTGGTATAACTGCTGCGCGATGCGGCCCGATACACTGTCCAGCTCGACGCCGTAGAGCTTTGCATTGTTCGTATCAAAGCTGCCGCTGCGGTGCCCAAAGAATGCACCCACACCCATGCTTGGCTCCAGTACGTTGCCGCCCACGCAGCCCATGCGTGTCAGCGCGCGGTACATGGCATGGATGACGGCGGGCGGGGTATAAAACGCTGTCAGCGTGGATTCCTGCGCGGCGGCGTATTCCTCCGGCGTCAGCAGAGCCTTTAGCTGCTCATATTCGCTGTGCCAGCTGTCCTTGTTGGGGTCAAAGGCATCGGCCAGACCGCCCCACCCGAGATACCCGACCAGAACATCCTGCTCGGCTTCTGTGGCCGGTGTGCCGCGCTGCTCGATTTGCTTGAGTGTCCGAATTGCATTTAGGTTCGCAGCAAACTTGGCCTTTGCCCCTGTGGGAATCTCCGGCTCGTAGGGTGCAAGATAGTTGGTGGGGTCATGAGCGGCGGACTCGTCGGTGAGAAAGACATTTTCCAGCGGCTCATGTTCTTCCACCTCGTCGAGGTCTATTTCCATGAGGCTGTCAAAATCGAGATTGGAGAGCAACGCCTGGTTCAGATCATCGAGCGAGCCATACCGTTCCTGCGCGTAGAGAATATCGTCCACCAGCTTAGTGACGGTGCAGTGCTCCAAGTCGGCATACACCTGAATGACGTGCTTCTCATCCTCGGTAGTGGTATAGCCCAAATCGATTCGTGTCAGGTCGGAAAAGTCCGGCTCGGTGATTTCAAATTCGTCCTTGAGATAATCCTCAATGTAGGAGAGTGCTTGTTCCGTCTGCGCTTGCACAAGGGCTTCGTGTTGCTGCTCGGAGAGCATCATGCCGCCGTTGCGCGGGTTGGCGTCCAGCTGCCGCTGAAACTCCTCCCGGCTGATGGCGCGTCCGATCAGGGGGACTTCCTCGTCCCGCAGATGCACGTCAAACTGCCCGATGCGCTCCACCGTGAACCGGTGGTCATCCTCCAGATAGACAACGCTGCCCTCGGCGCATATGGGCCTGTTTTCAGGCACGGTACTGGGTTCATCGCGCACCGCACTGGCGGGTTTTCGCTGCTCGGCAGCCCATGCGGGATACTGCTCCAACTCCTGCGGCGTCAAAAAGCGCTGCATCTCGATCAGATAGGCAATGCGCTTGGCTGCGGCCCGCCATGGCAGCCTGCGCTCAAAGCGGCCTTCTTCATTTGTCAAAATCAGCTTCAATCCGGCAGGGCCATGGTCCACCCAGCCATGAGCACCGCTTTGGTAGTCCCATGACCGGCCACCGCTGCCGTATTCCTTCTTCAAAAAAGCGGCGTGGTTGCCCTGCGTGGTTGTGAACTGCTGATAGATGCGGAATTTGCTGTTCTCAAAATTGCTGCCCGCTGCCAGAGCCAGGTTGATTTCCTCGTCTGTGATAACGCTGCCGTCATCCATCTGCGGGGCATTGTACTCTGCAACAGGCAGGGCGGAGCGAATGACGGTTTCCTGCTTTTCCGGGAGGAGAAAATCATCATTTTCCAAGCTGTCATTTTCCGCACTCGGCGGCGAAGTGTCAGGCAGCTCAAAGGAAAGCTGTTCCTCTGCTTGCGGCAATTTCTTCGGGTCGATGGCCGCAATCAGCTCATGCTGTTCAATCAAGTCGTTCAGCGCATTGGCCACGGTACGCCACGACAGCAGCGTTTCCGCGCTGCGGGTCAGATACGCGCCCTGCCACACAAGCAGGCCGTTGTCCTGCCTGTGAAAGCCCACGCGGGTATCATCGGCCAGCAAAAGCTCTGTAAAAATATCCTTGTAGCTTTCCCGCACAAAGCGCAACCGGTCAATGAGCAGAGAGTTCTTATTATAATAGGTAAGATATTCGGCGTTGGATGCTCGGGAAGAAGTCTCCGCTGCCAGCAGCTGCGGCAGCAGCGTGGGCGGAAATTCAGGCAAAGCAAAAGCGGAGAGCGCTTGCTTGCTCTCCGCCTTTGCGGGTGTTTCGGTTAAACTTCGTACAGCATCGGAAGGATTGTCTCCTCCGCCTGCTTTTTCAGGCTGTTGGCCATTTGCGTCCAGCCCAGCGGGTTCGTTTTGCGGTCCGGCAATTGGGTGATCTGCATCAGCGCGCGCAGGGTCTTGTCCACCATCCGCTGTGCTGTCCGTCCGATTCGGCTGCAGCTCGTCAGCAGCGTGCCCTCCAGCATCAGCTGGTCGCAGAGCGTCGGCTCGTTCTGCTCCAGATATTTCAGACGCAGCCTCGCGTAGCGGTTCAGGTAGGGGTTCGGCTGGTTCGGCAGGGAAAGGCTCGGAATCAGGTAGCCTTCGCGGTTCTTCGTGTACGTCATAAGTAACGGCCTCCTCTCGGCTGTTCAATTGTATTCGTGTGCTTTCATTATGAACTGGTTCGTGTGATATTGCAATGCTGTCGCGGTTTAATCGCAGCGCCTCGCGCCCAATGGCATCCAGCATCGGCTCTGCGGCTGCCTGTACATAGCCACCCAAGCAGAGTGAAATCTGATAGGTGTCGAACTGGCTGACGCTTTGAAATACCGGGAAATCCTCATCCCGCACCGGCAGCCCGATTCGCAGCCGTGCCATATAGACAGCACTCTGCGTGACCAGTGCCTGCAAGAGCTGCATCTGCTCGTCAGGCTGCGCCCATTGCAGAGTGCTGTCCGCCACATTGCGTTCCAGCATACGGCGGGCACGATCTGCATCGTTGGAAACACCCTCTTGCGCCTGCGCCGCCAGCCAGTCATCGGATTTGCCTTGCAGAAGCAGCGGGCGCGTTGTGTCCGTGACTTCCCACGGCCCGCCGGTGCGAGTCTGGCTCAATAGTGTGGTATCACCGATGGCAAAGACCGGCTTTGTCACCGCCACGCCCTGTCGGCGCTGCAGCACGGTAATACTTCTGCTGCCGCGCATGACCAGCCGGTTTGCCTGCTTGTTCCAGTACTCCATGCTGGCGCAGGCCGCGGCGTCGGGCCGCTGGGCGTGAATCAAAAGCTGGTTCAGATAGGTGGTGTGATAGTTGTGGGCGGCAGTGTACAAAAAGCTCTGCCACGCCTGCGGCGATGCTGTGACCCGCACGGCCTCCTGCCGAGCCAGCTGAAATATATCCTGCGGTTTCGGCATCCTGACACCTACCTTTCTAATTCATCTAAATTGTGCTCCTGTCGCTCAACTTCCATATCATGAAGCTCCGGCAACAGTCGGCTTACATCCTTAAAGCCAACGGCATCCACATACAGGGCTTCGGCTTTATCACGGCGCTCCATGACGATCAGGTCACTGACGGACAGGGACGGCATACTGCTGGCGCGGGGGCGGTCATCATAATTAAAATCCCGGAAGCACTTGTCCGGTGTGTAGTCCCGGGGCATGTTGGCCACATAGGCACAGCGGTAATCGGTGGCCTTCAGCTTGTTCTGGGCGTAGTCATAATCCGTAAAGCGATATTCGCAAGTGTAATGTGGAATTTGATATATCAGCAGTCTGTCTAACTTATCACCCGGCTGCGGATGCTCCGGTTCCACATAACAGCCTCTTTTGAAGCACTGATTTGCATACTGCTGGATGTGGCAGAAACGACTACCTACGTAAAAGTGCGTATCGTCAACTGTCTGCACATCTTTCACCAGCTGTGAACTATCTGCGTAGTTTTCAATGATGCGCTGACCGTTGCGCACCTGAAACAATTGCTGCCCATCACGGTTCAGAAACCGTGAAAATCGAAGTGCGCTGCAAAGCTCCGGTGCATTGGCCCACTCGGTTATGTGGATGTCTTTGCCAACATGTACCTTTGTGTGACCATTTTCTTCCGTGTAGTAGTGAGGCCGGATACGATCTACGCCAACTGCCGTCACAAGCTGCTTTGCCATTTCAATGAGCTGCTTGTCATTGCGATCTGCAAAGGGGCCGCGGTAGTCATCACACAGGTAGTTGACACCGTTCCGTACCTGCATGATGGTTACTGCACCATCCGGGTCACGGCGGTCAATTCCAACAGTCAGGCGCGGGTAGGGAAGATTGGTGCGCTCGTTCCAGGTGTACTCGTTGTTGTAGGGCATTTCTCTCAACTGCTGGTAGCGCTTCATCAAATCAGCTGTATTGGAAAAGAACTCAGTAGGAGCTTGTTCTTCAAACTGTTGCGGAAAGACGTGCGACATGAAATCGGGGATCAGGTAATATCTGTACTCTGCCATTTCAACGCTCCAGACTGGTTTGTTTTTCCAGCATAAGATGGCGGGAGTTTCGTTCCAGAAGTTGCATGATGATTCCTACCATCTGTTCTTGTGTGTAGCCGGTGGGGAAGTAGCGGGCAATTTTGCTGACGCTTATGGTCAACATCGGATCACGGGGTGGTACACTGGGCTTTTTAGTGTCCATAATTTCCAGCAGCTTGCCATGATCCAGCGCACCGTCCTTGCTGGCGGCTTTTAGTTTCTGTGCCTGCGACAGCGAAGGCGAGCAGGATTGGGATTCAATGTAATCGAGGAAATCATTCTGCTCGGTGGGGGAAAGGTAGGAAAGCTCAACCGCGGGGTTGAACTTCAGGCTGCCGTTGTCGACTTTCTTTTGCAGGTCGGGGACGAGGTTGTTGAGGCGAATATATCTCTTTACCTGTGTTTGAGTATCGCTTACTCCGGCAGCGACCTTTTCAGCGGCAGTCAACTTCGGACCAACTTGGTCCGAAGTTAAATCGGTTCGACGTCCTTGATGCTTCACGGCTTCTAAACGCATTGCATACGCTCGAGCCTTCTCCATTGGACTGATATGCTCCCGCTGAATATTGGAATCGACCATGTCAATAATCGCCTGGTCATCATCAATATCCCGCACCTGAACCTTGACCTTATACAGCCCGGCCCTCTGTGCAGCATGGAACCGCCGGTGACCGCTGATAATCTCGTACCCGCCCTCGGCGCGGCGTCGCACGGTCAGGTTGGTGAGCACACCGTTCTCCCGGATGCTGTCCACCAGCTTCTGCATATCCTCATCGTCACGCACTTCAAACGGATGCCCGACGAACGGATGCAGCTCGGAAAGCGGCACCTCTGTGACCAAATCGCCGCTTTCCCGCTGCCTGTCAGCCTCCGAGGAAAACATATCATCGATTGAGGGCATCTTCATCGCGTTCAAAAACTTGTTCTTCGCGGCCATAGCCGGATACCTCCTTCGCAAATTCAATATAGGCCTTTGCGCTGTTGCTTTTTGGGTCGTACAGAATCGTCGGCTCTGCGTTGGCCTGGCTCTCCTGTACCTTCACGTTTCTGGGAATCTCCGTTGTGAAAACGTGAATCTTATTGCCGTAGGTGCTGCGGACCTGCCCGCAGTAGTGGTCGGAAACGTTCGTGTGCTCGGTCATCGTCAGAAGGATGCCCTTCACGCGTAGTCCTGGGTTGATTTTACGCTGCACATTCGCAATAGAGGACGTCAGCTGCGACATGCCCACAACGGAGAATGGCTGTGCCTGCATCGGGATAATGATCTCATTCGCGGCGGCCAGCGCATTGGTCAGCAGCAGGCCAACAGAGGGGGAACAGTCGATCAGACAGTAGTCGTACTGATTGTTGTACTGCTCCAGGCAGGATTTCAGAAGCACCTCGCGGCACATCATCGTGCCCATGGCCAGCTCAAAGCCCGCCAGCCGCAGATTGGACGGGATAAAATCCACCCGTGTGGCAGCCTCCTTACGTCCGGTCTGGTAGACACACTCCCGATTTCCTAGCGGCTTTTCGCAGGAGGTCTTCATCAGCAGCTCTGTAATGGTCTGGTCAAGGTCCTTTTCCGGTGGGATGCCGCAGTAGCAGGAAAGATTGCCCTGCGGGTCAAAGTCCACCATCAGGACGCGGTAGCCCTGCTGGGTCAGGGCAATGCCTAGGTTATACGTTGTGGTCGTTTTCCCCGTGCCGCCCTTCTGGTTTGCGATTGCGATTGTTTTCATCTTGTTTCCTCCAAAATATCATCCATGCTGATACAGTGTGCGCGGTATTCCTGCATGTACTGCACCAGTGTGTCGTTGTAATCCTTGCCCACCGGCGGCGGGCGGTCCTCCACGGCTTTGCCGCTGCCTGTAAGATGTTCAATAATATCCTGCGTTCGGGTCCGCCCTGCGTTGTCATTGTCCAGGCAGAGGACGATTTTGCGGACTGCCAAGAAATACTTCAAAAACGCATCCAGCGCCGCATAGTTCGTACCGCCCAGCGCCAGATAATGGACGCTGCGCCACGGCCCGGTGTGCTGCATGAGCTTGAGTGACGCACCGGACATGGCATCAATGGGTGCTTCGTAAACCTCCACCGTGTCGGCCTTAGTGCTGGCCTGTATGTAGAACGGGTAAATCTTCTTGCTTCCGGGAATATCACGCCGGAATTGCAGCTGCGTACAGCCACGCAAGCTGCCGCCTTTCGCAACACCCTCACCATCACGTCCAACAAATACGCAGTTCGGGTGATTTTTGAAGCTCGTCTGGTACAAAATGCCCTCCTTGCGGCAGAACGCCAGTACATTGGGGTGGATACAGCGCCCGCGTAGATACGCCATAGCTGCATAACTGTTTGCGTCTGGCTTGGGTAGCTTGAAATCTCGTGGTGCTTCCGGTTCAGCGCGTGGCAGCGGCAGGCTTACAGGTTGGGAAGAATGAACCACGCCGCCTTGGAGGCGGTTGATCTCCCGCACAGCCTCAACATAGGGCACCTTCTCGACGTCGATCAGATACTTCAGCGCCGTGCGCCCGCGCAGGCCGATGCAGTGCCAGCACCAAAGGCTGTCTTTGCTGATCGTCAGCGAGCTGTGTACCTTGTGGCGGTATTCCTTGCCCACGAGCTTCAGGTTGCCTGGCTTAACGAGTTTGAAGTAGGTCAGCAGGTCAAGCTCCTTCGCCCGCGCGATTTCTTCCTTCGTCACCCCGGCCATACTCTACACCCCGTATTCTGTTTTTCAATCTGTTTTCTGTATCGTTATAATCAGTCTAATTACTATCAGTCTTATTTGCGTGTGATAATCACATCTCCAGAAGTGTGAAAATCACACTTCAAGAAATGTGATTTTCACATTTCTTGATTTATGACGAAACAGCAAAGTTTTTCACATAAATCAAGCTGGGCTTTCCCAGCCCCTGGCGCTTGCGCTCAATCAAACCTGCATCCTTTTCCAGCTCGAGCATCAGGCGGCAAGCCTTCTGGTTGGCACAGCTCAGGGCCTCCATGATTTCCTCGGTGGTGAAGATGATATAGACCCTGCTCTGTTCATCCAGCCAGTGATTCTTGACCGACAGGCTCATGCGGTCCAGTAGGATACCGTACAGGACCTTGGCGTCGGTGGACAGCGGCTTGAACTGCGGGTCTGTGAACAGCACCTTGGGGATGCGATAGAACGAGAACTGCTCGGCCTGACTGCCGTAAAAGTAGTCAAATTGCATGGTTGCTTCTCCAAAAAGCGCGCACTCGAATAAGCCTGACAGAATACCGTGCTTTTGGCATCCTAACCGGGCCTTATAAATAAGGTTGTGTGTGGCATTTTACCGTTCCAACTCCTGCTGGCTCTGGGTATGCTCGTGGGCATGGCCCCAGGTTTTCAGCAGAGAAAAAATCGTGTTCTGCATCTGCTCGGGCGTATAGCCGGGAGGGAAGAACCTCTGTACGTCAGATTGATTCAAGAAAAACTTCTGTCGTTGATTGGGCTTCTGTTCCGTGAGCAGGGTATGCAGGTAGTGCTCCGTCAGGGTGCCGCTCTGGCTCATCTCTTTAAGGCGGCGGGACTGCACCAGAGAGGGCGTGGCCTCGCAAAGCTCCATCTCGGCCTGCAGCCACCGTTGGTGCTCAGGCGTCATGTAGGAGATTTCTACCGCGGGGTTGAACGCCATCCGGGATTCGTCGACCATTTGCAGAATGGGGGAGATGAGATAGGTCAGGCGGATGTAGCGCTTAATTTGATTGCGGCTTTCTCCAACTTGTTCAGCCAAAACCTCACTGCTCAGCTTCGGCCCAAGTTGGGCCGAAGTTGCTCGGCCTTGGTGCTTCATTGCATCCATACGCATCTTATACGCAAACGCCTTCTCACTCGGCAGCACATGCTCGCGCTGAATATTGCTGTTCACCATTAAAATGGTAGCTTCATCATCCGTCAGCTCCTGCACGCGGACCGGCACCTTCTCAATGCCCAACTCCCGGCAGGCCTCGCAGCGGCGGTGTCCGCTGATGATCTCATAACCGCCCTCGGGCCTCGTGCGCACGATCAGCGGAACAATAACACCGCTTTCCCGGATGCTGTCCACCAGCTCGTTCATCTCCATATCCTTGCGGACATGGAACGGATGGTTGGCGAAGGTGTGCAGCTGCGCAGGGGAGACGTTCAATTCCAGGCTATTCGGCATGATTTATCCCTTCTTTCCTTCCTTTATCAGTCATAAAGCAAAATATATTTATAAAATTCGTACATTTCTATTGACATTCTCGGTGCAGTCAGTTATAATAATCAAGCTGATTCGAGACAGTCCGGTTGACCGGGTGTAGCGCAGTTTGGTAGCGCGCTTGAATGGGGTTCAAGAGGCC
>ERZ772902.241-NODE-241-length-66689-cov-4.987754_pt1 | contig 66689 bp, 56 predicted proteins | sample MGYA00511470_ERZ772902 | MGnify/ENA primary metagenome ERZ772902 (study PRJEB29015, sample SAMEA2737717) | human gut metagenome | biome: human gut; feature: human-associated habitat; material: faeces | place: China | collected 2012 ... | reverse complement strand
TGGATTAACATGCGCCGACTTTTTCTGTTTGACGCAAGAATTGCCGCCCAAATGGCATAAATCAAGTCAAAGAGCGAGAAATACCTCGTATGAGTCCTTAAAACGAGTCGCAGGACCATAATATTTTCTATATACGAATTGAAACTTGACATTTTATAGAGTTGAACTCTCTATCACCTTTGCCGTTCAAAAATTGGTCGTGGTACAATCAGAAAAATCAATAATCCCACTTTTTAAAGTGGACTCACGGATTATTTTTTGAGACCAGCATTCATCCTTCTATCCTTCTACCGCCAGCTTAAAGACCGCCTTGTGCAGCGTGCCCTCGGAGATACAGGGTGCATGACCACCGTCCTGAGGAAAGAAGATGGCGAACTCCCGGGCAGCAATTAATGTCCGTTGGCCATATTTTTCCAGTCATGCGTCTGCATGAATTTCCACACTTCTTCGATAAGCGGATTCGGCGGCGCATACTGCATCAGATCTCCAAATTGTCTATGATCATGATTGTGTAAAGGTTAATGGTTGATGAATTTGATTTTGGATTCTTTCTTCAACTACAAAAAAATCTCTTGCAAGTTCAAGATAGAACTGCAATTTCCGGTGATAGACAAAAGTCAGATTTTTCTAATCTGGATACACCGAGGTTCTTGGGAAGAATAGCCACATATCGTGAAAAACAGATAGTAATACAAAAAAAGGAAAGGAAGACCGCTGTCTCCCAAAGATTACTTACTTTTGCATTGAAAATGCACAAGCAAATAACCTCGGAGCAAACGTACACAATTTCTATCTTACTCCAACAAGGAAAGAACAACAGCTATACGCGCTGCATAAAACAATTCCACCCATCGCAAACCATACAATTAAAAACGCCAATAGCCCTCGCCTGCAATCCACAGCCACAGCCCCCCAGTCCTCTCTCCAAAGGGGATGGACGTGAAATGCTTTAAGACACCCAAGACACGCCAGCAAGATGGGAAGTTCAAGCGCTCGCAGAGCATTCTACTTCCCTCTCTTTCGAAGAGGGGAGTTGGGGTGAGGCATTTTTCACACCTTGAAATAGTTGTTGAGCGTTGTCAAAGCCTGCTGGTTGTCGTTGCCGAGATCCTTGATGACCTGTCCGTCCTCCAATAGAACGATGCGGTTGGAGACATCGACAAGATGCTGGAGATTGTGACTGCTGATGAGGATTGTGGCACCTGTCCAGCGATGATAGTCGAGCAAGAGCTTTTTGAGGAAGTTCTGCCCGGTAGGGTCCAAGAAGTTGAACGGTTCGTCAAGAATCAGGAGCTCAGGTCGCGAGATCATAGCCGCCATGATTCCTATCTTCTGCTTGTTGCCGGCGCTGTATTCACGGATGAGTTTTTTCTGATCGAAGATTTGTCCCTCGGCGAACTCCCTAAATCCCTGCACAAGCGGATCGTCACTGACATTCCAGTCCATAGAGGAGAGCCCTTGCACCCTGATGATGAAATCGAGATACTCCTCGACAGAGAGGAAGTCGATGAGGAAGGTGTCGTCGATGAAGGCTCCGGTCATCTTCTTCCATTCCTCGTTTTTCGCCGGATTGATGCTCACTCGGGACATATCAGAAAGTGCAGTAAATTGAGAAGTCTGAGAAGACAGAGCAGACGCAGAGGATTGAGCAGATGCAGGGGACTGATCTTTAGGGCCACCGTGTGGCGTGAGTAGCACCGTACCGGAGTCAGCCTGCAGCAGGTCGAGCATCAGACGGAAGAGCGTTGTCTTTCCGGCTCCGTTGTTTCCCACGAGTCCGATGATCTCGCCGTCGCCAATCTCAAGTTGCGGGATGTCGACAGCAACCTTTTCACCAAAGGATTTAGACAGTTGTTGGAGTTGGATTTTCATAATCAGCGCAAATATCAGTGACATATTGAATAAGGGCCGGCCACGGGGCCGACCCTTATTGATGAGAGGTCAAGGATTAATGCAATCCTTTACCATGACAATTCTTGAATTTTTTACCGCTTCCGCAGGGGCAGGGATCATTAGGTCTCGGCATCTTCTCGCGGATGATGGGTTGCCGATGCTGTTCAGCACCCTCGCGGGTATCCTGCTGTGCAGCCTGCTGCTGTGCGCGCTCAATCTCGTCGATGTCGTCTTTCTGCTCCTGATAGCGCTGTGCATGCTCCTCGGGCGCAGCCTCCTGCACCTGCTGGCTCTGCACCTGCACAGGGATCTGGCCACGCATAAGGAAGCTGACCACACGCGTGTTCATATCGTCAATCATTGAATCCCAAAGCTTGGCACTTTCGAGTTTGAAGACCAACAGCGGATCCTTCTGCTCGTAGGACGCATTCTGCACACTGTGACGCAACTCGTCGAGCTGACGGAGGTTCTCCTTCCAGTCGTCATCAATGATATGTAGCACGACAAACTTCTCGAACTCCTTGACCACATTCTTGGCCTCGGTCTCGTAAGCCTCTTTGAGGTTGACGCGGAGGTTAACCACATGACGACCATCGGTGATGGGCACGAGGATATACTGATAGACATCGCCCTGTGTCTTGTAAACCTGCTTGATGACCGGATAGGCATCGCTCTGTATGCGGTCGGTCTTGCGTTTGAAAGCTGCCATCGCATCCTGAAAGGCGCGCTCCTCAAGTTCAGCCTTGCTGGTACCCTCATATTCATTCTCATCGAAGGGAATCTCCATAGACAGTACCTCGAAGAAGCTCTCTTTGGCACCTTTATAGTCGTTGTTCTCGATGATGTTGACCACACGGTCCCAAAGCACGTTGGCGATGTCCATACCGATACGCTCACCCATAAGGGCATGGCGGCGCTTCTCGTAAATGACGCTACGCTGCTTGTTCATCACATCATCGTATTCGAGCAAATGCTTACGGATACCGAAGTTATTCTCCTCGACTTTCTTTTGTGCGCGCTCGATGCTGTGTGAGATCATCGGACTCTCGATACGCTCGCCATCCTCGAAACCGAGGCGGTCCATGACCTTGGCAATGCGCTCAGAACCGAACTTACGCATCAAGTCGTCCTCCAAAGAGACGTAGAAAACAGAGGAACCCGGGTCACCCTGACGTCCGGCACGACCACGCAACTGGCGGTCGACACGCCGGCTCTCATGACGTGTGGTACCGATGATGGCAAGACCACCTGCATTCTTAACCTCAGGTGAAAGCTTGATATCTGTACCACGACCTGCCATGTTGGTGGCGATAGTGACGGCACCGAGCATACGCTCCTCATTGTGGATATTATCCTCGGCCCTCTGCCCTTTAAGGTTTCCGTCAGCGCCCTTGGCACCTTTGTCGGCGGCGTCAATGAGCTGCTGCTCATAGCGCAGCGTGGTAGGCTTGTCGGTGAAGGCACGGCCGTCGCTGGCCACCCACACCATACCCCTAGTGCTCTTACCGGCCTCTGCAACGATCATGGCCTCCTTCTGATGGAGCTTGGCGTTGAGAACCTGATGAGGAATCTTACGCATGGTCAGCATCTTGGAGAGCAGCTCACTGATCTCGACCGATGTTGTACCCACCAGGCTCGGACGGCCCTGCACACGCATGTTCTCGATCTCCTCGATGACAGCACGGTATTTCTCACGATTGGTCTTATAGACGCGGTCATCCATATCGTTGCGGATGACAGGCTTGTTGGTAGGAATCTCGACTACATCAAGTTTATAGATATCCCAGAACTCACCGGCTTCGGTGCTGGCGGTACCAGTCATACCGGCAAGCTTGTGATACATACGGAAGTAGTTCTGCAGCGTGATGGTGGCAAAGGTCTGTGTGGCAGCCTCCACCTTGACGTGCTCCTTGGCCTCGATAGCCTGATGGAGTCCGTCGCTCCAGCGGCGTCCCTCCATGATACGTCCGGTCTGCTCGTCGACAATCTTCACCTCACCGTCCATGACGACATATTCGTCGTCCTTATTGAACATGGTGTAGGCCTTTAACAGCTGCTGCAACGTATGTACTCTATCGCTCTGAACAGCATAGTGATTGAGCAGGTCGTCCTTCTTATCGAGACGATCCTGGTCGCTCAGCGCCTTATCCCCCTCAAGTGCAGAAAGCTCAGCAGCAATGTCGGGGAGCACAAAGAGGTTTCTATCGTTGACCTGCTTGGAGAGCCAGTCGGTACCCTTGTCGGTGAGGTCTGCACTGTTGAGCTTCTCGTCGACAACGAAATAGAGCGGCTCGACGGCCTTGGGCATCAGTCGGTTATTGTTCTCCATATAGATCTCCTCGGTCTTCTGCAGACCGGCCTTGATACCTTCCTCAGAGAGATATTTGATAAGCGCCTTGTTCTTAGGCAGTGCCTTGTAAGAGCGGAAGAGACTGAGGAATCCATCCTCTATCTCCTTCTGATCGTTTTTCTCACGTCCCTCAGTGATCTTCTGTCGAGCCTCAGCCAAGAGCTCGGTAGCCTGCTTGCGCTGCACCTCATAGAGGCGCTCCACCAACGGCTGATACTCTTCATACATCTGGTCGTCTCCCTTGGGGATAGGACCGGAGATGATCAGCGGGGTACGGGCATCATCGATGAGCACGGAGTCAACCTCATCGACGATGGCATAATTGTGTCGGCGCTGCACCAAGTCGCTTGGCGACAGAGCCATATTGTCACGCAGATAATCGAAACCAAACTCGTTGTTGGTACCGAAGGTGATGTCGGCCTGATAAGCCTTGCGCCGTGCAGGAGAATTGGGCTGATGCTTGTCAATACAATCGACAGAGAGTCCGTGGAACTCATAGAGCGGTCCCATCCACTCAGAGTCACGCTTAGCCAGATAGTCGTTGACGGTGACCATGTGCACACCGTTGCCGGCCAAGGCATTGAGGAATACGGGCAGGGTACCCACAAGGGTCTTACCCTCACCAGTGGCCATCTCAGCGATCTTACCCTGATGGAGAGCGATACCACCGAAGAGTTGCACGTCGTAGTGAACCATGTTCCACTTGATCTTGTTGCCACCAGCTGTCCACTCATTGTGATAGATTGCCTTATCACCGTCGATGGTGATGAAGTCATTGGCAGGGTTGGCTGCGAGCTCACGGTCGAAATCCGTAGCGGAGACCACAGTCTCCTCGTTCTCGGAGAAGCGGCGTGCTGTGTCCTTGACAATGCTGAAAGCAACAGGCATCACCTCGTTGAGGGCTTTCTCTAAAGCATCGAGCATCTCCTTGTCTTGCTTATCGATCTCGTTGAAGATCGGCTCACGCTCATCGATAGGAGTCTCCTCAATCTTTGCCTTGAGCTCAGCGATTTTTTCCTGATAGGGCTTTGCAGCTCCCTGCACATAGTCGCGGATCTCCTTTGACTTGGCGCGGAGCTCATCATTGCTCAACTTGGCGATATCGGGATATGCTTGCTTCACTTTCTCCACCAACGGCTGGATGAGCTTCATATCACGGCTTGACTTATCGCCGAAGAGCGACTTTAAGATTTTGTTGAAATTCATTTATCTTGTCTGTTATTTATTACAATAAGGAATAGAGAGCGAACGAGTCGCCCTTGCAAAATTAATAAGATTTTCAGAATTATTACCACCATTTACTATATATTTACGCTTTAGGTGGAGACAATTCCCCTTGGAGCATCCAACGGGAGCTTAGAACAAGGGAGCAGTGGCGCAGGCATTGGGTGCTCTGATGCGGATGGCCTTTGCCACGGTGGAAGCTACACAATCTACGTTCACGGGTGTCTTGACGACCTCATGGGGCATATTGCTTCCCAAGAAAATAATGGGGAAAGGCATAAAGCCGGCACTGCTGTAGATGACTTGCTGGGTCTCTTCGTTGAGCAGCTTCCATCCCGATGCCACATCAATGATGATGTCACCGCAGTTGGTGGGGTTGTATCCGTTGCGGATCTTGAGAATGTCGTTATTGCCGGCCATAAGACGCTCGCTGGTATAGACATCGGCGACGCCAGCATTCTGAATGAGGAAGTCCTGACTACGGCCAAGAATCTCTTTCATTGAAAGTCTCTTCTGCTCAATGAGTTTATGGTTGAGATACATCTCATTACCATAGCACTGCTCCGCATATCTGCCTTGGCCATAGATGGCGCTAAGATACATGTTGAGCAAATTAGCCGTACGATTGATATAGAAAGTACCTGAAGGTACACGATATTTATCCAAATCCTTGCGGGCCTCGTCAGAGTAGCCCGTGGAGGTGACCACAAACAGCACCTTGTCTTTGCCCACTTGCTGCTCCACACCCGAGATGAGCGTAGCCAGCGTATGGTCGAGCTGCATATAGACACTCTCCATACACGTCTGCCAGCTCTCGTTTTCCTTACCTTTGGCACGTGCTGCCGACAAGGTGACATAGAGCAGGTCGGGCATCTCGTCGCGACCCATTGACGCAGAAGCCACAGCTTGCAGAGACACCGACACCACGTTATCATTGGCCAGCGCCGCAGTCCGACCCTGTTGAGAGTGTAACGTATTGTAGGCTTTGAGCCAAGCAGGCAATGAAGTACTATAATATTTAGTGCCCGTCCACGTGCCATTATCTCCCATCCAAAAAGCGCCATCGGCAGCATGTCCGGCCGACAAAATGGCAGACTCCTTATCCTGGGAGAAACTGTAGACAATAGCCGTGCCGTTGCTGCTCATCTTGAGCTCATCGCCCAAAGTGGATGTCAGCAGGCGTTGCGGAGAATTACCATACTTCTCGTCAGCCACACAGTTGACAGGACGTAGCGTAGAGCGGTCGAGCCATTGGGTACCAACGATGCCATGAAGATAAGGAGTGGCGCCGGACGACAGCGTAGCAGTGGCCGACGAGCGGTCGACGGGAGTGAAAGGATAGCGACCGCCCTCATACACCAGTCCCTGCTGCATGAGGCGGCGGAAACCGCCCTGACCGTAGAGGGGATAGAAAGCCTCCATATAGTCGGTGCGCAGCTGGTCGATGGTCACATTGACCACCAGCCGCGGTGCAAGCCCGAAGGCCTGCATCTCAGCGGATGTCAGCGCAGCGATAATGAAAGCTAAATATCTCATTCTTCTGTTATTTTCTTGTTACTATCTTGTTAATACGTTGTTGCCCTTAAAGCGAACCACATAGTTGACGACACACCTATCCAACAAACATAATGCCAATATGTTCATTCCCGAAGCATAGTCTTGCAGGAAGTTACCAATGAAGAACAGCAAAATACAAACTGCAAACATCGTCAACCACTTGCTGTACTGTCCTCTCCTACTCTTTTTGATCACTGAATAAAGGCCGACGAGCGACAGAGGATTGAGCAACAGTATCTGTAAGTTGAGACTGACAGTCGGATGTTTGGAGAAGATCATGAGGAACAATACAAGACCAGCCAACCCGTCGACCAACAACAGAGCGAGGTCGATGCCCCAATAGATCTTTTTCTTATGATACTCACTCACACTGGCCAGCACTACGAGCAACGTCAATATAGAAATAGCCACCCGCGGCGTGAAGACATCAAAGAAGGACCTATCCGTCTCGGGAGCCTGGGCTTCAAGCGCCGTCCATGTACTGTCCACGAGGTTGACAGGAGGCTGATGCTCGCGGAAGACTTTTGCCGTAGCAAAGGAGGCTCGCAGAGAATCGGGAAGAAACTGCTGCTGACGCAAAGTCGTCTTTCGGTCGGCATTCACGCCCAACAGCAGATCACAGCCGAAGCAGTCCCACGGATGCTGTTCGTCCCACTGATGCACCATCATACGGTAGGAGCTCGTCACGGACACATTGACCCGATAGCCCACATGACCATGGATATGGTCGACAATCATGTCTCGCGCTCTCGATGAGCAGTTGTCATAGAAAAAATTGTAGTGGTAGACCTTGTTCTCGGGTCTGGCGTTGAAGGTCAGCGCATTGATGATGTCAAGTTTCTCCTGTCGTGTGAGGTTGATGCGCTGCTCAATCACTCCCCTTCCCTCTTCAGTATATTCCTCCATAAAGAGTTCAAAAGGGTAGATCCCCATTTCGTAGTCGCAGAGTCCAAAGACGAAGCGAGGGATGAAATGGGGTGTATGATAATTAAACAGGCCGTAGTTGACCGCTACGTCTTGCCCCGTGGCCGCATCGCGAACCCGGATGGTTGTATGTCCGTATAAGCTGTAGATCTCTTTTCCCGGAGAACAGGTGAGCAGTCCAATCTCCACACTGTCCATCTCTTGCAGCTGTCTCGGTGTCGCTTCTTGTGCCCGAATGGATGTCGTTAAGAAAACCAAAACAGTGAGAAAAACAACTCGTAAATGTCGTTTTAAACGTTTCACGATGCAAAAATACCTTATTATTTTCACTTTCGTGCGTTAATTTCGATTTTTTTCAATACTTTTGCAGTTGACTTCCGCAGATACCCTGTGTTTTACGATCACAGTGGTAAGGATGGAAGCTCCAAGAAGGATAAACGTATTCGTTAGTAAACCAATGAAAAAACAACTCACCGTCATCACCTTGGCTATGCTCGCCACAACGGGCTGGGCTCAGAGCGGCACCAACTCTCCATATAGCCAATATGGGCTGGGAATACTTTCTGACCAGTCTACGGGCTTCAATCGCGGTATGAACGGATTGGCCTTAGGGTTCCGGGAGCACAATCAGGTGACCCCTGCCAACCCTGCGTCTTATTCGGCTATCGACAGTCTCTCGTTTATTTTCGATGCCGGTATCTCATTGCAGCAAACCAACTTTAAGGAAGGTGGCAGAAAACTCAACGCCAACAATGCAAACTTTGAGTATGTGGTGGCCGGGTTCCGACTCTTTCGCCATTTCGGCGTAAGCTTCGGTCTGCTCCCCTATACCAATATCGGATATTCCTACTCCACCACAACATCGGTAGGTGATGTCAACAAGACATATTCCTACAATTCCTATAACGGCGACGGAGGATTGCATCAGGTGTATCTCGGCTTTGGCTGGGAGCCTATCCGCGACTTCTCCATCGGTGTGAACGGATCTTATCTTTATGGTGACTACACTCGCATAGTGACAAACAGTTACAGCAACTCTTCCGCCAATGCGCTCACCAAGACTTACTCAGCCGACGTGAGAAGCTATAAGCTGGATGCCGGACTGCAATATACATTGCCGCTGAACAAGAAAGACCAACTCACACTGGGCTTGACCTATGGCATGGGACATGAAATCAAAGGCAAGCCCCAGGCCACCATCGTCTCAAGCAACTCTGTCACGGCTGTGGCTGACACCACTATCTATCCCGGCGCAGGACAATTGGATTTGAAATTGAAGATCCCCAATACCTTTGGAGCCGGACTCACTTTCAACCACGATAACAAGGTTAAGATTGGAGCCGACTACTCTCTCCAGCAGTGGTCGAAAATCAGCACTCCCGAACTCGTCACCGACAATAGTGGCAACATCAACTATCAGCTGGTAAAAGGATATTATAAGGATCGTCATCAGTTCACACTCGGCACACAAATCTGCCCCGACGAGTATGGCCGTTCTTTCTTGAAGCGCATCCGCTACCGCACCGGTGTAAGCTATACTACACCTTATTATTATATAGGCAACCTGGAGGGGCCAAAAGAGCTCAGCGCCTCATTGGGCTTTGGTATCCCTATCGTCAATGGATATAACAACCGTTCGCTGCTCAACATCAGTGCCCAATGGGTCAAGCGCAGTGCCAAGAACCTTATTACGGCAAACACCTTCCGCATCAACATCGGCATCACCTTCAACGAGCAGTGGTTTGCTAAGTGGAAAGTACAATAACACAAGATGTATAGGCATTTTCTCATGAAATTATCTCTGCATCATAGTCTTCTCATTCTTCTCTTTGTGTGCCTCTCCGCTGCTTGTACCGATCCCGTGGAGCATACAGCACCGGCTGTGCGCGCCCGCGACTCTGTCGCCGTGATGACCTCATGGGGTGTCAACACGCTCATCTCAGACTCCGGCGTGATCAAATACCGTATCGTTGCCGAAAAATGGGAGGTCAACGAAAACAAGCGCCCACCAAGATGGATCTTTGAGAAAGGACTCTTCTTGGAGCAGTTTGACGAGAAGTTTCATGTGCAGGCCTATATTCAATGCGATACTGCCTACTACTATAGTCAAAGAAAGTTGTGGGAACTCAGATCAAGAGTGCGTGTGAGAACCAAGGACGGACTGCGCTTTACCAGCCAGGAACTGTTCTGGGATCAAAACGCACATGAACTGTATTCCAATGTCTTCTCCCGTCTCGTCACTCCCGACCGTACGTTGCAAGGATCTTATTTCCGCTCCGATGAGAAAATGACCCGCTATATGGTCACCAATACCAAGGGTTCCTTCTCTCAAAGCGATCTTGAGGGTGGAAACTCCGACTCTGGCACAAGCAGCGCCGAGCAGGACAGCATCCAAAAGGGCCAAAGAAGTCAGGCTGTGCCAGAACGTGGCGGGAAGCAATAACATCGAGAAACAGAAAATATCATAATTGTAATCATATAATTGTGCAGCAAGTAGATATACCACTTATCTTAGAGATATTGTGCACGATGGTGCTCAGTGCATTCTTTTCAGGAATGGAGATCGCATTTGTCTCAAGCAACCGCATGCTGGCTGAGATGGATAAGAATAAGAATGGATTATCCCAACATATCATCTCCTTCTTTTATCGCCATCCCAACGGTTTCGTCTCTACTATGCTTGTGGGCAACAACGTGGTCTTAGTCATCTACGGCATCTTGATAGCCCAACTCTTCGACAACACCATCTTTCGAGGGTGCAGCGCAGGCTTCACAGTACCCGCTGATACCATCCTCTCAACGCTCATCATGCTCTTCACGGGAGAGTTTCTCCCCAAATCGCTGTTCAAGAGCATCCCCAACACCATGCTGACGGTGTTCTCCCCCATCGCATATGTTTTCTACATCATCCTTTGGCCCATCAGCAAGTTTGCTACCTTTCTCTCCAAGGGCATCTTACGACTCTTTGGCGTACGTATGCCGAAGGAAGAGGGCGATGAAGGATTCACCAAGGTGGACCTCGACTACCTCATCCACACATCCATTGACAACGCACCCAACGAAGACGCTGTCGACGACGAGGTGAAGATCTTCCAAAACGCACTCGACTTCCCCGACTTGAAAGTGCGCGACTGCATGATCCCACGCACCGAGATCAATGCAGTCAACATGGAGACGTGCAGCCTGGAGGAGTTGAAACAGAAGTTCGTGGAGAGTGGAAACTCCAAGATTATCGTTTATTGCGAGGATATCGACCATATCGTGGGATATATCCACAGCCACGAGATGTTTCGTGATCCCAAACGCTGGCAGGATCATATCCGCACCCTGCCCTTTGTGCCGGAGACTATGCTGGCACAGAAGCTGATGCGCATCTTCCTGCAACAGAAGAAGAGCCTCGGTGTGGTCATCGACGAGTTTGGAGGTACCAGCGGATTGGTGTCGTTGGAGGATATCGTGGAGGAAATCTTCGGTGACATTGAAGATGAACACGACACAGACCACTACATCGCTAAGAAGATTGATGAGCACGATTATCTGCTTTCAGCACGACTCGAAATCGACAAGGTCAATGAGGAATTTGGATTGGAATTGCCCGAGAGTGACGAATATATGACAATTGGTGGACTTATCCTCCATGAATACCAAAGCTTCCCCAAACTCAACGAAATCATCAAGATAGGCAAGTTCGAATTTAAAATCATTAAAAGCACAATGACGAAAATAGAACTCGTCAGATTGCATATTAACGAATAAATAAGCATCTCTGACGTTTTTTTCTATAAATCATTCCCTCGTTTGCTATTTATTTAGTAAATTTGTACGCTTTTAAAAGAGTTTGCTTTAACGTAGAAAATCAATAAACAAAAAATACAATTATCAAAACAAAATGGCAGCATTAGGAAAAATTAGAAGCAGAAGTGTCGCGCTGATCGCCATCATCGGTTTCGGCCTTTTCGCTTTCATCGCCGAAGAGGCCTTCCGTTCTTGCGAGTCATCTCGCAACAATGAGCGCCAGCAAATCGGTGAGGTGTTAGGAGACAAAATCAATTACGAGAACTTTGCCAAGCAAGTGGACGAAGCCCAGCAGGCTATGAAGTTCATGGGTCAGGACAATCTCAACGATGACCAGCTCAACCAACTTCGTGATCAAGTTTGGAACAACTTCGTGCAGTATCGCCTCATCGAGAACGAGTGCGACAAACTGGGTATGACCGTAACAGACCAAGAGATGCAGAATGTGCTCAACGAGGGTACCAATCAGATGCTCCTCTCTACGCCTTTCGTCAATCAGCAGACCGGTCGCTTTGATGCCAACCAACTCAAGCAGTTCCTCGCTCAGTATAAGCAGGCTCAGGCTCAGCAGCAGAATCCGCAGATGGCTGAGCAGATGGATGCCATCTACAAATACTGGACTTACATCGAGAAGAGCCTCCGTCAGCAGCTGCTCATTCAGAAGTACAACGGACTGCTCGCTCACTGCTTGCTGTCTAATCCTGTTGAGGCAAAGATGGCCTTCAATGAGGAGAGCCAGGAGAGCCAAATCCAGTTGGCTTCTTATCCCTACTCCAGCATCCAAGATTCTAAGGTAAACATCTCTGACGCTGACCTGCAGGCTAAATACGATGAGCTGAAGGCTCGTTTCCGTCAGTATGTCGAGAGCCGCGACATCAAGTATGTTGATGTCCGGATCTCTGCCTCTCCCGCAGACCGCGCTGCACTGCTGAAGCAGTTCAAGAGTTGGGCTGGCCAGTTGCAGTCTGCCACTGATCCTTCTGAGATCGTGCGCAAGAGCACTTCTTCTGTTCCCTACATGGGGATTCCTGTAGGCAAAGAGGCTTTCCCAACAGATATCGCTGACAAGCTCGACTCTATGTCTGTCGGTCAGACTTTAGGCCCGGTTGAGAACAAACAAGACAACACTTTCAATATCGTCAAGCTCGTTGCTAAGCAGGAGCTCCCCGACTCTGTACAGTTCCGCGCTATCCAGATCGCTGGCACTACTCCCGACGAGGCTCATAAGACTGCTGACTCTGTCTACAACGCTCTGAAGACCGGTGCTGACTTCGCCGCTATTGCCAAGAAATATAATCAAGAAGGCAAAGAGCAGTGGCTCACCACCAAGATGTATGAGTACTCTACATCGATGGACAACGACTCGAAGAACTACCTCAACACACTGCTCACATCTAACGTCAACGAGCTGAAGAACGTTCAGCTGACTCAGGGCAACCTGATCATCCAGGTTCTGGACCGCAAGAATATGGTGGAGAAGTACACGGCTGCTGTCATCAAGAAGCCGATCGACTACTCCAATACCACACGTAGCAACGTCTATAATAAGTTCAGCACCTTCGTCAGTGCTAACCAGACTCCATCCGGCATCGTGAAGAACGCTGCTCGCAACGGCTATTCTATTCAGGAGGCTAAGGATGTGACCACAAGCCAGTACAATCTTGCAGGTATCAGATCTACCCGTGACGCTATGAAATGGCTCTTCGCTGCCAAAGAGGGTGAGGTTTCTCCGATGTATGAGTGTGGTGACAATGGCAACAACCTGCTGCTCGTTGTCTGCGAAAAGATCCATCCGATTGGCTACCGCGACCTGAGCGATCCTCAGGTGAAGGAGATGATCAAGCAGGAGGTAATGCGTGACAAGAAAGCCGAGATGCTCATCGCCAAAGCTAAGGGTGCCAACAGCATCAACGTTGCCAAGGCTAAGGGTGCTATCATCTCTACTGTCAACCAAGTAACTTTCGCCGCTCCTGTCTTCGTTCAGTCTACCGGTGGTAGCGAGCCAGCTCTGAGTGGTGCCGTCTACGCTACAAAGCCCGGTGCTTTCAGCAGCCATCCTGTTAAGGGTCTGGCCGGCGTCTATCAGTTCCAAGTCGTCAGCCGAAAGAAGAACGCACTGAAGTTCAATGAGGCTCAGGAAGAGATGAAGCTCCGTCAGCGCTCTATGCAGAATGCCGGCAACTTCATGAACGAACTCTATGTCAAGGCTAAGGTTGTCGACAACCGCTACCTTTTCTTCTAAACAAGAGTTGTAGAGCATATATAAAGAAAACAGGGAAAAGACCAATGTGTCTTTTCCCTGTTTTTTTATTTTCGTTTGGCAAGTATTGTTATTTACGAGTATCTCAATTTCAATGCGATCTCACTGCACCTTCGGTAAAGGATAGTCATATTTATGAGGACCAAAGGCACTGTCTTTATAAGGATCGTGGTACCAGTCTTTCTCTACTGACAGTTGTAATGAGAACGACGGTGATGGTCTCCACTGCACAGAAGCCCCTACCCTGTCAACATTACCATAATAGCCGGAACCGACACCATAGCCATAAGGATCGAAGCCGTATGAACTCATCATGCCCTGATAAGCTAATGAAGGATATCCATAATAAGAGTAAGGATAGAAGCCATTCGAGCCTATCGACTTCTGACCATAGATGGTAGCCGACCATTGATCATTGAACCGATAACCTAACTCGGCATAAACCGAACCTGTCACATAATTATTTGATCCCTCATTGACGTGGCTGAGATTGCCACCGACGACAAGACTTCCTTTCTTTCCGAGGGGTGTCGCATATGCTACATTAGCAGTCTGGGCAAAGCCACTGTGATGACGCCGACCACCGAAAGTAGTGTAAGCACTCAAGTCCATGCTGGCGTTGAGCCCTGCATGGAGACTATTGCCGTCACTCCACACCTCATTGGGCACCGCTTCTGTGTAAAGCGGTGCCTTGCTCTTTATACTTTGAGCAGACTTCGGGATGGAGTCATTATGTGACTGGGCACAGATGCCTGTACTTAACAGCAACAAGCCCATCAATATATAGTTACTTGTGTTCATCATCTCTTTAACCATTTCCAGCAAAGACTTCTCATCACCCTTATGCTTATCCTGCAAAGATGATTCGTCCTGGCTGTATTTCTCTACAAAGATAAGAAAAGATCAAATGCCCGCTCTGTCGCTTCATCATTTTTAGGGTTGTTTTGATTAAAAATACATAAATGCTTCAATCGTCATTCCATTTTTAAAGAGATCATGAGGCAAAGAGATTGAATCTTATTATCTTTGCATATCATTAATATGAAGGAATAACGACTCATATAAAGGAATGACGATATTATGGAAAAGAATCCATCTTCAACATCTGAAAAGTCTATAGCATTGTTAGGCCAGGCAAAAGCAATGGCTGCTCAAGGCAACAAAGTCGTTGCCGTGGCATTGCTCAGCCAATATATTGCCCAAGCCCCGGAAACAGAAACTGAGGAAGCCCACCGTCTGCGTGGTGCCCTGCTCCTACAAATGGGTGACAAGCGAGGAGCGGAAGAAGACGCTGAAGCTGTGCTGCGCATCAATCCTAAACTCGCAAATGGCCACTTCCAACTCGATTAGATACTAATTTTTTATCTGTTTCGCAATTTTTCTAAGGAAATGTTTGTGTATATCAGATAATTGTTATACTTTTGCACAAAAATAAAACAATAACATTCAATAACATTATGAAGTCATTTGCATCTTTCCGTTATTATTATTTTTACTTTGCATGGAAATGCGAAGCGGGAAGTTGCGTGTAGATTTCAACTTAAGACTGACAATAACCAAACAGGTTTTGTATACAAGGTCCCGCTTCATATCCTATGAGGTGGGATTTTTTGTAACATAACCTTGAAAACAATATAAGAACAGACAAAGAACAGATCGATGAAGAGAATAGCAATACAAGGACGCGTAGGATCTTTCCATGATATCGCTGCCCATGAATATTTCGAGGGGGAACAGATTCAGCTCATCTGCTGCGATACTTTCGAGCAAGTGTTCGAGAATATCAAGCGTGACCCTACTGTTATCGGATTGGTGGCTATCGAAAACACGATTGCCGGATCCTTGCTCCACAACTATGAATTGCTACGCGACAGCAGAGCAACCATTGTCGGAGAGCACCGGTTGCATATCACGCATAGCATCTGTTGCCTACCGGAAGACGACTGGACTACCGTTTCGGAGGTACACTCTCATCCTGTGGCGCTGATGCAGTGTCGGCAATGGCTGTCAAATCATCCCGACCTCAAAGCAGTAGAAGCAGATGACACTGCCGGTAGTGCTGAATACATCAAGAACCACAACTGTCTCGGATGGGCCGCTATCTGCCACGCCCACGCCGCTGAACTATATGGATTGAAGGTGTTGGAAGACCATATCGAGGACAACAAACACAATTTCACACGCTTCCTCGTCGTCTGCGCACCACAGAAAGCCGACTTCCTGAGACCCGTCAACGCTGTCAACAAAGCCAGTCTCGTCTTTTCTCTTCCCCACTCAGAAGGTTCTCTCTCTAAAGTGCTGACCATCCTGAGTTTTTATGACATCAACCTGACCAAGATCCAGTCACTTCCGATCATTGGTAAAGAGTGGGAATATCTTTTCTACGTAGATGTCACCTATGATGATCTCGTACGCTATCGACAAGCTGTAGACGCGATCACACCGCTGACACGCAACATCAAGATAATCGGAGAATATATAGAAAAATAACAACTGCAATAATCATCAATATGAAACCAGCTCAAAGAGTTAACACAATTCAAGAATACTATTTCAGCCGCAAACTGAAAGAAGTGGCCAAACTCAATGCAGAAGGGCAAGACATCATCTCGCTTGCTATTGGTTCACCGGATATGCCGCCATCGCCACAGACCATTGAGAAACTTTGTGAAGTCGCTCATGATCCGTCAGCACACGGTTATCAACCCACTTGTGGACTGCCGGAACTGCGCAAGTCTATGGCTGGATTCTATAAGCGGACATATGGAGTGGATGTTGATTGGGCCACGGAAGTCCAGCCCATCATAGGTTCTAAGGAAGGTATCATGTACGCCACTCTCGCCTTCTGCAACCCTGGCGACAAAGTGCTGATCCCAAATCCCGGCTACCCAACCTACACAGCTGTGAACAAGATCTTCGGTGCCCAGATCATATACTATGACCTGTTGGAGAACAATGAATGGCAACCGGATTTCGATACACTTGAGAAGATGGATCTTGAGGGAGTGAAACTGATATGGACCAACTACCCCAACATGCCGACAGGCGGCAATGCACGCATGGAGACTTACGAGAAGCTGGTGGACTTTGCCCGTCGCCACGACATTGTTGTGGTCAATGACAACCCCTACTCTCTCATCCTCAACGAGCATCCGATGAGCATCATGCAAATACCGGGAGCCAAAGACTATTGCATCGAGCTCAACTCTATGTCGAAGAGCCACAACATGCCAGGATGGCGCGTGGCCATGATGCTGAGCAACAAAGACTATATCTCATGGATCTTTAGGATTCAGAGTAATATCGAGAATGGTATCTTCCGGGGCATTCAGCTTGCCGCTGCTGAGGCTTACAACACCAATTCTGAAGATTGGCACCGCGAGAACAATATTGAGAACTATCGTCGTCGCCGCGTCATCGCCGAGCAAATCCTCAACACACTGGGATGCACCTACGACAAGAGCCAGGTGGGAATGTTTGTTTGGGGAAAAATTCCCGACGGCTACGCCGATGTGGAAGATCTGACAGAGCAAGTGCTTCATGAGGCAAAAGTCTTCATCACCCCAGGCTTTATCTTTGGCTCTAATGGTAAGCGCTACATCCGCATCTCTCTTTGTGCTAAAGACGAGAAGATTGAAGAAGCGCTGAAGCGCATCAAGCATTGGAAAAACAGTGCTAATAAGTAGTACTTGTCTGAACAGTTGTTCATACCGAATCTGATACACAAACAAAAATTGAGATTAAAATAGAAATTAATAATTTAAAACTTAAGGATATGGAACTTGAACTTGAAGCTCTGAATTTACCGAGTGATAATGAGCGACCGATAGTGATTGCTGGTCCCTGCAGTGCCGAGACCGAGGAGCAGGTAATGAATACAGCCCGTCAGCTGAGAAGCAAAGGTTGCCACATGTTCCGTGCTGGCGTATGGAAGCCACGCACCAAACCAGGAGGTTTTGAAGGTTGTGGAGAGAAGGCTCTGCCTTGGCTCAAACAAGTCAAAGACGAGACGGGTATGCTGGTTGCTACAGAGGTCGCTAAGCCCGAGCATGTGGAACTCTGTCTGAAATATGGTATCGACATCCTTTGGATCGGTGCCCGCACCACCGCCAACCCCTTTGCTATGCAGGATTTGGCAGATTCTCTCAAGGGTGTAGATATCCCTGTGTTCGTGAAGAATCCTGTCAACCCCGACCTTGAATTGTGGATTGGCGCCATGGAGCGCATCAATCAGGCTGGCGTGAAGCGTATGGCTGCTATCCATCGTGGTTTCTCAAGCTACGACAAGAAGATCTATCGCAACCTCCCGATGTGGCAGATCCCTATGGAGTTGCATCGACGCATCCCCAACTTGCCTATCATCTGCGATCCCAGTCACATTGGTGGTCGACGCGAACTGATCGCTCCTCTGTGCCAGCAGGCCATGGACTTAGGCTTTGACGGCCTTATCGTTGAAAGCCATTACAATCCTGACGACGCTTGGAGTGATGCCCGTCAGCAAGTGACTCCGGATGTCTTGGATTACATCCTCAGCCTTTTGGTTGTGCGTGATGAGACCGTTACCACAGAAGGTATCAACCAGCTCCGCCGTCAGATCGATGAGCTTGACAACCAACTGATGGATCTGATCTCAAAGCGTATGCGCGTTTGCCGTGAAATCGGTCAATATAAAAAGGAGCACAATATGACCGTGTTCCAGGCCAACCGCTACAACGAGATTCTTGAAAAACGTGGAGCACAAGCCAGCTTATGCGGTATCGATCCAGAGTGCGCTGCACATGTCTTTGAGCTTATCCATCAAGAGAGTGTCCGCCAGCAGATGGAGATCATCAACCAGTAAACACTTTATATGATGGGCAACGAACTTAAGATGAAAAGTCATTGCCCATCATCAATAAATAGATATTCTTACACAGACGAAAAAAATGAAGATTCTTATCATGGGTGCAGGAAAGATGGGATCATTCTTCATCGACCTGCTCAGCTTCGACCATGAAGTGGGTGTCTTCGAGAAAGACCCAAGAAGACTGCGCTTCACATATAACTGTCAGCGGTTTACCACCTTGGATGAGGTGAAAGATTTCGCGCCTCAACTGGTCATCAACGCTGTGACCGTCAAATACACGATCCCAGCCTTTCAGGAGATTCTCCCCTATCTGCCCGCCGATTGTATCATATCTGACATTGCTTCCGTCAAGACTCACCTAAAAGAGTTCTACGAACAAACTGGACACCCGTATGTCTCGACACACCCTATGTTTGGCCCAACCTTTGCCAATCTCAATCAACTGTCTGAGGAAAATGCCATCATCATTTCTGAAGGCGATTATATGGGACGCATCTTCTTCAAAGATCTCTATCGGGGATTGGGATTGCACATCTATGAGTATACCTTCGAAGAGCATGACAAGACCGTCGCTTACTCACTCAGTATACCCTTTGTGTCTACCTTCGTATTCGCAGCAGTCATGAAACATCAAGATGCTCCTGGAACAACATTCAAGCGACACATGAATATAGCAAGAGGAGTTCTTTCAGAAGATGACTATCTGCTGCAGGAAATACTCTTCAACCCTTATACCCATGATCAAGTAGAAAACATCTGCAAAGAGATGAAAGAACTGCTTCACATCATTGACGAAAAAAATGCCAAGGGCATAAAAGCATACCTCACAAAGATCAGACGTAACGTTTTTGAGAAATAAAGTTTCTCCACTGAAATCCTCCGCAACGCTTAAACGGCGTTGCGGATTATTTTGATTATATCTAAAGAACTCAATTCCTTTTAGAAGAGCCTCAATACGTCTAAGAAAAACTACAATACACTTTAGAAAAGAGTAGGACCATCGACATCAATCTGCTTGCTACTTTCTTCTCCAGACTTACATTCATTTTGCTCACCGCTAAAATCAATATAAGCTTGAATAACCTTTTGTGACCGGAGATTAATTCTGTATCTTCCCCACCCTATTCTCTCAAAAGGATCTGTCGGCAACATACTGTGGTTCCTCACTAAATGATAGACATACTCTCGAACTTCTTCCTTGCTGACAGGATGAAACAGACTATTATATGCATTATAAACGTGGAGCACTAAATATCTTAAGCTGATACCTTTATTACCAGCTTCCAACATAATGCGAATGACAGTCTCTTTCATCGAAAAACAAACCGCAACTTAGTATGCCTAATACTAAGCTGCGGCACAGTATTCACCTATTAAGCGAGCACGACCTTACCTTCTTCACCCTTGATCTTGCCCTCTTTGAGCAACCAACCAATACCCAGCAAGATCTCTGTCTCGGTCTTATTGGTTGCATTGCAAAGCTCTGAGACAGACTGAGCAGTACCAGCTGCGGACAATGCCTGATACACATCACCTGCACGGAATCCAGCATTCTCAGCGTCTACTAAAATCTCAGCCACCTTCTTGGGGGCTGCAGCTTTCTTTACAGTAGCAGTTTTGCCAGCTACTCTTCTTGTTGTTACTTTCTTTTCTGCCATAATTTAGTAAAAAATAAATTTTATAGTTAATATACAACTAATTTATTACTTTCTTACTGCAAATATAAGATATTTTTTAGTAACAGGTTGTCTCATTACTTACCAAAGTGACGATCGTTATATCATTTATTGATATACATCAAGTTAATTTTAATCCTGCTTGATGTATATCAATCAATAGTAACGATTATTCTTTGTCAATCTTAATCTTTAACTCCTCAAGTTGCTTAGGCTCAAGGACTGAAGGAGCATCCAACATCACATCGCGCCCATTGTTGTTCTTCGGGAAAGCAATGCAATCACGAATGCTGTCCAAGCCTGCAAGAATGCTTACAAAACGATCCAAGCCAAAAGCAAGACCTGCGTGAGGTGGAGCTCCGTACTTGAAAGCATTCATCAAGAAACCAAACTGAGCCTCAGCACGCTCGGGAGTGAAGCCCAACACTTCAAACATCTTCTCCTGAAGTCTCGTATCATGGATACGCAGACTACCTCCGCCCACTTCGATGCCATTGCAGACAAAGTCATAAGCCTTGGCACGCACTTGCTCAGGATGAGCGTCGAGCAATGGGATGTCATCGGGATTAGGCATAGTGAAAGGATGGTGTGTTGCCATCAGGCGCTGCTCCTCATCGCTCCACTCAAAGAGCGGGAAGTCTATGATCCAAAGACATTTGAAGACATTCTTATCACGAAGGCCAAGACGGTCGCCCATCAACAGGCGCAGGCTGCAAAGCTGAATACGTGTCTTATTGGCATTGCTGCCGGAAAGTATCAGTGCGAGGTCACCCGGCTTTGCATCCATCTTCTTCAAGACGCCCTGGAGCACTTCCTGAGAGTAGAACTTATCAACAGAACTCTTGATGGATCCGTCGGCATTGTATTTGATATACACCAGTCCTTGAGCACCCACCTGAGGACGCTTGACAAAGTCGGTCAACTCGTTGAGCTGCTTTCTGCTATAGTCAGCGCAGCCTGGCACACAGATGCCACCGATATAGTTAGCCTCGTTAAAGACAGAGAATTCACCCTTACCTTTGAACTCATCCATCAGTTCAACGAATTCCATACCAAAACGTAAATCCGGCTTATCAGAACCAAAGCGACGCATGGCCTCGTGCCATGTCATCTGCTGCAAAGGCTTAGGAATATCCACACCACGAATCTCCTTGAAGAGCATACGACACATCTCCTCAAACAGGTTGATGACATCGTCCTGGTCCACAAAACTCATCTCGCAGTCAACCTGCGTGAACTCGGGCTGGCGGTCAGCACGAAGATCCTCGTCACGGAAGCACTTGGCAATCTGGAAATATCTGTCAAAGCCAGCCACCATGAGCAACTGCTTCAAGGTCTGAGGACTCTGAGGCAATGCGTAGAACTGACCGGGATTCATACGGGAAGGAACAACGAAGTCACGCGCTCCCTCTGGAGTAGAACCGATAAGCACAGGTGTCTCCACCTCTATAAACTTCTGATTGTCCAGAAAATTGCGGATAAGAATAGTCATACGGTGACGCAACTCCAAATTGCGTCTGACAACAGAGCGGCGAAGATCCAAATAGCGGTACTTCATTCTCAACTCATCACCACCATCTGTATTGTCCTCTATAGTGAAAGGTGGAGTAAGAGAAGGACTGAGAATGTTGAGCTCATTGACAATGATCTCTATATCACCAGTTTCCATCTTGTCGTTCTTGCTCTGTCGCTCCTGTACCAAGCCCTTAGCCTGAATGCAATACTCACGTCCAAGTTTGTTTGCCCGCTCGCACAGCTCTTTATCCACAGCCTCGTTAAACACCAACTGGGTGATGCCGTAACGGTCACGCAAGTCGACAAAAGTCATACCTCCCATCTTACGAGTGCGTTGCACCCATCCGGCAAGCGTAACCTTCTTGCCGACATCTGAGATACGCAACTCACCACATGTATTTGTTCTATACATTGCTATTATAGATTGAATATTATATGAATGCAAAGTTAGTAATTTATTCTATAACTACAAAACGCATCCCTTCTTTTTTCATGGGACTTTTATCCATAACTTTCTAAAAATAAGAAGAAAAAAGGTAGCCCGTGGAGGCTACCTTCATTATATAGAGTTACGAAACGAATCTGTTATCCCTGCACCTGTTTGATCATCTCATCGACATCGACCAGATTCTGCTCGCCCGTAACCATATTCTTTAGCGTGACTTTACCAGCCTCAATCTCGTTGTCGCCGGCCAAAGCCACGAAGTCGATATGCTTTGCATTGGCATAGGACATCTGTTTCTTCATCTTGACAGTATCAGGATAGATCTCTGTGCGGATGCCGGCGCCGCGAGCCTTCGAAATGATCGGCAGGCAGTACTCGGTCTCTTTCTCACCAAAGTTGATGAAAAGCAACTGCGTGGAACGAACAGCATCCTTTGGATACAGACCAAGCGCATTCAAGACATCATAGATACGGTCGGCACCGAACGAAATACCTACGCCGGAGAGTCCTGGCATACCGAAGATTCCCGTAAGGTTGTCATAGCGCCCACCACCGGTGATGGAACCCATAGGTGTATCCAGAGCTTTCACTTCAAAGATAGCACCGGTATAGTAATTGAGGCCACGGGCAAGTGTCAGATCAAGCTGAACTTCATTCTTCAGTCCTACTTGCTTGAGAGTATTAAGGATGAAGGACGTCTCTTCCACACCTTTCAATCCCGTTTCAGAGTCTTTCAAAACGTCAGCGATCACCTTCAGCTTGTCCTCATTAGAGCCTGTCAAAGCGATAACCGGCTGCAACTTTTGAATTGCCTCTTCCGAGATACCATTCTCCTGAAGTTCGTCGTTGACCTTTTCAAGTCCTATCTTATCCAACTTATCAATGGCCACTGTGATGTCTACGATCTTATCAGCCTCACCGATGACCTCAGCCAATCCAGAGAGGATCTTACGGTTGTTGATCTTGATCTGCACTCTGATGCCAAAGCACTGGAACACCGTGTCAACGATCTGCATGAGCTCCACCTCGTTGAGCAAAGAGTCCGAGCCGACGATATCGGCATCGCACTGATAGAACTCGCGGTATCTGCCCTTCTGAGGACGGTCAGCACGCCACACCGGCTGAATCTGATAACGCTTGAACGGCAACTGCAACTCGTTGCGATGCATCACCACATAGCGTGCAAAAGGTACGGTAAGATCATAGCGCAGGCCCTTCTCACACAGTTTGGACTGTAAGTGGAGAACGTTTCGCTCTCGCAACTCCTCATCAGAGATATCCTTGAGATAATCGCCCGAGTTCAAGACCTTGAACAAGAGTTTGTCGCCTTCGTCACCGTATTTGCCCATCAGCGTATGAAGGGTTTCCATAGCCGGGGTCTCTATCTGCTGGAAGCCGTACAATGCGTATACTTCCTTAATGGTATTGAATATATAGTTTCTCTTTGCCATCTCCTCAGGGCCAAAGTCTCTGGTACCCTTTGGAATGGCTGGTTTCGTATTTGCCATACTACTGATTATCAATGATATTTATTTTCTTACAATCGTCTGATCACGGTCCGGACCGATGGAGATGATGCCGATACGTGTCTCCAGCTCATCCTCCAGAAACTTGATGTAGTCTGCGAATGCTTTCGGGAACTGATCTTCAGAAGTGAACTTCGTCATATCGGTTTTCCATCCCGGCAACTCTTTATAGACAGGCTCCACATTGTCGATCTCATAGGGGAAGTCACGTGTCACCGTGCCGTCAGGCAGTTTATAAGCGACACAGGCCTTGATCGTATCAAAGCCGTCTAAGACATCGCTCTTCATCATGATCAATTCCGTCACACCGTCGACCATAATGCTATAACGGAGCTGTACGAGGTCAATCCATCCGCAGCGGCGCTCACGTCCGGTCACAGCACCATACTCATGACCGAGATCTCTGATCTTCTTACCCGTCTCATCGAAAAGCTCCGTTGGGAAAGGACCTGCTCCTACACGTGTGCAATAGGCTTTCATGATACCGTAGACATTACCAATTTTGTTGGGACCGATTCCTAACCCGGTGCAGGCTCCGGCACAAACGGTGTTGCTGGATGTGACAAAGGGATAGCTTCCAAAGTCCACATCGAGCATCGTGCCCTGCGCACCTTCGCAAAGGATGCTCTTGCCGCCTCTCAGCAACTTATTCACCTCATGCTCACTGTCGACGATATGGAACTGACGAAGATATTCCACGCCTTCCATCCATTTCTTTTCTACGTCGTCGAAGCCTTCGAAGTCGGTCCATCCTAAGGCCTTCAGCATCTTCATGTGTCGATCTTTATGAGCGGCATATTTCTGATCAAAGTTCTCCAGAATATCTCCCACACGAAGACCATTGCGGCTCACCTTGTCGGTATAGGTCGGGCCAATGCCCTTGCCGGTCGTTCCCACCTTATTCTTGCCTTTGGCAGCTTCAAGTGCACGATCAAGAATTCTATGCGTAGGCATAATCAGATGCGCTTTTTTGGAGATATGGAGTCTGGAAGTCAGCTCATGCCCACTTTTCTCAAGATCTTTTGCCTCGTCCATAAACAAATCGGGAGCCAAAACCACGCCATTACCGATAATGTTGACCTTATCACCTTGGAAGATACCGGACGGTATGCTGCGAAGCACATATTTCTGTCCTTCAAACTCCAAAGTATGGCCGGCATTGGGACCTCCCTGAAAACGGGCTACCACATCATACCGCGGTGTAAGAACGTCAACAACCTTTCCTTTACCTTCGTCGCCCCACTGAAGACCCAGCAGAACATCTACTTTACCTGTATTCATATGCCTAGATTTATAGTTTTCTCTTAAATATCTCTATATAACTAATGTAAACCGAATGTCGAGGGGCCTCATCAGTAAACTCTCGGACCAAAAATTGCAGTTCCGACGCGTACGAGTGTGGAGCGACATTTTATCGCAATTCTATAGTCATGGCTCATCCCCCACGACCGCTCACAGAAAGCGTCATCATCATAGAAATACTGCTCCTTCACTTCTTCAAAGAAGTCGGCAGCTGTACTCATCTCGCGCGCGATCTGGTCTTGATCATCCACATTACTGGCCATCATCATCAAGCCACTGATATGCACATGGGGCAGCGTCCTCCACTCACCGCTGCTCAGCAACTCGCGGCAGGTATCGAGTGTCAGACCGGTCTTTGCCTCTTCCTCGGCGATATGCAGTTCAAGAAGCACATTGATGACACGATTATTTTTAGCTGCCTGCTTATTAATTTCTTTCATCAGCTTCATCGAATCAACCGACTCTATCATACTGATGAACGGTGCTATATATTTGACTTTGTTGGTCTGGAGATGACCGATAAAGTGCCATTGGATATCTTTGGGCAGCTGTGCATACTTCTTGACCAGCTCCTGTTCATGACTCTCTCCAAAAATACGCTGTCCAGCCTGATAAGCCGCTTCGATGTACTCATTGGGATGAAACTTGCTCACAGCTACCAGTCTGGTGCCTTTTGGCAATTCAGCCAGGACTTCTTTCACATTCGATGCAACATCAACATCCATTACTCCTCCTTCGCCTTGTTGTCGTCTGCCGATGCGTTCTCCCTTTCGTATTCGGGTTTATCCTCTTCTGCGTTCTTTTTCTTGTCAGGATCCAAATCGTGAACAAAGACATCTATGGTAGGAGTCTCGTTGATGGCGCTGATGACATAGTCGATCATCGTACCGCCCATCACCTCTTCCACATACTTGACGGCTTTCGATAAAGAGCCAGCCTGAACAAGATAGTTGACATTGGAGCGCTTCTCCTTCTGTGTTTTCTCATCGATCGTGATGAATTGCAGCTTAGCCTTATACCACTTGTCATCGGCATTAAGATCGCTGAAGAAGATCTCGTGATAAGGAGCAGGCTTGATGCCGGTGATCTTGTAATCGCCACTGATGTAAGTCTGCATTTCTTCGATCAGGGCTTTCTCTGCCTCTGTAAAGCTCAGTGCGTCTACGACATACTGTTCCGTAACGGGTTTCTGTCCACCATCCTCTTGTGTTTTGTCGTAGCGTATTTTTGTCTCAAACCAATCAGAAGTTCTTGATTTCATATATTATGTCTTTTACTTTTTATTTTCTAACATTCTCTCTGTGTTCCCCTTGAAGAGATTATCCAGTGCACGGTAAGTATAAGCAGCACGGTCATTGATCGTGAGGTTGTTGTTGAGCCTTGACCGCAGATCAACGAGCTTAGAGACAGCATCCTGATAGTTCTCAGGCGTTATTCTGTCGCACATCTTGTTGGCCAGCGTGTTGTCGAAACTAAAATATCTCACGAGCATATTGGCAAACTGCTTCTTCTGCATATCAGTGACATCCTTGAGTTGCTGATTCAACCGATTCTTTGGCCTGTAAATCTTAAAGACCAGCTCATCAGGTTCTCCACCGCGCTGTCCATGGCTATAACGTTTGCTATAATCAAAATAGCAATCACAGAACCCATTCTCTGCCAAAGACTCCAATTCAGCCTTGGCAGGTTCAAGGACTCGCCGAGTGAAATCACTGAATTTCTTGTAGTTGCTTTCCAACCTGAGCATTTTACGGAAGTCTATGGTCTTGATGATCGTACCGCCTTTGTCAAGCCAACTCTCTATAAACATGTAAATGCGCTGGGTATACCGGTTCTTGCAGGCAAACACAATCTGCTTGCCCAAACGATGATAACCCAAGTCAAGAGATACCAGTCGCTTAGCAACAGTACGGTCGATCTTCAACACGGCATATTTCTCATAGATACCCTCATCCTCAGGAATATAGACATCGCAGAGGTTGGTAACCTTTTGATAATGGCGACCGTCGGCTGTTTTATATGGGATCTCCACAGGGATAGCCGCCAGCATCTTCAAGCTTTGACGCAATTGAGGATAGTGGTTGGGATCCACGCCAAGCGTCTTGAAGAGCGTCTTGATCTCCAAGCGTCCGTCATTGTCAAGCTCAGCGTCAGAGAAGATTTCCGGTTGCAGACGCTCTTTGTTGAGCATCTTGTGCAACTTCGACTGCATATACTCGACAATCGTGACGAGGATACGTATCTGTATGAGGGAATAATCGTGGCGCATCATCGTCACGGCGATAGGCTGTAGAAGCCAGGTCTCTTCCTCTATGGGTATGAGATCAGAGGGTATGTTGCGCTTGATATCACGCTTCTTACCCTTTCCGAAATCACGGTTACGCGTCGTCTTACGCCGTGTTTCCACGCTGTCTGTCTGTACACTGGTCATTTCTGGTGCCATATCACTACTGGTTTCGGAAACTTAATCCGAAACATTTGGCTACAAAGATATAACTAATTTTTGACTTCACCAAACGTGTGGATATAAATCTTTTGAAGTAGAGACAGTTCTATTCGAAATTAAGATGCTCCAACCTCTGTCTGAGCAACTCAGCTTCTGACTTTCTGATAGCCAAAACGATCGAGCAGTCGATGTTGAAATCCTGCGCTACGATGTCTGCTTTCATATCCTTCGCAATCTTCATCACGCCATTCATCATGGGATATGTGAAGTGGAACTCCACCTTCTCCTTGACCAGTCTATTGACAACGGAGCAGTGGGCAATCGCATCAGCAGCAGCCGTGCGGTAGGCAACGATCAATCCGCCTGTCCCCAAATTCACACCGCCATAATATCTGATAACACAAATGAGAATATCCGTAAGCTCATTGGAGACGATCTGTCCCATTATCGGCTTACCGGCTGTCGACGAAGGCTCACCATCGTCGTTGGCCCGCACCTGCACCTCATCGCCTACCCCAATCTGATAAGCATAGCAGCAGTGGCGCGCATCGTAATATTTCTTGCGATAGCTGTCGATGATCTGCTTGGCCTCATCGACCGATTCTACATGATGTGCAAAGGCGAGGAACTTACTACGCTTCTCGGTATAGTAGCTCTCGCCCGTGTTTTCTATCGTTTTATATTCGTCGTTCATTCAAATGATTTCTTGAAACCGTTTTAGTCCAGACGATGGATCACCAGTCCGGAGCGCAGCTTGGGTTCAAACCATGTTGCCTTGGGAGGCATGATGTTTCCAGTGTCAGCAATATTCATGATTTGCTTCATAGAAACCGGATAAAGCGCTAAAGCCCAGCGCATTTCGCCGCTATCGACACGACGCTTCAACTCTTCCAATCCACGCAGTCCGCCCACGAAATCTATGCGCTTGTCGCTCCGCAGATCTTTGATGCCCATGAGCTTGTCGAGTATCAGACGGCTGGAGATGTCAACATCCAGTGACTTGATAGGATCGTTTTCGTCATAAGCATGCGGCCGTGCAACAAGACTATACCAATGTTTGTCGAGATAGAGTGAGAACTCATGGATATACTGTGGCTTATAGATAGCCTCTCCCTTGTCCTCAACCTCAAAATCCTCGCTGAGTTTCTTGAGAAAATCTTCCGATGTCAAACCGTTGAGATCCTTGACTACACGGTTGTAGTCGAGTATCGTCAACTGACTTGCCGGGAAGCAGACAGCCATGAAATAGTTGTATTCCTCTTTTCCCGTATGATGGGGATTTTGCTTTGCTTTTTCGGCACCCACCAGTGCAGCAGCCGCAGAGCGATGATGCCCGTCAGCGATATACAGATGGGGCATCTTGGCGAATTCCGCTGTAATCGTGGCGATATCGTTCTGATCGTTGATGATCCAGAATTGATGACGGAAACCATCATCAGGTGCCACAAAGTCATAAACGGGTTTTGTAGCCGCATAGCGCTCAAGGAGAGCTGTAAGGACGTCATCGTCGGGGTAAGCGAAGAAAACTGGCTCCATATTGGCGTTGCATACTCTGACATGCTTCATGCGGTCCTCTTCCTTGTCACGACGTGTAAGCTCATGCTTCTTAATGACACCGGTGAGGTAATCATTGACAGAAGCAGCGACGACCAAACCATACTGTGTCTTGCCGTTCATGGTCTGTGCATAGATGTAATAGTGCTCATCCTTATCCTGTACCAGCCAATGCTTGTCCTGAAACTCTTTGAAATGTTCGGCAGCACTGGTGTAGACGCGAGGATCATATTCCGACGTACCCGGTTCGAAATTGATCTCCGGTTTGATGATGTGATAGAGCGACATCTCATTGTCACCGGCCTCTTTTCTTGCTTCCTCCGAGGAGAGAACGTCATAAGGGCGTGAGGCCACTTTCTCTACCAAGTCCTGTGGTGGGCGTATGCCACGAAAAGGTTTGATCAATGCCATAGTAATAGACTTTAAATGTTAGCTATATAATATAAGGTGTATTCAAAGACAGTGCTTCCTGCTTCACCGACCTCGGTGAAGCAGGAAGCACTGTCCACAAGGTATTACTTATTTACTTGGTATTTTGTGCAACCATCTTTGAAGAAAGCACCGATCTGCTTAGCAGCAGCGATACCTGCGTTGATGTTGGCCTCAGCTGTCTGGGCACCCATCTTCTTAGGTGTGGAGAAGTATCTGCCTTCAAACTTCTTGAATGCCTCATCAGCGTCCGGCTTGATGTCTGTGATGTACTTCAAATCCTCACGCTCCGCCAACTGTTTCAAGAGACCTTCCTCATCAATTACCTCTTTGCGGGCTGTGTTCAGGAGGATGCCGCCTTTCTTCATCAGATTCACCACATCATAGTTGATGCTCCCCTTTGTCTCTGGTGTTGCAGGGATATGCAGACTGACAACGTCGCAGGTCTTAAAGAGATCGTCACGGCTGTCCACAGCATGCACCCCACTCTGCTCAATGACCTCTTTCGGACAATACTCGTCATAAGCATAGATGTCCATATCGAAGCCCTTGGCAATGCGGGCTACATTGCGACCGACATTTCCAAAGGCCAGGATGCCCAGCTTCTTGCCTTTCAGCTCAGAGCCGGACTTGCCATTGAAGAAATTGCGGACGGTGAAGACAAGCAGACCAAAGACCAGTTCAGCCACAGCGTTGGAGTTCTGACCCGGAGTATTCTCTACGACAACACCTTTTTCCTTGGCATAAGACATGTCGATAGAGTCATAACCGGCACCGGCTCTGACAACGATCTTCAAGTTCTTGGCAGCGTCGAGCACTTTCCTGTCAACTTTGTCGGAACGTACGATCATGGCATCAACATCTGCTACCGCATCGAGCAACTGCTGCTTCTCCTGATATTTCTCAAGGAGCACAATCTCATGCCCTTCTTCTTGAGCCACCTTCTTTATGCCTTCCACTGCAGCGGCAGCAAAAGGCTTTTCTGTTGCAACTAATATTTTCATGTCGATAGTTTTAAGATTAATGCTGTGCCTCAAAATCCTTCATGCACTGTACAAGCGCGTTGACGCCTTCGAGCGTCTGTGCATTGTAGCAGCTTGCGCGGAATCCACCGACAGAGCGGTGCCCCTTGATGCCTACCATACCACGCCCTGTTGCGAAATCGAGGAACGGCTTCTCCAAATCCTTGTACTCCTCGTTCATCACGAAGCAGAGGTTCATCACCGAACGGTCCTCCACGGCCACCGTACCCTTGAAGAGCTTGTTGCGGTCGATCTCGTCGTAGACGATGCGGGCACGCTCCTGAGCGCACTTGTCCATCTCCTTGACACCACCGTGAGCTTTCACCCAGCGCATGGTCTCAAGCACAGAGTAGATAGGCACTACTGGCGGAGTGTTGAACATGGAGCCTTTGCTGACATGGGTGTTATAGTCAATCATCGTCGGCAACTCACGTGGAGCGCGTCCGAGTTTGTCATTCTTCAGAATGATGCAGGTGACACCTGCCATACCCATGTTTTTCTGACAACCGGCATAGATGGCATCATATTTCGACACATCAACAGGACGGCTAAGAATATCAGAACTCATATCAGCGATCAAAGGCACCGGTGAATCGATATCCTTACGCAACTCTGTACCGAAGATGGTGTTGTTCGTTGTGATGTGAAGATAATCCAAATCTGCTGGAATCGTGTAATCCTTGGGCAGATGACAATAATTATCATCAGCAGAAGAAGCCACTTCAACAGTCTCACCAAAGTGCTTAGCCTCTTTCATCGCTTTCTTAGCCCATGTACCTGTATTGACGTATCCAGCCTTCTTGATGAGGAAATTTGCCGGGATCTGCATAAACTGAAGCGAGGCACCACCACCAAGGAATATCACCGAATAACCTTCGGGGATATCGAGCAACTCTTTGATCAGAGCTACTGCCTCATCGACCACTGGCTGGAAGTCCTTAGCACGATGGCTGATTTCCATCAGGGAGAGTCCGGAGCCATTGAAGTCCAGAATCTGCTTGGCAGTGTTCTCAATGACTTCACGGGGCAACATCGAGGGACCCGCATTAAAGTTGTACTTCTTCATTTCCACTTGTTTTTAGTTAATACTTAGAGGTTATTGTACTCTCATGCAAACTTACGAATTATTTTTCAAATCAGCAAATATTTTTGCAACTATTTATCTTTTACTCTACAAATACTGTCAAACTGACACTTATTTAGAATATAGAAGGCATATTTATGAGGGCTTCCTCAACAACTTAACAGTTTTCCATGTACACAAAAATACACCTTATTATATAAGGCTTTTATGTCGCAGCAAATATTTTCTGTTGGTTAATTTGGGTCTATTGTCACGTAACACGGACCTACTCACAGCTCCGTACTGCTAAACGCCTCGCACGACATTTTGAGGACTGAACGCTCCGCTACACGGAATGAAAGAGCAAAGGACACATGATAAAGGTGGATATATACTTTTTCTTGAGTCGCGACCGGAGTTGTAGATGGCAGTCTGTCATCAGAAAGTTTTTGACGAAATTGTGTCAGAAAAAAGCTACGATTTAGAAAAGAGGAAAGGGTGAAAACTCCAGAAAACCGCCGTCGAGGCACTGGCAAAATGGCCTTGCTAAGTCATCTTTGCTTTTTCTGATTGAGAAAAAGGTACTTTGACCTGATCATCTCACCTTTCTGACCGAGTCATCTTACCTTTCTGACCAAGTCAAAGTACCTTTCTGATCCGGTCAAAGTACCTTGTTGGCAAACTGAAAAAACAAGAGTATTTTGTAATTCGTTGTTATTTAAGCATTTAAGAAAATCGCCCAAATTCGCATTTTTTCGACCAAATACCCAATTCCTCGCAAAGATCGCATTCTCAAGCCCGCTTTTTTGTCAGTTTACTCAACAAATGGCGGTTGATCCAACTTGTCGCGGACTACTATAGAAAAAGACCTTTCGTACTAAGGAAATGCAAAAACGGAACATTTCACACTTTGGCTAATTTGAGCCTGCACATGAAAGAACAATCCAAGTCAAGTGTTTCACATTTCCGAGTTTCTGTGTACTTCGACTATTGTTTTCTGTCCTTTAATCTTTTGACCTTTCACCTTCTTGAGCATCTTGGGGGCTTGAAGTCGGGCAACCGCCACATAAGCATAGTTGTCGTAGACATCAATGCGCCCAATGTCTTTGGACTGCAGTCCTCCACATTTACAGAGGAAACCGACGATGTCGCCTTTGGAGATCTTGTCCTTCTTGCCCTTACCAATATAGATAGTGACCATCGGCGGCAGCGTTGGAGCCTCATCAGCATGATCAGAAAGGTTGTAGTCCTCAACATCCGCGTCGACATACTCCGGCAGTGTTTCTTCCGGACCTAAGAGAAAGAAGGTCCTTCCGGTTTTATCCCATCGCGCCGTACGACCTATTCTGTGGATATAGTCTTGTTCACTCTCGGGCAGATGATAGTGGATGATGTTGTTGATATCCGGAATGTCGATGCCGCGACTACCCAAATTGGTACTGACAAGCGTATTGACCGAGTGGTTGGCAAAGAGGTAGAGATGCTCCTCTCGCTCTTTTTGCTCCAAGGCACCATGATAGGCAATGGCTGAGAAGCCCTGTTCCAGGAGATAGTTGGTCACCCTCTCCACTGCATCGCGGTAGTTCAGGAATACCACACTGCTCTCTTGTCCTATCTGCCCGAGTAACTGAGCTAAGGCAGGCAACTTGTCCTTTTCTTCACTGCGCACCGCCAACACCTTGATGCGGTCAGTAGCTACATCATCATCAGGTCTGAAGTCCAGTGTCGTGATCTTGTGGCCGGAACGATAACTGTTCATCGTTGCCTCCATCTTCTCAGGCTGTGTAGCGGACAACAATATGCGCCGGGCTCTCAAAGGGATGCTATGGAGGAGCGTTTCTATCTCTTGCTGGAATCCCATATCCAGACACTTGTCAAACTCATCAATAACCAGGAAGGCCAGCCGCTGAACATCTATGTTGCCTTTGGCGATATGGTCGTTGATGCGTCCGGGCGTGCCAAAGATAATCTGTGGACACTGTTGGCGCAGTAAGCGATGCTCGTCCATGGTGGGACGGCCTCCGTAACACGCCATCGAGCGGATGCCCGAGCCGATGTTCTTCAGTACGGTGTCGGACTGCAAAGCCAGTTCACGTCCAGGAACGACGACAAGCGTCTGAAGAGTCGTGCTTGTAGTGTCGGTCTGTGCTGCGACTGGCAGGAGATAGGCCAGAGTCTTACCCGTGCCGGTAGGACTCAGGACGAACACATCACCGCTGCCATTCTGAACTGCATCTATCGTGGCCGTTTGCATCCCGTTGGGTGTGATGCCGGCTTTTGCTATTAATTGGGATATATCCATCATTTCAACAATTTATCGATTTCATCAAATTCCTTTCCTCTGTTGAGATTGAGGTAAATAGTGTAGAGCGGCAGTGCCCATCGGTCTTTGCGCTCGGGCTGGAGTTGCCGGTATTTTTCCAAGTAAGGCAGCGCCTGCTTATAGAAGCTGACGACCTGCCCGTGCTTCTTTGCAGAGAGAACCGGATTCTTGTCCAAAGCCACTCCTTGATTAAACAGTGCCAATCCGGCATTGAGCCAAGCCTCAGCGACAGAGTCATTCTCATGGATGAGCGTGTCACAAAGGGCGAAACACTCTTGATACTTGCCTGTATTCAACAAGATGATGCTCTTTGTGATACGGAAAAGCAGGTTGTGGCTATCGGTAACGAGCGCCTGATTGGTCATGGTCAAGGCTTGCTGCCAGTCATTCCGTGCAGAATAGTAATCAATCAGATGGGAGAAGAAAAAATCATCGAGATGATTACGGTCGAAACCTTCTCTGAGCGTCTTGACATATCTGGCGGTGTCCCCCTCGCCTAGATAGGTCTGGGCGAGCAACTGCAGCATCTGGTTATAGTGAGTGGTATCCTTTAGCGCAAGATAGGTGTGATGAAGTGTTTGCTTGCGGTTTCCCATCTTATACGACGCATAGACAGCCCAGTAAGCTGCTTCGGGAAGATGCTTGTCTTTCTCACCATAATGATATGCTGAGAAAAGCGATTGGTTGGCCGTCTCGATATATTGGTTGAGCAAGAGGTAGGCCGTGTCGTATTTCTGCCTTCTGATAAAAAAAAGGCCACCATTGAGAAGATTGGGCCGAATCATGTTCAACAGCTGACCATGGGATTTACGCCACTCTTTGGCATCTGATTCCTTGGGATGAGGAAGGTTGAAGAGTGAGTCATAAGTCTCCATATCCCTAAACATCCTGCTGGTAATATTGAAGATCGCCGCCGTATCATATTTCTGTTTGAGATAGAGCTTCTCATTACCATTTTCGTACTGCCGGCGTTGAGCATCAAAAAGTACATTCCAAATCTTTGTGTTAGAACGGTTATCAGAGTCAGCGAGCAAAGTCCTCATCATCTGCTCTGCTTTATCCAGACTGGTATTCTTTTTCACATAATCCCTGGCCGTCGCAATCTCTTTCTTTTGTGCAACACCTGCCATGGAGATGAAAAGAAATACCAATAGAAGTATCTTTGTTTTCATATCCTTGATCATCTTCTTCTACCTCTTCTATAGGAAGTCTTTTTAGCGGTTGGCGCACTCGCGCTGTCTTTCATCTTCTGTATGGCGGCATCGACATGTTCAGCCGCGTCTTTCCATTTCACTTGGGTCTGCTGAGGATCCAAGAGTGCGACTCGTCGGAAAGCATTTCCGGCATTTTCCAAGCAGACATAACTTTCCTTTCCTTGCAGTGCCTCTTCGGGGGTAGTAGAACGATTATCAGCATTGCCTTCCAAATCCTTCCCCCACTTTTCCTGGGCTTTCTCTCCCCAGCAGATACCGATATTGTAGATCACCTGTACCTGTGTACTGTCGATTGTATCTGCCTTTTCCAAAGCCTTGATGGCTCCGTCCCAATCGCGTTTCCGCATATAGATCTCACCCCACAACGACCAGACATTGGCATTGAGACTGTCTTTTGCCAGCTCGTCTTTCGCGAAATTTTCCAGTTCGCCTTCATGCCCGGGGCTGGACAGAAAGTCGGTCAAGAGATGGAAATAAGCTGCATTGTCCGGCGCATTGTCATGCAAAGCCAACAGTGCCAATTCGTAGCGTGAGGAGTCAAGTGGCGTGCGCATAAGTTCACGCATACAGTTAACCTTTATCTCGGCCGCATCCTCAGCGACATTGGAGTCGTTCAACGCTATATCGGCATAGCGGTCAGCCTCATGGAAATGTTTCTCACCATAAGCCAACAACGAGGCATAATAGGAAACAGCACCGAGATAGGCGTCTTGTTGCTTATCGGAAAGACGGAACAACGGAGACGAATGGGATTGCAGATAGAGATGGAAAAAACGAAGCGCCGTAGGATTGTCGTGACGCGCATAATACATCATGCCACCATCGATGAGATGAGGCCTCAGCGTTCTCAACTGCCGGGACAATTGCTTGCGATGCTGAGGATCGGATTTACCTTTTTTGTCAGGAAGAGCATCTATGGAGTCGCAGACCAATGCCTTAGAAAGGGTCTGATAGAGCAACTGATAGTAAGTGACAGAATCGCGTGTCTGCTCCATCTGTGGAATCAGATGGGTGATCTGAGTATATAACTGATCGGCCGAAACTTGATTGTCCTGAGATGTGGAGCAATAAGCCACGGCAATACTTGCCAATTGTAAGAATAAAAATGCAACGAGCCTCATTGTATCTGATCTTTTTACATCTTCTATCTTGCGAAGATAATATAAAAAAATGAGACTCAAAAGGAAATATACAAAGATTTATAAGTTGTTAAGTTATTCACGAACTTTGAGATTGACGCAACTGACTAAGCAGCAGATACAACTTGTAAAAACGAAGCGCCAACAAAGAAGGATGTGAAGACAAAAGATTCGCTCTCAAACGATGATGGACAAAGGAGAGTACGGGAAAAGCCAAACGCAACAAGACTCCACCAATATTGCTACCAGCTAAAGACAACAGCGTAGAATAACCTTTCAGGTCTTCACAAAACGTAACTAATACCTGAACGGAATCCTCTATCTTCTTGATATATGATGCGTTGCTCTCAAAGCGATCAAAGAGTACGGGATTATCTATGTGCACGATGGGTAGCCCCTCTTTCTCAAGGTTCTTGCCAAGCATGACATCTTCGTAGCCATAGTGCCGGATGCGCTCATCAAGCCGATGGCACAACAAAATATCGCGGAAAACCAAGGTATTGGACAACTTAAAACTGTGATATGGGGCTTTCTGTCTAAACTCTGCATATTGGCAATACTCAGACGCCTTCTCGTAAAGGTAACGCAGATTGGACGCCGAACCTTCCCCTACCCGATATCCCCCACAGCAGACACAGGGCTGAGGATGATCCGACATGAAAGAAACATATTGACGGATATAGTCCTTCTCCATTACCTTCAAGTCAGCATCGATCATCAACAGCCATTGTCCATGGGCTTCTCTCACCAATGCATTGCGAATAGCAGACCGCCCACGATTGACTCCGGCAAGCCAATAGCGGCAATGGGGCCATGTGTCGATCTGACGATTAGTATCTATCTTCTGTTGATTTGTGGAGCCATCATCTCCCACGATCAACTCCCACTCCAAGCCTCGTATGTCACGACACTGCGCGGCCACAGCATGAGCCAAGGCCACACAATCGTCGTTGAAAGTAGGAATGAGTATAGAGATCATAGCCAATGCTTCTTGAGGATCATGAGAGTTTCTCCTTGAGATACTGCCCTGTCACACTCTGCTGACAGGCCGCAATCGTCTCAGGCGTACCTTCACAGACAAGTCGTCCACCCTGGTTGCCACCATCAGGCCCCATGTCAATCAACCAATCAGCACATTTGATGATGTCCATATTATGCTCGATGATCAAGACTGAATGACCACGATCTATCAAAGCGTTGAAAGCTGCCAATAGCTTACTGATGTCGTGGAAATGAAGGCCCGTGGTAGGCTCATCAAAGATAAACAAGGTAGGATCCTGCTTCTCCTGACCAATAAAGTAAGCCAACTTCACACGCTGGTTCTCACCACCGGACAACGTCGAAGAACTCTGTCCCAATTGGATATATCCCAAGCCGACGTCAGACAGAGGCTGAAGCCGCTTGACGATGTTTTTCTGACTATTCGCTCCAAAGAAGTCGATAGCCTCATCAACGGTCATATTGAGCACATCATTGATGTTCTTACCCTTGAAGCGAACCTCCAGCACATCTTTCTTAAAGCGCTGACCATGACAAGCTTCGCACTCCAACGCAAGATCAGCCATGAACTGCATCTCCACAGTGATATAGCCTGCGCCCTTGCATTCCTCACAACGGCCGCCCTCAGTATTGAAAGAAAAATACTGTGCGGTGAAGCCCTGCTGTTTGGCCAAAGGCTGCTCGGCAAAGAGCTGGCGAATGGCATCGTAGATCTTCAGATATGTAGCGGGATTGGAACGTGTACTCTTGCCGATAGGATTCTGGTCGACAAATTCTACGTGGCGAATATCCTGCCAGTCGCCTTCCATCGTCTGAAACTCACCCGGAGCATCCGTCACCTCACCCAGCTTGCGCTTCAAAGCCGGATAGAGGGTATCGCGCACCAATGAGGACTTACCGGAACCGGAGACACCGGTCACCACCGTCATCACATTAAGCGGAAAACGGACATCCACACCACAGAGATTATTAGCCCGACAACCTTTCAGCTCGATGGACTTGGTCCATGAACGGCGGGAAGAAGGCACTTCGATGGTTTCTGTCCCTAAGAGATATTGCAATGTATGGCTACGAGGGTATTTCTCCAACAAAGCTTTGGTCGTAGTGGCATCTACGTCATGCGGCCCCCGGCCTTCATACACAATCTCACCGCCATGCCGTCCGGCATCAGGACCGACATCAATCAGCCAGTCGGCTTCGCGGATGATGTCCTCGTCATGCTCTACGACAATGACCGTGTTGCCCAACTTCTGTAACTCCCGCAGCACATGAACAAGACGGACTGTATCACGACTGTGCAGTCCGATACTCGGCTCATCAAGGATATACAGGCTTCCCACCAACGACGATCCCAAGGATGTGGAGAGGTTGATGCGCTGACTCTCACCACCGGAGAGCGTGTTGCTCTGTCGGTTGAGCGTGAGATAGCCAAGCCCGACATCGCACAGGAAGTTCAGTCGCGACTTTATCTCTGTGAGCAAGCGCTTGCTGACCTGCTGCTCATGGTCGGTAAGTTCAAGATGGTCGAACCAGTCCTTGAGATTCTTCACCGGCATCTCCACCAAGTCCACAATGCTGCAACCGCCAATCTTCACCCATGTGGCTTCCTTACGCAAACGGGTACCATGACACGTAGGACAGACGGTCTTGCCACGATAACGGCTCATCATCACGCGGTACTGGATCTTATACTGGTTTTCTTTCACCATGTCGAAGAAGCCGTCGATGCACACAGCATCAGCCCTGCGCTCACCATTCTTCTTTCTGTCGCACGGCAGTCCATGCCACAGCATATCCTTTTCACGTTGCGACAAGTCAAAATAAGGTTTGAAGATGGGAAAATCATACTGGGCCGCCCGCCGGCAGAACTCATCCTGCCACCACTTCATCTTCTCGCCATGCCAACACTGTACACAGCCCTCATAGACCGACAACGACGAGTTGGGAATGACCAGTCCCTCGCTGATGCCAATGACAGAGCCGAAGCCCTCACACGTAGGACAAGCTCCAAGGGGCGAGTTAAAAGAGAACATATTGTCGTCGGGCTCTTCAAAGGTCATACCGTCTGCCTCAAAACGTGACGAGAAGTCGTAGCTAAGCCCAGAGGGAAGGAAGACCACACGGCAGGCACCATTGCCCTCATACATCGCAGTCTCTGCGGAATCGATGAGGCGGGCGATCATGTCTTTCTCATGTGACACACTCGTACGGTCAATCACCAAGAACATCTCTTTCAATGCTGAGGACAGTGCGTCATCGTCTTCTTGAAGCAGATCCTCGATACGTAACACATCAGTACCCTTCATCAGTCGGGTGAAACCCTCCTTTAAATACATCTCCAACTGCTCATGACCCGTGCGACCTTGAGGAATCAACAACGGCGAGAGAATCATCAACTTCGTGCCGTCGGCAAACTCCCACGTCTTTTGCACCACGTCTTCCGTGGTATGCTTTTTGACCTCCTGCCCCGAAATCGGAGAAAAAGTCTTGCCTATGCGGGCATAGAGCAAGCGCAGATACTCATAAATCTCAGTAGAAGTGCCCACTGTGGAGCGCGGATTCCGGGCTGTCACCTTTTGCTCAATGGCGATGGCAGGGGGCAAGCCCTTGATGAAATCGCACTCAGGTTTACTCATACGCCCCAAAAACTGTCTGGCATAGCTCGACAAGCTCTCTACATAGCGACGCTGGCCCTCTGCATAGAGCGTGTCAAAGGCCAAGCTCGATTTTCCGGAGCCTGACACACCAGCCATCACGATGAAAGCGTTACGAGGTATACGCAAATTGATGTTCTTCAGATTGTTTACCCGTGCTCCTTTAATTTCTATATACTGATCTTCCATACTTATCTAAACCAAAACAATGCTTGAAAAAGAATATATTCCAACTCTACAAAAGTACGCATAATATTCTAAATGCACAAATTTATGCTCATGTAAAAACTCCATGTCCAAATTTCTTGACTCACCAAAGAACATTTTATGGCTGATGATGGCATTGTTTCAGAGATTTTATGTAAGTTTGCAATAAAAATAACTTCGACAATGAAAATACAACGATCCACAAGCCATCACTGTTACCAACGGCTGATGGGCATGCTATCCATTTTATTACTCTGCTTACAAATGAACACACCTGTCTTTGCTAAAAAGAAAGCTATCACTTTGAAGATTGTGGAAACCAGCGATGTTCATGGTTGCTTCTTTCCACATGACTTTATCAACAACAGCGATATGCCGGGATCACTCGCGCGGGTGAGCACTTTCTACAAGCAGTTGAAAAGCCAGTATCCAGAGAGCACGCTGCTGCTCGACAATGGTGACATCCTGCAAGGACAACCGATCAACTACTTTTCAAATTTCGTCGATACGCTACAGCACAACATTGCAGCAGATGTCGTCAATTACCTTGGCTATGACGCAGAGACGATTGGCAACCATGACGTTGAGACAGCGCATGCCTGTTTCGACAAATGGGCCGGCGAACTGCACTGTCCTCTGCTCGGTGCCAATGTGATCAACACAGAAACAGGAAAGCCATATTTCAAGCCTTACACGATCATCATGCGCCAAGGCATACGCATCGCTGTCTTAGGACTTCTCACGCCTGCCATCCCCAACTGGGTGGAACAGACGTCATGGAAGGGTATGCGCTTTGACGAGATGGTAGCCGCAGCAAAATATTGGATGAAGGTCATCCAACAACGTGAGCACCCGGATGTTGTCATCGGACTTTTCCATTCCGGTGCAGAAGGTGGCATCGTCACTCCTAACTATGCAGAAAATGCTTCTTTGGCAGTTGCCAAAGAAGTACCAGGCTTTGATCTTATTCTCTTTGGACATGATCATACCCGTCACCAACAGATGATAAAAAACGATGTAGGGAAAGATGTGCTTTGCCTTGACCCGGCAAACAATGCACAGACAGTAGCTGTCGCTACAATCAACTTGGAAAAAGAAAAGGGAAAATGGACAGTGAAGAAAAAACTGGGAGAACTGGTGGATGTCAGAAATTACAATATCGACCAGGATTATGTAAAGCATTTCGAGCCTTACCTCAATAAGGTAAGTGACTTTGCCAATAAACAGATTGGCAACTTTGCACATACGATCTACACACGGGATAGCTTCTTCGGAAACAGCGCCTTCAACGATTTCATCCTGAATCTACAAATGAAATTAACTGGCGCTGATATCTCATTCAATGCACCGCTGACATTGAACGACAGCATCAAACAAGGTCCGATTTCGGTTCGGGACATGTTTAAACTTTATAAATATGAAAATCATCTTTATATGATGAGACTCACCGGCGAGGAGATCAAAGGTTATCTGGAAATGAGCTATGACCAATGGGTCAACACGATGACATCCCCAAATGATCATCTCTTCCTTCTGGAGTCTGTTAACACAGGATCGAACGAGCGTGGGCGCTTCAAGAATTTCATCTTCAACTTTGACGCAGCAGCCGGCATTGACTATGAAGTAGACGTCAGAAAGCCCAATGGGCAAAAGGTCAACATCATAAGAATGAGCAATGGCAAGCCTTTTGAAGAAGACAGATGGTACAACGTGGCCATCAACAGCTACCGCGGCAATGGCGGCGGACAACTACTCACACTGGGTGCCGGCATTCCACATGACAGCTTGAAATCAAGAATCGTATGGCGTTCTGACTGTGACCAACGCTATTACTTCATGAAAGCCATCGAGGAGATGAGGACGGTAGATCCGCAACCCAATCATAACTGGAAATTCATTCCGGAGACTTGGGCGAAAGAGGCTGGAGAGAGAGACGCCAAACTCATCTTCAAGTAAATCCCCTAACAACATATCGCCAACATGTTTAGGGATAAAAAGAATCTGTCTTTCGGCCGGTTGTTCATCACGATGATGCTGATGGTCATTACGATGTTACCTGCCGAAGGACAGAATGCTCTTCTAAAGAAAACAGACAGCCACCAGTTGGGCATTGCTATTACCTACTTCCAGGGTGGCAAGTACCATGAGGCTAAACTCATCCTACAAAGATTGGACAAGAGCTATCAACTCAATCCGAGATTCAGAGCTTATCTGGGGGTATGCTACTACTATGACCAAGAATACGAGAAAGCCACAAACTGCTTGGATTCTGTCATCCTCCAGTTACAAGCCTTCAACCCACAAGAACTGTCGTTTTACTACTATGCTGACGGAGAGAGCTATTTCACCTTAGGCAAATACGCTCAAGCCGCCCTACTCTACGACCAGACTCAAGCACGCTGCCATGAAGATGAAAAAGCTAAGATTTATTATCGATTAGGACTTTGCTACTCCTTTCTCAAACAATGGTACAAGGCCCTGGACGCACTTCAGAGCGCGCTCGTATACTATCAACAATACCAGCCGAAAGAAAAAGCGAAGATAGCGGAAATCCGCAATCTCATATTTGCATGTTGCTCCGAGATAAACCAGCCTACTTCATAGCACTGTAGTCATCACTTGCCAACAGCTGCTGATAAGTAACAGAGGGATGCTTGTGCATGTAGCGGTCGACGATGGAAACATAAGCCGTACGGAAGAAATTCTTCCCCAATGCTTTGTTGACAACCCACATGACTTTACCCATGTGCAGATCCTTTTCCAACTGAGAACGCTGGTCATAGTTTGCCATCGGATAAAGACTCAACAGATAAAAGCTCAAGCAATCGGGCACAATATTGCTGCGCCCCATAGAGGAAAGCTGGTCCTTGGAAAAGCCAAACTCCTTGTAGACCGGATACTTTGCACCCATGTACTTATCAAGAGAGATACCGATCATCTTGTCCCCCACTACAATACTTTGATCCAACGCACCGATTTGAGCATAGACCCGTGGTATCGGCATATCAGGAAGCCAGTCTTTGAGTTGCTCCAACGATTGTGACAACTCTTTGTTTAAGTCATCCATGTTGGCATACTCCGACTCTGCATCAGTGATGATGGTCTGCAGAGTGGAATCCTGATAGAAACGCAGGAATCGCTCATTGATATCATGATCACTCACCTCACCGATTTGAAGCATCTTCTCAACAAGGGTACGCGTCTCAATAGGAAACTCTGTATTCATCTGCTGGAGGGCAGAGAAATCTCCTGTAATCAGATAACGACTCTCCAACCGGTCATAGCGCTCAATACGCGCATGACTGGCATCGTTATCATCATCGTTGGGCTTGAGCTTAAACTCACAACCAACACATAGCAGCATTGCAATAAACAATGCAAAATATATCTTCCGTATCAAAGAATATAGTCTTTTGTCGTTAACGATTTCTATTTTTCAAGCAGTGGCATTATCATCCACTCTTACATCTGCAAAAGTACTAAAAAATATTTTTTTATCCAAATATAAAGCTAAAAAAAACAAATAAACCTTCTTCTTGGAAAAAAGAAGGTTGATTATACAACTACAATTACCTAATTACTATAAAAAGAATAGGTAAGGACATAATCTGGAGTGAGTTCGTAATGAACGGTTGCGACTCCTTTAGTCTTAAGCACGTCTACCATGACAGAGCCCTCTATCCCACCCTCGACGACATGGGCATCTCTGTCTAAGACCGCGCCAATTTCAGATGGCAGGGTATGCAGCCGCATGTCGAAATAATCAAGTTTCTGTTCAGAAAACAACTTATAGACTGTTTCCTTCGCACTCCAGTTGATCAACTGTTGTGACAAAGTAGTTCGCTGCTCATCTTCACGGATAAAACGATTCACAACCTTGCTTACCCTGTCAGACGTGTATTCAATATCAATACCAACTTGGAAATCAACGGAAAGAATGATAGCCACCCATCCACGTGTATGACTGATGCTGATAGACCAATTTTCGAGCTGAGGCTTGCCAGAGGGTTCGTGACCGATCACCAAATGATCATTTCCCGTCATCGCAGTCAAGAGCGCATAGACACAAAGTTCTTCTTTTAATCTCTTGTCCGATCGAAAACTTAAATCAACACCCTTTGGCTTAGGCAATTGATCTATACCCTCTGTCATATGCCATAATCCTACCTGGACTCCACGGCATGACTCAAAGATCTTACTTAGAGACATCTTGCTTCTTCTCGTGAACAGTTACCTTCACCCGGCTGATACGGCGCCGCTCGACACCCATCACCTCGAATGTATAATTGTCATAGTCTATCTTTTCATGCAGACTTAAGAAATCGCCCTTCAACTCCAAAAGAAGACCGGCCAATGTATCGGCATCACCGGCAACATCCTCAAACTCATCGTCATCGATCTTAAGTATCTTGCAGAAATCACTCAATAATGTTTTGCCCTCAAACAAATAGGTATTGTAGCTCAACTTTGAGTAGGTCTTTTCTTCCTCATCATACTCATCATTGATCTCACCGACGATTTCCTCGAGAATATCTTCAAGGGTTACCAAGCCGCTCGTACCTCCAAACTCATCAACAACAATGGCAATATGAACCTTGTTGGCTTGGAACTCTCTCAACAGATCATCGATCTTCTTAGTTTCAGGTACAAAATAAGGAGGACGAATCAAGCTCTGCCAACGGAATGAGGCCGGCTTGGACAGATGAGGCAATAGATCCTTGATGTACAAGACACCACGAATGTTGTCATCATTGCCTTGATAAACGGGTATGCGGCTGTAGTTGTTGTCGACAATGCACTTGAGAACATCGTCGAAAGAACTACGGATATCAATATCGACAATATCCTGACGGCTCGTCATGATCTCTTTAGCAGTCTCATCACCAAAGCGTATGATACTCTGCAACATGCTTTGCTCGTCCTTGATCTCATTTTTATCGGTCAACTCCAAGGCCTGCTCCAAATCATCTTTGCTCAGCTGGCGTTGCTCTTTAGGTACTGCCTTCTCAGCAAGACCGCCACTCTTGATGAGCAAGGTCTCCAAAGGCCAAAACAATTTTCTTAGCAAGAAGATACCACCGACAACACGACGACAAAAAGCCAATGGATTCTGACGACTGTAGACCTTCGGCATGATCTCGCCAAAAAGCAGCAAGAGGAAGGTCAACAGAACTGTAATACAAAGGAACTGCAACCATTGAGCCCGAAACTCGATTAGAGACCCAAAGATGTAGTTACAGAGCATGATGATCGTCACATTGACAAAGTTGTTGGTGATAAGGATCGTAGCCAACGTACGCTCAGAGTCTTCACGCAGCAACTCTATATTGGCATCTTTAGCACTCTTCTCTGGATTCAACTCTTCCACGTCCTGCGGTGAGAGACTAAAAAAAGCGATTTCTGAGCCACTGGCAAAAGCAGACAACACCAAGAGCATAGCAGCCAAAATTGCTGCTATGCAAACGCTTACCGTTATCGGCTGAAAAGCGATAAGACTATCAATATTCTGTAATTTTGACCAATCCAACTATTAAACAAATATTAGAAAGGAAGTTCTTCATCCGCCCCCTGCTTAGCGACAGGCTTCTTTGTAGCTACGGAGTCTTCTGCCGCGGGTTTGGGCTTCGGTGTGAGAAGTTCCAAATTCTCTACCTGAATCTCTGTGACATAATGTCGGCGACCCTGCTGATCATCATAAGTATTATAGCGCAAGCGTCCCTCAACATAGAGTTTATCACCCTTATGGACATATTGCTCTACGATCTTGGCCAACTGACGATAGAAAACCAAGCTATGCCAGTCTGTACGGTCAGGGACCTTTGTTCCGTTTTTAAGAACGTAGCCACGCTCTGTAGTTGCCAAAGTCACCTTAGCAACACATTGGTCAGCATCGTAATACCTAACGTCAGGATCTTTGCCTACGTTACCAATTAACATCACCTTGTTCATAATATGGCAAAAATAGAACTTATATACAAACTATATCAAACACAGTCGAAGACAAGTAACCGATTACTTCCAACGACCAAGATATTTAAAATTGAAGCTTTTACCCTTTGCTGAGGGGAACTGGCTACGAGGATCAACACGGTCTCGCAAATGATCTACAATACGATTGTAGCAATCCTGACCAGACACAGCCTTACAACAGGCAACGAAACGTGTATCACGATATTCATGCTTACCCGTTGATGGAATCATAACGACTCGCTTGAAGTTCAACTCTCCTTCATACCAGCCTTCACGCTGATAGACAAGCCTGCTGATTGCGTTCTCTGCCATTTCACGACGATCAGAAGTCTGGCCGTTAGCTGGACGTACAGCTTTCTTCTGCTTGAAATCAAGCATTGTAGCCGCTGTGGTCTTGATAATAATGAAATATACATGAGCACGAATCTTGTAACGCTTGGGGAAAAACACGTCACTTGCCGCATATTCACGAATATCTGCTTCCATTTCAGGAGTAACGTCAATATCTTCTATACTACGCAAAAAAGAGATAGCATCATCAACATTGGTTACTAACGTCTCACTATTGAAATATCTAAGATATAAATTCATTGAATGGATGTTGTTTTTCAGAAAAAGAGCGGCAAACGGGACTCGGACCCGCGACCTCGACCTTGGCAAGGTCGCGCTCTACCAACTGAGCTATTGCCGCATTTCTTACAATGTTAGTTGTAAGAAGCACTCCCCTGAATGCGAGTGCAAAGGTACTGCTTTTTTCTGAACCTGCAAACTTTTCCCATCTTTTTTTTCGAAAAAACACTATAAAAATAATTTTCATTGGTTCTCAATCCCATTACACCTTATTATATAATATAATTGCCCCCTATCCAAGATAGCTTCATCTCAGCGCAGGTTCTTCGTTATCCCTAAAAAGAAGCCATTTATTCACAGAAATAGAGGGAAAGCACGCATGCAGCATCATGTTACCACTATTCAAAAGCTTTTTTATAGTTTTTTATAACGGAAATATCAACTCATAACTATTCAGTAACCATATCGCCCTTGGCGAAAACAAGGTGAGGAAAATTATCAAGAATTTGAGAATTAGTATGAGCTAGTTAAATCTACAATCATGATCAATAATTAGTTTAGATATAAAATAAGGTTGAACCAGCCATTTGTACTGATCCAACCTTTATCAATTGCTATATTCCTTCAAATTAGTCGAGCCACTTCACATAACAGAAGTCCTGACGATGAGGCAAGTTGGCATTGCTCGGGAGCATACGCACGCAGCAACGGAACGAACCTGCCATTTCAGGTTCTATCAAGAGCTCAAACGTATAGTTATTGCCCTCGTGCTTCACCATCTTGAATGGATGCACACTAAGCACTTTACGATCAGAAGGATCTGTCTCTGGTTTCAATGTGACAAGTTCTAAACCCACTGCATTGTCCAAGCCCTGCTCGTCAATAACGTAACGGATCTTATAGCTGACACCTGTCTCGCCACCATTGTCCAGCACGCCATCTTCCCTGCTGACCACATGAATAGAATCCCAACGCTCGGCAACAGTCTCTTTCCACAAAGCGATCTCCTTAGCCAGGCGATTGTTGTTTGCAGAAAGCTTCTTGAAGCGAGTAGCCTCCTTGTTGTAGAACTTGCTGTAGTAATCGTCGAGCTGACGCTTCATTGTATAATGAGGAGCAATCGTTGCGATAGAATTTTTGATGACCTTGATCCAGTCTGCACTGAATCCCTCCTTATTCTTGTTATAATACATCGGGATGATCTCATTCTCAAGCAGAGAATAGATCGTAGCAGCATCGAGCTGATCCTGGTAAGCCTGGTTCTCATAGGTACGCTTCTGTGGCAATGCCCATCCTGCGCCCTTACGATAACCTTCAACCCACCATCCGTCAAGAACGGAGAGGTTGACGACACCATTCATCTCAGCCTTCTCACCTGATGTACCAGATGCCTCCAACGGACGTGTCGGCGTATTCATCCAAATATCCACACCGGAAACCAAGCGGCGGGCAAGACGCATGTCGTAGTCCTCAAGGAAGATGATCTTACCCAGGAACTCAGGACGCTGGCTAATCTCATAGATCTTCTTAATCAGGCCCTGGCCTGCACCATCAGCAGGATGAGCCTTACCAGAGAAGAAGAACAAGACAGGACGCTCTGGATTGTTGACGATCTTGTTGAGACGATCCAGATCGGTGAAGAGCAGGTGAGCACGCTTGTAAGTAGCAAAACGACGGCAGAAGCCAATCATCAAAGCATTCGGATTGATACGCTCAAGGAGAGACATCACACGAGCAGGATCACCCTGATTGCGAAGCCAAGTCTGAGTGAACTTCTCACGGATATAGTCGACAAGTTTATTCTTCAGAGCCAGACGAGTGTTCCAGATCTCCTCATCGGGTACATTATAGATAGCATGCCAAATCTGCTCATTGCTCTGATCACTCATAAAGGTCGGATCGAAATATTTGTCATAGAGCTCACGCCACTCTGTTGCCGTCCATGTAGGGAAGTGCACGCCGTTGGTTACATAACCAACATGATTTTCCTCAGGATAGTAGCCTGCCCAGATCGGTGCGAACATCTTCTGGCTTACCCAACCGTGGAGTTTACTCACACCGTTTACTTCTTGACAGGTGTTGCAAGCGAAGATACTCATGCAGAAGCGCTCATTGTGATCCTCAGGATTCTGACGCCCCATACCAATGAGCTCATCCCAAGAGATCCCCAAACGTGCAGGATAGTCACCCATGTACTTACCAAAGAGTGCCTCATCGAAATAGTCATGACCAGCCGGAACCGGCGTATGGACAGTATACAGAGAAGAAGCACGAACAAGTTCCATAGCCTGATTGAATGTCAATCCACCCTCAACATAGTCGACCAGACGCTGGAGATTGCAGAGAGCAGCATGTCCCTCATTGCAATGATAGATCTGCTTATTGATACCAAGCTTCTTCAGCGTCAAAATACCACCAATACCCAAAAGAATCTCTTGCTTCAGACGGTTCTCCCAATCACCACCATAGAGAGAGTGTGTGATTGGCTTATCAAACTCTGAGTTCATGTCGTTGTCGGTGTCGAGCAAGTAGAGTTTGATGCGTCCAACATTGACACGCCAAACCAGTGCATGTACCTGATAGTTGCGATAAGGAACATCGACAACAACTTGATTGCCATTCTCATCCAGCTCACGCTCAATAGGCAGTGAGTTGAAATTCTGAGCATCATATTTGGCAATCTGTTGTCCGTCCATTGACAGGGATTGAGTGAAATAGCCATACCGATAGAGGAAGCCAACTGCACACATATCAACATTGGAATCGGAAGCCTCCTTAAGATAGTCACCGGCCAACATTCCCAAGCCACCAGAATAAATCTTCAGCACCTGATTCAAACCATACTCCATGGAGAAATAGGCAACAGATGGACGCTGCTTGTCTGGTTTGGCCTCGATATACTCGCGGAATTTCTTATAGACTTCCTTAACATTGTTCATCAGAGCCCGATCCTTAACGATGGCCATCTTACGGTCATAGCTAAGACGCTCCAGAAGCAGTACCGGGTTGTGATTAACTTCCTCGAAAAGGTCACGGTCGAGTCTCTTGAAAAGGCGACGGGCCTCATAGTTCCATGCCCACCACATATTGTGAGCCAACTCATCCAAGCATTTTAACTGCTCAGGCAAGCGTGACTTAATGTTGAGCTCCTTCCATTGTGGAGCATTAGCATAGTCTGCCTTAATTTTCATAACGCTACAATTTTTGTCTGATTTTTAATAATTATCCTTATCCTTTAGCCTCTCAGCGATTATTTGCTTTCGGCTTCACTAACTCCTTTACGCTCTTCAGCCTTCTTTAAAGCGATGCCATATGCTTCCTCGTAGTACTTAATGAAATTGCTCCAAAGTGCCTTTCTGGAGAAACGCTCCGCACTCATCCGGCTCTTCTTTACTTCTTCTGGGCTGAAGGCGGAGAACGCAGCCACCGTGTCTTTGATATTGTCGGCCACCTCGGAATAATTATAATCCGTACGATGGATAACCTTTACACCATCCTCGATTTCTCCAGAATGTCCAAGCTCTTTGTTCACCCATAATCCAAAGCCGGAAAGGTCTGTGGTGATACACGGTACATGGAAAGCGATTGCCTCTAATGGCGTATATCCCCAAGGCTCGTAATAGGATGGGTAGATGCAAAGATCATTACCCAAGACTACATCATAATAACTCAGGTTGACAATGCCATCATCTCCAGTAAGATAGCAAGGAAGGAAGATAAGCTTCACACGATCTTCTTTCCGATTCTGCATATCGAGATATTTGAGCATGCCTAAGACCTGGTCGTGGCTCATGTTATGTAACCAGTGCGTGATCTGTGGCACTTCCAGTGGTGTATCGAAATGTTTTCCACTGGCCAAGCGCTCTTGAAGATCCTTCCGCGGCTCACCTACCCAACCGGGCACTTCGATGAAGGCAAGCACAGGACGCTTTAACTGATCATCGCGTAGCAAGCGGTTCATTGCCTCAATATAGACATCCACACCTTTGTTGCGGAACTCATAGCGGCCACTGGTGGAAACAATCAGAGTCTCATCATCAAAGTCTTGACCAAGCAAAGCATTGGCAATAGCAAATGCGCGCTTGCGCGCAATCTTTCTCTTACGTGTAAACTCCTCCCCTCTTGGCACGAAATCGTTCTCGAAGCCATTAGGCAGAACCACATCCACCGGCTTGTCCAACAATTCCTTGCACTCTTTCGCCGTGATGTCACTCACCGTTGTGAAGCAATCGACATGAAGAGCGGTCTGCTTCTCAATAGAATGTTTGCTCTGCATGTTCAGTTCACCGGCCATCTGATCACCATTGTAGGCAAAGAGATAGTCATAGAGCGGCTTATTGTTGCCTGCGATGCTACGTCCAATGCTGGTGGCATGCGTAGTGAACAATGTGGCTACTGCCGGAAGATACTTACGGATATAAAGCAATCCCAAGCCTGTCATCCACTCATTACCATGATAAATGACTTTGTATTGGCTGCCCAGATAAAAGTGATAGAAACTCTCCACTACTTTTGCGGCACCATATGAGAACATGGCTGCTTCGTCATAATCGCCATAAGCATGCAAGCTATCTACCTGGAAATCTTCCCACAGCTGTGTATACAGCTCATTCTTCTGTGCATAGTATTGTGTGAAGTCTACAAGGATTGCTATAGGATTACCAGGTACAGACCACCTGCCAATCTTCAATACCAAACCTTCCTTTTTAGACTGAATCTTCCAATCTGTAAACAGGGAGGCATCCTCTTGAAAATAAGGACTTCTCTGCGTACCCCAGCAATCAGGACCAATAAAAATGATATGGTCGTGCATCTTTGTTTGCAGCGTCTTGGCCCTTGTGGACAACACCGTGTATATACCACCGACCTTATTACATACTTCCCAACTAGATTCGAAAATATAGTCTGGAAACAACTTGCCCTCTGTCATATTACTATAATGTGCTTCTATACTTGCAAAGGTAATATAAAAAATAGCAATAAGCAAATATAAATAGCTACTATTTTATAAAATATTTGGTGCAATCGAAATATTCACCTACCTTTGCCACAATAAATTAGCATATATTATGAGAAAATTACTATTCATAGCGTTCATCACCCTCTTCTGCTTGCCCATGATGGCACAGATACAAAAGACTGATGCAGACACAACTTCCTTCAAAGGTTACTTATATAATAAAGAGTATAACGTCTATCTCCAAATCGACTTCTACCATCAGAATGTCATCGTTCCTAAACAGGAAGTATATGGTGAGATGGCCGGTTACTTCGGTGATTGCCAGGATGGAAGAAAATGGCTGTTCACCTCCGCTACCATCAAGAACGATCACCTTGCAGAAATAGAGATCATTAACGACTATGGAAGTGAGGACTTAAAAGCTACCCTGACTAAAGTCAATGATTCTACCTTCATCCTCCGGCAAGGCGAAGGAAGTACGATCAAAATTGCAAGAAACCGTAAGTGGCAAAAGATGCCCAAAGAACTCACATTCATCAAATGATAAGACACCTGATTGCTACGTTTCCCCAAAAAGCAAGACACGTCATAGAAACATTTCAAAAAAATAAGGCCTGTGCAACCACCATTCGATACACAGGCCTTATCTTATAGCATCTTGCTTGTCTCTGTTAGTTGTTCACGCTACCTCCAACAATATCAAGCATCTCGCTTGTAATAGCTGCCTGACGACTCTTGTTGTACTGAAGTTTCAACTCTTTCAAGATCTCATCAGCGTTGTCCGTTGCAGTCTGCATAGCGACCATACGTGCGGCATGTTCGGAAGCATTGCTGTCGAGGAGAGCCGTGTAAACCATCAAATTCAACTGCTTTGGAATCAAGACAGAAAGTACAGACTCTAAGTCCGGCTCCACTATGAAGTCATCATTCAATGGCTTCACCTCTTGATCCTGTCTATCCTCAGACTGTCTGCGCTTCCGAAGATAAGCCTGAGCCTTAGCCGTCACCTCATTGGAAGACAAATCGCGATCATTGTCTGCACCAATATTCTCTGTTGACAAATCTATAGGCAAGAAGGTACTTCGCGTTAGAATCTGTGTGCCGGCACTCTTGAAGTGGTGATAGATTATCTCCACTTTGTCCACTTCATGTTTGGCAAACTTCTCTGCCAACTCCTTGGCAATCGCTGCACAAGGAGCTGCTGAAGGTTTATCTGCCAATTCCACAAAATCACCAGCCACATGATAACCTAACTTTGTAGCCTTTTCCATGACCTTGCGTCCAACCGGATACACAAGGATATCTTCCACGCCCTGCTTCTTATATTCGTCAACCGCATTCTGCATCATCCTGATGACATTCGCATTATAACCTCCACACAGAGAACTGTTGGAAGAAAACACAATGAGAGCCACATGCTTGATCTTGCGGTTGTCCTCGTCATAAGGAGTCTGAACATCATGCATGGAAACTAAGAAAGACTTTAGAATATGCTCCAACATATTTTCATAAGGGAGCATATTCTGAATAGCCGTTTGAGCGTGATGCAACTTAGAAGAGGCCACCATTTTCATAGCACTCGTAATCTTACGGGTGCTTTGCACTGAAGCGATACGTGTTTTGATCTCTTTTAACGATGGCATAGACTACCTCCTCTACTTTTTGAATTGACCAACGACATTAGCCATTACCGATTCGATGGTATTTGTACACTCGTCGGTAAGTTTACCAGCAGCCAAAGTGTCAAGAATGTCACTGTGCTGTGTACGCATCTGCTCCAAAAACTGATCCTGGCAAGCACGCACCTGATTGACGGGTACATCATGCATCAAACCATGAACACCACAATAGATAATAGCTACCTGTTCGCCAACCGGCATAGGACTATACTGAGGCTGAATAAGCAACTGGTTGTTCTTTCGACCACGGTCAATGGTCATTGCTGTTACCGGATCCATATCGCTGGAGAACTTCGAGAAAGCCTCCAACTCACGATACTGTGCCATATCGATCTTCAGTGTACCGGCTACTTTCTTCATACTCTTGATCTGAGCACTACCACCGACACGGCTCACAGAGATACCGACATTGATGGCGGGACGGAAGCCCTGATTGAAGAGATCGGTCTCCAGGTAGATCTGACCATCGGTAATGGAGATAACATTCGTAGGAATATATGCGCTCACATCGCCTGCCTGTGTCTCAATGATTGGCAGAGCTGTCAGCGAGCCACCACCTTTGACATGATCCTTCATACACTCGGGCAGATCGTTCATCTGCTCAGCCACTTCCTGCTGGTCATTGATACGTGCGGCACGCTCAAGAAGACGAGAGTGGAGATAGAATACATCACCAGGATAAGCCTCACGACCGGATGGACGACGCAAAATCAAAGAGACCTCACGATAGGCAACAGCCTGCTTTGATAGGTCATCATAGACGACAAGAGCATCCATACCTCTGTCACGGAAATACTCACCAATGGCTGCACCGGCAAAAGGAGCATAATACTGCATAGCTGCAGGATCGGCAGCCGTGGCACTCACAACGATGGTGTAAGGAAGTGCGCCATGCTCACGCAAAGTCTGGACGAGAGCAGCAACAGTACTGGCCTTCTGACCGATTGCGACGTAGATGCAATAAACGGGCTTACCAGCCTCGTAGTTACTCTTCTGATTGATGATGGTATCAACAGCGATTGCTGTCTTTCCAGTCTGACGGTCACCGATGATCAACTCACGCTGTCCACGACCGATAGGAATCATCGAGTCCACAGCCTTCAATCCAATCTGGAGCGGTTCCTTCACTGGCTGACGATAGATAACGCCCGGTGCCTTACGGTCCAATGGCATCTCGAAGGAATCCGTCAAGTCGATGTCACCCTTTCCGTCAATAGGTCTGCCCAATGGATCTACGACACGACCTAAGAAATTGTCATTGACACGGATAGAGGCAATATGATGCGTGCGCTTTACTTTCTCACCCTCCTTAATACCTGCGGTAGGACCGAGAAGCACACAACCCACATTGTCTTCCTCCAAGTTCATGACAATGGCCATCGTACCATTCTCAAATTCGAGCAGCTCGGATGCCTCGACGTTGCGCAAACCGTAGACACGCGCTACACCATCGGCTACGGTGAGCACCGTACCCACTTCGTCGAACTGGTTTTCTGCGTTGATGCCCTGAAGTTCCTTTTCGAGGACTTCCGACACTTCACTTGGTTTTATTTTGTCTGACATTCTTTCAATTCTTTATTTTCTCAAGGTTGCCAGCACTTGGTGAAGTTTTGTCTTCACGCTGGCGTCCATTCTATAAGTATCATATTCAAGGATAAACCCACCAATAATATTAGGATCCACCTCGGTATTGAACTCCACACTGCCATGCGTCTTGCTCTCTACCATACGTTTCATCTTTTGTTCCGTTTCGGGAGAGACAGCAACAGCAGTGATCAATTTTCCCTGGGTGACATGCTTCATCCGTCGGTAAAGGGAGAGATAAGAATTTGCCATGAACTGCAAAACGCTTTCCCGATCTTCCCGAAGAACGATCTGGAAGAAATGCTTTGTCAGGTCTGTGACCTTTCCACCGCAGGCCGTTATGATCAGCTGCAGCTTCTTATCCTTTGCAAGCATAGGATTATCGATGGTGAATCGGAAATCAGGGACATCCAGAAAACTCTTGCAAAGTATCTTCATCTCCTGATAAACATCTTCATCCAGTTTCATTGCCACCGCACTATCGAGCAGTGCACGGGCATATCTTACTGAGATTACTCCTATATCCATACGCTTACAATCAATTAATGAACATCACTCTTTACTTCGTCTTTCGACACCTCATCCAGCAGTTTATCAATCAAATCCATCTGCTTGTCGTCGGCAGAAAGCTTTTCCCGCAAGATCTTCTCTGCGATTTTCACAGACAACTCAGCTACTTGCGAGCGAATCTCACCAATAGCCTGGCGCTTTTCATTCTCAATTTCTGCCTTCGCATCGGTGAGAAGTCGTGCCCCTTCATCTTTAGCCTGTGTCTGAGCCTTTGCCACTATGGCCTCGCGAGTAGCAGTGGCCTCCTTCAATATGGAGGCCTGCCTCTCACGTGCTTCCTGCAGAATGGATTCTCCTTCTTGTTGGATGTGAGCGAGCTTCTCATTGGCCTCATGCGCCTTTCTCAGACTGTCGTCGATGTAGTCCTTTCGCTCCTTCACCATCTTGGTGATGGCAGGGAAGCCCCATTTCCACAACACGGCCAGCACGACTAAGAAGACAATGGTCATCCAAAAAAGAAGACCCGTGCTTGGCATTAACAAATCCATACGCAGTAATGATTATCTTGATTGATTAGATGCAAAGGAATGCTACCACCACAGCGAACAGAGCAACACCCTCGATAAGGGCGGCAGCTACAATCATATTGGTGAAAATCTTATTCATCACCTCAGGCTGGCGAGCCATAGCATCCATAGCCTGGCCACCAATGCGACCAATACCGATACCTGCACCAATAGCTGCGAGACCTGCGCCGACACCGGCACCTAACTTTGCAACGCCATCTGCGGCGGCTGCCAATAATAATGTTGAAATCATAGCTTTAAAGTTTAATGTGTTTATTTTAATTTTTTATTATTCTACTAACTAACTCTACTCGGGTTATTCCTCTGACTTCACGCGAGCCAAACCGATGAAGATGGAACTCAACATGGTAAAGACCATTGCCTGAATGAAGCAAACCAACAACTCCAAGCACATCATGAAGATGCTCATCAAGACGCTCAATGCTGTCATTCCATAGAATGTCGCGCCACCGATGGCAGCTACAACGAAGATGATGCAAGTAAGCGACAGAGCGATGGCATGTCCTGCCATCATGTTGGCGAAGAGTCGGATCATCAATGCAAAAGGTTTCGTGAAGATACCAACAAATTCAATCAAAGGAATCAAGGGGAAAATCTTCAAGGCCTTTGGCACGTCTGGCCAAAAGATGTCTTTCCAATAATGCCTCGTACCACTGAGCTGTGTAATGACAAACGTACACAGAGCCAAGAAGAAGGTCACGGCAATGTTGCCTGTCACATTTCCGCCGCCTGGAGGGAAGGGCACTACACCCATCAGATTACAAGTAAGAATAAAGAAAAAACATGTCATCAGGTATGGAGAATATTTCTCGTAACCCTCGCCTACTCCAGGCTTTACAATATTTTCCTCAACAAAACTTACAAGCATCTCGACAAATCCGGTAAAGCCTCCCGGAGCCGGGTCGCTCGCCTTGTGATGACGATACCATCTTGCTGGTATCAAGATACAAAGGAGCAGGATGATCGCATCGATAAAGAGCACCGCCACAGTCTTGGTAATACTGATATCAAAGGGCACGACCTCCTGACCGCCCTGCAACTCCACGATCTTACCTGTATGGTCACCCGTAGTGGCGATAGCCAAGTTATAGGGACCATGCCGATATCCTTTTGCATCTGCTTCCTCAGAAAAGAGTGAAGAACTGAATACATGCCAACCCGTAGAGCTCTTGACAATGATAGGCAGATTGATGATGACATGCTGCTTACCTATATCGGTTACATGCCACTCATAGGAATCTTTGATGTGTCCTACCACAATCTGTGAAGTATTCAACTTGCCACCGTCAGAGGCAAACACCGATACAGGCAATGCCAGCAACAGCAACAAGACGATGCAAGTAATATGTTTAATCTTATTCATTGTCCAAACATTTTAATGTCTGATTATCAGTGTGACCGTCATCATCGCCACATACATGATGAGAATCATGACGACGAAAGACCTTGACTCATCCGCGCTTTGTGAAACCAGCAATACGTAACATGCTGTCCATGTTGCAATGAGTAGCACCCTCATCAAGGCCAATAGGAAATAGAACCTCGGCAATGCTTTTGGTGCATGCTTCATCACAAAGTCATAGCCTTTAACCCATGCCACGCCCAGCGTCACAAAGAGCAAGACGCTGACGAATATCACACTTCCACGCAAAGGCACACTTCGTTTTTCTTCACCTCTACAAAGCCCCCATGCACATCTATGCTTTGTGAGCCCTGAGAAGCAGTAAACTCCACCTTGCCATCTCCAAGAGAAGAGATAATGGGAGCGTGATTGTTGAGGATTTCAAAAGCCCCCCGTGTCCCGGGAACCTTCACGCTCTCTACCTCGCCGTCGTAAATGACTTTCTCTGGTGATACAATCTTTAATCTCAACATAGGAATAATTTTAATATTCTAAATGAGAGCAACATATCATTAAGCATTCTTTGCGGCATCGAGCAGTTTCTTACCCTTGGCAATAGCATCTTCGATCGTACCGACGTTCATGAAGGCCTGCTCAGGCAGGTCATCGACCTCACCGTCGAGGATGGCGTTAAAGCCCTTGATAGTGTCTTCGATGCTCACCATCACACCTGGTACATTGGTGAACTGCTCGGCAACGGCGAATGGCTGAGACAAAAATCTCTGCACACGGCGGGCACGGTTCACAACCAAGCGATCCTCGTCAGAAAGCTCATCCATACCCAAGATGGCAATGATATCCTGCAGCTCATTATAGTGCTGAAGGGTTTCCTTCACGCGCTGAGCGCATTCATAGTGTTCTTTGCCGACAATCAGCGGATCAAGAATACGTGATGTACTGGCTAAAGGATCCACAGCTGGATAAATACCCAATGCCGTGATCTTACGGTCAAGCACCGTCGTAGCGTCCAAGTGTGAGAACGTCGTAGCTGGAGCAGGATCGGTAAGGTCATCAGCAGGTACATACACAGCCTGCACAGAGGTGATGGATCCATTCTTTGTGGAGGTGATACGTTCCTGCATGGCACCCATCTCCGAAGCCAACGTCGGTTGGTAACCCACAGCAGAAGGCATACGTCCCAACAATGCGGATACCTCTGAACCTGCCTGTGTAAAACGGAAGATGTTATCGATAAAGAACATGATGTCGGCAGGAGCACCATTCTTACCACCATGGTCGCGGAACTCCTCTGCAACGGTCAAACCGGAGAGAGCCACAGAGGCACGTGCCCCAGGAGGTTCATTCATCTGACCATAGACAAGGGTGGCCTGACTCTTGCTCAACTCTTCCGGGTCAACGAGACTCAGATCCCATTTGCCTTCATCCATGGCCTTCCTAAACTTCTCGCCATAGCGGATAACGCCTGCATCAAGCATATCACGGATCAGGTCATTACCCTCACGCGTACGCTCACCGACACCGGCAAAGACAGAATAGCCGTCATGTCCTTTGGCGATATTGTTGATCAGCTCCATGATCAACACGGTCTTACCGACACCAGCACCACCAAACAGACCAATCTTACCACCTTTCATATAAGGCTCGAGCAAGTCGATGACCTTGATACCGGTAGGAAGCATCTCCTTATGTGTGGAGAGGTCCTCAAACTTTGGGGCTCCACGGTGAATAGGATAACTGCCCTCCATATTGAGCGGCTTCATGCCGTCGATAGGCTGGCCAATGACATTCATCATTCGACCTTTGATTTGTTCACCGACCGGCATTGTGATAGGACTGCCAGTAGAAATCACATCCAGACCACGCTGCAAGCCATCGGTATTATCCATAGCCACACAACGTACCGTGTCCTCACCGATATGCTGCTGCACTTCCATGATCAGATCACGGCCATCGGGTCGTTTTACTTTCAATGCCTCGTAAATCTTAGGCAATACCTTCTCAGGATCCTGTCCCTGTGTGTCAAAGTACACGTCGATGACTGGTCCGATAATCTGCGAGATACGCCCGTTTATCTGTGACATACGCTATATGATTTAATGTTAACTTATTCTTTCTCTATAAGACACATCCTATGATGTCTCTCTATTCATTTACAAATACAAATATACGGAAAATACCTTTACCACCAAACTCCTTTAACATACTTTAGAGTGATTATTCACATTAATGACATGAAAAAGGAGAATTTGTGAACATCTTCCGTACATTTGTAAGAGTTTTAAATGCTCAGTTCATCGAGCACGGTAATGAGCCCTCTGTCAAACGGCTTATCAGAGCGGATGGCTTCCGACAAGGGAACATACACCACCTCATTATTACGAATACCGACCATAATATTACGCTGACCCTGCATGATGGCCTGCACGGCACCCACGCCAGTACGACTGGCCAAGATGCGGTCATGAGCCGACGGACGGCCTCCACGCTGAAGATGCCCAAGGATAGAGACGCGTACGTCATAGCCTGGGAATTCCTTGCGCACACGGTCTGCATAGTAAAGCGCACCGCACTTCGGACTTTCCGACACGATAACGATGCAGCTGCGTTTTGACTTTCTGATACCACGCTCCATGAACTGTGCCAGCTGGTCTACATCCGTAGAGTCCTCTGGGATAATGGCAGCTTCTGCTCCACTTGCAATGGCTGAATTCTGAGCAAGGAAGCCAGCATCACGTCCCATCACCTCCACGAAGAAGATACGCTCATGGCTCTGGGCAGTGTCGCGAATACGATCCACACACTCCACAATCGTGTTTAAAGTGGTATCATATCCTATAGTAGAATCCGTACCGTAAAGGTCGTTATCAATTGTCCCTGGCAAACCGATGCAGCAGAGATCATACTCGCGCGCAAAGTCACGGGCACCCGTCAAGGAACCGTTACCACCAATCACTACCAAAGCATCAATCTCTTCTTTCTTGATCGTCTGATAAGCTTTCTCACGTCCCTCCGGAGTCATGAACTCTTTTGAACGCGCTGTACGCAAAATCGTACCGCCGTCACGAATGATACCGGACACATTTTCCGTTGTAAACGGCTGAACTTCATCATTGATCAGACCGTCATAGCCACGGAAGATGCCTTTTACTTTGAAGCCATTGCAGATACCGGCACGTGTAACGGCACGGATAGCAGCGTTCATTCCGGGAGCATCACCCCCGGAAGTCAGTATACCAATTGTCTGAATCTTTGCCATATCGTCTTTTCTTTTTAGAATTTACTAATATTATGATGTTATGTGTTTCTATATGTTTTCGTCACGCAAAGATAACAATTTATCAGAAACAACTCAAACGAAAATCCCATTTTTATAATGCTTTAACGGACAATTCGTGCAATATGAGTTAAAAATTCCCTATTTGTAACCTATATGTAACTTTCTATAGTGTTTTATTCTATATCTACTTTTTATAGACAACACGTCTGTGGGTAAAGAAATAGAACCAGTAGGTCTTCCCATACGTATCTTTCAACTCAGAGTACCGCTCCTTAGGATTAGCGTATTTCTTACTCATATCCTGATAATCCTCGTAATCGGCATCCATCACCGCGTCGTGATAAACGAGATAAGGATGTTCCCGAAGATGGGTATATAGGATCAGTGCCTCACGATAATGTTTAGGCAGGTGGCTGTCCAACCGATAATATTTTGTGATGTTATGAGCAAAGGCATCAACGTCGCAGTCCAGCAGATAAGCACACAGCAGCCAATCGTTGGACGCTTTGGTTGCCCACCATTTTTGATGCAATTTCTCAAAATAGTGCCGCGGACGCATCCGCTGTTTGAAATAGACACCCAGCATTTTATAAACTGGTTCTGTCGAAGCCATCATTACTTTAACAGAAGAGCCATTTGGTAACATGGCACCAGAACCGCCAACCAAAGGATAATCAAAGAGTTTCTCACCAAGCTGGTGCGTACCTGCCAATGCCCATATTCTCAGAAAGGTTAGACTGCTATCTGCCTTTTCCTCATTAACGCCCACCTGCTGCGCTTCTTCGTATCTTTGATTGCTCAAATCATTCTCCATTCTCATCCGATAATGGAACACCTCGTCCGAGCAGCCAATGCTACACGTCATCAGCATCATCGCGGCCATGATCGCCAAATTCTGCCATAGCAACCGACTACTGCTCTCGGTGACAAAGGGAGAGCTATCCAAACTTTCCATTTGGCGACAGAACCAAATAACGACAGCATAGACGATCATCAACAATGGGAACAACCATGCCCAGCAGCCTATGTATGATTCCGTACCCACATCACGTGTCACATCCGTCAGTATGGCCAGCAACAGTAGCGAAGGGAAATAGCTCAAGGCATGCCCTACCCTTTCCAAACGTATGAAACTGTAAAGTGTGAGTTGCAATAGCCACAGCACGACCGTTATCAGCACAGCGCCTATCAGCCTGTTATAATGGGTAGCGCCCTGAGACAACACATGCTGGATGACAGACATTATGTCTGCCTGATAATCATAGAGATATAAGAATGTAAAAAAGACGAAGAAAATGGCACACGTCACTCTCATCGTGACGATGCCATTTTTGCGATTATTAATCATTGAATTTATCTACAACAATGAAGTTATTCACTCTTTTTAAGCACCACTGCTGAGCGGGCCGGAATATAGAGTTTCAGCCAACCCTTATGGTCTTTGGCATACAGAGGATCGGGATTGGTGAAATGCTCTACACTGTCATCTGCAAAGCCGTAACCACCGAAGCACTTCGCATCGGTATTCAGCACAGCATGATAACTTCCCTCCTTTACCAGGAAGCCGTAATCGGTGTAGGACCGGGTTGGCGAGAAGTTAAAGACGAAGACCAGATTACCTCTTTCGAAAGCCAAGATCTGATCACCGTCATTGTGCCAGATCTCCTGCACGGGTGTCAAGTTAAATTGCGGCTCACTCTTGATCACACGCAGCATCTCACGGTCGAAATCTCCAAGGTAATGGTAGTCCAAGTCCGGATTATCCACAAGATTCCACTGACGGCGGGCATATTTATAGCTCCAACCATTGCCTTCTCTCGGGAAGTCGATCCATTCCGGATGTCCAAACTCGTTGCCCATGAAGTTAAGGTAGCCACCATTGATAGCACCCAATGTCACCAGCCGTATCATCTTGTGCAGAGCAATACCGCGGCGTACCATCTCGTTTTCATCTCCACGTTTAAAGTGCCAGTACATATCAGCATCTATCAGACGGAAGATGATAGTTTTGTCGCCTACCAAGGCTTGGTCATGGCTCTCACAATACGAGATAGTTTCCTCGTCAGCGCGCCGGTTCTTAACCTCCCAGAAGATACTGCTCGGCTTCCAGTCCTCATCCCGTTTCTCCTTGATCGTCTTGATCCAGTAATCGGGAATATTCATCGCCAAACGATAATCAAAGCCATAGCCGCCATCCTCGTACTTGGCCGCCAGCCCCGGCATACCACTCACCTCTTCCGCTATTGTCACAGCAGAGGGGTTCACCTCATGAATGAGTTTGTTGACCATCGTCAGATAGCAGATAGCATTGTCGTCTTCGTGTCCGTTGAAGTAATCACCATAGTTGGTAAAGGCCTCTCCCAGTCCATGGCTATAGTACAGCATGGAAGTGACACCATCGAAGCGGAATCCATCAAAATGGAATTCATCCAACCAGTACTTGCAGTTGCTCAGCAGGAAATGGATGACATCATCCTTACCATAATCAAAGCACAGGCTATCCCATGCCGGATGCTCATGGCGGTCACCAGGATAGAAATATTGGTTAGGATCACCGGCAAGATTCCCCAATCCTTCGACCTCATTCTTCACGGCATGAGAATGGACAATATCCATAATGACGGCTATGCCCTGCTCATGAGCAGCATCGATGAGTTCTTTCAACTCTTCTGGAGCACCGAATCTGCTCGACGGAGCAAAAAACGAACTCACATGATAGCCAAAACTGCCATAGTAAGGATGCTCCTGAATAGCCATGACCTGCATGCAGTTGTAGCCGTCTTTCACGATTCTCGGCAACACATTGTCTTTAAACTCTCTATAGGTGCCAACCTTCTCGGCATCCTGAGCCATACCTATATGACATTCGTAGATAAGCAACGGATCCTTAGAAGGACGGAAAGACTTCACCTTCCACTGATAAGCCTTTTGGGGAGCCCACACCTGTGCGGAGAAGATCTTTGTCTTATCGTCCTGCACCACTCGTGTAGCCCAAGCCGGAATACGTTCTCCCTGACCGCCATCCCATTTCACATGCATCTTGAAGAGATCGCCATGCTTCATGGCACGCACCGGAAGCCGCAGCTCCCAGTTACCAGTGTTGGGTATGCGCTTGCAACGATATTGCTCCGTTTCCGTCCAATCGTTGAAATCACCGACGAGATAGATATCCGTAGCATTGGGAGCCCACTCACGGAAGACCCACCCGCGAGGGATTCTGTGAAGACCATAGTATTGATAACCATTGGCAAAATCCGACAATGTCTCCTTGCCCTGATTCGTCAACTGTGATATTTTCCAAGCCACATGATCATGTCGACCACGAATGGCATCCTCAAAGGGCTCAAGATAAGGATCGTGAGCCACAATGCCAATGTGCTGGGGCTGCGCAGTAGAGGCGGCGTTCAGCACTTTGCTATCACCTGTAGATTTGGATTTCTTCACCATAATATAAAGTTTATGTATTTAGGTTTCAATCATATTATTCGTTAAACCGCCGGCCATTTTCATAATAACCGTGAGCCATGATCTGACCGTCGCGGTCTTTCTCCACGAACTTACCGTCACGCACATCGTTGAGATAAGAACCTTCAAAGCGTTTGCCGTCCTTGGTCTCCTCAATAGCCTTACCATTGCGCATGCCATTGCGATAGTAACCTTTAAAACGGGTCCCGTCTGCGTAATGAATGATCACTTCGCCCTCTATCTTACCATTGACGAACTCTCCCTCAAAGACATCACCGTTTTTCTTCGTCAGCCTGCCATGTCCATTCTGTAAATCTTTCTTCCACAAGCCCTCATACTTATCGCCGTTGGCCCAGACAAAGGCACCGTCACCATCGCGGTCGCCCTCGACGAAATGTCCCGTATAGCGGTCTCCATTAGCGTATTTGAAGATGCCTTCCCCCGTACGCTCGCCCTGGTCATAGTCTCCCTCATATTGATCACCGTTCTGAAACAGATAGATACCCCGTCCTTGTTGGATATCATCTTTCCACTCACCACGATATACATCACCGTCACCATACTTGTTGACTCCGTATCCACAACGCTGGTTATCTGCCCACTCTCCGTCATAGGTGGTACCATCGCCCCAGTCAAAGAATCCTTTTCCCTCCTTTTTGTCTGCTTTCCATAGCCCTTGGTAATAAGCTCCGTTGGCATAAGTGTAGCGCCCTTTACCTTGGCGCATATCATGGTACCAGTTACCGTCATACTTGTCACCATTAAAGTAATACATCACCCCATGGCCTTCCTGATAATCACGGAACCACAAGCCTACATACTTGTTGTTGTTACTAAAATAGTAAGTGCCTTGTCCATGCTGCTGATTGAGCAGCCATTGACCTTCGTATTTTTCACCATCGGCAAAGGTGTAAACGCCATAACCATTACGCTTGCCTTTGACAAACTCGCCCTCATATTTATTGCCATTTTCATAGAGAACACTGCCCTTGCCCTGTGGCTTGCCGGAAGCCATCTCACCATTATAGGTTCCTTTGACACCTTGTTCCACAATAGTGCACGAACCTAAGGATATCTTTTGTGCATAGCTCGTTATAGAAGCTAAGGAAAGTATTATTGCAATGATTCGATTTCTCACTTCGTAATAAATAAATGAATTCTACGCTCAAAGATAATAAGAAAAATTGAAACCAAAAACATGTAAACAAAAAATTAAACGATAAACACTACTATTTAACAAAAATAAATAAGCAGAATCAGAGGAAGATTTCGTAACTTTGCACGAGATAGAACCATTAATAACAGTCAATATGAAATTTATAGCGATCATTCCGGCACGTTATGCATCCACGCGCTTCCCTGGAAAGCCATTGGCTCAACTTGGTGGAAAGCCGATCATTCAGCATGTCTATGAGCAGGTGAAAAAAGTGATAGCTGACGTGTGGGTAGCCACAGATAACCAGCGTATCTACGATGCGGTCACTACATTCGGTGGAAAAGCAGTCATGACAAGAGCCGATCATAAGAGTGGTACAGACAGAATCGAAGAGGCAGCCGAAAAAATCCAGACTGATGCTGATGTCATCATCAATGTACAAGGCGACGAGCCTTTCATACAGCCCTCTCAGATTGAGACGCTCTGTGAACTCTTCAAGCATCCACAAACTCAGATAGCTACGCTTGGAAAGCCCTTTGAATCGATTGAGGCTGTAAAGAACATTAACTCACCGAAGATTGTCACCGACAATCAGGGCTTTGCACTCTACTTCTCACGTTCAGTCATCCCGTTTGTACGTGGCATCGATGAGGCCGAATGGCTCGAGCACTTCCCCTATCTCAAGCACTTAGGCATCTATGCCTACCGCCGTGAGATATTAAGAGAAATCACCACGCTCCCTATGTCTTCATTGGAAAAAGCAGAGAGTCTTGAGCAGCTACGTTGGCTGCAAAATGGATACCATATCCGTGTTGGCATCACAAATGTAGAGACCATCGGCATCGATATGCCAAAAGATTTAGAGCGAGCCGAAGAGTTTCTGGCAGAAAAAGGGCAATAAGACCTTCTATAGTAGCCCCCTCCATAGTCGACCCTCTATCTCTCCCTTTTAGGGAGAGAAATGCTAAACCATGCAATACTCAGTGCAATTGTGCTTTACAGTATTGCTTTTTCCTCCCTCTTAGGGAGGGTCTGCTGCTTTACGGGGCGAAGAAAGCCCTTGAAAACATTGCTGTCTTCAAGGGCTCTGGTATTTGAAAAAGGGCGGCCTCCTACTCTCCCGCATTGCATTGCAGTACCATCGGCGCAGGTGGGCTTAACTTCTCTGTTCGGAATGGGAAGAGGTGGAACCCCACCGCAATAGC
>ERZ772902.236-NODE-236-length-67464-cov-4.769912_pt1 | contig 67464 bp, 59 predicted proteins | sample MGYA00511470_ERZ772902 | MGnify/ENA primary metagenome ERZ772902 (study PRJEB29015, sample SAMEA2737717) | human gut metagenome | biome: human gut; feature: human-associated habitat; material: faeces | place: China | collected 2012 ... | reverse complement strand
AAATTAATTATAACAGAAAGAAAGACCTTGAGTTCATTATAAACTCTTGGTCTTTCTTTTTTTCGGGACTAATCTTTTTTCACAGCCCCTTTTTTAGGTAAATTTTGTTTGTGTAACACATATATTTTGATAAATAACGCCAATATATCTATGTAAATTATGCAACTTAGTATGCTAAAAATGCAACTTACTGTTATGAGTGTAGACGTGATAAGAAAAAAGTATATAGATATTATAGAAATAGAACATCTAAATAAAAGCTTTGGTGATGTCAAGGCAGTTAATGACTTAAGCTTTAGAGTAAAGAAAGGTGGACAGTAATGGGAGAAGTAGCTGCGCTTGTAGACAGAAACCGTAAATTATTTTTTAAAGATAAGGGAATGTTATTTTCATCAATGATAACCCCTTTAATTCTTATAGTTTTATATGCCACATTTTTAGCAAAGATTTATAAAGACTCTTATACGTCTGCTTTTAATAATATTGTTATTCTGGTGCTCTTTGGAAGTACACTTTCAAGCATTATAAGTTATCCGTTAAAGACACAGGGGCAGACGTGGAGGTTTGAGTAGGGGTATAATTAGAAAATAATAAAAAAACGCCGGATATAGATGATGTATCAGGCGCAATGGTTACGTCAAATGCAATAAAAAATGCTGTTGCAAAATGTCTTGAGCAGACTTCTAATTAAATGAATTCTTATAATTAGTTCCCCACTGTTGCATAGCATCAAGAATAGGGCTCATAGACTGACCTAATTCGCTGAGTGCATATTCAACGCGTGGTGGCACTTCCGGATATACAGTACGTGTTATAAGCCCGTCTTCTTCCATAGAGCGGAGACTGTCAGTGAGCACTTTCTGGCTTATTCCGTCAAGGTCTTTTTTTAGTTCGTTAAATCTCCAAGGGCGCATACGCAGATTTCTTATAATAAGCAGCTTCCACTTGCTGCCGATAAGCTGCACGGTTGTTGCTACAGGACATTCAGGTAATTCTTCCTTTGTCAGCATAGTTTCCCTCCTAATTAATTAAGTCTTTTTACCTATATCATATAGATAATAATTCCATATTTGCTTGGTTAGTAAATAATGATATTTCAGTTTCGTCAATATAATAATTATATTTCTTATATGAAAAATGTCAATAAATAAGTAAAAGGTATTAGTATTTATCCTGTTATATTATATTTAAAATCAAAATAATAAAATACATTGCGCACAACCTATTGACAATAGATTGTGTACATAGAAAGAATTCTTGACGGCTGGACAGTGGAAGATATAGAGAGTAAGCTTGGCGATATAAAGTGCGGAAGAAGACCTACCTCATGTTCCGGACAGCTTGCGATTGCGGTAAGAAAGGCTTACGATGGACAGCTTGAACCGGCAGGAAAATAGATATTTGTAGTATATATTATAGTAATATTTATAAGTTACAGATTGGTATTGAGTAATATTTGATAAATTTGGGAGAGTATCCTAGAATATTTAACTATAAATGAGTAAATAAAAATGAGTTTTTTGTTGGTGACTAAAATACATTTTAATAAATTATAAAAATATGTCATTGTGATACAAAAAACAATGCTTGATTAAGGTCGGTATGAAAATGTGCATAGAAACGAGGAACGGTATGAAAAATAATAAATCTGACAAAAGTTCTACAGTAAAACAGAGCAATAACAAAAAGGTAATTGATAAAAATAATAATGATAAATATGAGGCGATAAAGCTTGATAACCAGTTATGCTTTCCTTTATATGCCTGTGCCAAGGAGATTGTGAGAAGATATAAGCCATATCTTGATGATATCGACCTTACATATACGCAGTATATTACTATGATGGTGCTGTGGGAGGACGGTCAGATTAATGTTAAAGAGCTGGGCGCAAGGCTTTATCTTGACTCAGGCACATTGACACCTGTTTTAAAAAGGCTTGAGCAGAAAATCTGATTATAAGGCAGCGTGACGTAAAGGATGAGAGAAGTCTTATAGTAAGTCTTACAGATGAAGGAAGACAGCTTCGGGAAAAAGCTGTCGAAGTGCCATATAAAATGGCAGGCTGCGTTGCACTTGATGAAAAAGATGCAAAAGAATTATATAGGATACTTCATAAAATGCTTAATATGTTTGAGGAATAATAATATCCAGTAATGAGATATAAATATTAAAATCTATTGTTTGGTAGATTTTAATGTAGTCTTATTGCTGGATATTATTTTATTTTAATTAAGTATTGACACCATATAATGACAAGAGTATAATGCAAAATGACAAGAGAAGTTGTCATAATAGCAATGAAACTTGTCAAGATGATAATAAAAGTTGTCATATGGAGGTGTAGTATGATACTGCGAAATCGTTTGAAAGAACGCAGGGCTGCGCTAGGTGTCAATCAGCAGGAGATGGGAAGACTGTGCGGAGTGTCAAGGCAGACAATCAGTCTTATAGAAAGGGGAGATTATTCGCCGTCAGTCACTCTTGCATTAACGATTGCAAAAGTATGTGGAGTCACCGTGGAAGAAGTATTTTATTTACAGGAGGAACAAAATGATGGGAAATGAAGAAATTAAGAAAGCAAACAGAAAGGCATTGCCTAAGTTTATAGTGTTATGTATCGCTGCTGCTCTGGTTGGAGGTGTAATGGGATATTTTGCTGCTGCAAATGGAATTGATGGATTGTCAGGAAGTATTAAGGCGGCAGGACTTAAGTTTGGAATGTTTGTTGCACCATGGATTATGGTTGCTATAGCGGTTATAATGCCGGTTGTATTAGTTCCTTATTACAAAAAGGCAAAGAAACAGTTGTTAATGTGGGATGGTGAAGATGAAGATGTATCAGACATCATTGAAGAGAAGCTTTCTATAGTTCAGTGGGTTTCAAGCGGTGCGCTTATAATTTCATATTTTCTTCTCGCAGCATCTTATTCATGTGGTACATCATTATTTGAAAAAGTTAACAGCACAGTAGGTTTTGGAGCTGCTATTATAGCATTTTTGTGTATTATGGCAGAAAGTGTTATCATACAGCAGAAGTGTGTTGATAGTATAAAGATAATGAATCCGGAAAAAACAGCATCGGTATATGATATGAAGTTTCAGAAGAAATGGATGGAAACATGTGATGAGGCTGAAAAGATTGTTGTTGGTAAATGTGCATACAAGGCATTTAATATGACAAATAGTATGTGCTGTGTACTTGAAATTATTCTTGCAATCAGCGCACTTATGTTTAATACAGGCTTTCTTCCATCACTTGTAGTAAGCCTGATATGGATAGTTAATATATCAATTTATTGTAAAGAGTGTATTAAATATTCAAGAGCTGGTAACAAGATTATGTAAATGAAATGCAGATGCAACTGCTGAATTATTGATTACTTGTAAAATTAATATTTGAATGACACAGGCTTGTGAAGGAATACTTCATGAGCCTGTGTTTGTTATTTTGGGGAATATCCAATAGTCACCTTTATGTAACTAACCCACAAAAAAGTGCGTAGTTGTTTAATTTTCAATAATTGATATTATAAAAATGTAATCGGCGACAGCCAGACAATACATAATACAGGAGGTAACAGCTATGGCATTAGCAAATTTATTTGGATGGATGAAGGCAGAGGATAAGCCAGCGACAGCAGCATGTGGAACAGCATGTGGGGCAGGAGAAAAGCCAGAAGAGAAACCAGCAGCATGTGGAACAGCATGCGGAGCAGGAGAAAAGCCAGAAGAGAAACCAGCAGCATGTGGAACAGCATGCGGGGCAGGAGATAAGTAAGAAGAGTGCTTAGATATTCATAACAAATATTAATAGTAAAACCAGATTATCTGCCTATGCATACAGATAATCTGGTTAAAGAATAATATGTATATTTATTTACAGAGATGTATTGATAATGATAAATGTGCATTTGAACCAGTTTTTTATTATCAGTAAATATTGATTAAAAGTTAATTGAGCAGAGTTTTAGATAATACAACTTTAAACAGAGAGGATGGGTGCGGATATGAGCAAGAATACACAGAGAAAATCATATAATACACAGAGAAAATCATATTTTTCATTTCAATGGCATATTACAGATGAATGTGACCAGCGATGCAAGCATTGTTATATATTTTCAGGAGATGGCTGTAAGGTATTAAAAAGTATGACATGGGAGCAGATGCAGAAAGTTGTCGACAATTGTGAGGACTTTTGCAGGGTGTATAACAGAATACCATATTTTTATATAACAGGTGGCGACCCTATTCTGCATCCTGATTTCTGGAAACTTATGGTGCTTCTGAAAAGTAAAGACATACTATTTACACTTATGGGTAATCCTTTCCACCTTGATGATGAAGTCTGTCAGATGTTAAAGGCGTGTGGCTGTGAAAAATATCAGATGTCTTTAGATGGAATGAAAGAAACTCACGACTGGTTCAGAAAGCCCGGAAGCTTTGATACTACACTGGAAAAAGTAGGATGTCTTAACCGTGCAAGTATTAAGAGTGTAATTATGAGTACAGTATCAAAGACCAATATGAATGAGATACCAGATATTATGGATACAGTTGTTAAAGCGAAAGTAAAAGTATTTGCATTTTCAAGATATGCTCCTACAGGTGGGGAGGTCGACACAAGTATGACACCACAGGAATATAAAAAGCTGCTTCAGATATGTGATGAAAAGATAAAGAAATATGAAGCGGAAGGGTGCGAAACTTATTTTAATAAAAAAGACCATTTATGGACCTTATATGAATACGAAAATGGAGAATTCAGTATTCCAGAATATGCTAAGTCAGGAGTGATATATGGCGGCTGTAATTGTGGTAACTGTCATATAACGATAGCTTCCAATGGTGATATTATGGCATGCAGGAGAGTTACTGACAGTAAGGTTGCCAATGTATATGAGGACAGGCTTGCTGATGTCTGGGTAGGGCAGATGGAAAATTATAGAGATTATGATAAATTTACGAAGTGCAGTAAATGTGAACTTAAGGCGTGGTGCCGTGGATGTCCTGCGGTAGCCAATGGCACGAATGGCAGCTTCTATGGTGCTGACCCACAGTGCTGGAAGACAAGAAACGATATTACGGGTGAAGAATTATAATAATATTATTATAATGAAAATAGTTAAAAGTAATATTAGTAAGGAAGTGATATAGATGGCACTTATGGATATTATAAAGGCAAGACATTCAATAAGAAAATATACCGATGAACAGATTAAGAGAGAAGACCTTGAAAAAATTCTTGAAGCAGGTAATTATGCGCCTAACGCAGGTGGAGGTCAGAGAAGTATGATGGTTGCGGTACATAACAAAGAACTTACAGCTCATATAGGTAAGATGAATATGGCGCATTTTGACAGGATAACTTTCTTTTCAAGACAGCCGATGCGTTCTGTATTATGGAAAATATGGTGCTACAGGCGACAGAGCTTGGAATAGCATCGTGTATAGTATCAAGAGGTTATGAAACATTTGCATCAGAAGAAGGTAAGAGGTTAATGAATGAATGGAATGTGCCTGATAATTATGCATGTCAGGGGTTCGTTATTCTTGGATTGATAGATGGCGAACAGCCACACAGTAAGCCACGAAGGGCAGGACGAACCGTAATTATTGAAGAGTAAAAATGTTTTATCCGAAAAAATAAATAGAATACCATAGATTAGCAGATGAAATAATAAATGAAAATTTATAAATAACTATAAATGAGCAAATACAGAAAAATCCTTTGCTTTTATTTGTACCTCAGATACATTTTAATAGATTATAAAATCTGTTTTTCTGGCGCGGATATAATTGTGCAATATTTTAAATTTGCTCATTTATAGTAATAACTTAAAAATATAAATGTTAAATGGAGGAAAATTATGGACGTAGCAACATGTTTAAGAAAAATGCAGCTTGTTGGGGTACTTGCATTTGCAACGGTTGATGAAACTGGCGCACCACAGATAAGAAATATAAGTGCTATTCATTATGAGCCTGATGCACTATATTTTTTTACGGCAAGAGGTAAGAACTTCTGTAAAGAGTTGTTAAGAGATGGAAGGGTTCAGACACTTGCTTATACGAAATATAAGGAAATGATACGTTTGTCGGGAAAGGCATACCCAGTGGCGGAGGATGAACAGAAAAAGTGGATGGATAAAATATTTGAAGAACAGCCATATCTTGCCAATGTATATCCGGGCGACACAAGAAATATAGGAATAGTGTTTTGTATTGATAAGGCAGAGCTTGAGTACTTTAATCTTGGTGTTAATCCTATATTCAGGGACACATACAAGCTTGGAAGTGCTACAATACATAAAAAAGGATATCATATAACAGATAAATGTATAGGTTGTGGAGCGTGCCAGAAGGTATGTCCGCAGAAATGTATATATGAGGGAACACCTTATATAATAAATAAACATAATTGTCTTCATTGTGGGGCGTGTTATGAGAACTGTCCTGTCAAGGCAGTGAATAATATACAGTAATAAATATTTTAAATAAAATATTTGGTGGGTAAATGATTATAAAAGGTAGATAAAATATAGTAACATTATACAACAATATGATGAGAAAATATTAAAATAACTATAAGTGAGTAAATTTTTAAAAATACATTTTGCCAATAAATCATTATAATGTTAAATAAGGGGGATAGTGTGAAAAATCAATTTTTCACACGCGAGATTTGTGTCTGCGCGCACTTGATACAAACTTGTTATGCGCAAAAAACATGCACAGAAATGAGGATAGATATGACACACGAAGAAAAAAGAATAGAACTTATAAAAGACCTGCTTGCAGAGTCGCCTCAATACAGGGCATTAAGCATACCAGAGGATGAGGAGGAACAGAAAAGGCTGTTAAGAGGACTTATGAATGTGCGTGAGCCGGAACCTATAAGTGATGAATTCCGCAGGCTACAGGACGATTACTTAAGTGAAGAAGTTAGTATGCGTGGTATAACTGACAGTACTGCATTAGAGGCTTCGCCGCTTGATGACAGACTTGTATTGTGGCGTGGTGATATAACAACATTAAAGATAGATGCAATCGTAAATGCAGCTAACAGTGCATTAAGAGGCTGCTTTATACCAAATCATTCCTGCATAGATAACATAATACATAGCGTAAGCGGAATACAGCTTCGTCTTAAGTGTGATGAACTTATGAATGAGCAGGGATATGAAGAACCGACAGGGAGCGCCAAGATAACACCGGCATATAATCTTCCATGTAGTTATGTGCTTCATACAGTAGGCCCTATTGTATCAGGAAGACTTACGAAAATGCATTGTAATGAGCTTTCAGACTGTTACAGGTCATGTCTTAAACTGGCTGCGGATAGTGGACTTAAAAGTATAGCATTTTGCTGCATATCCACTGGAGTGTTTCATTTTCCACAGAATAAAGCTGCTGAAATAGCCGTGCAGACAGTACAGGATTATCTAAAAGAGGATGACAGAATAGAGAGGGTGGTATTTAATGTTTTTAAAGAAGAAGATTACAGCATTTACAGGAGGCTGCTTGGATACCGATAATAAGACAGTTAATGTAAAAGCAGCAGAAGTTAATTCAGATGATACAAGATTTAAGATATGTAATGAAAAATATGAGAATAGTAAAGTGAAAAAATTAGAAGAGTTATTGAATAAATCGGACACGATAGTTATAGGCGCAGGAGCAGGTCTGTCAACTTCGGCAGGGTTTACATATTCAGGAAAGCGTTTTGAAGATAATTTCTCTGATTTCATTGAAAAGTATGGTTTTAAAGATATGTATTCAGGCGGCTTCTATCCATTTGAAAGTCTTGAGGAGCACTGGGCTTACTGGTCGAGATACATATATATTAACCGATATATGGATGTGGACAATGGAACATATAAAAGACTTTTTGAACTTGTTAAGAATAAAGATTATTTTGTGCTTACAACCAATGTTGACCACCAGTTCCAGAAGGCCGGCTTTGATAAACACAGACTATTCTATACACAGGGGGATTATGGCTTATTCCAGTGCAGTGAGCCTTGTAGCGATGTCACATATGATAATGAAGATATTGTGCGTGATATGGTAGAGCAGCAGAAAGATATGGGAATTCCATCAAAGCTTATACCATATTGTCCGGTATGTGGAAAGCCGATGTCTATGAACTTAAGGGCAGATGATACATTTGTGCAGGATGAGGGATGGTATAAGGCAGGAGGAAGATATTCAGACTTTATGAGAAGGCATAAAAAAGACCGGGTATTATTCTTAGAACTTGGAGTAGGAATGAACACACCCGGCATAGTAAAATATAACTTCTGGAATGAAACATATAAAAATCCAGATGCTTCGTATGTATGCATTAATTATGGAGAAGCATTTGCACCAAAGGAGATTAGTGATAGAGCGTTGTGCATAGATGGAGATATATGCGAAGTACTATCCGCTATACATTCTGCATAAAATAAAAACTATACAGATATCAGATATCTGTAAATATAAAATGTATAAGAAGCATATAACATATAGTGCCTCCAGCTATTGATATCAGCATATTGCGTTTCCATATATGCAGTACTCCGGTAATAATGATAGATATAAGTTCAGGTATACCATGGCTGCCACGTAATATGCTCACATTTTTAAGACAATATATCACCAGCATACCAAAAACAGCAGAAGGAAGATATTTTCCAAGATACTGTACATATGCTGGTGTTTTTTTATTTTCATTAAATATAAAAAATGGAAGAAAGCGAGTCAGCATAGTAGCTGCAATACACATAGCGATTGTTATTATTTGTTGTGATATAGTCATATAGCATTTAACCTCGTTATTATTGAATAATTAGTCATTGTCATAAACAGAAGCCGCTGTTTTGCATGTCTTGTCAATGTTGATATTATTGTCACTCTGTTCAAGCTTATTTCTTGAAACAGTGAGAAGTATAATGATAACAGCCATAGTCGGAATTATAAAAGAGTCAGCGCCAAATATTATCAGGCATACTATGGATGTGAATAATCCGATGAGTGATGATATATGGCATTCTTCCTTAAGCCATTGTTCAATGAAGATTACAACAAACATAGCTGTCATAACAAAGCTTATTCCTGCTGTATCAAACTGTAGCAGCGAACCGATAATACAGCCTATAGTAGCGCTTAATACCCAGTATATCTGATTAAGCAGCGTGACGAAAAACATAAACCAGCCTTTGTCAACATTTTCTGGAATATTGGCAGTGTAGTTGACAGAAAATGTTTCGTCACACATTCCAAATATAAGATAGAATTTTTTCCAGCCCATTCCTTTGAACTTATCAAGCATGGATATGCCGTAAAACAGGTGTCTTGCCTGTATAAGAAATGCCATAATAAATACCTGTACAGGTGCAAAGGGTGAAAGAAGCATAGTTGCTGTGACGAATTCAAGAGAACCGCCGAATATAAGCATACTCATAAATAAAGGATATATAAATGAAAATCCCAATGTATTCATATATATTCCATATGCAAATCCAAGAAAACAAAATCCCGTAAGTATTGGTATTGTATATGGAAATGCAGTTTTTAGTGCTTTTAGTTTCATAGTAATTCCTCTTAGTCCAATGTTCGTTTTGACTACTATATAGATTTAGTAACTTAGGATTATCAGTGATAACACTGATTAGTTCAATAACTTCATAGTCAATAGTATCCGACTGGTACTTTTCATATATGATAAATCCTTTTTATAAATGTATCTGATAATATCAAAAAGGTTCTTAACATCTTTATTATAAAAGGGGAGTCTGTCGGAATCAAGTATCTGGACGAGATTTAACTTATAATCAGAGAAAAATGGACGGATATGTTCAGGCATATGAACCATCATATCAGACAGGCACATCGGACCATCCCACGGCGTTTCACCATAATAAAGAACAATGGTAATGACAGGATGAAACTTATCATCTTTATTAATTCCGGACAGAAAACCTTCAGGGAAATTAAAATGTTCCTTATTAATCTTGTGTTTATTTTTAATGTTATTGTATTCTTTAATGTAACTAAGAGCATCGTAGGTCATAGTATAGTATGTTTATTCTTAAGTTGTACACTCATATATCGCCTTTCGTAAATTAATTATAGAATAGTATATTAGGAATATAAATTGCAATCTGTATAAATAATATATCTATAATATAAAGCATTTTCTTGATAGTGTCAATAAAAATTTATAAAATATTTAAAAAGAATATACATTTATATGCAGATAATAGATAAATATGATATAATTAGCAAAAAGCAAAGTAAGCGGCTGCGAAGCGGACATTTATTTTTCCTGCGCCATTGACGAACGAACAGTCATACGGAGCAGTCATTTACATTTCAGACAACCTGAGTATATTTTATAAGAGAAACGGAGATAATACAATTATGAATAAACATGTAAAAAAAGCAATGGAACTTAGAAATGAGCAGCCTATGGTGCATAATTGTGCCCAGACAATTATGTGTGCATATGCAGACGAGCTGGGGCTGTCAGAAGATATGGCGGGTGCAATAGGAAGTAACTTCGGCGGTGGTATGAAAAATGGAAGTGTATGCGGAGCTATTACAAGTGCATTGATGGTACTTGGAGCTAAAGGTATAGATGACCCTGCTAAGATTAATCAATTCCGTAAGACAATAGCTAATAATCATGAGGGAAATATTAATTGTGTAGACCTTCTACGTGTCAATGCAGCTAAGGGCGGAGATAAGAAAACACATTGTGACTGCATGATTAAAGAAGCAATAGAACTCATAGACTCTATGGAAAATAAGTAAAACTATAATGCTTTTTGGGCATAATGTGATTGACAGAATAGGTATTAGACATAGCAACTGAATAATATTATATTAAAGATGTCCATAAAGGGCATCTTTTTTAATAGCGTGAAAATTTAATAGTTTGAAAAAATAGAAAGCAGAAAGGATGGATAACAAATATGGAGTATACAAAGCTTGGTAACACCGATATTGTGGAAAGAAAATGTAGTCAGTTTAATGCAATTTTTCAACCAAGGCATTACATAAAAAACTATTATATTGAACCAGAAAGGAGAAACAAAATGTACAACAATACTTTAACATTAAACAATGGAGTTAAAATTCCACAGCTTGGACTTGGAACATGGTTTATCGATGATGCAAAGGTGGCAGATGCAGTAAAGGAGGCTGTAAAGCTTGGTTACAGACATATTGATACTGCACAGGCTTACGCTAATGAGCGCGGTGTAGGAGAAGGCGTAAGAAACTGCGGTGTTAAGAGAGAAGAACTTTTCGTAGTATCTAAGGTTGCAGCAGAGCATAAGACATATGAAGCGGCTATGACAGGAATTAATGAAACACTTGAAAAGATGGGACTTGATTATCTTGATATGATGATTATTCATTCACCTCAGCCTTGGGTAGAAGTAAACCAGAGTGATGACAGATATGTAGAAGGAAACAGAGAGGCATGGAGAGCGCTTGAAGATGCTTATAAAGCAGGAAAGTTAAAGGCTATTGGTGTTTCTAACTTTAAGCAGGAAGATATTGAGAGCCTCTTGGAAACAGCTACAGTTAAGCCTATGGTAAACCAGATACTTCTTCACATCAGCAACACACCAATAGAGCTCGTAGAGTACTGCCAGAAGAATGGAATAGCAGTTGAGGCATATTCACCTATCGCACATGGTGAAATACTTAACCAGCCAGAGATTAAGGCAATCGCTGACAAGTATGGCGTTACAGTTCCACAGCTCTGCATAAGATATACACTCCAGCTTGGAGCAATATCACTTCCAAAGACAGCTAATCCAGAGCATATGAAGAGCAACGCAGAGGTTGACTTTGAAATAAGCGCAGAAGATATGGAAGTACTTAAGAACTTTAAGAAGATTGAAGATTATGGCGAAAGCAGCGGCTTCCCTGTATATGGTGGAAAGCTTTAATCATATGAATGAAAAAGCACAGAAAAGATGATTAGTATGGACTTAAGAGTTTTACGGTATTTTTTGACGGTAGCAAAGGAACAGAACTTTACACGCGCCGCAGAACAGCTTCACATAACACAGCCTACGCTATCAAGACAGCTTGCGGCTTTTGAACAGGAACTTGGTGTATCTTTATTTGACAGAACAGGAAAAACAATAACACTTACAAGTGAAGGTATCCTGTTAAAGAGAAGAGCGCTTGAAATGCTTGATATTGAGGAGCGTACACTTGAAGAGCTGAAACCATCTAAAGAACGTATAGAAGGAAAGGTTACGGTTGGCTGTGGAGAGTTTATGGCTGTAGAAATGCTTGCAGAAATATGTAAGAGTTTTAAAGAAAAGTATCCACTAGTCCAGATTGCAATTCATACAGCGACAGCAGATACCGTGTATGAAATGTTACATAAAGGACTTGTGGATGTCGGGATGTTTCTTGAGCCTGTGGATACAGAGGGACTTGACTATATAAGAATAAAGGACAGTGATGTGTGGGTTGTCGGTATGAAGCCGGACGACCCGCTTGCAGCCAAAGAAGTTATAGAAAAGTCTGATATAATTGATAAACCGCTCATACTTCCGGAGCGCCTTAGTGTCCAGAGTGAGCTTGCTAATTGGTTTGGAAAAGACTTTAACAAGTTAAACATATCATTTATAAGTAATCTTGGAACTAATGCGGCGATAATGGTATCGGCAGGGCTTGGTTATTCAATATCCATAAGAATTCAATCCTACACCAGTAAGTAAAAGACTATGCGTCAAAAGCATTTAAACAGATACATTATAGGTATTAGACATAATAAACCTGAAAGAGATAGAATGATTTTATAAGGAAAAAGTGTCAGCTTTATTCCAGTCAATTATTTGTGATAGGAGATGTAAGTATATATGAGTAAAAAATTGGTAGCGTACTTCAGCGCAAGCGGCAATACTAAAGAAGCGGCAGAAACAATAGCTAAGGCAGCAGGCGCGGACATATGTGAGATTACGCCTAAGGTAAGATATACAAAGGCAGACCTTAACTGGATGGATAAGAAGTCAAGAAGCAGTGTTGAAAGTAATAATAAGAGCTTTCGATCAGAGATTATTAAAAATGATATTGATATGGGGCAATATGATGAAGTAATTATCGGTTTTCCTATCTGGTGGTATGTTGCACCAACTATTGTTAATACATTTCTTGAAGCATATGACTTTGCAGGAAAGAAGATAGTATTATTTGCAACATCAGGCGGAAGTGGTTTCGGAAATACAGTTAAAGAATTACAGCCATCGGCACCGGATGCAGTTATAACAGAAGGAAAACTGCTTAATGGAATGTCTAAGCAGGAAATTGTTGCATGGGCTGAAAGTTTATAATAGGAAACTGGTATAAAAAATATAAATATAAAAGGCGGGTGCAATATAATGAAAAAAATAGTACAGACAGCAGGAAGAACAGCACTTAATGAATTTGCTCCAGAATTCGCACATTTTAATGATGATGTGCTTTTCGGAGAAAACTGGAATAATCAGGATATTGATGTAAAGACAAGAAGTATCATAACAGTAGTAGCATTTATGTCTATGGGTATTACAGATTCTTCACTCAAGTTTCATCTTCAGAATGCTAAGGCACACGGCGTAACACAGAAGGAAATAGCAGCAGTTATAACACATGTAGCTTTCTATGCAGGCTGGCCAAAGGCGTGGGCAGTATTTAATCTTGCAAAGGAAGTATGGGAAGTGGCAGAGGGTGACCTTCCATATGATGATGAAGAAATGAGAGCACATGCAAAGCAGATGGTATTTCCTATCGGAGCACCTAACGATGGTTTTGCACAGTACTTTAGCGGAAAGAGTTTTCTTGCACCGGTTTCTACAAGTCAGGTAGGTATATTCAATGTAACATTTGAACCAGTATGTAGAAATAACTGGCATATTCACCACGCAAAGAGTGGTGGAGGACAAATTCTCGTATGTGTAGCCGGACGTGGTTACTATCAGGAGGAAGGAAAGGAAGCTATAGAATTAAAGCCGGGCGACTGCATTAATATTCCAGCAGAAGTTAAGCACTGGCATGGTGCAGCACCAGATAACTGGTTTTCACATCTGGCTGTTGAGGTACCGGGTGAGGAAACATCGAACGAATGGTGTGAGCTTGTTACAGATGAAGAGTATGGCAAGTTAAAGTAATAAAACAGCATATTAAGAAATAAGCGGTATCTCATGACTTTTATGGTCTTAGAAATACCGCTTTTATATTATACATTTTAATGTAATATTAAATGTCTGGGTCAAAAAGTAAAAATCTGTATCTTAATAAACACAGCAGGCAGATATTACATTTACCTGAATGTAGAACTATTAAGCCTTACGCTCCGATAACTCCCGCAAAGCCACATATAAGCACGATTATACCCAGTACAATTCTGTACCATCCAAATACCTTGAAGTCGTGCTTTTTGATGTATCCCATAAGGAACTTGATAACTACTAAAGATACAACAAATGCTACAACCATACCAACGATAAGAATAGTACATTCCATAGATGTCATAGAGTTATGCATAAGGAACTTTACGCCTTTAAGAAGGCTTGCGCCAAACATAACAGGAACAGCAAGGAAGAAAGTGTATTCAGCAGCTACTGTTCTTGAAACACCCAGGATAAGAGCACCAACTATAGTTGCACCAGAACGTGAAGTTCCTGGGAATATAGCAGCTATAAGCTGGAAAAGTCCGATATAGAAAGCAAGCTTATAAGTAATTCCTGTAAGGTTACGTACTTTAGGCTTCTTTCCGTGGTGCATAGTTTCAACGATGATAAATGCAACACCGAAGATTATAAGCATAATAGCAACAGTTGTGTAGTTGTAGAATAAAGCTTCAAGCTGTTCATCAAAAAGTATACCAACTATAGCGGCTGGAACACATGATACAAGAATGTGAAACCATAACTTGAATATATCCCACTTTACATAAGCACCGGCACCACTTTCAGCAAGTGGTTCTTTGTTGTTTTTCTTTCCAAAAGGCCATAATTGATGCCAGAAAAGAATAACTACAGCAAGGATAGCACCAAGCTGGATAACTACTTCAAACATACTGTAAAATGCTTCAGATACTTTAAGCGGCATAATTTCATTAAGCAGAATCATATGTCCTGTACTGCTTATAGGAAGCCACTCTGTAATACCTTCTACGATACCGAAAAGCACCGCTTTTAAAATCTCTAACATTATTCCTCCATTCAGATGCGGATTATTCTATTCTTATGTATATTCCGCTATAGTCACATTTTATTATAGAAAAAACATTCCTGCCTGAAAAATATAACATTAAAATACTAAAAAGCAAAAATATATTTCTACATGACTACACGTTATTTTCGCATTGAAATGCGGGTGTGTCAACAACAGAATTACAGAATTTTCTTATTATTTATGTAATGTTGATAATTTTACTAGTCCTTTAGATGATATTTACGTTAATCATAGAGATTATTAATGAGAACTTAAATATAAAATTCATAGACTTATCATAAAATTATGCTATACTTACAAAATAATAAGGCTATGTAATCTTTTAAGACATTTAACCCTGACAATATTAAATATGTATAACAGATGAGGAGAAACTATGGAAGTATACTTAAAACCAATAATATCAGCATGCTATATATTCCCAATACTTGCAATTATATTTACGATACCATATATATTATATGAATATCATAAATATGGTTCACTTCTTGTTCTAAGAACAGGGATAGTGTATACATTTATATTCTATATGCTTACATCTTTTTTTATGACGGTTCTGCCTCTTCCACCAAGGGAGTCGGTAACACCTAATACTGCAAGTATGCTGCTTGTGCCATTTGATGCTGTAAGAAGAACTATTGCTACATCAGGAATAGTTTTTTCAGAGCCATCAACATATATTAATTTGTTGAAAAATTCAGAGTTCTGGCAGATAGTATTTAATATATTGCTGCTTGTGCCATTCGGAGTTTATTTAAGATATTATTTCAAAAGACCATGGTGGCAGGTGCTCATATTTTCGTTCCTTTACAGCCTGTTCTTTGAGCTTACACAGTTATCAGGTTTATATGGAATATACAAATATCCATATAGATTTTTTGATGTGGACGACCTTATATGTAACACATCAGGAGGAGTCCTTGGATATATCATAACACCGTTATTTGTGTTTATGATGCCAGACAGGGACAAGCTGGATGAGATAGCTTATAAGAAGGGCCGTGTAGTATCAGAATTCAGACGTGGAATAGCGTGGTGTATAGATATGTTCATAGTCATAATACCGGCTGTTGTGTATATTCTGTTTAATAACAAGAAGATATCAGTATTTATATATGACATCAGGTATACTGCTGCATTAAGTGCTTATATAGCATTTATATTTATATTGGTGACAGCTATAAGTAATGGTCGTACATTAGGTAAAGCACTTGTCAATATCCAGATTGTAAGTTCAGAGAATAAAGGTAAAGCTGGTATATTAAGGCTGGCTGCAAGATATATAATACTGTATGTTGTGGGGATGCCTTCAGTTGCATATGCATATTATATATACCGTTATATACAGACTGCGGGGTTATATAAAGGTGAATGGAAATATTATGCTTTTGTAGTCTGCATGGCAATATGTGTGATAATAGCAGTTTATATGGCAATCGACCTTTTGCTGTGTCTTCTTAGTGCTACAAGAAATATGTTGTATGACAGAATAACTAAACTGACACATATAAGTCTTGCAGGACGTGATTATATAGCAGGTGATGATGCTCCAGATGTTAATATGGTAGATAAAAATGCAGCTATAAGAGCTAAAAATACGGAAGATGAAATAGACAACAGCGTACTGAATAGAGCAGATGATAACAATATGGATAAGAAAAACAACAATAAAACTGTTAACGAACAAAACAAAGCTGATATTGGAAGAAAAACGGAATCTATAAATAAAAATAATATAAAAGATACAAAAGCTTCTGATACTGTAAAATGGAGGAATACAGCTTCTGATAGTACAGAAGAATATATAGATGAATATAAGATTAATATGGATAATATTGAATTAGATAATATTGATACGGATTATGTTGATGTTGATAAGGTTAATGAACTGCTGGCAGAAGAATCAGATGTGTGATTATAAGAGAAAATAAACAAAAAAATATATGTAAAATGCTAATAAATGTGTAATTATTGATATTTATTATCATTAAGTTATATGTTAACATATGTATCAAAGATGTGAGTAAATATAGAAATGAAAATGACATAAGAAAGCATCCGTACCAAATACGGGGGTTATACATATGACTATTAAAGATATGAAAACAGGTCAGACTGCCACAATTCTTAAAGTAGGTGGTGAGTCTGCACTAAGACAGCATTTTCTTGATATGGGACTTATACAGGGGGCAGAAGTAACTGTTATAAAGTATGCACCTATGGGAGATCCTGTTGAATTAAGAATTCATGGATATGAACTAACGATAAGACTTGCAGATGCAGCACAGATAGAAGTAAGCTCCATACATAGTGATGAGCCATATTCGGTTAATAAAACTGCAGTTAATAGTGTATCAGAAAGCACTAATTGTAATGATGATGAAGCAGCTTCTGACAAAAACGCAGATAAAAACAGATTATCATCGATAAGAGAAAGACATGCAAAGGATAAAAGAAAAAAAACAGATAAGACAGGTGACAGGCCTATAAAAACTGAGCATCCCGGTTTGGGGGAGGGAGGCCGTTTCCATGATAAGGAAAACGAGCATCCACTTCCTGATAATGTGACACTTACATTTGCACTTGTAGGAAATCAGAATTGCGGTAAAACAACTCTTTTCAATGTGTTGACGGGTTCTAACCAGCATATTGGTAATTTCCCTGGTGTAACAGTTGATAGAAAGGATGGTGTTATAAAGGGTCATCCTGAGACACTTATAACTGATTTGCCGGGTATATATTCAATGTCACCATATAGTAGTGAAGAGATTGTAACAAGACGGTTCCTTCTTGATGATAAGCCTAAGGGAATTATTAATATACTTGATGCAACTAATATAGAGCGTAATCTTTATCTTACCATGCAGCTTATGGAGCTTAATATTCCTATGGTAGTGGCACTTAATATGATGGATGAGATAAGGGTTAATGGTGGCTCAATAAGAATTAATGAACTTGAATGCCAGTTAGGTGTTCCTGTTATACCTATATCAGCGGCTAAGGGAGAAGGCATAGGTGAACTTGTAGAGCATGCAATTCATGTGGCAAAATATCAGGAAAAGCCAGAAATAATGGATTTCTGTCCGGAAGACAGTGCTATACACAGATGTATACATGGAATTATGGCTCTTATAAGTGACCATGCCGACAAGGCTGGATATCCAGAACGTTTTGCAGCATCCAAGGTTGTCGAGGGTGATGCAATAGTGCTAAAGAATCTTGAACTTGAACAGAACGAGAAAGAGATGATAGAGCATATCATACTCCAGATGGAGGAAGAGTATGGTATGGACAGATCATCAGCCATAGCTGATATGAGATTTGGCTATATAGAAAAAGTATGTAAAGATACGGTGGTCAAGCCAAGAGAGAGTAAAGAAAGAATAAGAAGCCGCAGGATAGATAAGGTATTAACAGGCAAATATACTGGTATACCTGCATTTATAGCGATTATGGCACTTGTGTTTTATCTTACCTTTAATGTTATAGGTTCATGGTTATCGGATATACTTGATATAGGAATAAATGCGCTGACAGGCATAATAGATAATGCACTTACAGCCATGAATGTCAATTCAGTGTTACATGCACTCATTATTGATGGTATATTTAATGGTGTAGGAAGCGTACTTAGTTTTCTTCCTGTAATTGTTACACTGTTTTTCTTCTTATCAATACTTGAAGACAGTGGTTATATGGCAAGAGTAGCATTTATTATGGATAAGCATGATACTATCGGTATCGATGCAGTTGCTATGTGCGTTAATGATGTTGTATGTGCAGGTGGAGAGCCTCTTTTCTTCCTTGACTACATCGCATGTGGAAAGAATTATCCAGAAAAGATAGCTACAATCGTTGGTGGTGTTGCAGAAGGCTGCCGTCAGTCAGAATGTGCGCTTATCGGTGGTGAAACAGCAGAACATCCAGGTCTTATGCCGGTTGATGAGTATGATGTTGCAGGATTTGCTGTAGGTGTTGTAGACAGAAAAGACCTTATAACAGGTGAAAATATAAAGCCGGGCGATACACTTATCGGTATAGCATCAAGCGGTGTTCATTCTAATGGTTTCTCACTTGTAAGAAGTGTATTTACAATCACAGAAGAGTCGCTTAATACATATTATGAGTCACTTGGAAAGACACTCGGAGAGGCTTTACTTGCTCCAACTAAGATATATGTTAAGACTATGAAGTCTATAAAGAATGCAGGTGTACGTGTTAAGGGATGCAGCCATATCACAGGTGGCGGTTTCTATGAAAATATTCCAAGAATGCTCCCAGATGGTGTAAGAGCTGTTGTTAAGAAGGACAGCTACGAAGTACCACCTATCTTTAAGATGTTACAGACAGATGGTGAGATTGAAGAGCATATGATGTATAACACATTTAATATGGGTATCGGTCTTGTACTTGCAGTAGCTCCAGAGGATGTTGATACAACTATGGAGGCAATTAAGGCAGCAGGTGAAACACCTTATGTAATTGGTAGTGTTGAAGCAGGTGAGAAGGGAGTTACTTTATGCTAAGAGTAGCGGTTATGGTATCCGGAGGCGGTACTAACCTTCAGGCTATTATTGATGGTGTAAAGAATGGCACGATTACTAATACAGAAATAGTCGCTGTTATAAGTAACAATGCCGGTGCGTATGCACTTACAAGAGCTAAAGATAACGGAATAGCTGCTTACTGTGTATCACCTAAGGATTATGTGACAAGGGATGAGTTCAACAAGGCACTTTTAGATAAGGTCAATTCGCTCAATGTAGACCTTGTAGTGCTTGCAGGATTTCTTGTTAAAATTCCAGAGGAAATGGTTCATCAGTACAGCCATAGAATTATTAATATTCATCCATCACTTATACCTTCTTTCTGCGGAGTTGGCTTCTATGGGCTTCATGTCCATGAGGCAGCTCTGGCAAAGGGTGTAAAGGTGACAGGCGCAACTGTCCACTATGTGGATGAAGGTATGGATACAGGAGAGATTATATTCCAGAAGGCTGTTGATGTTCTTGATGGTGATACACCGGAGGTTCTTCAGAGAAGAGTTATGGAACAGGCAGAATGGAAGTTACTCCCTGCAGCTATCAATAAGATTGCGAACGAGCATGCGAAGTAATACATTTCTTTAATAAATATATCAGGATGTAAGGGCAAGAAGCGTTATTGTACAAACAATTACTTGAATTCTGTCATTACATCATATTAAAAGCTTGTCAGTATTAGCATTGATAATACTGGCAATTAAGTATAACGAGTACGAAAACTGGAGGAATAACATAATGAAGGTTTTAGTTGTAGGAAGCGGTGGACGTGAACATGCAATATGCTGGAAGATAAGCCAGAGTCCTAAGGTTGATAAGATATACTGTGCGCCGGGTAACGCTGGTATAGCAGAGGTTGCAGAATGTGTAGATATAAAGGCAATGGAGTTTGATAAGCTCGTTGCATTTGCAAAGGATAATGCTATTGACTTAACAGTTGTTGGTATGGATGACCCACTTGTAGGCGGTATAGTAGATGTGTTTGAGGCAGAAGGCTTAAGAGTATTCGGCCCTAGGAAGAATGCAGCTATACTTGAAGGTTCAAAGGCATTTTCTAAGGACCTTATGAAAAAGTATAATATTCCAACAGCGGCATATGAAACATTTACATCGGCAGAAGATGCAAAGAAGTACCTTGAAACAGCAAAGTATCCTATTGTGCTTAAGGCAGACGGACTTGCACTTGGAAAGGGCGTTCTTATCTGTGCTGATAAGGAAACAGCACTTGCTGGCGTAGATGAGCTTATGCTTGATAAGAAGTTTGGTGCAGCAGGTAATACTATCGTTATCGAGGAATTTATGACAGGTCGTGAAGTATCTGTACTTTCTTTCGTAGATGGTAATACTATAAAGATTATGTCATCTGCACAAGACCACAAGAGAGCAAAGGATGGCGATAAGGGACTTAATACAGGTGGTATGGGTAACTTCTCACCTTCACCATTCTATACTAAAGAGGTTGATGAGTTCTGTAAGAAACATATATATCAGGCAACTGTAGATGCGATGAAGGCAGAAGGAAGACCTTTCAAGGGTGTTATATTCTTTGGACTTATGCTTACACCAGATGGCCCAAAGGTGCTTGAATACAATGCAAGATTTGGTGACCCTGAGGCACAGGTTGTACTTCCAAGAATGGAAAACGACATTATAGATGTATTTGAAGCATGCATAGATGGAACACTTGATAAGGTGGACTTAAAGTTTGCTGATAATGCGTGTGTATGCGTTGTTCTTGCATCTGACGGATATCCTCTTGAGTACAAGAAGGGCTTTGAGATATCAGGTATGGAGAACTTCAAGAATAATGATGGATATTTCTTATTCCATGCCGGAACTAAGTTTAACGAAGAAGGCAAGGTCGTAACAAACGGCGGACGTGTTCTTGGAGTTACAGCACTTGGCTCTGACTTAAAAGAAGCGCGTGCCAATGCATACAAAGCTACAGAATGGATAAACTTTGCTAATAAGTATATGCGTCACGATATAGGCAGGTCTATAGACGAAGCATAAATAATGGAGGACAATAACGATATGAAGATTACATCGGTAAAAGGTACAAACGATTATCTTCCTAATGAAGTGGAGATAAGAGATTATCTTCAGAATGAAATATTAAAAGTATATGTGGCTAATGGTTTTGAACATATAACAACTCCTGTTATAGAGGATATTGAAAATCTTGACAAGAGTGATGGTGGAGAAAATCTTAATCTTATATTTAAGATTATGAAAAGAGGAGATAAGCTTGATAAGGCACTTGCAAGCGGCGTTACATCACAGAATGAAAATGTGCTTGCAGATATGGGCTTAAGATATGACCTTACACTTCCACTGAGCAGATATTTTGCTAATAATAAGGATAAGCTTACACTTCCTATGAAATGTATACAGATGGATAGGGTATACAGGGCAGAACGTCCACAGAAGGGCAGACTCCGTGAGTTTGTACAGTGTGATATAGATATTATCGGTTCTGACTCAAGAGATTCAGAAGTAGAGCTTATACTTATAACAACAAAGGCTCTTAAGGCTATTGGTATGAAGAACTTCAAGGTCAAGGTCAACGACAGAAGATTACTTCGTGCATTCCTTATGGATTGTGGATTTGAAGAGAGCCAGCTTGACAGTGTGTGCATAACATTTGATAAGATGGACAAGGTAGGACTTGAAGGCGTAAGAAAAGAGCTTGAAGATAAGGAATTCGACAAGGCTGCTGTTGATAAGTTTACAGATTTCTTATCAGGTGTTGATAACCCACAGGAGATTACACTTGAGTCAGTAAAGGATATTCTTGTTGACAAGGCTCCTGCTGAAAGTCTTGAGTATATTATGAATTCAGTTAATGCACTTTGTAATGGTGAGTTTGATGTTGTATTTGACCTTTCTTTAGTAAGAGGACAGGGTTACTACACAGGAACAGTATTTGAAGTTGAGAGTATTGACTTTAAGGGTGCTATAGCCGGCGGCGGAAGATATGACAATCTTATAGGCAAGTTCTTAGGACAGCAGGTAAGCGCAGTAGGCTTCTCTATAGGCTTCGAGCGTATATTCTCTATCCTTATGGAACATGGCATAGACCTTCCAAACAAGGGCAACAAGATAGCTGTTATGTATGATGAGGGCGACCTTTCCAATGCATATAGAATAGCTGAAAAGTATAGGGCAGAAGGTAAGATATGCTCATTATATGTAAAGCCAAAGAAGATGGGTAAGTTCTTATCAAAGCTTCAGGAAAGAGGCTATGCAGGCTTTATTAATGTAAGTAATGGTGATGAGATATCAGACTTTGAATAATTACGAATAGTTAAAGCAAAGTATAAGCGTATGTATTATTACACTAAAGTTATTAATACATACGCTTTTTTATTAATGGGCGGCAGCTTTATCAAGAGCACTCTGTATAGCGCCAAGCAGCAGGCTGGAGGTGTACTTGTTAGCAGAGTCATAGGTTATGTTGGCAGTTGAACCGCTTTCCATAACAGCCTTCTTAATGTCGCCAAATGAACTGGTAAGCATCGGGTACATCGTCTGGACTGACTCTGACAGGTTGACGAGCTCAATATTGTTGATATTATCGGAGTCGACAGTTACCTGAATGTCAACGGGCGTTCCGTTAAGCATAAGTGAGGATGTATACACGCCGGGAGAATATGTAGCAGTACTGGCTTTATTCTGCCTGCTGGTTGTACTTGCAGGGCTGTTGTCTGGTTCTTTCACAGAGAGTATATATATAGTTGCTATTATGATAAATGCAGCAATTATGCATATAGTTATTATCAGTTTCTTAAGTGGTATGACTAATATTCTGGTAGGTCCACTCATCAGATTAATCCTCCTGTGCCGGATACTATTTGTAAGAATATATGATGCGTGATTGAAGGTTAGAACGGTATTGCATATAAATATAAAGATATAATTATCTGAAAATGTAATATTGGTAACATATTTAGAAAAAATGTAAAAGATTGAATAATCTAATCGTAAATAAGGAGATTACACTATGTCGTTACAGTATATACTAGGAGGTTCGGGGGCTGGAAAGTCCACATATCTGTACAATTCCATAATAAAAGAAGCCATAGAAAATCCGTCACTGGATTATATTATTGTTGTTCCTGAACAGTATACTATGGCGACACAGAAGAGAGTTGTTGAGCTTCACCCAAGAAAAGGAATACTGAATATAGATGTTGTGAGCTTTGAAAGACTTGCATACAAGGTATTTGAAGAGGTCGGGGCAACAGATTATCCAGTTCTTGATGATACAGGAAAAAATCTTATAGTAAGAAGAGTATTAGAGCAGAATAAAAAGTCGCTAAGGTTTTTTGGAAGTAATATATCCAATACAGGCTTTGTATCAGAGATGAAGTCAATTATATCAGAAATGCTCCAGTATGATATAGGCGTGGATAAGCTTATGGATATTAATGAGAGTGTGGATAACAATAGTTTGTTAGGAATGAAGCTTGATGATATATCACTTATATACAGTGGGTTTAAGGAATTTATAAAAGACCACTATATAACATCAGAAGAGATATTAGACCTTATGTGCAGAAAAGTGACAGAGTCTGCTAAGATAAGAGGAAGTATTATAGCATTTGACGGCTTTACAGGCTTTACACCGGTGCAGTACAGGCTTATGTCAATACTTCTTGATATGTGCAGCGAGGTCAAAGTGGCGCTTACAATAGATGCAAATGAGCATGCCAATGTCAATGAGGGAATAGAGACCCTTTTCTATATGACTAAGGATACAGTTGCACACCTTAATAAAATATGTGATGAGCAGCATATTAATGCAGAAAGCATAGTAATAGAAAATGCTGATAAGAAAGTGCAGACAAGATTTGAGTCATCAAAGGAGCTTGCATTTCTTGAAAAAAATATATTCCGTACAGGTACAAGATATTACAGCGGCAGGGTTGATGACATAGTGATGTATGCAGGTATCACTCCAAAGGATGAGATACAGTATGTCACGGGTGAGATATTAAAGCTGACAAGACTTTCAGGTTACAGATACAATGAAATAGCGGTTGTTACAGGTGATATATCAGCATATGGAAAGCTTGCTGCCAACATATTTGCACAGAACGATATACCATACTTCCTTGACCAGAAGCTCCACGTTACAGACAACTGTCTTGTTGAGATGATAACAGCGGCTCTTGATGTTGTTGAGAAGAATTATACCTATGATGCAATATTCAGATACTTAAGGACAGGACTTACGGGCATATCAGATGATGAGATAGATATTCTTGATAATTACTGCCTTGCAGTCGGTATAAGGGGCAGAAAACAGTGGAATACAGAGTGGACAAGAAAATTCCGAGGCAGTGCCATGGCTACTGACCTTACAATGTTAAATGACTTGAGAGTGAGAGTTATAGAGCCTTTATCAGAGCTTGATGATAAGCTTAAGAGTGCAGACGGTGATGTTAAGGCTATGACAACAGCAGTGTATGAGCTGTTAGTCAGACTACAGTGCGAGGAGCAGATGCTTGAGCTTGCAAGCAATAATAAGGATGAATACAGACAGATATACGCAAAGATAATAGAGCTTTTTGATAAGCTGGTACAGCTATTAGGCAGTGAAAAGGTAACTGTAAAAGAATATAACCGTATTATGTCATCTGGTTTTGATGAGATAAAAATAGGACTTATTCCACCTACAAAGGACTGTATAGTTATAGGTGATATTGAGAGAACACGACTTGATAACATAAGAGCTATGTTCTTTGTCGGGGTCAATGACGGGTATGTTCCTAAAAAAAGCGACAGCAGAAGCGTATTGTCAGAAACAGACAGGGAAAAGCTTAAGACAATGGATGTTTCTTTGTCAATGTCAGTGAGGGAGAAAGCATTTGTACAAAGATTCTATCTGTATCTTATTATGACAAAGACATCGCAGAAGCTATATATAACTTATGCACATAACAGCATGGATATGAAAGCAATATTGCCATCTTATATTATAAGAATGATTAAGAAAATGTTTCCGGGAATGGATGTGCTTTCATATGACAATGCTGCAAAAGAGCGCTCATATATACGAATTCCAAAGGCTGAGCTTGAGTGGAGTGACGAGAACCTTGCAAAGATACTTGCAGACGGTGTTGCGCTTGACCTGTATGGAAAAGAGCTTACAGGAAGTGTCACATCATTTGAGCAGTATGCAGCATGCCAGTATGCGTACTTCTGCCGCTATGGATTGAAGCTGGATGAGCGTGAGGAGTATAAGTTTGCAGTAAATGACTTTGGTACGATACTTCATGCGGTTATAGAGGATGTATCAAAGAACATAAAACAGAATAAGAAATCGTTCGTGCTTTTATCTGACGAAGAAAGAAGGAAAATGGTGTCAGAGAGTATACATGCCATTGCGGACAGCTATGGAAACACGATATTAAAGAGCACGAGCCGTAACGAATTCCTTATAAAGCGTATGGAGGACCTGGCGGATAAGACACTGTGGGCGATAGGAAAACAGCTTGCAGACGGACTGTTTATACCTGACACATTTGAGAAAGGCTTCTTAACTAAGATAGAGGACTTACCTCACGATGTCACATTTTTTATGCAGGGAAAGATAGACCGAATAGATATATGTGAAGATGATGAAAATGTATATGTAAAGGTTGTCGATTATAAGACGGGACACTCGGACTTTGACCTGCTAAAGACATACTATGGACTTAAGATACAGTTATTTACCTATATGAGAGAGGCTATAAGCTTTGAAAAAAAGAGACATAAGGGTAAGAATATAGTTCCGGCAGGACTGCTTTACTATAATATAGACAATCCGATAGTTGAAACAAGGCAGGACGATGATGATAAGATTGAGGAGCTTATAAGAAAAGAGCTGCGTATGAAGGGGGTAGTTAATTCTAACAGAAATATTATAAGCAAGCTTGATTCAACAGAGGGAACTTCTCTTAATATTCCGGTTACAGTGAGCAAGTCGGGAAGTATAGATGCATCTAAGAGCAAAGTGCTTACAACAGAGGAGCTTATGGAGCTTGGTGAGTACGTTGACAGGGAAAATGTCGTCAAAGCAACCAAAATACTGGACGGAAGTATCAATATCAACCCATATGAGCGAGGTCAGGACAGCAGTTGTAATTACTGTCCATATAACAGTGTATGTGGTTTTAGTGAGGATATGCCGGGAGTTAAGTTCAGAAGGCTTAACAGCTTAAGCGTAGAGGACATATGGTGCAGGATTAAAGAGGAAATTGAGTCATAAAAAGGAGTGTTATATATGGCAAAGTCATGGACATCGCAGCAGCTTGATGCTATGAACACAGAAGACAGGGATATTCTTGTATCGGCTGCTGCTGGTTCTGGTAAAACAGCAGTGCTTGTAGAAAGAATAGTAAATAAGATAACTAAGGAAAACGGAACAGATATAGACAGACTTGTTGTTGTTACATTTACAAAGGCAGCGGCAGCAGAGATGAAGGCAAGAGTAAGAAACAGGCTGGATGATATGCTCGATGAGGATGAGAAAAACAGCAACCTTATCAAGCAGATAGCACTTATAAATAATGCACAGATAACAACTATAGACAGCTTTTGTCTGTGGATATTAAAAAATCATTTCTCAGAGATTAATCTTGACCCGGGTTTCCGCGTTGCTGACAAGGGCGAGATAACACTTCTTGAAAATGATGTCATGCAGGATATGCTTGAGGATTATTATAAGGAAAGTGATGAGCAGTTCTTAGCACTCATAGATGCATATGGAACTGGCAGAAGTGATGCCAATATCGAAGAGATAATTAAGAAGATATATGTGCTTGCAAGAAGTAATCCATGGCCTGATGAATGGTATGAGCAGGTTATTGACACATACACAGGTATGGATAACAGCAATAATAAGGTACTTGTCAATCTGTATGAAAGTATACAGTGTTCTGCGCGTGACTATAAGAGAAAATATGAGTATATGATTGAGCTTTGTGGCAGGGTTGACGGACCGATATCCTATCTTGATGCAATCAATTCGGATTATATGAATATATGCAGGATTATAGATGCGGCAGACTTTGATGAGCTCTCAGAAAGAGTTATTAAGACAGAATTCACACGTTTAAGTACCAAAAGGATGCCGGATGCAAGGGATGACTTAAAAGAATATGTCAAAGTCCAGCGTGACAAGTATAAAAAATACATAGCAGGACTGCTTAAGACAGTATTTACGGCGGATATTGACAGTCTTATGGAGGATGTACATTCCAATGCACCAGCCATAAGTATGATGGTAAAGCTGTCAAAGGACTTTGCTGACAGGATGGAAGAAGAAAAACGTGACAGGGGAATAGTCGAGTTCAGTGATATTGAGCATTATGCGCTTGATATTCTTGTCACAAAGCAGGATGGAAGTAAAGAATATACAAATGTTGCAGATGAACTTGCAGAATATTTCGATGAAATACTCATTGATGAGTATCAGGACTCCAACCAGTTACAGGAGGAGATACTTACGGCGGTATCAAAGCACAGATTAAGTGATGTTCCCGATAATATGTATATGGTTGGCGATGTAAAGCAGAGTATATATAAGTTCAGACTTGCGTGTCCTGAGCTTTTTATGAATAAGTATTATAGTTATTCCGGCTATGATGAACAGAAGGAAACAGGGGTAATAAGTGACTGTAAGATAGAGCTTCAGAAGAACTTCAGAAGCAGGAAAAATGTACTTGATACAACTAATGATGTGTTCTACAGGGTTATGAACAGGAATTACTGCGGCATAGAGTATGACAGCAACCAGCAGTTAAACTGCGGTTTTGAATATCCAGAGTGTACTGATAAAAGAAACTTTGGGTGGGAGGACGAGAAAAGCACAGAAACAGTGCTTATAGATACGTCAGAAGATGATGAAAACAGCAGTATTGAAGCAGAAGCTATGTATATGGCAGAAAGAATAAAAAAATTCATGTCAAAGGATGAGCCTTATTATGTTTTCGATACAGACTTATCCGACTATAGGAGAATACAGTACAAGGACATAGTAATTCTTACAAGAACACTTTACGGCTGGGCGGATACAATAGTAAATATACTTCTAGACAGGGATATTCCAGCTATGGCAGATACGGCACAGCAGTACTTCAAGTTAAGGGAGATAAAGGTTCTTATAAGCCTTCTTACATGTATAGATAATCCTCTGCAGGACATTCCTATGGCGGCAGTGCTGTTATCATACTTTGGCGGTTTCACAGAGGATGAGCTGGCTGACTTGAGAGTGTATGGAAAGAAGAGTGCAGGTGCTGACAGATTATTTGTAAAGCAGATGCAGAGCCTTATAAAGGATACTGAAATAAAAGATACTGATAAAAAAGAAAATGCAGAAAAGCTTTCAGCACTTTCTGATAAATGTGAAGCTTTTCTTGATAAGCTTAAGGTATGGCGTGAAAAGTCAAGACTTATGACAATATATGACCTTCTGTGGGATATTGTATACAATACAGGATATTATGATTATGTTGGAACTATGCCGGCAGGTAAGAAAAGACAGTCGAATATAGATGTACTGCTTGATAAGGCATCATCATTTGAGGGAACAAGCTATAGCGGACTGTTTAACTTCTTAAGATATATAGAAAGATTACAGAAGTACGATATAGAACTTACGGACTCATCAGGAACGGGCGGCAATGGCAACTCAGTCAGAATTATGAGTATCCATAAGAGTAAGGGACTTGAATTTCCGGTAGTTATTATGGCAGGACTTAATAAGCAGATTAATAAAACAGATGCAAGAAATAAGCTTGTTATAGACAGGGAGCTTGGAATAGGAACAGATTATGTCAACCTCACAAGACAGACCAAGACACCTACACTTATTAAAGGGGCAATAGCAAGAAAGATATTAAGGGACTCAATATCAGAGGAAGAGCGTGTGCTATATGTTGCAATGACAAGAGCAAGGGAAAAGCTTATTATGGTAGGCGGTGTAGCCAGCATAGATAAGAAAATGTCTTCATGGCAGATGATATCAGATGAGCTTTGTGTCAATGGCGTATATTCGTATGCAGATTGTGAAAATATAGACAGATATTCTGATATGATTATGCCGGTGGCACTTATGAAGCAGGAGGATAATAAAGGTACATTTGAATTTAATCTTATAAGTTCAGCGGATATTATCAAAGAAGATGAAGCCATAAGTAAAGAGGCACAGTCTGAAAATGTATCAGCAGATGAAGATGCAGGCATTAACGAAAGTAAAGAAAATATTAAAGAAAGCCTGAATGATACAGATGTTTACAATGATGATAAGGCACAGGTATATGACAGACAAAAGACAGAGGAGCTTCCACCGTACATCAAAGACCCTGATGCTGACAGAAAGGTTAAGGTTACAGTAACAGAATTAAAGCAGATGCAGGCGGAGGCTGACTATGATGGTGATGCATTTATGCATGATGATATAAAGGCTGCTTATGATGAGGCAGAGCGTGATGAAGATAAGAGCAGGGCTGCTGATACTGAAAATGTGGAAGAAGGTGCAGACAGTTTTATTCCGACTATTCCTAAGTTCATATCAGGAAGTGAAGAAACTCTGAGGGCGAATGAGAGAGGAACGGCGTACCACAGAGTTATGGAGTGTCTTGATTATAATAATGTTGAAAGCTTTGAGGATGTACAGGCGGATATCCACAGAATGTTGGAAACTGAGCGTATGAGTGAGGTGCAGATAAATAATATCAATGTAAAGGATATATACACATTTGTAAGTTCACCTATAGGAAAAAGAGTGAGAGCTGCTGCCATAAGCGGCAATATGAGGCGTGAGCAGCCGTTTGTGTTTGAGTATGACAGACAGCTTGTACAGGGTGTAATAGACCTTTTTATAATAGAAGATGGAAAGATAGTTATAGTCGACTATAAGACAGACCGTGTAAGAAAGGGAGAAGCAGGAGAGAAGGAACTTATAAAAAGATACAGCGTGCAGCTTGATTATTATGCTAAAGCCCTGTCACAGCTTACAGGTCTTGAGGTTAAGGAAAAGCTTATATATTCATTTACACTGGGGAGAGAGATAAATGTTGGTTCTTAAATATATGTCTGAACGGTTGAATTTATGAGCTTTATACTATATACTAAATTAGTTATACTAGGTTTATAACTAGAAGAACGGAGATTAGTGTGAAAAATAGATTTTAAACTTACGCAGAAATGAGGATTATTATGTCAGATATTACAAGTGAAATAAAGAAAAGAAGAACATTTGCAATCATATCGCATCCGGATGCTGGTAAGACAACTCTTACAGAAAAGTTCCTGTTATACGGAGGAGCTATCAACTTAGCCGGTTCTGTAAAGGGTAAGAAAACAGCAAAGCATGCGGTTTCAGACTGGATGGAGATAGAAAAGGAGAGAGGTATCTCGGTTACTTCCTCAGTACTCCAGTTTAACTATGACGGATACTGTATCAATATCCTTGATACACCGGGACATGAGGACTTCTCAGAGGATACTTACAGAACACTTATGGCAGCAGATTCAGCCGTCATGGTAATAGATGCCTCAAAGGGTGTTGAGAAGCAGACAATCAAGCTTTTTAAGGTATGTGTTATGCGACATATCCCTATATTTACATTTATTAATAAGATGGATAGAGAGGCTAACGACCCTTTTGAGCTTCTTGATGAGATAGAAAATGTCCTTGGAATAGCAACATGTCCTATCAACTGGCCTATAGGCTGTGGTAAGGAATTCAAGGGCGTATATGACAGAAAGCAGAGGGAAGTGTCACTTTTTAAGGCTGCGATGAACGGACAGAAGGAAGTTGCAACTAAGAATATTGCACTTGATGACCCTGAACTTAAGGCAGAGATAGGCGATGCTTATCTTTCTAAGTTAGATGAGGATGTTGAACTTCTTGACGGTGCAAGTGCAGAGTTCGACCTTGCAAAGGTACAGGCAGGTGATCTCACACCGGTATTCTTCGGTTCAGCTCTTACTAACTTTGGTGTGGAAACATTTTTACAGCATTTCCTTGATATGACTACATCGCCACTGCCACGTAATTCCTCAGCTGGTCCTATCGACCCATTTAAAGAAGATTTCTCAGCATTTGTATTTAAGATACAGGCTAATATGAATAAGGCACACAGGGACAGAATTGCATTTATGCGTATATGTTCAGGAAAGTTCACTGCCGGTATGGAGGCTAACCACGTACAGGGTGGAAAGAAGATAAGACTTTCACAGCCACAGCAGATGATGGCGCAGGAAAGACATATCGTTGAAGAGGCGTATGCAGGCGATATTATCGGTGTATTTGACCCGGGCATATTCTCAATCGGTGATACTATATGCTCATCTAACAAGAAGTTTATGTTTGACGGTATTCCTACATTTGCACCGGAGCATTTTGCAAGAGTAAGACAGATGGATACTATGAAGCGTAAGCAGTTCATAAAGGGTATCAGCCAGATAGCGCAGGAAGGTGCTATCCAGATATTCCAGGAGTACAACACAGGTATGGAAGAAATAATCGTAGGTGTTGTTGGTGTTCTTCAGTTTGAAGTACTGGAATACCGTCTTAAGAACGAGTATAATGTAGATATAAAGCTTGAGCCGCTTCCATATGAGCATATCAGATGGATAGAAAATCCACAGGAGATAGATGTAAACAGAATAGTTGGTACATCAGATATGAAGAAGATTAAGGACCTTAAAGGTAATCCACTTCTTGTATTTGCTAACAGCTGGTCTGTCAATATGGTACTTGAACGTAATGAGGGTCTTAAGCTGTCAGAGTTTGGAAAGAATTAATGAGTAACTAAGACAACAGGATGCTGCATCAGACTTGAATAATGTCACATAAGGAACTGGGTGATTAGATGAAAGAAAACTACAGATGTATTGTAAAAAAGATAACGGCTGTTGTACTTATGGTAATAGTGCTTATATGTACGCAGTATGGTTATACAGGGGTTTTACAGGTTAAAGCCGAGGACAGTATCATAGCGACAGGTTATGTCAATTATGATGTCACGGACTTAAGAATAAGAACCAAGCCGGTTAACGGCAGTATCGTAACTAAAGTCAACGGAGGCTTTAAGTTTGATATATACGAGGAAGTAAGCACAAGTTCAACCTATACGTGGTACAGTATCGGGTTCTATCTTGATGGGGAATACACAAGAGGATATATAACTTCACAGTACACGACAAAGGATAAGAAGTCTGACTATAAGCCGGATAATAACTTTGAGGATTATCTTAATGCACAGAATTTCCCAACGTCCTACAGGGAGAGCTTAAGACAGCTTCACGAACAGTATCCTCTGTGGGTGTTTGTGGCAGACCATAACGGCAGGAACTGGGATACTATGGTAAATGCGCAGAATGTTATAGGACGAAGCCTTATATACAGTTCAGCGGATGCTTCATGGAAGTCGACAGCCGCAGGCTGCTATAACTGGGAAACAGGAGAGTACACAATATTAGATAGTGGCGGATGGGTTCAGGCATCGGAAGGACTTATAAAGTATGCGCTTGACCCACGTAACTTCCTTAATGATACATATATATTTATGTTTGAAAGCCTTTCGTATGACTCTTCTGTACATAATACAGAGGGTGTGCGTAATATCATAAGTGGAACATTTATGGAAAACTCAAGCCACGACTTAGATGGCTATGATTATGCATCACTTCTTATGTATGCAGGTGAGGTGTCAAAGGTCAGTCCTTATCATCTTGCAACAAGAATTATACAGGAGCAGGGTGCTAATGGCGCAGGTAATGAGATATCTGGAAATGTAAGCGGCTATAAAGGCTACTATAACTATTACAGCCAGAATGCGTATGCAAGCGGAGGACTTTCAGCGGTGCAGAATGGTCTTAAGTATGCTATGCAGACAGATGACACTAATATGCGACCATGGAATACAAGATACAGAGCGGTTGTAGGCGGTGCCATCAACCTTGGAAAGTGGTATATCAACAGAGGCCAGGATACTATATATTATGAGAAGTTTGATATAAAGAACTTTTCACACCAGTATATGACCAATGTACTTGCACCACGTTCTGAGGCGACAAGGGCAAAGAAGGCATACAGCACAAGTACACTTAATAACACTACATTTAAGTTTACAATACCGGTATATGACAATATGCCATCGTCAAGATGTGTTATACCGGATGGCAATAAGAGCTCTAATAACTGGTTAAGAGGTCTGTCAGTTGACGGATATTCACTTACACCAACATTTGCGGCGGATACTACAGACTACAGTCTTATAGTTGACAATGATGTTACAAGCATAGATGTATCAGCTTCGGCAGCAGATACTAATGCAAGTGTAAGCGGAAGAGGCAGCCATGAGTTATCAGTTGGTGATAATACCATCAACATAGTAGTCACAGCGGAGGACGCCACAACAAGGACTTATACTATCAGTGTTGTAAGAAAGAAAGCTGAAAATCCTGAGCCGGTAAAGCCGGATAATGGAAATAATAACAATAATAACAATAATAACGGCTCTGGTGAGAATGACGGCTTTAGCAGTAACCTTAATGTCGATAATGATAATGGCATAGTTACGGGAGTCGGAGTTGGAAGCAGTGTTGATAGTATACTTAACGGAATTACTTACACTAATGGCTGCTACGGAAAGCTTCTTAACAGCTCTGGCAGTGAGTGTGCTGCAGATGACACAGTGGCAACAGGCAATAAGCTTGTTATATATAAGAAGGACGGAAGTATATATGCCCAGTATGATGTTGTTATATATGGCGATGTAAATGGTGATGGAAGAATAACAAGTATGGATATGTTATATATAAAAAGACATATTCTTTACATTAAGACATTGTCAGGTGCTTACCTTTTAGCAGCAGATACTAACAAGGACAGCGATGTTACAAGTATGGATATGTTATACATAAAAAGACATATTCTGGATATAAAGTATATACAGCAGTAAATGGAGAATATAATGAAAGCAATCAGAAAAGTTACATTATGTGTTCTATCATTTGTCATTATGTTTATGATGATGACAGCTACATTTGATAAAAAAGATGTATCAGCGGCAGAGACAGCAAGAATATCTGTAAGTTCAGGAAGCTGTGAGGTCGGGGATACAGTTACAATCACAATAACAGTAAGCGGTTCTAATATTATGCTGTGCGATTTTTATGTTAATTATGATGCATCTATAATCACTGCACAGTCAGGATATGACGCAGGTGGCAATGGAACGATAAGAATTGTATCAACGGAAAGTACTACATTTAATGTTACATTTAAGGCTGTAAAGCCGGGTACTTCAACAATATCAGTTGCAAGGTCAACAGCGCAGATAGGCTCAGAGACTGAGGATAGTATGAATGTGGCAGCCTCATCAGGAAGTGTAAGCGTATCAGCACCGGCAAGCTATTCATCTGACGACACTTTAAGTTCGTTAGAGATAAGTCCGGGAGTGCTTTCGCCAGCATTTTCACCAAGTGTTACCACATATACTACATCGGTGGGAAGTGACTGCGACAAGCTTACAGTAAGTGCCATAGCCAATGACTCAAAGGCAACAGTTAAAGTATCAGGAACACGTATGGACCCGGGACTTAATACAACAACCATTACAGTTACGGCAGAGGACGGAAGCAAGAGAACATATACAATAAAGACAACAAAGGGCGATGATGTTAAAACACCGGATGATACGACAAAGGCGACTGACAGCGGCCAGCCGGATAACAGCCAGTCTGGTACAGATGGACCGGATACAAGTGCTATTCAGGAGCCAAATGTTGATGTAGGCGGCAGGGAATATAAGATAATATCATCCTTTGATGAATATCCTCTTCCAGACGGATATGTACAGGCAGATTCAGACTACAATGGTGTTAAGATTGCAGTAGGAATGGGAACTAATACAGACCTGTTATTAGTATATCTTGAAAGTGTGGATGGCACAGGAGAGAGCGGCTTTTATGTGTATGACTCCGTTAACCAGTCATTTTCAAAGTACATAGAAGTATCACAGCCGGAATTATCATACTGCATACTTCCTATAGATGCAGCTTCTATGGAGCTTCCGGATGGATATGAGCTTGGAAAGATAGATATAGACGGCAGGGAAGTGGAAGTGCTTCTTGATAAGACTGGCAACTATGCACTCTTTTATGGTGTGAGCTCAACAGGCGGAACAGGATGGTTCAGATATAATACCAATGATGGAACTATACAGGGTTACGCAGGTTATAATACAGCGGATGAGACGGTATTTAATATAATAGACAGGAAGAATAACAGCAGTACAGGTTCTTTTAGCTTATTTAAAGGCATAAATCTTATATTTATGATTATTATTGCTGCTCTTGCTATAGTTATCATAATCCTTGCAGTTATGGTCGAAATGCTCTCACGCAAGCTTAAAGTAAGCAAGAAAGTATTTGTAAAGGCTATGGATGATTATGATGATTCAGACGAATATGATGAGCTGATTAATATTAAGGATGGTTCATCAAGGACTTTACATGCAGGTGATGTAAAGGATAGCTACAATAGCGAAGATGACAGTACTGACTATGCTGAAGATAATAATGCTGATTATGAAGATAATTCTTATAGCGCGGATGAAAATGATTTATCTGATAAGAATTATGATGCTGATGCAGAGGATATTCTGAATAACTCTGGTATATCAGATACAGAAGATACATCATCAGAAAATGTGTCAGAAGAAATTGAACTTGAAGAGATTGAGTTAGAAGACAAAAACCGATAAAAGTAAATATATTATATGCTATATAAGTATCCTCTGGTGGATTGGACTTTATTTTATAAAGTTATCTGCCAGAGGATATTTTTTGTTTGACATATATATCATAGTGGTACAAATATTAGTTAATATAGGAATATGGTACTATATATTGTATTTCACGAACGAAAGAGTGAAAAAGAAAAGCGTGGAAATATTATGTCTGGCATTGGCGGATGGATACTTTAAAGGTTGGGGAATAAATTAATTGAGCGGTTAAACGAATGTGTAAGCTATATGTAAGGACTATGATATATAATGATAACAAGTTAATTAAGTGACTAAAGTCTGAATGGTCTGGGGGTGGCTTATTATGAGGAAAAAGGCGGTATTAAGTGCTATATTTTTTATGATGGCTATGTTGGCGGCGTGTACTAAATACCAGATAAATGAGGAACAGTCTGATAATAATAATCCTTTTCCTGATTATGTATATAATCAGGAAAAGGAGCAGGGGGTATATGGGCAGTCAGATATGGCAATAGCAGAAAATGGCTATTATTATATAATTGACAATGTTTTGTATTTTTATAATATAAATAGCGATGTCAATATGCCGTTATGCTCTAAGGTAAACTGTAATCATGATGGTGAAACATGTGATGCTTATGTTAGTGGAATTAATGCAGAAAATGGCACATTTGAATGTAATTGCATGGATGAAAAAGTTATGTATTATAATAATCATTTATATTGTATTGAGATTACTAAAGACAGGGATTATTATTTATGCCAGTATGATGCTACATTTGGAAATAAAGAACGTATTACAAAGCTTGCATCAGTAAAAGATGAGCAGATAATGGTAACCAGTGTACAGGCAAGTATGATATCAGATGGTTATTTTTATTACTATACATCATTTTTGGATGCTGACTATGCAAAAAATGGTTATATTGCACCATTTTATATATGTAGAATAAGGCTTGAAAGCAATTCATCAAGAGAGGTTCTTGGAGAATTTCAGTTTCCGGGAGATTATGCTATGAAAGCTGGAGAGAACAATGGTTTTGGCGTTTATCTGTCAGATAATAATATTTATTTTTATGCTGGCGGAACAGGGAGAATGTATTTTTATGATAATAATGTACAATACCGTGTTTCAAAGTATGATTTAAGTACAGGTCAATATACAGAATTATGGACATATACAGGTGATGACAGAGTAGATGTATTTGGAGAAAATACAGGAAAAGTAGATGGTATGTCAGATGGCAGTTATGTCAGGATGGATAGTAATGGTAATTTCTACATTATGACATCATCAACAGGTAATAATAATGATACCTTAATTAAGGTTAATTTTGATAAAAATACAAGTGAAGTTATTTACACTACAGATATGGAGAAGTTGTATTCATTACAAAGTGATGGTGAGTATTTATATTTTTTTGAGTCTACACAAAGCAGAGAAACAAAGTCATATTTCACAGCAATAGATATGAATGGTACATTAAAAGCACAATATGAAATGGAATATGATGAGGAATTTTTGGAAAAAGCAAAAAAATATTATGAGCAGTATCCAGAGGATACTTCTGTTGTTGTGGATGCATCAGGAATCTGTGTATATGGGATTGACGAAAGATATATTCTTATGGGCAGCAATAGTGATTCAGATGTATATAAGAATTTAAAATCTCTTAATAGCAAACCGTATAAAAAGGTGATAACAACAGGCGTAGGAGTAATAAATAAAATGGATTATCTGAATAGTGGCACTGCATCAATAAAACAGATATATCAGAATTTATCATAGTTACAGAGCAGGGTTAAATATAAAATGTTTAATCCTGCTTTTTAAAAATAATTACGGGGAGAAGGGATGTTATGGCAGAGCTTAAAAGAATTGTTGGAAAAACATATATAGGTCTGTTAGTATGTTTATTAGTGTTTAATATGCTGATACTTGTCAGCGATAAAACAGATGACCTGCAGGTAACATATGCATATATAGAAATGCTTAATACGGCTGAAGGTGTTAAGTCAGATAGCAAACTGAGTACGGAAGCGGCAACGATAGCGTGGCAGGAATATTTTCAGAAATATGAAATCAATGGCAGTGACAGTTCTGACAAGACAGCAGCTGCTAAACAGGCAAGAGAGAAGTTAATGCAGCAGGCAAAGTATATAGATAATTACAGGGGGATAATTGAGGATAAAAGACAGACAGCAATATTATATGCAACAGCGGGAACTTATAAAAAGAACAGCTTTGAATATAACAACTTATTAAAAACGCAATATGATTTATCACAGATAATAGATGCAGATGTACAATTAAGTAATGGATTGTGGTTAGAAAAATTATATAAGAATAATTATATTCATTTATTAACATTAATTACGTGTGTATATACAGTATATATGTTTTTTTCGGAAAGAAAAAACGGATTATATCATATTGTACATACAGGTCAGAGTGGAAGGGGAGTTCTGTTTGTTAAGAGAAGTATAATATTGTTAATACAGGCGGTAGTAACGAATGTTGCACTGTATACAGAGTCAGCGGTTATGCTGCTTAACAGATATGATGGTGTAAAAGACCTGAATGTTGCAGCCGTAAGTGATGAATATTTTATACTTACTTCGGGTAAGCTTTCAAGAATACAGTTTTTAGGATTAATAATATTATTATCGATATTGGCAAATGTTGTATTATCGCTTGTTTTATGGGCAATTTTATTGTGCTTTGGCAATGTAAATATTGGTCTGTTTTTTTATTGCTGTATTTGTGTGGCTGATGTGGTGATATATAAGGTTATTTCAGCAAAATCTATATTGCAGATATTTAAGTATCTGAATGTATATTATTTATTTTTTCCGAATAAAGCAGCAGAATACTTTAACTGGGGATGTTTTAACATTGCAGTATCTTTGTTAACAACTACGATAATTGTATCGGTATTTATAGGAATACTGGCTTTGTTTGCAAGTGCATATATCAGCATAAGAAAATATTTCACTGGTAAGATGAATATAGTAGAAAACGCTATAGAGTTAATTCTGACATATATTATGAGATTAATGGTAAAGACGAATAATTTCGGTAAAGAAGTTTATAAGATATTAATTTCACAGGGAATAATATGGATACTGCTGCTTCTTGCATATATTGCAGCTAATGTAGAGCCAAGCTATGGGGTTATATATGATGCCAAAAAGAGTTATATGTTAGGATATTATGAGAAAGCGGAAGGGTTAAGTTATGGTACGGAATTAATAGATATTTATAATGAATATAATGATGAATATGAAGATTTTCTTGATAACTTTGATTATTCTGCTGAAGGCGCGAAAACACTTCTTGCTAATAGACAGGACTTATTTAATACTGTAAAAGAGAATTTTAATTATATTAAACAGATGAATGAGAAGGGAATATCAGCCGTTGTAATTAATCCATATGAGTATACAGAAACAATAGGAAACAGAGAGTGGAATAATCAGGAACTTATTGCAATGATAAATGTTATTGCAGCTATTGTTATTTCATGCGGGTTTATAGCATATGAAAAGAAATCAATGGTAAAGAGTCTGGCTCTTACGGGAATGAACAGAAGAAAATGGCTGGTAAAGAAGTTGTTTATCCAGAGTATGCTTAGTCTGCTATTTGCCTGTATTACATATGGGATGTATTATAAGAAGCTTTGTGGTGTATATACATATACCAATATAACAGCACCATTGAAAAGTATAATGCTGTTTCAGAATTACATAATAAACCCACCGATAATAGTATATATTTTTATTGATTTTATGATTAAATATATGTTCCTTTTGGGAATACAAATGATAATGTCAGTTGTATCTATATATGTTAAATATTCATATTGTTTTATTGTAGGGCTGGTAATTATTTTACCACAATTATTGTATATGCTTGGGTTTAAGTTTATGTATAAAATATCAATAGTAAAGTATATGGCATTTTTCAGATGTTGGATAGAAAGCGGAAGGACGATGACTGTTTACTGGTTTTTGACTGGAATAATTATTTTGATTGGAATAGGCGCAACTATATATATTATGAATGTATTCCAGCATAAGGCTGTTATAAATAAAAATGATAAGGAAAGGAGTTAATTAAAATATGGAATTAGAGCTTATAAATTTAAAAAAAACTTATGGAACAGTACAAGCGTTAAAAGGAATAAATTATAAATTTACATCAGGAATATATGGAATATTAGGTTCAAATGGTGCAGGAAAGAGTACTATGATTAATCTTATTACCGATAATATTTCAAGAGATAAGATTAATGGTGGAAGTATTTTATATAGTCAGGATAAAGAAAAAAAAGACATATTGAAGCTTGGAAAAAATTTTAGGAAAATTGTTGGATATATGCCACAACAGCAGGGATTTTATGAGGATTTTTCGCCTATGGCATTTCTTAAATATATGGCAGAAATTAAAGAAGTGAAAAAAATTAAAGTATCAGATAAAAATGGAAATACAATTACTAAAAGTGTTAATCAGCAGATAGAAGAGCTTCTCGATGTAGTTAACCTTAGTAATGTTGCATATAAGAAAATAGGTGGTTTTTCGGGAGGTATGAAACAGAGAGTTCTTTTGGCACAAGCTTTATTAGGAGAACCTAGAATTCTTATACTTGATGAACCCACTGCTGGACTTGACCCTAAAGAAAGAATTTCAATAAGAAATTATATTGCAGAATTATCAAAGAATAAGATAATTCTTTTTGCAACACATGTAGTAAGTGATATAGAGTGTATAGCCGATAAGGTTATTTTATTAAAAGATGGACAAATTATAGCAACAGGCACTCCTGTAGAATTGATTGAGAATATGTCAGGAAAAGTAGGAGAAATTACTTGTTCTCTTGAACAGATTAGTGATAAACAGAAAAAATATAAGATAGGTAATATAAGACAAAGAAAAAATGGTTTAGCATTGAGGGTAGTAGGAGATGAGTTACCTGATGAAGCAGTAAAAGTTGAAGATAATATTAATCTGGAAGATGTATATTTATATTATTTTGAATAAATATTAATTATATCTAAGAAAACAGGAAAAATGAATAAAATTAAAGATTTTATTGTTGAAAATTCTAGTGGAGAAATGTTTGTTGTTGGAGTTGTAATGTATGTTTGAGAATGAGGGTTAAGTCTGTCACCTGAATTCCAATAAAACATCAATTAAGTTGTCTTTCTTACTGTCATAGTGTATACTATTAACAATATGAAACGTATGTTTGGCATACTGAAATGGTATGTAATAGTATGAGTATAAGCGTATGGTAGTGATATGAAGAAAAGTGTAAGCAGCAATAAGCAGGTTAAAAAGGGCGCGGATACAGGCATAAGTATAGACGGATATATAGATTATAATGCATTTAATGAGGCAAGGGAGCGCATAATAGGAAAGGCACATAATGACAAGGGAATAGGCACATTGTCGGAAAAGACACTGCATGCTGTTCTTAAGAATTATTACGAGCCGGATGAAGATAAGCACGAGGTGGCTATAGATGGCTACTATGCTGATATATTTAATGACAGCGGAATAATAGAGATACAGACAAGACAGCTTAATAAGCTGCGTGATAAGCTTACGGTATTTCTTGAAGAATATCATGTCACGGTCGTATATCCATGTGCATATAATAAGTGGTTGAGCTGGATAGATCCGGAGAGCGGGGAAGTGGGTGCAAAAAGAAAGTCTCCAAGGCATTATACGGAATATGATGCATTTTTTGAGCTGTACAAGATAAAGAGCTTTCTTGACCATCCTAATCTGTCGGTACATCTGGTGCTTATGGATATAGAAGAATATAAGCTGTTAAACGGCTGGAATTATACGAAAAAAAGAGGTGCAACCAGATACGACAGGGTGCCTCTTGGAGTGAGGCGTATAGTAGAGCTTGACAGACCAGAGGATTATATGCAGTTCGTGCCGATAGAGTTAGAGGATGAGTTCATTGTAAAAGACTTTGCAAAGGCGGCAGGAGTACGTGAAGATACAGCAAGGCTGGGACTTAATATACTCAATCATCTTGGCGTTGTTAAGCGTGTCGGAAAGAAAGGTAACGCATATGTATATAGCTGTTGATGATGTGTTCAGAATATCTGTAAGAAACCTTGTTGAGTTTATGTGTACCTCAGGTGATATAGATAACAGGGATGTGTCAGTTCCCGATGTTAAGGTTATGCAGGAGGGGGCAAGAATACACAGAAAGATACAACATTCCATGGGTTCATCATATCACGCAGAGGTGCTTTTAAGGCATGCAGTTCCACTTACCTCGGTTAATGGTTATGATTATACACTTAAGATAGAAGGCAGGGCAGACGGTATAATCGCTGATATCAGTGAGGATGAGGATGGCAATAAGACACCTCAGGGTGATGTTACCATAGATGAGATAAAGACTATGCAGTCAGATGTCACAAAGCTTAAAGAGCCGGTGTATGTGCATAAGGCGCAGGCTTTAGTATATGGTTATATATATCTTAGTAAGCATAATCTTGACAGCATTAATATACAGATGACCTACTGTAATACTGAGACTGAAAAAATAGTAAGATTTACAGAAAACTACGATAAAGACCGGATTAGTGCGTGGTTTTTAAAGCTTGTAAATGACTTTAAAAGGTGGATGGATTATGTATTTGACGAAAGACAGTTAAGAAAAGACTCAATACATAAGTTAAGCTTTCCGTTTGAGTACAGGGAAGGGCAGAAAAAGCTTGTGGCGAGTGTATACAAGTCGATAGAGCAGGAAAGAACGCTGTATATACAGGCGCCTACAGGAGTTGGAAAGACTATTTCCACGGTGTATCCTTCGGTACAGGCGTGTGGAAGAGGACTAGCAGACAAGATATTTTATCTTACCTCCAAGACGATAACAAGGACAGTTGCAGAGGAGGCTTACAGCATACTAAGGGGTAAGGGACTGCATTTTACGACAGTCACCCTTACTGCCAAGGATAAGATATGCCATATGGATGAAAGAAACTGCAATCCTGAGTTCTGTGAATATGCTAAGGGTCATTTTGACAGGATAAATGATGCTGTGTATGACATCATAACGCATGAGAATGTAATAGACAGGGAAAAGATACTTGAGTATTCTGTCAAGCATAAGGTATGCCCTTTTGAAATGTCACTTGATGTGTCATACTGGTGCGATGGCATAATATGCGATTATAATTATCTGTTTGACCCGGATGCATCGCTTAAAAGATACTTTGCAGATGGTACAAAGGGCAATTATATATTTCTTGTCGATGAAGCACATAATCTTGTTGACAGGGCAAGGCAGATGTACAGTGCAGTTCTTGTAAAAGAGGACTTCTTAAAGTGTAAAAATGCTGTGAAGGATATGGATAAAAGGCTTGCCTCATCACTTGAAAAGTGTAATAAGTATCTATTGTCACTAAAACGGCAGTGCGACAAAGAATATATAATAGTTGATGACTGCGGGACATTTCCGGATACACTGTCAAAGTGCTTTTCGTATATGCAGAAGTTCCTTGACAAATATAAGAATAATCCAGTAAGTGACGAGATAATAGAGTTTTTCTTTTCGGTAAGACATTTTCTTAATATGTATGACTGTGCGGATGATAAGTATGTGACATATGCAGAGTTAGCGGATGATGGTAATCTGCTTTTGCATCTTTACTGTGTCGACCCATCAGGCAATATATCACTAAGACTAAGTCAGGGAAAGGCTGCTGTTATGTTTTCGGCTACATTTCTGCCGGTTAATTACTTTAAGGAAATGATATCGGGAAACACAGAAGATTATGCTGTATATGCACACTCACCTTTTGATACTTCTAATAAAAGAGTGATTGTAGGCAGGGATGTAAGCAGCAGGTATACAAGAAGAAATGTAAATGAATATACGAAGGTGGCAGATTATATACGAAAGCTTGTGACATCACGGGATGGCAGATATATGGTGTTCTTTCCGTCATACAGCTATATGCAGGCTGTCTATGATGTGTATACAGAAAAGTACCAGAGTAATATTATAGAGCTGGCTGACAATGATATGGCATCTGACATGGTTTTGGATATATTTTCTTTATCCGGCGGCAGTGTATACAATATAATAAAGCAGCCACCTAATATGAAGGAGGCTGACAAGGAGAAGTTTCTGTCGCTTTTTATGGAAAAGGACAGTACTAATATAGTCGGTTTCTGCGTGCTTGGAGGTATATTTTCAGAAGGCATAGACTTAAGAGGAGAGGCTCTTATTGGCGCTGCTATTGTTGGAACAGGAATACCCATGATATGCAGGCAGAGAAATATATTAAGGGATTACTTTGATTCACGGGGCAGAAACGGATATCAGTATGCCTATGTGTATCCCGGAATGAATAAGGTGCTGCAGGCGGCAGGAAGAGTTATAAGAACTGACAGCGACAAGGGGATTATTCTTCTTTTAGATGACAGGTTCTTAACGAAGGAGTATGAGCAGCAGTACCCAAGGGAATGGGATGTTATATATCCGTGTGACATAGCAGGAGTGGACGGCTGCATAAAAGAATTCTGGGATAAAGAAGGATAACAATAGTCGTATAATAGCTGTTATTGATAATTAAAAAGCAGATTTTAAGTGTCAGAAGCACAGAACACATTGCTAAATTGTCAGATATATGATATTATTTTAATATAAATATAAACGTGAATTGCTAATTATGAGATTATTTATGTTTGGAGAAAACAATATGGAAGAGAGCATTATAAAGGAATTAATTAATTCTAATGCTGGAGTTGAAGAGTGGAAAAAGGCAGGATTTAATGATTTACAGGCATTAGAGATTACTATTGGCATTAAGAGCGGTATAGACGTATCAAAGTATGCGTCAGAAGAATTTAATGAAAGACAGATGAAGGTTATAAGAAATGCTCTGGAGGAAGGCATAGATGTCACACCTTTTGCAGATGCAGAGTATGATTATATGCAGATGGAGCAGATAAAGGAGGGCATAAAGGAAGACATAGACCTTTCGCTTATATGCAATCCAAAGTATGATTACGCTGTTATGAGAGAGATAAGGATGGCACTTAAGTACAAGTTCGACTTAAGCAGATATGCAGGTCTTGGCTATCCGGGAGAGGTGTTAAGACAGATAAGGCTGTCTAAGAAGGATGATATAGATATCTCATTTTTTGTTAAAGACAACTATAATGCGAGCCAGTTGAACGAAATCAGATTAGGTATTATAAAGTGTGTTGATATATCAAAGTATATGCTGCACGAATATACAGCGGAGCAGATGAAGCAGTTAAGGCTTGGACTTGAAGCCGGTATAGATATAACAAAGTATAATATGATAGGTTTTTCATCGGGGCAGATGGAACAGATAAGACTTGGACTTGAAGAAGGCATAGATGTCACACCTTACGCAGACCCATTTATAGATGCGGTAAGGATGAAGGAAGCAAGGCTTAATGCAGAACATAAGGGAACGCCGGAGACACAGCAGCTCAATGAACTGCAGAGTCAGGAGATACTTCTTGGACTACAGAGCGGCGTTGATGTCAGTGTGTATGCAGACCCAAGGTATACGTTCAGACAGATGGAACAGATAAGAATCAGACTTGAAAAGGGTATAGACCCATCGGAACTACTGATATACAAGGATAATTAGTTATTCATTATGAGTAGGAAACAGGTAACTATAAATGATTGGAGGATTCAGAAGTGAGTAATGTATATGAAAAACAGACGGAATTGAATACCAAGAATGTAGTTGTCAGTGTTGCTGAAAATCATATGAGAGCTAGCATTGTCCTTGATGAGATAGGACAGGATGGAGCATACACATATGAGGAGGTAATAGATAAGCTGTCAGCAGCAGGAGTGCGGACTGGTATAGATGAAGCGAAGATAAGGGATGTTATCGTTAAGAAGATATACGGACAGGAAGTAGTTGTAGCACAAGGAAAAGAGGCAGTCAATGGTACTGATGGACACTACATTTTCTACTTCGATGAGAACTATGAGAGAGATAACAAGCCAACCTTAAGGGAAGATGGCTCAGTTGATTACTTTAATGTAAAGCTTTTTGAGAAGGTAAGTCAGGATGACAAGCTTGCAGAATATGTAGAACCGACAAAGGGTGAGTTCGGATATGATGTATGTGGAAAGCTGCTTGTGCCAAAGCCGGGAAGACCAAGCCCAAGATTAAGAGGACGTGGTTTTACAGTATCAGATGATGGAAAGACTTATTATGCACAGCTTGATGGTAAGGTAGAGTACCGTAACTACGACCTTAATGTAAGTAATGTATACAGTGTTTCCGGCGACCTTGATATTGGAACAGGAAGTATTGACTTTAATGGTGATGTAACTATCAGCGGCGGTGTACATAGCGGTGTTACAGTCCATGCCATGGGCAATATATTTATAGGCGGTTATGTTGAGGATGCCATACTTAAGGCAGGCAAGGATATAATCATCAAGGATGGCGTTAATGCAAGAGAGAACGGACTTATTGAAGCAGAAGGCAATGTATCAGCAAGATTTTTTGAAAATGCAAAGATTATAAGCCACGGAGATATTAAGTGTGACTATATGCTTAATACTAATGCTATGGCATATGGCAATATATATCTTGAAGGAAAGCTTGGTTCTGTTATCGGTGGAGATATAACAGGAATAAGAGGCGTTACGGTCAAGGGCTGCGGCAGTGATGCATTTGCAAAGACGGTTATAAGAGTAGGTGCCACAAAGAGCTTAAACTCAGAGTATGCCCAGATTATTATGAAGATTAAGGACATTGACTCAGAAATAGAGCGTTACGACCAGGCTATGTATAAGTTTGACATATTAAAGAAGTCTGGTTCGGATAAGTTTGATGAGACCCTTTACAGAAAGGTATTCCAGACAAAGATTGTAAAGAAGGCTGAGAAGGCAAAGTATGAAGAACGAGGCAGATATCTGTACTCTCTTATAAGAGAGTCAGAGAAGGCGGTTGTCAAGGTTGATAAGAATATATATCCCGGCAGCAGAGTGTTTATGGGTGATAAGACATATGTGCCAAGTGCTGCATTTACACACGTTGTACTTGTTAAGACAACATCAGGAATAAATATCAGGAACTATGAATAGAGATAGTGCGCCAGCAGAATGACACAATAAAGATAAGTTTAAGAGGTAATATATGATTAAAGAGGTAGCATCAATAGACCTTCCGGTACATGAGCGCATGGTTGTAAGAAAGAACAGGCTTACACCACAGGATTATACAGGCGGCAGTGTACCGAGAATATCTATAGTTACAGGAACTCATGGTGACGAGCTTGACGGGCAGTATATATGCTATGAGATTATAAAAAGAATTAATAAGACTCCTCACAGGCTTAAAGGAATAATTGATATATATCCAGATATTAATCCCCTTGGAATAGATATAGGTTCAAGGGGAATTCCAATGTTTGAGCTTGATATGAACAGGGTATTCCCGGGAGATAATAACGGTGCTGTGGCAGAGAGTGTTGCTGCCGGCATAGTAAGCGACATTATAGGCAGTGATTTCTGTCTTGATATACATTCAAGCAACATTTTCGTAAGAGAGATGCCACAGGTAAGGCTGAATGATGATAATGTTGATAAGCTGCTTCCATATGCAAAGATGCTTAATGCTGATTTTGTATGGATATTTTCATCTATAACAGTGTTAGATGCGACACTTGCATATAGTCTTAATCACCTGGGAGTGCCAACACTTGTCGCAGAGATGGGCGTTGGAAACAGAATTAATAAAGAATACAGTCTTCAGCTTCTTGATGGAATATTTAATCTTATGATACAGCTTGGAATATGGGAGGATGAACCGGTAAAGGTAAGAGAGCCGATTATATCTACAGAGGGCGAGGTCAACTTCCTCACTGCAAAGGAAAGCGGTATATTTGTTCCGGCTATTAATTCCTGCGGTATTATACATATGGGGGATAATATAGGAGATATAATAGAGCCGATAGAAGGAAGAATTCTACAGCATATAGAGTCGCCTATGGATGGAATTGTATTCACACTCAGGGAAAATCCAGTTGTATACAAGGGAGCACTCCTTGCCAGAGTGCATGGAGGCAGAAAGTAATGAGAAAAGAAGTATTATACAGTTTAAAAGGCATATACAGGGAAAACTTCGAGATAGAAGGCTACAGATTTGGAAATGGTGAGAAGTCGGCGTGTATAGTCGGTGCCATGCGCGGCAATGAAATGCAGCAGCTATATATATGCTCACAGCTTATAAAGGTGCTTAAAGAACTTGAGGCACACGGCGCTATATCACACAATCACGAAATTCTTGTAATACCGTCAGCTAACAGGTTTTCAATGAATGTGGAAAAGAGGTTCTGGCCGATAGATAATCTTGATATTAACAGAATGTTTCCGGGAGATATGGCAGGAGATACAACCAAGCAGATAGCGGCAGCTATATTTGAAAGCTGCAGGGGTTACAATTATGGTATACAGTTTGCAAGCTTTTATATGCCGGGTGACTTTATTCCTCATGTGCGTATGATGGAAACGGGCTATCAGAGTGCCAGTCTTGCTAATCTTTTCGGATTACAGTATGTAGTTATAAGAAAGCCAAAGCCTATGGACACAGCTACACTTAACTATAACTGGCAGATGAATGGAACTAATGCATTTTCAATATACACAAACAGCACAGATATGGTCGATGACAAGTCGGCAAGACAGGCTGTGTCTTCAGTGTTAAGATTTCTTACAAGAATGGGTATCGTAAAGTACAATAATCACAGTGGTTATATAGCCAGCGTTATCAATGAATACGACTTATCAGCAGTCAAGACTTATGATGCAGGCTTCTATAAAAGATTAAAGGAGCCGGGCGACCCGGTAGTCCACAACGAGGTTATCGGACAGGTCATAGACCCGTGTGAAGGTTTTGTAAAGAGCGAGATAATATCTCCGACAGATGGAATAGTGTTCTTTGCACATACTGCGCCTATGGTTATGAGTAATGAGGTTGTATACAAGATTATCAGACGTATGCACGAGTAAATCAATCTTGTTTATTTACCACTAATGTGGTACAATAATAAACATTCTTTCAATAATTGCGATTATGGTATTCTGTTATGTGATATTTCAGACTATTCTGACATCACTTAGTGGTAGCAGTAATTGCATTAAGAAAGAATAAATGTATCTGTACGGTTACAGTTGATTAAGAAAGGAATTAATTAAGATGAGTGGCGTAAGAAGAGTTTTTGTTGAAAAGAAGAAGCCTTTCGCAGTTAATGCCAAGGAACTTCACGATGAAATCACAGGATATCTTGGAATAAAGGATATCACAGATGTAAGGGTGCTTATAAGATATGACATCGAAAATCTTTCAGATGATACATACAAGAAGGCACTTACTACAGTTTTCTCAGAACCACCTGTAGATGATGTTTATGAAAATGAATTTACAGCATCTGAGGATGACTATGTATTCTCTGTTGAATATCTTCCCGGACAGTTTGACCAGAGAGCTGATTCAGCAGAACAGTGTGTTAAGTTTCTCAACGAGAATGAAACTCCAGTAATTAAGACAGCAACTACTTATATTATCTCAGGTAAGCTTACTGATGATGATAAGGATAAGATTAAGAACCATTGTATTAATCCGGTTGACTCAAGAGTGGCTGATGAGAATATCCCAGAGACTCTTGTTACTAAGTTCGATACGCCAGCGGATGTTATTATATTTGACGGGTTCAAGGATATGGAGGAGGATAAGCTTAAGGCTTTATACGACTCACTTGGACTTGCCATGACATTTAAGGATTTTAAGTTCATTCAGGATTACTTTAAGAATGAAGAAAAGAGAAATCCATCGATGACAGAAATCAGAGTACTTGATACATACTGGTCTGACCACTGCCGTCACACAACATTTGCAACAGAATTAAAAGATGTTACTTTTAAGGATGGTTATTACAGAGCTCCTATGGAGGAAACTTACAATAAGTATCTTTCTGACAGGGCTGTTATATATAAAGATAGAAAAGATAAGTTCGTATGCCTTATGGACTTAGCCCTTATGGGTATGAAGAAGTTAAAGGCAGAGGGAAAGCTTGCTGACCAGGAGGAGTCTGATGAGATTAATGCCTGCTCGATAGTTGTCCCAGTTGAGATTGATGGAAAGACAGAGGAGTGGCTTGTTAACTTCAAGAATGAAACACACAACCACCCAACAGAGATAGAGCCTTTCGGTGGCGCTGCTACATGTCTTGGTGGAGCTATAAGAGACCCACTTTCAGGACGTACATATGTATATCAGGCTATGCGTATCACAGGTGCAGCAGACCCTACAGTTCCAGTAGCAGATACACTTCACGGAAAGCTTCCTCAGAGAAAGATAGTTACAGAGGCAGCACACGGTTACAGCTCATATGGTAACCAGATAGGTCTTGCTACAGGCTATGTTAAGGAAATATATCACCCAGATTACGTTGCAAAGCGTATGGAGATAGGTGCAGTTATAGCGGCAGCACCAAGAAGTGCTGTTAAGAGAGAGAATTCTGACCCGGGAGATATTATTATTCTTCTTGGCGGTAGAACAGGACGTGATGGATGTGGCGGTGCTACAGGTTCATCTAAGGTTCACACAGAAGAGTCGATAGAGACTTGTGGAGCTGAAGTTCAGAAAGGTAATGCACCTACAGAGCGTAAGATGCAGAGACTTTTCAGAAGACCAGAGGTAACTAAGCTTATTAAGAAATGTAACGACTTTGGTGCAGGTGGTGTTTCAGTAGCCATCGGTGAGCTTGCAGCAGGTCTTACAGTTGACCTTGACAAGGTTCCTAAGAAGTATGAAGGTCTTGACGGAACAGAGCTTGCTATATCAGAGTCACAGGAAAGAATGGCAGTTGTAGTTGACCCAGCAGATGTTAAGGAATTCCTTGCATATGCAGCAGAGGAGAACCTTGAAGCTGTTGAGGTTGCTGTTGTTACAGAGGAGCCTAGACTTGTACTTAACTGGAGAGGTAAGGATATCGTTAATATTTCAAGAGCATTTCTTGATACTAACGGCGCACATCAGGAGACATCTGTACTTGTGGATATTCCAGATGAGAATGAGAATTATCTTAAGGCAAAGGAAGTTGAAGATGTTAAGGGTAAGTGGCTTAAGACACTTGCAGACCTTAATGAGTGTTCACAGAAGGGACTTGTTGAAAGATTTGACGGTTCTATCGGTGCAGGTTCAGTGCTTATGCCTTATGGCGGTAAGTACCAGCTCACAGAAACTCAGGCTATGGTTGCAAAGCTTCCAGTGCTTAAGGGCAAGTGCGATACAGTAACTATGATGGCTTATGGTTTTGACCCATATCTTTCTAAGTGGAGTCCATACCACGGAGCTATGTATGCAGTTACAGACTCAGTTGCAAAGATTGTTGCTGCTGGTGGTGACTACAGCAGGATTAGATTTACATATCAGGAATACTTTAGAAGAATGACAGAGGATCCATCAAGATGGAGCCAGCCTTTTGCAGCACTTCTTGGTGCTTACGAGGCACAGCTTGGCTTTGGACTTCCATCTATCGGTGGTAAGGACTCTATGTCAGGAACATTTGAACATATAGATGTACCACCTACATTATGCTCATTTGCAATAGATGTAGCTAAGGAACAGGATATTATCACACCTGAATTAAAGAAGGCTGGCAATGTCCTTGTAAGATTTGACATTGAAAAGGATAAGTATGACCTTCCTGTATTCTCACAGATTAAGGAATTATACTCAGCTATCCACGAAGCTATCAGGAGCAAGGCAATTGTATCTGCATATGTGCTTGATGCTAATGGTTTAGTTCCAGCAATAAGCAAGATGGCATTTGGTAATAAGCTTGGTGTGGCTGTTGAGTCTTCAGTATCAAAGGAAGAATTATTTGCACCAGCATATGGCTGCATAGTAGCAGAAGTAGACAGCTCTAAGCTTGCAGAGATTAAGGCAGCTTATACTAAGGTTGGTACAGTAACCGAAGAAGCTAAGTTTACATATGAAGATGTTTCAATCAATATTGAGGAAGCTTTAAGTGTATGGAAGGATACTCTTGAAGATGTATTCCCAACAAAGGTAACTAAGGAAACAGACAAGATTGAAACACCTGTATATTCAGCAGGCAATGTATATGTATGCAGGAATAAGGTTGCAAAGCCAACTGTATTTATACCAGTATTTCCGGGTACTAACTGTGAGTATGACAGTGCAAAGGCATTTGAGAGAGCCGGCGCTGATACTATTATCAAGGTATTCAAGAACCTTGATGCAGAAAGCATAAGAGAGTCTGTTGATGAGTTTGAAAAGGCTATTAACCAGTCACAGATTATTATGTTCCCAGGCGGATTCTCAGCAGGTGATGAACCAGATGGTTCTGCCAAGTTCTTCGCAACAGCATTCCGTAATGCTAAGATGAAGGAGGCAGTTGAGAAGCTCCTCAATGAAAGAGATGGTCTTGCACTTGGTATCTGTAATGGTTTCCAGGCTCTTATCAAGCTTGGCTTAGTACCTAACGGTAAGATAACAGGACAGGATGTTAATTCTCCTACATTAACATTTAATACAATCAACCGTCATATATCTAAGATGGTATATACAAAGGTTGTTACTAATAAGAGCCCATGGCTTGCAGGTGCAGAACTTGGAAAGGTATACTGCAACCCAGCTTCACACGGTGAAGGACGTTTCGTAGCACCTAAGGAATGGCTTGACAAGCTCTTTGCAAATGGTCAGGTGGCTACACAGTACTGTGACCCAGAAGGCAACATTTCTATGGATGAAGAATGGAATGTCAATGGCTCATATATGGCTGTTGAAGGTATCACAAGTCCGGACGGAAGATGCTTAGGTAAGATGGCACATTCTGAAAGACGTGGTGACTCAGTAGCTATCAACATCTATGGCGAACAGGATATTAAGATATTTGAGTCAGGTGTTAAGTACTTTAAGTAATAAATAAAGTTTATAATGTCACGTTATAATATGATTAAAGGGTCAAAAGGTATCATCGATGCATGCTTGCATGCAATTCGATGTATACCTTAGTGACCCTCATATCATAATATTAAATCGTATGATTAATATGATATTGAGGTTAAGCAGGTAATTGCCATAATTATACTTAGTATGGTTATGGCATCCCTCAATATCGCATAACAGGACATCATAATATATTAAGAAACTATCAACCAGAGATTGCTAATATAGCCGATTAGCGTGTAACTATTTAATCATCTGGAGTAGTTGTCTGTAACAGGCAGAATAGCCGGATGATTAATTGACGCAGACATTTAATCAGGAGTGAAGGCTATGAGAGCAACAAATGCAGAGGTTATGGTTATTAATGGAACTATCAATAAGGATTGGATAAGACAGTATGGTGAAGATATTCACAATGTCAGGGAATTGTACATATCAAAGGATGTAAGGAAGATTGAGCCTGATATGTTAGCGGTTCTTGATAATCTTACGACTATAGTTGTGGATGAGGATAATCCATATTATGATAGCAGGGATAATTGTAATGCTGTGATAGACAGCCAGACTAATGAACTAATCATAGGCTGTCAGAGAACTGTTATTCCGGCAGGGATAACGGGAATAGGTGTATATGCATTTTATGGAAGAAGTGGTTTAAAGAGTATAACTATTCCATATAGCATATCTTATATATCTGAGTGCGCTTTTGAAGATTGTTATAATCTTGTTGATGTTAAGATGACTTCAGGTATCAGGCATATAGGTGCAAGAGCATTTGCAGGATGTGTAAGTCTTATGGACGTATGGGTACCGGAAGAGATTACAGAAGTGCAGGAGGGTGCATTTGAGAGTGTCAATCATATCACATATGATGGAACGCTTGAATATGACGAATGGGGTGCATGGATAGTAGGCTGATAACAACCTTATAATAACATATACACATTAGTAAAAGGAGAACTGTAGCGTTAAGCTACTAGTTCTCCTTTTTTTTAAGATTATCAAGTGCAAATTCACATGACTGTACAACAAGTTCATTTACAGATATATCCTCCTGCTGTGCAATCAGTGATAATCTGTCAGCTAATTCTTTGGGAATACGATAAGTTCTGTTTACATATTCCGTTTTTTTGATTTCGAACTCCATAATATCACCCACTTATATTATTTATTTTTATGCAAATATTATCAATATGATGTAAGTGTCAAAAGTATAAAAAGTCGTTTCTGCTTGCAGAAAAAGACCTTTTTACTTTTGACACTCACATCATAATATATACAACTGACATAATAATAATTAATATCTGCCATTTACATCATAATAGCCACCATAACAGCTTATTCTAGCCGTTAAAAATTATGTAGCATCATATCATTAAGATATTCAGAAATATTCTTTCCATACTTATTCGATATGACACTGTAGCTGCTTGGAGTGACACATACAAGTCTTACAGTACTGTAACCGCGCGCCCCAAGCATATAATGCTTTACAATATTGGTACCCTTAATCTTTTTAATAACTTCTTCTGACGGCATATTTCTTGTTATAATTATAAATGATATATAAGAATACATATGATTTTTACAAGGAAGCTTATTATCATTTCTTACAAAATGTGGCTCAATATCCTCAACTGTGAACTTTAAAAGTTTATCAAGCTCATCTATGCCAAGATTATCACAATTAATGAAAAACAAGTGTTCATAGCACTTTACATCCCACAGCTTTGCCGATTCTGTTGTGCCAAACTTATCTCTGTTCTTGTAATTATAAGCATATATAACAAACTTTCTGTCATTAAACCAGTAATTATGATATATATCAAATGTATCAGATATTCCGTTAAGTATTATATCTATAAATTCTTTTCTACGCATAAACCCTTTCACACCTTTAGCATATAATCTGTCCATCTGCGCAGCTTAATTCAACAATTACCACGCAGCTTATCAAGCACCTTCTGAAAATATTCCGGAAGCGGTGCGCTGTATTCCACATATTCTTTCGTTGAAGGATGAATAAAACCTAACACTCCCGCGTGTAAAGTCTGTCCTGTAAGATTAAACGGCGACTTTCCGCTTCCATATACATCATCACCTAACAACGGATGTCCTATGCTTGACATATGCACTCTTATCTGGTGGGTACGTCCGGTTTCTAACTGGCATTCTATATAGCTATACTTTCCAAACTGCTCTAACACCTTATAGTGGGTTACTGCCCTTTTGCCATTTTTCTTATCAATAGCCATCTTTTTCCTGTCAGAAGGGTTTCTGCCTATCGGTGCATCAACAACTCCATCTTCTGTATTAAAGCCATTAAGGACAATAGCATAATACTTTCTTGTTATTGAGTGTACGCTCAACTGCTCTGCTATAAAGTTATGGGCATAATCATTCTTGCAGGCAACTAATACTCCGGTTGTATTCATATCTATTCTATGAACTATTCCCGGTCTTAATACACCATTAATCCCTGAAAGATTATCACGACAGTGATACATAAGAGCATTTACAAGTGTACCACTGTAATGCCCCGCTGCTGGATGAACAACCATTCCTTTAGGCTTATTCACCACTATTATGTCGCTGTCTTCATATACTATATCCAAAGGTATATCTTCCGGTTCTATCTGTGGCACTTCAAGCTCTGGAAGAGTTACATTAATCATATCCTCCGCAGCCACCTTATAGTTAGCCTTAATACTTCTGCCATTTACAGTGACAAGACCACTTTCTATAAGCTTCTGTATCCTTGAGCGTGATACATCCTGCATCTCATCCGAAAGATACTTGTCTATTCTTATATTATTATCATCTACGTCAACAACAAAGCATTGACTTTTAACATCATTATTCTGCATATATTACCTGTCTGCCTCTATTACATAATTAACCATTATCTTTATCAGCCTTTTTCTTAAATGATAAGAAATCAAATTCATTTTCTTTGTATACAAATAGTATAAGAACTATAAATATTGCAACTGATATAGTAACATAACAGTCTGCCACATTAAATACAGGGAAGTTAATAAGCTTGAAATATATAAAATCCCTTACATAGCCAAATCTTACCCTATCGATAAAGTTACCGATTGCACCAGAAACAAGCATAGTACATACTATATACATAGGTAAATATCTTTTAGTTACAGGCATTCTTATAACGATATATGTTATGACAACCACGATTATAACTGTCAGTACAAGAAATACATTAATCTTTCCGCTGAACATACCAAATGCACTACCATTATTGCGAAGATATGTGAGTGTAAGCACATTTTTAATGATATCAATATCATTTTTCATATACAGATTACTCTCAGCAACATACTTTGTTATCTGATCAAGCTGCGTGAGCACAGCCGTTATGACAATATAGGTTATAAGGCTTATTATACGTCTGCTATTAGCTTTACTATCCGTGTTATTCATCTAAACAATTCCTTTATAATATATTTGTAGCTTATCTTAATATATCCTTTAATGCTTCCTTCATCTCTTCATCAGACACTTCATAATCTATGTAAGCATTACCAATGTTCTTTAAAAGAATGAACTTAATCTTTCCGGCATCCATCTTCTTATCGCTCTTTGATACATTTACAACATCATCTGCGCTAATTCCACTTACACTTACAGGGAACTCATACAGCTTAAACATATCAAGCGCAGCGGTATATTCATCTTCATATATATATCCTCTGTTTACACATATTCTTAACGCTGCTATCATTCCTAATGTAACACATTCTCCGTGATAAAGTGTGAAGTTCATAAGCTTTTCAACCGCATGGCCTAATGTATGTCCAAAGTTAAGAAGTGCCCTGTCACCCTTTTCCTTAGGGTCTTTTTCTACAACCTCACGCTTGATATTGCAGCTTACATATATCATATGCTCTAAGACATCGCTGTCAAGTGCCTTAATCTTGTCTGCATTACTTCCTAACCATTTATAATATTCAATGTCCTTTATAAGACCGTGCTTTATTATCTCACCAAAGCCTGAGTTGAATAATCTTCTGCTAAGACTCTTTAATACGGATATATTCATATATACAAGTCTTGGCTGGTGAAATGCTCCAACCATATTCTTATATGCCCTGAAATCTACTCCTGTCTTGCCACCTATACTTGAGTCAACCTGTGCAAGAAGCGATGTAGGAACCTGTATAAAGTCAATTCCACGAAGATATGTGGCTGCTGTAAAGCCTGTAAGGTCGCCGACTACGCCGCCGCCAAGTGCAACAAGCATATCCTTTCTGTCAAAATGATTTTGTATAAGGAATTCATATACATCCTCTACAGTGTTAAGATTTTTATTCTCTTCTCCTGCCTCAAACACATAGGTAAATACTTTGTTACCTGTCTTTTCAAGTTCTGCGCTTACCTGCTTGGCATAAAGCTCTGCCACATTGCTGTCTGATACTATACACAGCTTTCTTCCTGTAACACCGAGCTTGTTAAATTCTTCTGAAAGCTTATCAAAGCTCTGTTCGATAACTATATCATATAAAGGCTTTCCATCATACTTGACATTAATACATTTTGACATATACGTTTTCTCCTGACTATTTATTCTTAAACAAACTGCCACCCTTGGTAATAACCAGGAGTGGCAGCAATATTATAATTAATACTTAGTTTCATTATTCTTAAATGAAGTTAAATCAATGCCACCTGCAACAATCTCAGGAATATCTCCTGAAATATCTACATTAGGAGGTGTCACAAGGAATATGTAGTTGGTAATCTTCTGTAAGTTACCTCTGATAGCATAACATGAACCTGCAGAATAATCTATAATCCTCTGGGCTATATCTACATGAATACCCTCAAGATTAAGAACTACAGCTTTTCCTGTAAGTAATGTGTCTGTTATCTCGCTTGCATCTTCCATAGACTCTGGTCTGATAACAACAACTTCAAGACCTCTTGCTGTCTGCTTTATAGGAACAACCTTTCCTCTTGCTGCAAACTTTGGCTTATCATTCATAGTATATGATGTTGAAGCATCTTCATCATCTTCTGACTTCTTAGAACCAGAAAAAAGCTTTTTTCTTGATGAAGGTTTTTCATCATCATCGTCAAAATCTTCATCATAATCGTAATCATCATCATAATCATCATCCTGAACCTTAAAAAGATTAAGGAAACCATCAACAAAACTCATACTCTCTCTCCCTATATAAATTATTACTCTGATTAACTGTTATATATAACATAATCACTATAACTAACCTTTACACCAGCGGTATATTAAACAGGATATACTATTATCTGTTAGAATAATCTCTGGCACCAAATATAGCTGTACCAACTCTTATGTGTGTTGCTCCTTCTTCAATAGCAACTATATAATCATTAGTCATACCCATAGAAAGTACATCCATATTGATATTATCAATGTTTTTAGCATTAATGTCAACACATAATTGCTTTAATTGTCTGAAATATACACGATTATCTTCAGGATTGGCAACATATGGTGCGCTTGTCATAAGACCTCTCACACGAATACCTTTAAATGTGCTTATTTCTTTGACAAAGTCTTCTACTTCTTCTGGTTTAAGACCAAACTTATTCTCCTCACCAGCCACATTTACCTCGACAAGAATATCCACTACAAGGTTCTTCTTAACTGCCTCCTCGCTTATGGCCTTTGCGAGTCGTACAGACTCAACCGAATGTATCATCGCTGCTCTTCCAACAACATACTTTACCTTATTCCTCTGCAAATGTCCTATCATATGCCATACGATATCATCTGGAAGTGTGTCGACCTTGTCAACCATTTCCTGAACGTAATTCTCTCCGAACTGGCGTATATTGCAGTTGTATATTTCCATAAGCATATCCTTCGGCTTAGTCTTGCTTACAGCTATAAGGCATACCTCTGATACATCGCGCCCGCTTCTTTCACACGCTTTAGCTATATTTTCCTGAACAAAAGAAAGATTATCCTTAAGCATCTTAATATCATACCTCCTTAGTATATCATTTCATTAGGCTCATATTTGTCTGCATCTAATATAATTCTGTCATATACTGTTATTCCGTGAACAACTTTTTGTTTTACAATGTAATATTCATTATTCTGGTCTATAATCTCAACCGGACAGAATACCGTATAACCTGTGTTGACACAGTATACACCCCGTAGCTTTTCAACAGGTCCTATAACAAATCTAGATGAAGAGTCTGGCATAACAACCACCGAACCCGCATCAAAGCTATCCTTACTTACATACACTGAGTCATCCGTTGTCTTATATATGTCTGCCTCTGTAAATGAAGGTGTAAGATTGCCATTCTCATCATATTTTTCAGTTATAAAGCCATAGTTACTGCTGTTGCCGCCCTTTGTCATATAAGACTTCGGTATCACATAGAACTCATTCTCTGTAACAGCCGAAACCGGTATTTTCATACCACTCTTACCTGTTGTCACAAGCTCTATATCAAGAAATCTCTCAGATGCATATCTTATCATATAACTGTCAACTGACAGTTTTCCGTAGTATCCATCAGACTTTTCAATAATAGAAAAACCACAGGTAAATGTCATATTATCCTTTTTGACCTTTATATCTATGGACTTTTTACCCTGTAATCCATACTTGCTTATGTCGTCCTGACTAAGCTTTATCATAAGATACCAATTCTCACTTGTAACCATCTTATAAGCCGGGTTGTCAGCTACTATTATTGATTCTGCCTTAAGATTATTCTTATTATAATTATCCTTGTTAAAATCAGATGCTGTTATAGTTTCCGGCTCTTTGCCCTCATATCCATCAACAGCATACACAACTATGCCATTAGTTTCTGCTTCAACAGTCCTGAAAAGATTCTGACTTCCTGTGCTCTCTACGATTGAATCAATATTATTCATAATATTTTCATTAATAGACTGCAATACTGTCGCATTGAGGTCTGACTTTAGGTCATATATATATGAGAAATCACTTCCATCATAATCGGTCTTATAATTATTAAGGGTCGACTTTATATCAGCAAGATTTTGCTTGGAAAGAGAATTCTCACCGACCTTGTTATAGCTTGCAAGTATCTCAGAAACCCTTCCGGTTTCATCCACTGAATATATTGTATCTCCTTTTTTAACTCGTGTATCTTCTCTCTGGTAGTAGTTTACATCACCAGAATATGGAGAATAATATACATTTTCACTTCTTAACGCAATCGCCGTGTATACAGCATTGTTCGTAAGAGAACCCGTATTAACCTCATATGTCTGAACCTTTGACTTTGTCATATAAAGAACAACGAAGCATATTATATATACCAGTACAAGTGCAAATATAAGTGCAACTGCCCTTGGTCTTCTTTTATATCTGACTACTTTACTACTAGACATTAATCAACTGTTCCTCCCATATACAATAAGCTGTCACACTAATCACTTACAGTTGCTTAATGCGACAGCCTACATAATAATTATTGATATATTTCTCTCCATTCCATATCGCCACGCTCCAATGATTTTATCAGAAGCTCGGCTGTTGCAAGATTCGTTGCAAGAGGTATGTTATACATATCACATAACATACATATATTGTTTGAATCAGGTTCGTGAAGATTAGGTGTTTCCACATCTCTTAAAAAGATAACAAGATCCAGCTGGTTATGTTCTATCTGTGCGCATAACTGCTGGTCTCCACCAAGATGTCCTGCAAGAAACTTATGGATGGAAAGATTAGTAACCTCCTCGACAAGTCTGCCTGTAGTACCAGTGGCAAATAACTGATTCTTGTTTAAAATTCCCTTATATGCTATGCAGAAGTTCTGCATAAGCTTCTTTTTTGAATTATGTGCGATTAGACCAATGTTCATAAGAACCCCCTATCTTATGCTATTTTATATCATATTTTTGATATTTACGGATTATTGCCGTAATCATCTTTGGTAGCATACTTTAGCCTCGGAAATCCTTGGCAAATATATCATCATCCCTGTCAACATTTCTTTGCAGATTAACATTAAGTACAATTCCCATTGCTGCAAAGAGGTTCACAAGTGATGTAATACCACAACTAAAGAATGGTAAAGGAAGACCTGTATTAGGTAAAAGCTTGGTAACAACGCCTATATTAATAAATGTCTGAAATGCAATATAGGCTGCAACGCCGCAGCACAACAGCCGCCCTTCTAAGTCTTTCGCCCTTACAGCAGTAATTATACACTCAATTACGATTGTAAACAACAGTAAAATTGTAATAATACAGCCAGCAAACCCTAATTCTTCACCTATAACGGCAAATATAAAGTCGTTCTGTGCTTCTGCGATATATCCTGCATTCTTAAGTGATGACGGGTCATCGTTATTAAGACCTTTTCCGGAAAGCTGTCCGGAACCTATAGCCTGTACAGCATAGTTCTGCTGGTACACACCAGCACTTGCGCTGCTATCAGCCTCATCACTTCCATATATAAAGTCCACAATTCTGTTTCGCTGGTACTGTTCCATAAATATAGGATCAGGTGTAGCTATAATATACACAAGAAAAGCTGCAACAAGTGGAATAACAATAAGCAATGCTCCACCTATTATCTTATAACTTAATCCTGCACAGAATATAACTGTAAGTATAATAAGAACAACCATAACTGTAGTTGAAAGGTCAGGTTCCTTTATTATAAGCAGTATAGGAACCATAAGCACTAACGCAAGTATCACAAGAAACTTCCATGTATTAAGCCTGTCCTTATACATAGCTATAACTTTAGCTAAAAATATTGCAGCAATAAGTTTCATAAACTCTGATGGCTGTATCTGGAATGAGCCGATACCAAGCCATCTTTTAGCACCGTGGCTGGACTTACCAGCTATAAGTACCAATATAAGCAGTATATTACCAAGTATATACCACAACCAGTAATACCTTGTTACAAACTTGTAATCAACAAATGATATAAATATCATCATTAAAAATGCAGCGGTCATTCCTATGCCCTGTTTTACTGTATATTCAGAATTAGCGCTGTTTACAACTGCCAGAGCATAAGCACAGGTTACTGCTATAATAACAACAAGCCTGTAATTATATGACCTCATTTTATACTTCTTAAACATATAATCTCCACCATCAATTACCGTTTCCGGTTACGTTATGTGATTATTTTTCACCGTTTCTCATATCCTTAATAGGGATATTGGCATATATAGCAGGTACTGAACCATTCTCTCCTTCTGTAGAAGTAATCTGTATATCAAGTTCTTCTGCATCTATAACCATGTACTTTGAAATGACTTTGATAATGTCATTCTTTATCATTTCCATAACCTCTGGTGAACAGTTCGCCCTATCGGAAACAAGTAATAACTTAAGTCTGTCCTTAGCGACATCCCCAGAGCCCTTTTTCTTAAATAATTCAAGTAAACTCATATTTTCTTCCATTCTGCCATATGGCCTATATAATAACTTTTAGTTTTTCTTGTCACCCTTAAAAAGAGCTGATAACTTCTGGAAAAATCCACCTTTACCATTAAGGTCAAGGAATGGTACGTCTTCACCAAGAATTCTCTTAAATATATTCATATATGCCTGTCCGGCAAGTGAATCATCACCAACAAGAGGCTGGCCCTTATTAGTAGCAACTACTATATTTTCGTCATCAGGAACTGCACCAATTACATTAAGCTGTAAAATATCATTAACATCTTCAATTGACATCATTTCGCCACGGTTGACCATGTCCATGCGGATTCTGTTGACAATTAAGTCTTCATGATCTTTAAGTCCGTGTGCATCGAGAAGTCCCACAATTCTGTCTGCATCCCTTATAGCTGAAACTTCAGGTGTTGTGATAACCAATGCTCTGTCTGCACCTGCGATTGCATTCTGGAAGCCCTGTTCAATACCAGCTGGGCAGTCAAGAATTATGTAATCAAAACCTTCAGGGTCAGATTTGAGTTCATCGAGTAACTTTATCATCTGCTCAGGAGTTACGGCTGATTTATCTCTTGTCTGTGCTGTAGGAAGAAGATAAAGCTTAGGGCATCGTTTATCTGTGATTAATGCCTGCTTTATACGGCAGTTTCCTTCAACAACGTCAACGAGATTGTATACAATTCTGTTTTCAAGTCCAAGAACAACATCAAGGTTTCTAAGACCTGTATCTGTATCAATCATTACTACTTTCTTTCCAAGTTTTGCAAGTCCTGTGCCAATATTGGCTGTTGTAGTAGTCTTGCCAACTCCGCCTTTTCCAGACGTTACTACAATTACTTCACTCATTATATGCCTCCCGGTTAATTAATACTATTAAATTACATTATGCGTAATTTTTTCAATTAAATCAATATTTTTTTAAAATTCTTTCAAATTCTTTTCTTTAAATTCGTATATCTTCAAGAATATCGGATGTAAGTTCTTCTATATAAATATTTCCGTCTTCAACAAACGATATTTTAGGCATCACACCTTTATTTTTGCTCTTTTTCTTTGGAGCACTGTCTGAACTTCTTGCTATGACATCTGCAATCTTTATCTGCATAGGATTCATTTCAAGTGCAACAACAAATGCATGTTCGTCTCCGTTTGCACCGGCAAAAACATTACCGCGTAAGCTTCCAAGCACAATTACATTACCGGCAGAGATTATGCGTCCGCCAGGATTTACATCGCCAAGAACAATTACACTTGTCTCAGATTCAAGAACCTGTCCGGAACGGAGTGTTCCCTTATAAAACAGGCCTTCTGACGTACCGCCGGCATTATTGTTGTGTGCAGTTGTAGTGCCCAGCATTTCTTCCTGCAGTTCTGTCTGTGTTTTTACTGCCGCTTCAAATAAAGCATCACGGTCTTTATCAAGGTCTACAATACATAAAATATTCATTTCTGTTTCTTCCTGGATAATTTCCATAAGCTGTATCTGCTGGTCTTCTGACAAAAACCTGCCTTCAAACGCAAGTGCCATATCAGCTTTTCCAAAGAAAGCCGCTGACTGTCGGAATTTTTCTCTCACACTGTTTTTTAAATCGGCGAAGCTGTCATCGCCGTTTAATACAACAGTTATACCATGTTTGTTACCTTTAATAATAACAGTATTACTCACCCTCATCACCTCGTTACTATATTATTCAAGTCCAAAATAAAGATTAAGGACTTTGGCAGTAAGCTCAGATGCCTGCGAACCAGAATAACCATGAGGTATTGATACTGCCATTGCAATCTGTGGATTGTCATATGGAGCATAACTTATCATCATGGCATGGTCAGGCTCTTTTTTATTTTCCTGGGCTGTACCGGACTTAGCTGCAAAATTAAGATTTACTTTTGACAATGCAGAATACGTATTTACAACGAGATTCATTCCGTAATGAACCGTATCCCATATTGACTGGCTTATATTCATGACATTGGCAACATCAGCACTGTTATCTCGTATAAGATTACCATTGTTATCTGTAATCTTATCAATAAGTGTAAGGTTGTAGCATGTTCCTGAATTAGCAACTGTTGTTACATATCTTGCAAGATTAAGTGTACTGTAAGCATGATTACCCTGTCCGATTGCTGAATATACCGCATCAATATTAGATGCACTAGGTGCTTTCTCGGCAATCTCAATACCAGACATTGTTGCAAGACCAAGCTCTTCTGCATATTTCTGCATTACAGAAGTTGCATATGTGTTATCAAATAATCCATTGCTTAAAGCAAGGTTGTAACCTACATTATAGAAGAATAAGTTACATGAGTCCCTGATGGCTGTTGTAACTGTCTCTGTTCCATGACCGCTTCGTACCCAGCATCTTGGACTAGGTGTAATTTTATCAAATGTACCACTACAGTAAAATGAAGTTGAAGGATTGATAATTCCCATATCAAGAGCCATGATTGAAGTACATACTTTATATGTTGAACCCGGAGCATTCTGAGCCTGCGTTGCCCAGTTATAAAGCGGGTTGGATTTGTCATTGTTAAGCTGCTTGTAATAGTCTGCATCTATTGTTCCGGACATTCTGTTATTGTCATAACTTGGATATGATACAAGTGCAAGAACATTACCATTGTTAGGGTCAGTTATTACGCATGAACCTGAACATGGCTGTAATGCAAGCTGTGCAGGTGTTATTCTCTTTGATGATATACAGCTGCTCATAAAATCGTATGCAGATATTCTTCCCGAACTTAATGCCTGATAATCATCATCACCCTGAAGAAATCCCTGCTCAAATAACATCATACATACCTGTCGTCCGGATATATTGCCGTACTCAATCATATACTTGTATAATTTTTTATGGAAATCTGCATCAGTCTCTAAAACATCAAATATATAGTTTACAAGTTCATTATATGCTTCATCAAGGCTTGTATACTGTTCCGATGTAAAATCTGACATATTAATCCAGTTTTTTGTGATAGAATATCTTAAAAGCTGTTCAAGACTTGTTGAATTGCCATTAGTCCAGTCTTTATATACAGAATCATTCGTATCAACATTATTGGAATTAAATATGCCATTTGCCTTTAATAAATCTTTGTAAATATACCAGATATATGCCTGTTCTTCTTCTGAAAGCTGTCCATATGCTGTAGGTGATGATGTAAGTTCACTTCTTAACAAGTCAAATATCTGTTCTTTTTTAGACTGGAATGCTGCATACACATCACGTTCATTTTCAGTATTTCCCTGTGCAATCTTACTTGTTGATACTAGATTGTTATCAATAAGAGCAAAATACACCTCAGGTATAGTAATATAAATATTGTTAATATCACCGGTTGAAGCATTATACGTATACTTTGTAGTACCGCTTGTAAGGTTTGATGAAATTATAGATACAAGTTCATCTTCAATTGCATTGTATATCTTTTTCTGAAGTTCTATATCAATTGTAAGATATACGTCATTGCCAGCCTTCGGGTCAGTTTCATCTAACACTTCAGTTATTCGTCCTACGGTATCTACATATACGGTTTTTGAACCTTTTTCACCTGAAAGTTCCTGTTCCATTGACTGTTCAATGCCGGCTTTACCTACAACATCATTGTTTTCATATGATGAGTTCTGCTCTTTTAATGTTGCAAGTTCGGTTGTAGATACAGTACCCGTATATCCGAGAATCTGTGAACAGTATACACTGTCAACGTATTTACGGATATACTGCTGTTCAACCGTAACACCTGCAAGCTCATCTGAATTTTCAAGAATAGCTGCAACTGTCTGGTCGGAAACTTCATTAGCAATTGTAAAACTGATATATCTGTTATATGAATTTGCAGACATTAAAAGCCTTAAATTGATAATCTCAAGCACATGTTCAGGCGTGTATTCCTGCTGGTTAATTCCATAACGTGAGCAGAGTGAATCAATCATCTGTGAAGCAGATGAATTCTTTTGTTCATCAGATAACTGAGCAATTGTCTGCGTACCATAGGTATCCCTTTGAAATCTTAAAAGAGAGTTACCGCTCACAGTGTACTGGTAAGAACCATTTTCATATGTAATCTGGAAATCATTAGAATACTTATCACCTTTTTCTTCGATTATATTAAGTGTCTTATTAATTGCATTATTGATTGTTGCATTTTTAATGTCATTATCTTTGTATGTGCCGCTGTCACTGATTTTAACTGCAAATGCAAGTTCATTATACGCAAGAAGCACACCATTTTTATCAAAAATACGGCCTCTTGTCGCAGCTACACTTGTAGTTTTCTTTATAGATTCAGTAAGATTAGTTGCATATGATTCGCCATTTATAATCTGAAGTGAAAATAATCTGCTTACAAGTACCGATGCAAGTACTACAAATACAAGCACTAACGGAACAAGTCTTGACTTTAGTAAACTTAAACAATAGTCAAATATTTCTCTCATCAAATTTATTTACTCTCCTTTTATCTCTGACATTA